>SAMEA104315432__coassemble_1452_pt1 | contig 9351 bp, 9 predicted proteins | sample SAMEA104315432__metabat2_high_PE_023 | metagenome-assembled genome bin SAMEA104315432 (sample SAMEA104315432) | gut metagenome | biome: Monkey gut; feature: monkey-associated habitat; material: faeces | place: China | collected 2013 | reverse complement strand
ACAATAATCGAATTATGAATGCAAATAAACAATATTTTTCGTTAATTCCAATGTTTTTCATCTTTATTTAAATACTAATCTACTAAAAAATTGGTTTTATCTCAAAAATTACATGGATACACACTCCAACCATCTTTTATCATTAAATATTACCAAAAACAATATTATTTTCAGACCTCGAAGGGGTCGTGGAGGAATAGCAAATGGCAAACGAAGCAATCTATGAAGAGCTGGCCAATGCAGTCATCGCATGCAAGCCCGCCCTTTCAAAGGAAATTACGGAAAGAGCAATCGCACAGGGCGTAAACCCCGTGGAAGCAATCAACGAAGGACTCGTCAAGGGTATGGCAGTTATCGGAGAAAAGTACGCGGCACACCAGATCTATCTGCCCCAGGTACTGATGGCAGCCCAGACTCTGTACGCAGGACTCAATCTGCTTCTCCCTCTGATTCCGCAGGAAGCATTGTCGGATGCAAAGAAGGCCGCAACTGCCGTGGTAGAAGGAGATGTGCACGACATCGGAAAGAACATCGTAAAGACAATGCTCACCGCAGGCGGATTCGTAGTAACGGATCTCGGAAAGGATGTAGCCCCGCAGACGATAGCCGATGCCGTAAAGAACGATAACATGGACGTTGTGTGTCTGTCTACTCTTATGACTCCCACCATGGACAACATGAAGGCAACGATAGACATCATGAAGGAACAGGGTACGCGCGGAAACTGCACCGTTACAATCGGCGGACCTCCGACATCCGAATCGTTCGCTGACGAAATCGGAGCGAACCACAGAGACAACAATGCACAGGACTGCATTAACTGGCTGAAGGCGAACTGATATGGTATCAACAATGACACCCTACGAAAGGGCTTTGGCTACTTTGGCCAACGAACCGGTAGACGAACTTCCGGCATATCCGCTTGCATGCGGTCTTCAGAGAAGGCTGTTGCCCGGACATGTTACGTACCGCGATTGGGCCATGAACAAGGACCTGTGCGCACAGTCTTTCGTTGAAGGATACAACACATGGAAGTTCCCCTTCACCGTCACTCTGCAGGATCTCTCGTGTACCGCACACGACTTCGGAGCACATGTGAGAATGGATACGGAAAACACCCCGTTTATCGATGAACACATAATCAAGTCTCCCGAAGACTATGAAAAGCTGACGTTGCCGGACTGCACAAAGGGAAGGACAGGCGTTCTGATCGATATGAATAGGCAGGTCGCCGAAAAGCTGAAGGACAAGTCTTTCACGATTGCGTTCCTTGAGGGACCTCTGCTTACTCTGTCTCAATCCAGAGGTGCGGAAGAGCTCTTCATGGATATGTTTACCGATCCCGCCCCCGTCCATAAGGCTCTGGAGGTTACCACGGAATTCTGCAGACAGGCTGCCGAAAAGATCGGAGAAACCGGTATGCAGGGAATGTGTTGGGATTATCTTTGGGCCAATTACTCGGTTCTCGGAGATGCCGAATACGGAGAATTCGAAGGAAATAAGTATGCCAAGATTACGAACGAACAGACCAGAAAGTCCGGAATGGGCCTCGGAATACACAACTGCGCCGACATGCCTCATCTGGATACGCAGATCAAGAAGTTCGGAGTCGATGTGTACTCTCTTGCATACTACCCGCAGGTTCCGGAATCCCCGAGCATGACCAAGGTCATCGAAGACGGATATGCAGACAACTGTACAATCTTCGGAAACATCGATCCCCAGCTGTTCATGAGGGCAAGTGTGGAGCAGATATCAAAGGTAACCGGAGATCTCTGTCAGGAAATGAAGACCTGCATGTGCAAGCGCGGTCTCGACTCACACCTGGTAGTTGCTTCGGGTTGCGAAGTGCCCCCGGACCTTGAATGCAGGATGGAGAATGTGACTGCGGTAATGGATGCGACCCACAAGTATGGGAGTTTCATCTGATTAAGAAACACGGTCCCGTGTTAACGGGGCCGTACATTTCAAAAGAGGTGTTTGAAACGGCAGATATGTTCTTCGAATCAATGAGAAACAGAGGGCTCTCATACAATACGACCGCATCGGTGAGGAAGGACCTCGTCTGCCCCCGTTGCGGATTCAGGTTCTCACTCGTGTACGCGAGAACCTTTGCCTGCCAGGGGTGTTCCGAAGCGGTAAGGGGATGCCCCAAGGTGAGATGCAACAAGTGCGATTGCGAATTCTTCCTTCGCAATTCGGAAAGCGTAGGTGACGCCGTACAGGAACGTACCCTTGCCGACCACATATGCACCATCATGGACAACCGCAGCAAAGAGATGGGTATCGTCAGCAACAACAGATGACATACCCCGGGATCGGCCGACTCCTCTCCGATCCCGACCCTTCCTTATTATAATATCAATATAGAGGAGAAAAACATATGCAGGAAACAACATCGAGATACAATGTCTTTGGGACTCGGATTGGATACTGGAGGAACATTTACAGATGCCGTCATTATTGATGACGAAAACGGAACTGTATTGTGCAAAGCCAAATCCAGAACGACGCACGAGGACCTGAGCATAGGCATCTCCGATGCCATATAGATGATGGATTCCGAGCTTCTTCGGAAGGTAACGGTGGTTTCGCTGTCTTCCACCCTCGCCACTAATTCCGTCGTAGAAGGAAAAGGATGCCGTGTGGGATTAATCTGCATGGGTTGCGATTACGACCGGTCCGTTCCGGTAGAGAAACAAATCCGCGTAACCGGAAAACATGATCTGCACGGAAATGAAACAGAACCTCCCGATTACGATGCCGTCAGGGAATTCCTGGAAGGAATCAGAGGAACAGTAGACAGTATAGCCGTTACGGGATATATGTCTGTAAGAAATCCCGAACATGAAACTGCCGTCAAGAATATCGTCGCCGAAACACTCGGCATTCCTGCCGTATGCGGACATGAATTATCATCCGGATTGGGATTCAACGAACGTACCTCTACGTGCATAATGAATGCAGGATTGCTGCCTGTTATACGCAGATTGATAGCAGCCGTAAAAGAGGTAATGGCAGAATCGGAAATCGATGCTCCTTTGCTCATCGTACGCGGAGACGGAACGCTGATGGGAGAGAAGGCAGCTTTGGAGAAGCCTGTGGAAACCATAATGTCCGGTCCGGCTGCCAGTATAATCGGTGCCATGCATATTACGGGAAAAAAGGACGCCATAGTCATGGATATGGGAGGCACAACGACCGACATCGGAATATTGAGAAATGGGAAGCCGCGCCTGGAGAAGGAGGGTGCGGTCATAGGCGGTAAGAGAACACGTGTCCTTGCAGCCGAAATATCTACTTCCGGCATAGGCGGAGACAGCAGAATATTCGTCCGCAGAAACAAAATCTGCCTGTCTGCCACAAGAGTAATACCGTTGTGCGTCGCATCGGAAAGATGGGAATACGTGAAAGATTGTCTGTCTGAACTGCGCTCATGCGAAACACGCAAAACATCCGAATCGGACAGAGACTGCGACATTATTCTGGATACGGAATTCTTCTGGTCCATAGCCGATCCCGATGCAGTATCGGATATCACTGAAAATGACAGAGAGTTCATGAGACTTACCAGAGATGTACCGAAAACCCTATGCTCTGTTGCGTCGGAAATGGGAATCTATGCCAGAATGATAAATTCGGCCAGACTTGAAGAAAGAGGTTATGTTCAGAGAATCGGACTGACTCCTACAGACATACTTCATGCCGACGGCCTGTTTACGGAATATGACCGCACGGCATCGATGAATGCCGTCGAATACATGTCCCGTATGATTCATACTACTGCTGACGAATTCATCAAAATGTCTAAGGAAGCCATACGCGACAAACTGTCTCTGGAACTTGTAAAAGAACTGCTTATGGAGGAAACGGGAAACTGCACATTGGATACAAATGCCTTGGATATGGTAACAAAGTGCATAAGACACGAATCGGGAAAGGATTATTCGTGCAGAATGTCCGTAAATAAACCGATAATCGGCATCGGAGCTCCGTGCGGAATCTATATCGGATGGATGAGGGACGTATTCGGTTGCGAAGTCATCATTCACCCTAATTCGGATGTCGGAAATGCCATAGGCGCAATAACATCCGTTGTGTCCGAATCCGTTAAATTCCTGATCAAACCGACGGTTTTCGGAAACGACGAAGGAGCATTCGAAGTATTCTCTGAAATACTGAACTCATCGTTCGAATCATTGAATGATGCCGTATCCGCATCGTATGCGACCGGTTCCGAATATGTCGTCGAAAAACTGAGAAACGACGGCATTACGAATCCGACGGTGAGTGTTATCAGAAACGATAAAACATTTTCCTACGGTGATGAATACGGCGACGGACTGATGGAAATCGAATACGAAATCACCGCAGTCGGAAAACCCGATTCGTTTGTATGAATGCTCATGAACTTATCGAATATCCCGACGGGGGCACAGTTATTTCGAATACTGCCCCGTCGGGAGACGATATTGCCTCTATGGACATATTGGATGCCTTCAGAACCTCCGTGACCATAAGCATTCCGAACTTTCCCTTATCCGCCATATCGAAAACCGCCGACGGTTCATCCGGCAGTCCGGAACCGTTGTCGGCATATATCAGACGCAACTCCCCTTCGGAAATTGTGAATCTTAAGGAGATTATATTAGCAGAACCGTGCTGAATGGAATTTTCTATCAGATGTTTGAATACATGAGAAAGCCCGGAATCAGCCAAAACGTTCAATCCACAGACGGATGTTTTGAATTCTACATGAAATTTGCAGAAAGAACCTGCGACGTTGCCGAAAACTTTTTCGACATTCATCCACTGGGCATTGCTTATACCCACATTGTGAAACTCATCCATAAATGCCGTAATCTCCATGACTCTGCGTATCATCGGCGACTGCGAAAACGGATGCGTACTGGTAACTCCGCAGCAGAGATGTGACAAAGCCGTCAGCACAGGACCCTCCAGAACGTCTATGTGTTTCAGAGCTCTTGCAATCTTGTCATCCCTTATCGTAAGTTCGGTGACGTCGCTTATCATCACGGAAAATCCGGAGAACGAAATGTCATTCTGAACGGATATTGCCATGTCGTATGTCCTTCCGTCCGATACCAACTGAACATGCCTGTCCTCACCGTTGATTCTTATCCAACGTATGGCTTCGGACATTAAAATCGTCCCGTGAGTTTTCATTTCGGACAAAGGAACATAATTCGATAATACCGGTTTCGTTCCCAGAACTTTTGCCGCGACCTCGTTCATCATGATAACGTTCATATCGACCGAAATAAACGCCAATCCCGTTCTTCCCTTCTCCAACATCTGTCTGACCAAACGCGATTGCAGAGTGTATCCTCTGGCAATGCCGATACGGGAGTATATCGAAAACAGTTCCTCCATAATCAAGGTCAGCTGAACTTCGTCAAACCATGTATATTCGGATTCTTTGTTTCCGACCCCTGCGGTTCCGATTACCTGTCCCTGATAGATTATCGGGACCATCAGAAGCCTTTTCAAAGCTACATGCCCCATCGGCGTTCCCTTTTTGATTACCTTCGTATCGGACTCGTAATCATTAACCACAACCGTCTTTGCACGTCTTACCGGCTCGCCCCATATACCTGTATTATCGAGATCGAATTCTATGGGATATTTTCCCATGGAGCACATACGCATCGCACTCTTGGACCAGGAAAGCATTTTCAGACGACGACTGGTCCGATCATACGTGGCAACATAGCCTATCTGGCTTTCCGTAAGTTTCAAACTCTCGTCAAGCGCATAATTTACAACATCCGAGAAATCCTTATCACCCATCTTAGCCATGGCGATGAGGGACTTCATACGGCTTTCGTTTATACGGCGCTCTGATTCGGCTTTGTATTTTTCCGACGCTAAAACCGCTTTCTGCACGAAATCCGTGAAGAAATCCATCGGATCGCGTTTTCCGCGAAGAACATGTGCATCGATGTGAAGATTTATGGCTTTAGCCAAATCATCCGGAGAATCCCCTCTCGACAGCATAATCAACGGCATCTTCACGCCCAAACGGTCCATGGCGTGAGCCATATCGAATATGTCGGCATCTGATGAATGGTCGACTGCCACGACGGTGCACGATCCGCTCTTTACCTCCGCCGTGGCTTCCTCTACACTGCATGCCGAAACAATCAATGCGTCTCCGTTTATGTGTGGTGCCCATTTGACCGCTAGATTGCAGAATGCACTGTCGCTACTGACTAACAATATAGAGTATATCTGCGGCCCCTCCTCACGATGCTACTTTCATTGAGGACGTTCTAAGAACCTTTTCCGGACATGTGCGTTCGCATCTTCTGCATGCTGTTCCCGCACATCTGTCCGACATAATGTGTGCTTCGAACAATCCGTCTGTCTGCACAATAGACAATGCATCTTCCGGACATTCATCCTCGCACTTACCGCATCCGATACATCCTTCCACGGTTCCAGACAGCACGGTTCCGCATCCGACTATCATAACAGTACATCCTTCCGTATCGGGAAGGTCTCTTCTGTCGTGACGTTCAACGGAAACGCACTCGGCCGGTGTAACAGGAGGCAACGGTTTGATGCCGTAAATTTCCAACATCGGGTTATACTGATCGGCCGGCATCGAAGAGCACCACAACGAATATTCCACGGAATATATGTTCTTAAAGAAATCAGATGTGGCAAACATGCAGTGGGTAGCCTTCAGTTTGTTGGCAAACATCTTCAGTTCCTCCAATGACGTTTCTCCCAAAACAACCTTCCTGGCAAGAGATATCGATGTATTGCCGAACTGCACTATCCTTTCGGCTCCCGGGATCACCATTCCCAATCTCATCGCTTTGATTGCATCCACATACAAACCGGAAGCACCGGACATGTATGCTTTCCTGACATCGTCCACCCATATGCCTGCTGCATCCAACAATGTAAGGAAACCCGCACGCAGCGCGCCTATTGCTTTTCCCGCTTCCTCTACATCGGCGGATGATATGCATATGCCGTCTTGAAGATGCAGCATTCCGTCGGGAGTACAGATTTTGGGCATGGCTATTATTCCGCATTCGATACCGTCGGATAATGCCGCAACAACTCCCGTACCTGTAATTCCTACCGCTTTTCCGTGCATCGGACCTTCTTCCAACACATTGCCGGTAATCGGATCGACAAGATCTCCTCTGACCGGAGCCATGGATCCGTCCAGGACATAACATCTCCAACCGTTGTCTTCGATCTCTACGGCACTCAACGCACCCGGTGCCGCAAGCATTCCGCGCCCTATCTGCTGTCCTTCCAAGGCCGGACCGGCCGCAGCAGAACCTGTGTATATATTTCCGCCGTACACCAATGCCATCTCGGCATTCGTACCATAATCAACCACAATGCACGGCTCTTCCTGATCCAATATTCCGGTCATCAGCATCATCGCCAATGCATCGGCGCCTATCTCGTGCGTAACCGCGGGCGGAATTATCACCTTTGCATCGTAAGGTACTCCGACAATGCCAAGACTTCCTGCCGGCACTATATCGCCGTTCCTGTCCGGAGATACTATGCCGAGATCTTTTATCATATTCTTGCCGGCGTATGCCAAGTCTCTTATCTCGATATTCTGAAAAAGCGACAGCTGAAACGGATTTCCGCAAACGGCTATTGTTTCTACGCTTCCCAAATCAATGTTTAATGCCGAAAAAAGATTGTTGACAGCCTCTATCATAAGGGAATTTGCCGTATCTTCGCCGGATTTCATTGCGAAATTGACGTGATCGATAACGTTCATTCCAGGTATCGGATGACGTTCCGTCACGGCTGACGCCAATGTCGCATGTGTATCCAAATCTATTGCCTGACAGCGGAAACCGCTGGTTCCCAAATCCAATGCTATGCCGCATTTCATCAGAATCACCTATATCTGTATCTGACTGACAGGGCCGTGTACCGTGCCTGAGCACACCCATATTTCGGATCGCAAACATTCCGATATCCTCCTTCCCGGAACACCTGCTCATCTCCGTATAATGGATTGTTGTAGTCGTTTAAAAATGCCTGCCTTCTGTTTCGGTACCGCGAACATACTGGTAATGAAAATACTTAAAATCGTGTTACTGCATACCTACAAATAATGGACGGAGTAACACGCATAGGCGTTTCTTTGGAACCCGAACTGCTCAAACAATTCGATGAATCCATCTCGAAAAAAGGATATCTCAGTCGCTCCGAAGCCATACGTGACCTCGTGCGCGACTCATTGGCCGAAAACGAATGGAAAAATGATGATGAATGGATGGTAGGAACCATAGTGCTGATTTACGATCATACTATGACTTCCGTGGGCGACAAACTTACCGATATGCAACACGACCACAGTTCCATAGTAAACACGTCTGTTCATGTACATCTCGACCACGACAAATGCATGGAAATTCTGATATGCGAAGGAAAGCTGAAAGATCTCAAAGACTTCTCCAACGAGGTAACCTCCATTAAAGGAGTGCTCAGGGGAAGATTGACTATGGCTGCCCCTTCAACGGGAAATCTCCATCACATCGGCCACAGACACTGAAGGTTCATTACGCAGGTTCGATTCCGCAAATATCGATACCTGCGCCCTTCTGTTAAAATCAAAAACGGCCTGTCATGCATCGCTTCTCTGGAGAATCGGCTCCCCGCAGCATGATCCGTATGCAATCTCTTCGGATTCGTCCGCCGTATTCAATCCGTTGACACCGAGAATTGCCGTACATACCCCCAATCCGGATTTACCGTAAACTTCATCGATTACAGCACATGACGTCATGGTGGGGTAATATATCTTGGCTACAACCCCGTCGCAAATTTCGGAAACATCGTATTCGTGAGAGTATAACAGAATCGATGCGTCATGGTGAGAAACACGTTCCGCATACATTACGAAACTGTCCGATATCCATATGATGTCGTCTCTTCCCTCATACAGAGACTTATCTTCCGGTTTTATGTTATGGCCGATTACGATTCCGGCATCATCAACCATTTCCATCCGCAGAAACGAAGGGTATGCAAATCCGTTACCGCATCTGAGCAAAACCACGGCATCCATTGACATACATTCGCGCATTCCCACCGGATCATAACGCATTATGCCTCCGGCTACCGAAGCATCGCATTCTTCCGAACGGATTTTCTCTAAAAGTGATGCATCGGGCAAAAACACCCCTTCTATACCGTCACGATATCCGAGTGCTTCCATAAACTGCCCAATACGCATGAATAGGCGAATATCAGCCCCGTATATACATTTTAGGAATTGGATTAACCTGATTTCCCGTGAGTTTTTGTAACTACATCATTTCTTGGGCACTGCATATG
>SAMEA104315432__coassemble_1425_pt1 | contig 9489 bp, 10 predicted proteins | sample SAMEA104315432__metabat2_high_PE_023 | metagenome-assembled genome bin SAMEA104315432 (sample SAMEA104315432) | gut metagenome | biome: Monkey gut; feature: monkey-associated habitat; material: faeces | place: China | collected 2013 | reverse complement strand
CATCCTGCCGTACCAAGAACGGTCAAAAATTACGATGTGTCCGGTTTTGGGCATAGAAACTGCGAATCTCCACAGATACGTGTGGGATTTTTCGGTTGTAACCGGTGCCGATACGGAACGTACGTAATATCCGCGGGGATTCAAAGCCTTTGTAACGCGCTTTATGGTTCCGCCTTTGCCTGCAGCATCCCATCCCTCGAATACAAGAACCAACGTCCTGTCCGAAGCGGCGAGTCTTGACTGCAATTCATTGAGTTTTCTTGAATATTCGGATTTTAATTTTTTATATTCCCCGTCCAAAGTACGTGACAGATCTGCATCCGTGCGGGGATTAGGAAATATCGGAATTACCTGTTCGGCTTTACTCTCATAGCCATGTTCTAATCTGTATGAAACCAAATCAAGGAATGCACCCGAAATCTCGTCTACCAATTCATTCACATCGGCTCCCTTAACAACTGTCCAAGGAGCATAATCTACGGATGTCGAACGTATGACTTCTGACGACGCTTTCTCCGACCAATCGTCGTGATATACGGAATCAAGGAACGTACGTTCTTTCTTAGACTTCCTCAAATGTTCCGGATCTTCGGAATCGACGAATACTTTGAAAAGTATCACGCCGTTGTCCACGAAATATTTCTCTAAACCGAGAGCAACACGACGCATATCCGATGTGTCTATGCCCTTCGATGCATAATCGAGCATCCTGGTATACCACGAACCGTCGAATATCGCTATTTTTCCGTCTTCAGGCTCTCTGGAAATATAACGGAGAAGGTTACGCGGATCTATGTGACTTTCTACGTTGAAATATGAATATGAAACGCCTCTCGGTTCAAAGTAATTCATGAACGAATTGACAGTCTTACTGACCAATTCGGTACCGCGACCTTCGAATATTACCAAAACCTTTGCATTGGAATTTACAATCCTGCGCTGCATGAGACTGATCATGTCTTCGGTATCCGCGAAATCGGACATATCGCGGTAACTGACGCCAACCGTTAAAATCATTATTGCATCTTTGTCCCCAATGAAGAATGAAATTGCGGATATTGCGATCTGCTCCGGGAAAAAAATAGCATCCGTACATAAATTTACGGTTACAAACAAGGGAACCAGAGAGAACCTTGTAACATCAATGGATATTGAAAATGAAAAGTTTCTGAAGAATGAGTTACTGAATCTTATTCCCGACTCCGTATTCATAGGCGAAGAGGGAGATGACAACAAAATTCTCGAAAACGGATATACATGGATTGTTGATCCGATTGACGGAACAACAAACTATTCCCGCGGAATACCCGAGGCTACGGTATCAATAGCCCTTTTGAAAAACGGCAAACCCCACATAGGTGTCGTATACAATCCGTTTACCGATTCTCTGTATACCGGAGAAATCGGATACGGTGCCGAAAAAAACGGAAAAAGAATCAAAGTATCAAACAGATCTATCGAAGATTCTCTGCTGTGTACCGCGTGGAGTGCCTATGACAAAAGACTCTCGCTTCAATGTTTCAAAGTAAGCGAACGTATGCATCCGATATGCAACGACATCAGGCGCATAGGTACGGCAGCCGGAGAACTTTCTATGCTGGCCGAAGGTGCCGTTGACTTATATTTTGAAATTCGCCTGATGCCGTGGGATCACGCTGCCGCACTTACATGCGTGGAAGCTGCGGGAGGTGTTTTTTGCGGCATTCACGGAGAAAAAGTATCATATAGCGAGGGGAAAGCCGTCCTTGCGGCCAACAATGCAGATAATCTAAAAATATTGTCAGATATCGTCAATGAGGAATTCTAATCTGACGCCTGCATTGGATTGCTTAAGCAAACAAAATACTGATTCAGATTGTAATTTTTGAGATTAACCCACCATTCGGCGAATAATGTCTAATTGTACTATTCTATTGGGAGCAAATAGACCATATTAATATATGTTAAATTAAATGACGGGGCGTGAATGGACAGAATGACGTTGGTAGCGAATACCTCATAATCAATACCGACCTTGGATTAGTACCGATAACCGACGGTAAACAGATTGCCGTATACAGGCTGTTGGAAGAAAAGAAATCCATGAATTATAATGATATTGCATCTTCGATTAACGTACCGTCATCTACGCTCAAATATGTCCTATCCAAATTGATGGAATCTCATGCAATATTCAAAGAACCTGGGGATCGCGGAAAATACCGCATCATTGGAATGACCGTATTATCTGAAACCGATGAATGTCCATACGAAGATATCATCAAAATCAAAATGAGGAATGAAGTTGTAAACTATAAGTCTCCGCTTATGTTTTCCAGTTATATTTCTCTCTATGCAGAAGATATCGGCATAAATCTTGATAAAATATGGCAAACATATGCCGTAAACATATGCTCCAACACATACAGGATGATTCCAAAAGGATCCGTCGATGATGTTATACAACCCATAATGAATCTTTTTAAAAAACTGTGTGTCGGATTCAATATAGCGCTGTTTCGCAGCAAACCGTTGATTCTTGTGTTTTACGGCCCATGCGACAATGTCCCGTTCATAAAAGCATGCATAATGCTTTTTCAAATGTGGCTTGAATATGCTACCGACATTTCATATTCAAGAGAATTTGATTATACGCGTTGTGACGGATCGCATATAACAGTCAAATTTACAAGTGAAAATAGAATTTTTCAACCGTACAGACCTGTAAAGTTATGCAGCGGAATCAGACAGGAATTCATAATGGTCTCCGTTGACAATATAACTCAGATTGTTACAAATCCTATACAGATAACAATACTGCGTTTGCTGAAAGAATTGCCGAAAACAGTAACCGAATTGGTAGAAGAATCTGCCTGTTCGCGCTCAACGGTTACAATGAACATCAGAAAACTTGTAAAAATGAAATATCTTGAATTGCTCCACAATACAAAAGGAATTGTTCATTACTGTACGAGATGCGACATACTGATGGATGGAAACGGTATTGAATGCGATTGCGGAGGAATTCAGTCATCCATAAACAATTCTCTGGATATTTCCGGATTCACGGGAGGATTCGGCCAATATTTCATACAAAGCATGAGATGTCTGGGAGTCAATTGCGATAAGCTTATGTTCAATATGGGTTCACGCCTTATGATTCTTTACGGAATTACCGATTGGGATTTTAACAATGTATTTGCAATTTTGAGAAGATATGCACAGTGTCTAAACATTGACATATCGGTTGAAAATACGCAACCGCTCACATTCGGTCTGGAATTTCACACAGACTATATGAAAAATCCATGCATGCATTTCATAATGGGTTGTATCGATCTTTCCCTGTCAAAACTTACCAACAACCAATTTGGGTATTGCATCGACTGCACAACTGCCGACAAAACTTATGTCTCGGTCATTGACAATCCTAAAAACATAATTGATTATGGAAATATTATACGCCATAAATTCGAAAAAGAAAAAATAACCATAGACAAAGACTTTAAACAAAGAATCAAAAATCCGATTCTAAGCAATCAAGCCAAAGAATTCTTTTCTATGCGCTCAAAATAAACAAGCATTCTATGGACGGCATATGCACAAGCAATACCGATAACAGCTCCTGCAAACACATCTGTGGGCCAATGAACCAGGAGGTAGATTCTGGAAATTCCTACCATTGTCGCAAATGCCAAAAGCACACTTCCGTAACGACGACTGACAAGATAAACATATGTCGCAGCGGCAAATGATGATGCAGTATGTCCGGAAGGAAATGACGAAGTTGTGGGCTTTTGAATAAGAATTTCTAAACCCAATTCCTCGAAAGGTCTTACGCGGCATACCATCGGTTTTACAATCAAATCCGTAATAAAATATGCCAAAATTAATGAAACAATCATAAACAAGGCTGTTTTTCTGTACTGCTTCGATACGCAAAACAAAACTATTGCCAAGCATATCCATATTAAGCCTGCTGTTGCCATGCGGGTTACAAATAACATGACGTGGTCTAATACGCCGGAACCGATTGAATTAAACCACAGTATTATTGATTCTTCCCACATGACAACATGACACAATGATGCTGATATATGTTGATTATCTCATCATGGAAGATGCGTCATTGCTTCCTTGACATTTGCTCCGTGAAGCACTATATCTGAAATTGCAGCCATTATTCCTCTTACATCTTTGTGCTGGAATACATTTCTGCCTATCGAAACACCGTGTCCTCCCGCCTGCAATGAATCGTAGACCATGTTTAATATGTCCAGATCTGAATCCATTTTTGGTCCCCCTGCGATTACAATCGGTACGGGACAGCCGTCTACTACTCTAGAAAACGAATCTATGTCTCCGGTGTAACTACACTTGACAATATCTGCACCAAGTTCGGCACCCACTCTTGCGGCATGTGCTACACATTCGGGATCGAAAGAATCCTTTATCGATGGGCCTCTGGCGTAAGTCATTGCAATCATCGGCATTCCCCATTCCATGCAACTGCTGGAAATTCTTCCGGCATCCGATAACATCTGCGGTTCCGATTCTGCACCTACATTAATATGAATGGAAACCGCATCGGCTCCGAGTTTCAAGCCGTCCTCTACGGAAGCCACAAGTACTTTACTCTGTGAATTGACACCTATGTCCGTTGATGCAGACAAATGAAGTATCAATCCTACATCATGACCGGAAGTTCTGTGTCCGTGGGGGACCATACCCTTGTGCATAAGTACTGCTGTAGCTCCTCCGAACGCAACATCGTCTACAGTCTTCTTAAAATTGACCAGCCCCTGTATAGGACCTACGCTGATTCCGTGATCCATCGGCACTATAACGCAATTGCCTGTGTTTCTGTCTACGATGCGTTCCATTCTAACATTTTTTCCAAACATGCCATCACCGTGTTGTGTGCTAACACATAGCACGCATATTTCATATATAACTGTATCTCAACGACAATCAGATTATGATTTACTGTACGACATCAAATAATGTCGGTATGGTTAGCAATGGATTCTTTGTAGAAATTATGGCATAATCTTCATAAACCGAAACATACCGTCTGGAAATTGCCCGTCCGACTCTTCCATGGACATTTCAGGATCGTTTGGGTCAGGATGATATTTATTAAAGAACTCTACAATGTGAAATCCGCATCTGTTCACATAAAAGTGAATGTTGCGTTGCTCGAAATATGGCGTTACAGTTTCCCAAACTTTCACTTTCGGGTATAATTTTTCAATTTCACACCACGCAGCATAACCAACACCTTTATTATGTGCATTGGGACTTACGAATAAAAGATCCAAATCACCTTTATCACCACTCACTTTAATTACTACGCCACCGACCTTTTTATTATCAACAACAATACGATATGCTTCTCCGTCATCAATCGAAGCCTCAATTGTTTTACGAGAAATAATCTGTCCGCATTCTTCGAAATGATTGTCTCTAAGGCCGAACTCTTCCATAGCCCCATAATTGAATGCCCTTTGATTGTCTGTAATGAACTGTTCTCTGTCGCTTTTTTCAAGCGGTAATAATCTCACAAGATCGTTCATAGTTGTTACCTTGAACTTTGACATATAATAAATTTAAAATAAATGCTATGAAAACAAATTTGCAAACAATAATCAATGTGTGAGGATACTTCCCGATGAAAAAATCATAATTTATAAAAATCGAAAGAGACAGAGCCCGGGTGGATGGTAGAGCACCTGTCCATTATTCCGATTCGCTCCACTTTACGTATTGTGCTACTTGATATACAATCATTAGTATGATTTTTAAAGAATGGTCAAATTTGAATCCTTTCATCTTTAAAAAACTCCTGACATACCAAACCAATAGCACATGAATTGAATTTTCCTTCTTCAATCAATTGATTTATCAGGTTACAAATTTGACTAAGTAGAAAATATAACAAATGCCACAAGATCTGATTTGCGCATGGATAAAAAAAACTAAGATCAAGAATGTTGAAGATGAAATTCATAAAAATTAAAAAATGACAGTGGCCAGGGGTCAGATTCACCAACCCAGTCTGGCTTAACTATTGAAGTTTCTGGGGGTCGCCACACCGACGAGCCCGATTTCAACTTAATTTCCAGTGTTGTATTTTATCAACTGATATAAAAATATTCACGTGATTTCAATGAATCCGCTACTAAAAAGGCTCGCCATCGTTCCGATAATCGCCACGATCATCATATCGAGATTGGTAATCGCCGACGGATCTGACGATTCGGTAACGGACGGGAGCCTTCATACATTAACATTCGTACCGGACGAGTCGAAAATTCCCGGTGTTTCGTGGTCGGTACTGCACGGCAACTCCATAGAACTTCCCCTGAGAATGAGAACCTTCTATTCCTTAACCGTCAATTCATATACTGTGCTATACATCTGGCGGGAGAAACTTTCGGACAATTTCAAAACATCCGTTCCGACGATTGCAGAGGTCGGAAAGAATTCTTAGAATGCGTTTAGACTCATAACGCCTATCGAATCTAAATAATTGCATAAGAAATGGAGCTCTAGCGGTCGATAGGCACCAACCGTTACCCTAGATTTACTCCGAGTACCATGTTATATTATTTAGTATATAATTATTAGTGTGATTTTTAGAGAACACGTACTCAAATTGACAAGCAACACCGTTTCTTTATGTGGAATAGAGCTCCTTCCATTTACAACCGCGTTGATAAGACTTGATTGATTGCACATCTGATTGCTACAACGTGTGTATCAAATTCTCTCGATTTAATAAGCTCATCCAAACCGTTTTCAAATCAAGTTTTAAAAAGAATGCTCGGACGCATGATGTATTGGTCCGGAGTGAAGATCGCTACGATATCCCGAATGCTCGGATATGAATCGACGAATACCGCATTGAGGTACATCGGAGTGAACCTTGAAGGCATGGCAAAAGCAATGAAACTGTATAATGTGAAAAGATGAAAAATGGCGGAGAATAATTAAAATGTAAATCCGGAAAACGAAATAACAGGCACCGATATGCAAAAATCAACGTCAAAAAAATCTAAAGTATCTGTTAATACTGGTGGGCCCGCCCGGATTTGAACCGGAATCAACGGCTCCCGAAGCCGCAAGTATACCAGGTTAGCCCACGGGCCCGACTACCCCTTCATCCCATTATCTGATAAAAGGTTTTCCTTCATGAAAATTTATCCGAATACTACATATGGCTTGGATGAAACACCAATACTGACACAATGCTATTTTATGTTTTACACTGAATGTATTGACCGTCAGTAGTTTATATTGTAATTATATAAACTTACATATGACTATGATTGTGGCATATGACGGAAGGCAGAATACTGAAAAAGCTCTGGATTTTGCAATTAAAAACGCATCCGTTTACGGAGAGTCATTGCGCATAATCACCGTACTTACCAAAAGCACCGACTCGGAGATCTCCCGTGTACATGAATTTATGGATAGGGCACTGGAGAAAGCAATTCAAAACAACGTGGATGCCACAATTACAATGGAATCCGGACAACCGGAAAAAGTGATTCTCCAAGCATGTAAACGCTTTAACTGTTCCACGATCATCGTCGGCCGTTCGTCCAAAACCTCTTTTGATAGAATTGTAATGGGAAGCGTATCCAATTACGTTGTGGCAAATGCCAAATGTACTGTGATTGTAGTACAATGAGGGATTGTATGACTGACGAAACAAATGCAATATCCGTAATAGGGCGTGCTGAATCAAACATTCCCGTAGACACTGCAACCATAGATGTCGGAGTGTGTAAATCTTCGCAAAACCGTAATGAATGTATGGAAAAAGCCACCGAAGTTGTAAATTCCGTTATTAAGAAATTGCTTCTGATACCGATACCCGAAGAATCCATAAGCGCGAAGAGCCCCTCGGTGAGATTTTTAAACAAAAAAGTTTTGAAAACCTCGGGAAACGTCAGCGAAGAAACAATAGAGAGAAACGGCGTAGAAGCCGAGATGCATTTTATAGTCAAAATTCCGCTTGAAAAATTTGCCGCCGTTTATGAAACCATATCGACAGAAGAATCCGAAATTTCGGTTTCCGTATCATACAGCTGTTCCGATTATGAAACAAGAAGGAATCAACTTCTGAAAGATGTTGGCGATGATGCCCGCATCAAAGCCGAAATGCTGGCGTCATCCGTAAATGCCAAACTGGGAAGAATTTTGAGGATAAACTACAACGGCGGATATCAACCCGGAGTGCATACGGCCCGTATGATGATGTGCAATTCCGAAGGATGCTCGGAATTCAACATAAAACCGGAAGATATCCACCTTTCCGAAGAAGCAGAATTTGTATGGTGCCTCATCTAACCTTAATGTCGAGCGCTTTAACCAAAGCTCTGATTACACGATCGGGCGTTGGCGGACATCCGGGAATGTACATATCGGGCACAAGAACATCTTTTATTCCTTCTCCGAAAACATCTCCTCCGACAAACATCCCTCCGGATATTGCGCAGGCTCCGGACGCGATGACAAGTTTTGGTTTCGGAACAGCCTCGTATGTAAGAACCGCAGCCTCATGCATATTATTTGTCATAGGTCCAGTTACCACCAATGCATCCGCGTGTCTTGGAGATGCGACTACTTTGATGCGGAAACGGTGAAGATCATAAAATTGATTCGACATTGCATTCAAATCTACTTCGCAAGCGTTGCATGATCCGGTATCCAATTCTCTTATTGCCAAAGATTTTCCGAATAATTTACAAATCCTCGTATCAAATCTCTTCTCTATGGACTTTACATCCGCATCTGCGGACATTATTAATTCTTCACGCGACAAAGAATAATCGGGGGCCTGAATCTCTCTGATTGAATTGTTTGGACAGACCATAAAACAATCAAAACACAATATGCATTTTCCCAAATCTACAGACCATGTGCCGTCTTCGATTGATATTGCCTTAGTAGGGCAATTGTTTCTGCATTTTCCGCATAACGTGCAATTGTCTCCGGACATCGGCATAGTAGCATTGGAGCCGAGTATCATTTCAACGGGTTCGGTATTCCTGTTACGGGAAATCAGATTTGAAAACATCTCGTTTGACATAATATCACTCACAAATCGTTACCGCTGTATGACAATCCAAAACTCTTGTTAATTAATGGGAAATCCGGAACAACGTTTCCGGGAACGGCATAACACATGCCGAACCAATTCATAAACGATGGATCTTTGATGTTGTATCTCCATATCTTTCCGTCGGATACCGTACAGCAGTGTACCAATTCCCCTCTCGGAGCCTCCACTACGGCACAATGAAAACCGTCTTCAGGAATAGCCCGAATGCGCGTTTCGCCCGGCTCCATGGATTCTATGCACTGGTGAATCAAACTTATTGATTCGGTTATCTCACCGAAACGTACCGTTGTTCTTGCAAATACATCTCCGCGACTGTCGGAAATAACATTCATGCCCAGTTTTTCGTAACATTCGTACGGAGCATCCTTTCTTAC
>SAMEA104315432__coassemble_1366_pt1 | contig 9736 bp, 13 predicted proteins | sample SAMEA104315432__metabat2_high_PE_023 | metagenome-assembled genome bin SAMEA104315432 (sample SAMEA104315432) | gut metagenome | biome: Monkey gut; feature: monkey-associated habitat; material: faeces | place: China | collected 2013 | reverse complement strand
CATCGGTGTAGAACCCGAAGAAAGCCCGCTTATTACCGAAGGCCACGCCGGACCGCATAAAATCCAAGGCATAGGTGCCAACTTTGTCCCCAAGAACCTCGACCTTGATGCAATAGATTCGGTCGTATCAGTCAAAGGATCCGATGCAATCGCCACCACTGTAAGATTGGCCAGAGAAGAAGGAATTTTTGCAGGTATATCTTCGGGAGCGGCAGTATTCGCGGCTCTTAAAAAAGCAAAGGAAGAACCGGGCAAAAAAATCGTTGCCATACTTCCGGATGGCGGAGACAAATACATGAGTACTGGTATATTCGACTGAGGCGATATCGTGCCTGTCAAAATTCCCGACGACATGCCTGCCACGTCGATATTGGAGTCTGAGAACGTATTCGTCATGAAAGAGAGCAGAGCAGACAGCCAGGACATACGCCCTCTGAAAATTCTGATTCTCAACATAATGCCGACTAAAGTCGAAACCGAGACGCAGATTCTCAGATGTCTGAGCAACAGTCCGCTCCAAACCGACATAACATTCCTTCAGATGGCCAGTCATGAATCGAAAAACACGAGCCAGGAATATTTGGAAAGATTCTACTACACATTCGATGAAATCAAAAACAAAAAATTCGACGGAATGATTATAACAGGCGCTCCCGTGGAATGCATTGATTTCAGCGAAGTAGATTATTGGGACGAATTGTGCAAAATAATGGACTGGTCCCTCACCAACGTATGTTCCACACTCCACATATGCTGGGGTGCGATGGCGGGACTCTACCATCATTACGGCATTCCCAAGTACTGTTTGAAAAGCAAAATGTCCGGCGTGTTTGAACAGAAAGTAGAGATGCCTACCGAACCGTTGACAAGGGGCTTTGACGACAGATTCTTTATGCCGCATTCAAGACACACCGAGATTCGTGCATCGGACATAAGGCAGAATCCGCATCTGCACATAGCCGCACAATCGGATGTATCCGGCGTAGGTATCGTGATATCGGAAAAAAGACAGGTATTCATCACCGGACATTTTGAATACGACCGCGGAACCCTCCTATTCGAGTATGAAAGGGATCTTGCAGCGGGCATGAATCCGCATGTTCCCGACAATTACTTTGAAGACAACGACCCCTGCAAGGATCCGATTGTAAGATGGAGAAGCCATGCTACACTATTCTATACAAATTGGCTGAATTACTACGTATATCAGGAAACCAGCTACGATATTAATGATATAGGAAAGAATTGAGGGAATCCCCTCATCTTTCCTGTCGTTAATATTTTAACTACGTTCTTCTAATATCCTACTAGAATAATAGGATATGGTAATAATGCAACAGATTGAAACAGATAAAGCACCGGCAGCAGTGGGTCCATACTCACAGGCCGTAAAACATAACGGATTGGTATTCGTATCCGGTCAGATTCCCGTAAATCCGAAAAACGGCACGATTCCGACAGACATACGCGAACAAACCAGACAGGTACTTGAAAACCTTAGCAATGTACTGATTGCTTCCGGATCATCCCTGTCAAAAACTCTCAGAGTAACTGTGTTTATAAAAGACATATCTGCATTCGGAGAAATAAACAAAATCTACTCTGAATTCTTCACGAAACCGTTCCCGTCCAGATCATGCGTGGAAGTTTCCGACCTTCCGAAAGGAGTAGGCATAGAAGTTGATGCTATAGGATTCACTGACTGACGGTTTTCGGATTGGTCAGCTTTCCTAATACGGCATCTCTTACAAACAAGTTATATTGGGAGAGATCCGGCTTTTCATCCAATATCTTACGGATCTCTTCCGATACGTGCGTAAACACTGCCTTGTATATTTTACACGAATCGTTACCGTTGTCTTCGATGCAACCCTCATGATACGCATCCATACTGCAACCGCCGTTGCAATATCTGTATATCTCGCACGACGAACACTTGTCTCTGCGTTTAATTGAACCGAGCAATATATTTCTAAATCCGTCCGACTTAAACGCTTCGGACAATGAATTTATCTCATTGATATTGCCCATAAAGAACTCGCGCGGGCTTGCTTTGGCACACGGATAAAGATCGCCGTTGGGATTGACACACATCCATTTGGTCAGACATGACGTATGTGCACAATCGGACGGCGTCGGTTCACCGAGATAATTGACCACATATAGATAATGCGGTATCAGCGGTATTGTAGTATCTCTATCATATAACCATTCGTCAAAGGTTTCTATACTGTTCTTTATGTATTCATCCGCATCCGGCACAGTGCCGTTACATTTCGCACATCCTGCAGGAATAACTGGAGAGAAAGAAACATTAGTCCCCTTTTCTCTGAAATAACGATACAACTCCAATTGTTTTGATGCAGTCTCGTTACAAATCGTGCATGATACCGAATATTTATTTTCCTTGTCCGAAAGCATATCTAGGGGTTTTTGAACATCACCCTGTCTCAGGACATTATTATACGGGCCTTCGTAGGAAACACCCACATTGATCATATTCTGTCTGCAAAACGCCATAAATCTGCGATTGATATTCAGGCCGTTGGTCTGTATCGTGTTCCCCACACGGTCAAGATTCTTGCCGAAATACTCTTTTTCAAGTTCGATGGCTTTTTTGAAAAAATCCAATTTGAGTGTGAGAGGTTCTCCGCCGTGCCAAATAAACCACGCAGCTTCATATTCCTCGGAAACCAGACGCATTACATTTTCCAATGTCGCATAATCCATATTTCCCGGAACGCGCTCTTCCGGCAGATGATAGCAATGCCTACAATCGGTATTGCAAAAAAGGGTGGGTTTAATAATCACCGAAAGGTAAGGTTTCATAATCAGGTTCCGTCGCAGACGATGCTATGCGACGGAACTGAATTTGAACTAATCAGAAAGGCCAGTAGGTCCAGAGCCCATTGAATCCGTGAGTTGCATAACAGCAACAGATACAACAGACTACGATACATCCTGCGAAACAGGCATGTCCCTTAGCGTCTGTACAAAGACCTCTGTCGTTGCAACAGCTGTAATCGCACTTCGAAGATCCGTCATGGTCTCCTTTGTCAAAACGCTCGGCGTGATCGGACGGGGGAAGACCTTCCATTGCCATTGCAATGAATGCTGCGGGGGATTGGTTCTCATAAAGTGCTGTCAGATTGTCTACGGACTGTGCATCGTACGACATAGTAATTCACCATACCGAATGTAACATCGGTACCTTCGCGTACCCATTCCATCTATATAACCGTTGAGTCACATCCGAACGTACTGAATCGGTAACCAGCAGGCTTTGGATATTTGTTTATACTGCCATCTGTGATTTGGGTGCTATGTTCGGATACACGGTACCCTCCTATCTGAGGCTCACTCCGTCAGATATGCACCGTTACCGCAGATACTACTGCGAAGGATGTCATCAATTAAAATACGGATTCGGGCTGAGGGGAACACTTACCGTGAATTACGATATGACATTCAACACGATTCTCCTCGACGGACTGATGGGGGAAGCCATAGAATTTGACGGAACATCCAAACGGATCTGTGTTCTGGATAAACCCAAAGCAGATTCCGAAATGATGCGCAAGATGGCTGCATACACTCTCATTCTGACCAAATGGGAACTAGAGGACGATAAGACTGATAAACCGTCGGCTAAAACAAAAATTATCGGTTCCGTTCTGAATGAGGCTATAGAAAAAGCAACGAAAATGTATCCCGAATACGATGAAATGGTCGAAAAAGGATTCTCGGACTTAAGAGAATTAGAGCTGAGCGGTTGCAGAGACGCAAGACACATGGGCCTTGTATTCGGAAACGGACTGACCGGAGCTCTCGAAGACATTGCCGGAGATTATGCCTCCGAAAATCTGAATTCCGTATTCCGCGAACTGACGGCTGCCGTATACATAATGGATGCAATCGATGATTTGGATGATGATTTCATGGACGGAACATACAATCCGTTCCTCCCCGAGAAAGGTTATGTCAATTCCGAGAAGCTAAAAAACGAAAGAACATACGAAATCGCAGAATTAATCAACAAAACCATGTCTTCCCTGCAAGGCGCATATTCATCCATCAGACCATCTATGAAGGGCAATACCTCGTTGTGCGACAATATTGTCTATTACGGAATTCCGGAATCTGCCAAAAGAGTACTTACAGGCGATGCCACAGCCAAATCCAGTATCAAAAACATTATCTCGAATCGCAAATCAAGAAATTCTTCAAATGTTTGAGTGGGGATCGTAATCGTTGCATACGTCTAATGAAAATACTTCTGCTTCCTTTTTTGAACAAAAACCTTTTTCGAACGAGGAACAGTTCTCACAACAACCGGGACGGTAACGAAAACAGCCGTGTTCCGGATTTACAGGGTCTCTTGACGGCATACACAGCCAATCGATATCCGAATGAAAACAGAATCTGCATGTTTTGCATTTCCCGTAACTTTCATCAGTCATGTATTACACTATACGAAAACGTTTGATAATTGTTGCGAACACTCGGTAGATTTTTCTATATTTTGTTCATGGCGCTCCATGATACAATGGTTACCATCGGCTATATGGGCATACCCGGATCGAATTCCGAACAGGCATCTGTAGAATTTTCTGATGCAATGGGTTGGAAAAACACCGTGTTCATACCGCTCGTGGATTCCGCAGGTGTTGTTTCCGGACTCATAGACGGAAAATGCGAATACGGAGTGGTTGCAGTAGCCAACATTACCGCCGGTCCCGTCGAAGAAACCGAAAAATCTCTGAAAAATGTCGATTACGAAGTAACCTCCGAGCATTGGGTTCCCATTCATCATTGTATTTTCGTCAAGAATACCGATGTGGAGATAATTCACATATGCTCCCACATCCAAGCCCTCTTGCAAACAAAAAATCATCTGGACGCACTCTATCCGAAAGCGGATCGCATAGAATGCGAAGACACTGCGTTAGCCGCCGAACAATTGAGTAAAGGTCTGATACCCGAAAATACCGCCGTAGTCTGCCGCAAGAATGCAGGAGAGATGTTCGGACTTACACTGGTTCACGAAAACGTGGAAGACCGTACCGACAACATGACTCAATTCCAGCTCATACGCCTGAAATGATTCGGACAATACCTGCGCATAATTCTGTATTCGGTAGGTAATCCGGTCTTCGGATTATGCATCACGCGTTTTTCTGTTTCAACAAAATTGGATTTCTCCAATACGCGTCCCGATGCCTCATTTTCCGTTTCATGACGTGCTTGAATGAAATTGTATCCGAAATTTATGAAAATATATTCGGTCACTGCTCTGACCGCCTCGGTCATATACCCTTTGTCCCAATAATCCTGCCCTATGCAATATCCTAATTCGCACCAGCCTTGATCCGGGTGATCCCTTACCGCGGTTATGCTTCCTATCGGCTCGCCCGTACTGCGCAATGTTATGCACCAATCCAACGACCCTATATCGTATTCTTTCGTCCACATTCCGATTGTTTTACGGGATTCGTCGGAACTGCCGTGTGCGTTCCACGTTAAAAAAATGCGTTACCTCGGAATCGGACATCCATGTTTCATACGCCGCAACGGCATCCTCGACAAAGAATCTTCTCAAAAGAAGTCTCTCTGTTAGAATCGGACCTGTACGAATCATACTACATCTATCTGCAACGACGGAAGTATCTCCAATGTCTTTCTTGCCGCGTCTCTGTCATATGACGCTACACACGACTCTCTGACGGATATTTTGATACCGGGGAAAAATGAGCGTATCATTACCGCGTTTGCCAAAACGCATATGTTTGTAGCCACACCGCATAACTCGACCTCGTCGCACCCCTCCAAATACTCTGCCAGACGCGGACATCCGAAAGACGATTTTTCGATGACCGTTCCGTATTTGGCATAAGGTTCCACGGATCCATAGAGCCTGTGGCCGTCCGTACCTTTTATGCAATGAGCAATCGGCAGATTGATTCCTTCATACGTCTGCAGATAATCATCGCCGTGCGTATCCAATGTAAAAAGAATCTTCCATCCGTCCTTTAAAGCCGCATCGATGCGCCTGCATATCGGCTCCTCTATCGACAGAGCGTCTTTTGACCCGAGAGATCCCGTGACAAAATCAATTTGATAATCTACAATTATTAGCGCTTTCATATTTTCTACGCTTCGCCTGACGGGATGTACCGTTGAGATATTCCAACACCACACTGTACGGTAACTTTGTATCAAGTGCTATTTTAACCGGATTGTAACCTTTGTCACGCAATTCATCTATTCTGTCAAACAACTCGTCCATGTACGGACCTTTGTGTCCTAAGTCCGTCTTTGACATATTCCAATCACGGAAGGCACAATTGGGACATCTTTTAGGGGCACGTCCCCCCTTGGAAATCCATTTGTGGTCGCAATGGAAACACACGTATTGCTGTTGAGGCTCCTGCCATTTTGCCGAACCGCATGATGGACAACGATTGGGAATTCCGGAATGTGCATACCATTCGTGTTGACATCTGAGGCATTTCATTTTCAGATCCGGCATGTTCCATTTTATCGATCTGCACGAAGGACAGCGTTTGGGTACCTCATCTTTGCGCGGCATCCACGAATAGCTGCATCTGCAACAACTAAGTTCATCTCTTCCCCTCATCTAGGCACACTTCCTCAATATTTGTTGTTTTTAATCATATATGATTCCAATTCATGACTTGTTAAACAGATACCGTATATCCAAAGAAAGAACAATGCTGCCAAAGATAGGGGCCAAATGAATGTGAACATCGACAGACACAAAATAATGCTGGCAACAAAGATGTACAATCCTTTGTAATCGCCACGTACATACACTATTCCCATTCCCGGCAGAAATATGCTCAATGCCATAGCTATTGCGGAAGATTTGCGTTCCGCACAGTCAATCAACCTACAGGAACAATGACCGCAGTAACGGTCTCCCTTTTCGACCTCCTTTCCGCAATTAGGGCAGAACATACGTAAGAATCAGTATATCTACATAAGAACTTTTTCAGAAAATATTACCATCCACGTGCAAATCCCAGCCAACATGCCATGTATATATTGGCCCAGGAAGGATGTTTAACCATTGCAAGAAAACCGCGGGGAATACTATAGCCGTTTCTAAACGGTTTCATAGCTTCAATAATATCACTATCTCTCCATAAGGAAAAAGCCTTGTGCGCATCCATAAAATGACTGTTAAACATCCTGTCGTGATTTATCCAACTTTGATATTTTTCGGGTTTTCCGGAAATCATGGCCTCTGCTGCCTTACGTCCGGACAACAATGCCGCACCGATGCCTCCGAAACACAGAGGATTTGCCAGAGATGCTGCATCCCCTACGATAGATGCATTACCGTTCACAACCGACGGAAGTTTTCCGATTGGCATACAACGTGCCCCTTTGGAAACAACCCCATCGATATGATCGGTTCCCTTCGGATACCCTACAGACATAAATCCTTCCGAAGACGGGAACTCCCATCTGTATCCTCCGTGATATCTTTCGCATACGATAAATTTCAGAACTTCCCCGCCGTCGCCGGGAACTATATTGTTGACGATCGGTATCATTTCCTCGGGAGTCGAACCGAATATATCTCTGCGAACTACCGAATGGGCGCCGTCGGCACCGATGATGCGTTCGCATTTGATATCTCCGTTATTGGTGGTTACAATAAAACCTCCCTCTGTTTTACGCGCGGACCTTACGGATGCATGTATAAAATCGGCATTACATTCGTCACGCAACTGGTTAAGCATGGCATTACGGTCCACAATATGTCCTTTCACAGGAATATCAATTGATATTCCGCCGGAGAATTCTATTGAAATTGAGGATACTTCCTTCAACACTGCATCCGGTCTGAACCCGATTCTTGAAAGAATGCGCTCGCTTACAGCCTCGCCGCAAATAGAATGATAACGGCGGTGTACGTCAGACGAAAGTCTTTCGACAATAATTGTATCATGTTCACCGTTGTCGGCAAGAGTTTTCGCGGCCATCATGCCGGACGGGCCAGATCCTACAACCAGCCATTTGCATTCTTCCATACATGCGTAATTGATATTCTCTGCATAAGCATAACGGGTGGCCAATCCATACTTTTATTACGAACACATATATCGACGAAACATGGAGTGGCACCTGCATATTGATTGCGGAGATTGGAACAGCAGTTATTCTGAACTTGAAGACATTGATCCGAGTCTTCCTGCGATAATCAACGGTTTGGCCGAATACTGCATTGAAAATGGCAAAACAAAAATGTCCGACTTGATATCTATGATAATTCATGAAAATCCATTAGGGCTCGCTCCGTCGGAAAAGAATGATTATGAGCACATTATCGACAGATTCCTTCTTGATGCTTACATGAAAGCAGGTGCTGCAGAAGGAACGGACTGCCTGTGGGAAACCATACGCAAACCTGGAAAAACGAGATGCTGCAGCCCGTATTCAGACAATATGTACAGACACCTTTCCGATACAACAGAAATGTCGGTAATTGCATCCGATGATAATGCAGAGATTATTTTGTATTTTAAATGAATACAATATGATAACTACTGTGCTGGCACAACTGCACACACATTAATTATGCAACTTTTTCAGATGAAATATCTGCAATTATTAATATTAGTCAAAATACGCAAGTGGTATGCTTAGGCGTAAAATAATGAATGATTTGATAGCTTGGAAATCCAATGCAAATCATAAATGTCTATTAATCAAAGGACAACGCCAAGTAGGAAAAACATTCATAATCAGAGAATTTTCAAAAACATACAAGAATAGTTTGTATATTGATTTCAATGCGGACGAAAATACATCCAGAATTTTTGACATGGATTTGAATATCGACAGAATAATAACATCTCTAAAAATACTGTATCCTCATGCAACAATAGAGCCGAAAAGCACACTCATTATATTTGATGAAATACAAATGTGTCCGCGTGCCAGATTGTCATTAAAGTATTTTACGATGGACGGACGGTACGATGTTATTGCTTCCGGATCTCTTCTCGATGTAAATATAAAAATAAAGAACGATAATGAACATTCGATATTACCGGTAGGATACGAGGAACATCTCCATATGAGAGGTTTGGATTTTGAAGAATTCCTATGGGCCAAAGGATATTCCGAAAAACAGGTAGAACTTCTGAAAAATGCAATTCGCACGAAACAGAAACTGGATGAACCGTTAATGAATGCATTTAACAATTGTTTTAATGAATTTATGATGGTTGGAGGCATGCCGGAATCCGTATATTCATATGTAACCGAAAATAATATCGAAACCGTACGCTTAATTCTTAATAATATCTCCAATACGTTTCTTGAAGATGTTTCGAAATATTCTTCCGACACAGATGCTCTGAAAATAAGAAAATGCTACCAATCTATCCCGCTCCAATTATCTGAAACATATAAAAAATTCATGTGGTCACGCATAGATTCTAGCGGTTCCAAATCCGGATCCAGAAAATACGCCGATGCCATATTTCGGAATAGGAAATTGTTGCAACGCCATTATGGATCTTTCTCCGCCTGTATCTATACAACGCGATCCATCACAATTCAAAGTGTATCTGTCAGATACCGGAATGCTCGTGAACATGATGGGTCCAAGAGCAATGCAATCTATTCTGCTGCAGGATCCAAGTTTTAATCAGGGGGCCCTGATGGAAAATGAAATTGCAGAATGTCTCGTCAAGTCAGG
>SAMEA104315432__coassemble_1352_pt1 | contig 9779 bp, 10 predicted proteins | sample SAMEA104315432__metabat2_high_PE_023 | metagenome-assembled genome bin SAMEA104315432 (sample SAMEA104315432) | gut metagenome | biome: Monkey gut; feature: monkey-associated habitat; material: faeces | place: China | collected 2013 | reverse complement strand
AATTATATCGCAGCCCGCATCGGCAAAATCGTTTATGTAGCGTGCCGGATCCTGAATCATCAGATGTGCATCAAACGTGATATCAGAATGTTTTCTTATTGCTCTAATCACAGGTGCGCCAAAAGTGATATTGGGAACGAACATTCCGTCCATAACATCAAGGTGTGCCCAATCGGCACCCGATTTTTCAACACGTATCAATTCTTCTCCCAGTTTAGAAAAATCTGCTGATAATATTGAAGGCGATACCCGGGTCATCGATGGTGCAATATCCAAGCACCTATAAATGTTGCTCCCGGCATTCTGTTGTTGCGTGGCATATTATAAAAGGCGGTTGTGTGATTCGGAATTATGGCAACAGCATTGGCAAAACACCATAAGGAAACTCAGACGTGTGACGTTCTGGGATGCGACAAGGAGGCGGAGAGATCGTTCAACATAAAACAGGTCTCCCAATCCGAACTTCAACTCAAAGACGCAGGATTGCGTCAAGTCCACCTTTGTAAGGAACATTACAAGGCATACAAGAAACAGACGCAGGGCGCCAGAGCAATCGACAGCACCTATGATGATTTCTGACGGGGGTTGACCGAACGGAGATATTGTTTCTCGGAACCGGCGCGGCTATACCATCGCGTACCAAAGGAACTTCAGCTATTGCGATACGCAGTGGACGCGAGATAGTTCTGATGGATTGCGGCGAGGGTACCCAGAGACAGCTTATGATATCTCCGTTCTCATTCATGAAGATAAAGACAATACTCATAACACACCTTCACGGAGATCATGTTTTCGGACTTGTCGGTTTGATACAGACAATGGATATGTCGGGAAGAACCGAACCCCTCAATATTTACGGTCCTCCCGGACTTGGTAAGACAACGCTTGCAGGAATAATAGCAAACGAGATGGGCGTTAATTTCAAAGTCGGAATCAATTATGATTTGAATATAATTGAGGTCACCGGAGGGGAATCGTTTACAGAAGGAAGATTCAAAATAGAAGCGTACGGCACCGTTCATACGGTACCGTCTGTTGGGTATGTTGTTACTGAGCCGGATATACCCGGGGCATTGAATGTTTCCAAAGCGCATTCATTGGGAATCAACGGACGCGGTTTGGGGATGCTTAAGAACGGACAAACCGTAGGGGGCGTGAAACCGTCGGACGTTATCGGACCGGCGATACACGGAATGAAAGTATCATACACGGGAGATACCGCACCCTCTGATGTCGTATGCGAATCGTCAAAGGGCGCAGATGTTCTGATACACGAATCTACGTATATGGATTCGGAGGCTGAACTATCCGCAAAGCATTTGCATTCAACGGCTAGACAGGCAGCAGATGTGGCACTGAAATCAGGCGTAAGATACCTTATTTTAACACATCTGAGCAACCGTTACGACAATCCAGACGCCGTACGGTCCGAAGCATGCGATGTTTTTCCGAATACTTATGTCGCAAACGATTTCGATTTGTACCGTGTGAATCACAAAGGCATTTTTCTCGAGAGTAAAGACGTCATATAAGCTTCAGAATATCCGCATTGGTTATTACACCGGTAATCTGACCTTTTGTAGACACCAACACGGCTCCGCAATCGCCCATTAAACTGGTTACCGATGAAATCGGAGTTGTATCGGAAACCACGGGAAACGATTCGTCCATGACTTTGGATACTACCATGTCTCCGAGCTGTTCCATTGTATTTCCCTGTCTGAGAAGCTGGAATATGCTTCTTTCCGAAATGCTGCCGACCGACGTTTCGCCTTTCAGAACCGGAAGTTGGGAGTACCCGGTGCTTCTCATAAGATCCGAAGCTTCGTGGACTTTCGCCGTACTCTGGATTGTCACAACGCTTTTTGAAGCGACGTCTGCCGCGGTAATATCTTTCTTTTCGTTGTTCTTTAGTTTTTCCAGCGTTTCGAACAGTTTCACTACGGTTTCGTAACTGGCGGAAATTTTTCCGCGTTCAACCTTAGCAATGGTGCTTTGACTGATTCCTGATGCAGAAGACAGTTCGCTTTGCGTAATATCCAATGATTTGCGTATCCTGCGTATGTCCGATGCCGGAGGGAACTTCATGACACATATTAGAAAAATAGTCATATATGAATATTTTCAGTCGTATTGCTCCGGCAATGTTCAAAGATTAAGACCACAATCGATGAAAACAGTTTCATTTTGACGGATATTTTTTCCCAACATTGTCTGGCAGTATATTAACTACGGGTCTTTTTTGAAATACTTTTTTATTATGGTTAAACGATACATCCACCGATAGCGATGAAGATCATCGATGAACCTCAGTACGGCCCTATGTTCAGATTCAATGATTCCAATGTTTATTGGGCATTGCATGTGCTTTCCGACGGAAAACGCTTGGGTCGCAAAAGATTAGCGGAAGAAATCGGTGTAGGCGAAGGCAGTATGCGCAGGATTATCGAAACCCTGAAAGAGTGGGATTTCATTCTGATAAAACAGACCGGAATCACAATTACCAAGACAGGGTTGGCATTCCTTGAGCAGGTACCGATACGTCCCGTCAATGTCAATTTGAAAGATTCTGTTATGGGATCGCAGCAACAGGGTGTTCTTGTTCTCGGTGGTGCTCCTAAAATCAACAAGGGGATGGAGCAGAGAGATGTCGGTGTCAGAGTAGGTGCCACAGGATGCACTACAGTGGTCATCAGAGACGGCGCCCTTATGATTCCTCCGGATTGGAACCTTGATATAGAGGATCCCGAACTTGCCGCTAAGATACGCGAGGAAACACATATCACACCTAACGATGCTCTTATTGTCGGAGGATCCGATAATAAGTATCTGGCTATCGAAGCTGCAGTATCTGCTGCACTGGAATTAATATGAGAATATGTTGAATCTCTTCAGCTATACCGTATATCAGGATCCCGGTGTTTTCGGGACAGACATTTCCGGTTTCCTGAGGGGACATCATTGTGACGGCCTGGAGTTGCTTACTTCGTTCGAGATACCCCAGGCCGTTTTTCATCCATCTACGGTTACGGTACATCTTCCCTATGCCATCGATTGGCTTTCGGCGTGGGACGGCAGACAATATGATGTTGACGATGATTCCATCCGTCTGATTTCGTTCGGAAGGAATCGTGCCAATATGGTAAATAATGTACGTAAAGCCATTGCTTCGGCATCTGTTTTAAATCCGGCACACGGTGTAATGCATGCCTGTAATGCAGACATTTCCGAGATGTACAAGCACGAATATACGCGTTCCGATTCCCAAGTGGTGCGTGCATTTTGCGATTTTATGAACGAGACTGTTTCCGTATTTCCTAAAGGGGAGCCTCCGTTTAGATTGGTTTTTGAGAATCTTTGGTGGCCCGGATTGAGGATGATTGACGATTCTGGATATCGGATTTTGGAAAAGAGTCTCGAATTTGATAATTGGGGGTTATGTGTGGATACCGGGCATATGATGAGTTGCATTCCGCACATATATTCCGAGGAAGACGGAATAGATGCCTTATTGGAGATATTTGACAGGTATCCATCGGATATGAAGGACAGAATAAGTGCTATGCATTTTCATTACAGTGCATCCGGCAGATACAGAGAGAGTTTCGAAGAACTCGGGTTTGATACAGAAACCGATATAATGAATCTCATAAACAATGCATTTACTCATGTAGGTAAGATAGACCAGCATCTTCCGTTTTCGTCGGAGAGATGTAATGAATTAATTGATGCCCTTTATCCCGAATATCTGATACATGAATTACCTGGTCACGGGAACAGCCTTATGGCAGATTATGATCAGCAGCGTGCATTAATACGGTAATTATCGTATATTCGCCGAAGCGGGTCAGACTGTGCATTCCGTCACTATTTTTTTAAACAACCATTATAAATACAACTTGAATAATCGGATGGCCAAGAGGAATTTCAAATGGCACGTTTCAAAGAGGCCGAGCGCAGGCTCCTTGATAAGTCTGTATGCATGAGCTGCTACGCCACCAATCCCCCTAAGGCGTCTAAATGCAGGAAATGCGGATACAGTAATCTCAGGCCTAAGGCAAAAGAGAGCAGGAAGCAGTGATTGCTTTTAGAATTATTTTACGGCCGGCTTCGGCCGGTCTTCTTGTTAACGGACTTTAAAGAACAGTCTGTTACCGCACAATTAATATCATATTATCTATTGGGTTGATTCGATGGAGGGTTGTTGTGAAAGTCCTGATTATCGATGATAACGTCGCAATACAGGAAATCATAAAGGACGTTCTTTTGGAAGACGGTCACTTGGTCCGTTCTGCGGGATCGATATCCGAAGGAGTTCGTAAAACAATCCAATTCGAACCGGAAGCAATTTTCATTGGTTTTACGGTTGGAGGAGTAAGAGGTACATCTTTCTTCAACGAGCCGGAGATAAAGCAGTATCTTGACGGAAAAAGACAGATGAATGTCATCATTGTCAGAACTCCTATGGAGAAGGTTGACGAGAATCCGAATATTATCGGTCAGCTTGTCAAGCCGTTTACTTCCGACGATATTCGTAAAATGATGGAAGAAGCGACTGATTCTGTACGTAAATTCGTATTGGATCAAAATAAAAAACACACATCCAGAACAAAACCTCAGAAGAATAAAAATGGATTCTTCAGCCGTTTTCACAAGAAAGAGCAGGTTCCCCATGAGGAAATGCGCAGTGATGTGGAATTAGGTAAGTCATACATATTTTTCGAAGACGAACCAAAAGATCTCTACCGTTTTATCGCAATGTTTGTAAACCAACCGTTCAGTGTTCTTGTGGTCACTTCGGATAAGGTTAAGGCAATAAAAGAGAGATTCAGTTACGGCGAGAATTTAGAAGTAATATCAATGTCCTACGGTGTCAAAAACGATTCTGTGGACATACGCAGTCTGGGGACCCTTGTTGTCAAACTCAGGGATTTCATAAGGACCAGGGAGAATCCGGTCGTATTCATTGACAATGTCAACGATATGATTGAAACCGACGGATTTAACGATACGCTGAGAATGATTCATTATCTGATGCACAGCGATATGGATGTTTGTAAATCGTTTGCAATTTCAGTTGATGCGAGAGGTATGTCCGAAAAAGAGCGGAATATCTTCTTGCACGATATGACGGAATATCAGATTACCGAGTAAGTGAGTATTATGCAGATTGAGAAAGTATGGGCAAGAGAAGTATTGGATTCCAGAGGCAATCCTACCGTTGAGGCGGAACTTACGATAAAAGGCCACAAAATCAGGGCTATCGCTCCGTCCGGTGCGTCAACAGGAACCTGGGAAGCACACGAACTGCGTGACGGCGGAAGCCGTTACGGAGGCAAAGGGGTTCTCAAAGCAGTTGAGAATATTCGCGGTGAAATAGCAAAGCGCATTACGGGAATGGATCCTACCGATCTCAGAGCCATAGACGAGGCAATGATAGAGCTTGACGGAACCGAGAACAAAACCAGACTCGGAGGAAATGCCATGGTCGCGGTATCTTTGGCTGCCGTTAAAGCCGGTGCGATGTGCGAAGGACTTCAGGTCTACGAGTACATCGGAAACGATCACGTTACTCTCCCTGTACCTATGCTGAATATCATCAACGGCGGAAAACACGCCGGCGGCAATCTGAAAATTCAGGAATGTATGATTATTCCTGCAGGAGCCAAGACATTCTCGGATTGTCTCAGGATGTCGGATGAGGTCTATATGCACCTCAAATCAATTCTTAAAACCAGATACGGGGTCGGGGCCATCAACATCGGAGACGAGGGAGGATTTGCACCGCCGGTTAATACAGTGGACGAGGCTTTGACAACAATTACAGATGCGATTACCGATGCGGGATATACTCCAGGAAAGGATGTATTCCTTGCAATGGATGCTGCATCTTCGGAATTTTTCGATAACGGTGTATACAGTGTAGACGGCATGAATCTTTCCGCAGGGGAACTCATGGACCATTATGTCGAACTGACAAAGGCACACCCGATTATCAGTATCGAGGATCCGTTTTTCGAAGACGATTTCGCAACGACTGCAGAGCTTACCGCAAAAATCGGAAAGCATGTTCAGATTGTCGGAGACGATTTGTTCGTAACAAACTCCAAGAGATTGGCCAAAGGAATCGAACAGAAAGCGGCTAACGCACTTCTTCTTAAGGTCAACCAGATAGGAACCATTACCGAATCCGGAGACGCGGCCAAGATGAGTTTTGAAAACGGCTACAACGTGGTTGTATCGCACAGATCGGGAGAGTCCGAAGACACGACAATCGCCGATCTTTCCGTAGGATGGGGTGCCGGAGAGATTAAGACCGGTGCACCTGCCCGCGGAGAAAGGACAGCCAAATACAATCAGCTCCTCAGAATCGAAGAGGAACTTGGATCCAAAGCTAAATTCCCCGGAATTACCAAATTCCACATCTGATTGTAAACATCCGTACGGTTTATTCCGTGCGGATTTCTTTCTATTTATCTACGGTTTGTATACGGGACAGTTTCCGTATCGTTTTTGATGCCGATTGAAGGCTTTGATTCGGAAAATATGTAATATAAAAATATTTCTATTATTTATCATCTCCTTATATAGTGCATCGCAAACAATTCAAAGCATATTTTCGTGGGTTTCAATAAGGCTTATATTGTGTATCGCGATAGGGGAGGTTGCGCATCGGGAAGTCTCGGATTGGATGGAATCCGGGGTTTGTGAATGATGTGCATCGGGGTAGACACTTGATTGGAGACAGCACGTTTGACAGCGTTCGCTACGCATCGGAAGGTCCGAATTACACAGATTATGACGTTTTCGATATGAAAAATTCGATGAGCGTATATTGTTCATGTGGACGTATTGTGAATTTGGACCGTGATGAGATGGATCTCCGTATTTCTCTCGGCAAACAATTGGAATGTTCCAAATGTCGCAATCAGCGTATTTCGATAGAAATCGATGCCCTTAACGAGCATTTCGAATCCGTTCCTCAGGAATGATTCAAAACTTTTCCCAAATTTTATTTTTCATTTGTTTTAAGATACTTAGTGCGTAACATTATTTTTTATTTCGTGTTACTATTTTTGCTTAATATATTGAGCACAATTCAGAATATAAACTATATATTTGAATCATTAAGATCGATCAATTAAATCCGAACAAAATTTACAAAATAATGGATTTTTTATTTTAAGTTTATAAGAATAGGAGGGTTAGAATCCCTCCTGTTTGAATTATGCATCTTCCGTTTCTGTATCTGCTTTCTTCTTGGTGACACGCTTCTTGGCAGGAGCTTTTTTACTATCCGATGCGGCTTTTTTCACCGTACGTGTGCTCTTCTTTCTGCCGGGACAATCGGGGTTGATGCATTCTTCTATTGTTCCCAACGAAATAATGGGAGAATTGCACAGTTCGCATGATTTTCCAGTAGGCGTTATGCTTCCTCTGGGCCTGAGAGGATAGGTCTGTGTGCAGTTGGGCCATTCGGAACATCCTGCGAATCTTTTTCCGGCCTTGGAGTACATCATTCTTATGTGTCCCTTTCCGCATGTCGGACATACGCCCAAATCATTTTTCTTGGTGTTGGAAACGCATTTAGGATCGATGCATTGTATGGATGGGGGATTGCCCTTTCTGATGATTTTGAGTTGCGGCAATCCGCACTCCGGACATGTGGTTTCCACAGTCTGCACAAGTGCTCCTCTGGGCATAGGGTATGCGCGTTTACATTCGGGATAACCGTCACATCCGATGAAATTACCGTTTTTGGATCTCTTTACAGACATGTTGTTTCCGCAACTCGGACATATTCCGACATGCTGTTGCGAGTGAAGTGCATCTTTGATTTCTTTTCCGATTTCTTCGGAATCAGCGGAAATCTTCTCCGCAACTTCATGCAGCATATTCTGAGATTCTTTTACTACAGAATCAAGTGTCGTTTCGCCGTCGGTGATTCTCAGCATATCTGATTCAAGTTTGGCGGTCATGTCGGGTTCTGTGATGCCTCCGCCGTGTTTTTCAAGCGATTTTGTAAGAGCAATTCCGCTTGGGGTGGGGATCATGTAGTTACCCTGCACATAATTCCTGGAGAACAGTTTTCCTATAATGTCATGTCTGGTAGACTTGGTTCCCAACTGAAGCCTGTCCATTTCCTGGATGAGTGTACCCTGGTTGTATCTGTATGGGGGCTTGGTCTCGGATTCGACCACGGATGTGGATCTGATATCTACCGTATCTCCGACCTTCATTGCAGGCAGTTTGGAATCCGTGCTTTTCAGGTATTTCTTGTAATATTTTTTCCATCCGGGTTTTTTCAGGACGTATCCTTCCGAATTGAAGTTTTCTCCGGCGACATCAATAGTACATTTGGTGGTTTCTGCCTCGGCAACCGGACCTACGGTGGCAAGGAATCTTCTCACGATGAGTTCATAGAGTTTCCATTTGTCTCCTTTCATCTTGTCAGACGATGCGACTGCAGTAGGGTATATCGGAGGATGGTCTGTGGTTCTGCGTTTTCCTTTCGAGGGTACGATTTTATCCTGTGCAAGGATTTCTTCGACTTCCGATTTGAATTCCGAATCTCTTAATTTCTCAAGAACGGATTTTATTCCCAGGGTGCGCGGATATTCCGTGTTCTCCGTACGCGGATACGATATGTATCCTCCGGTGTACAAATCTTCGGCAAGTTTCATAGCTACCGTGGGAGGTATGCCGATTTTATTGGCTTCGACCTGCATCTGTGTCGTATCGAACGGTGCGGGCCTGTACTCTTCTTTGGTTTCCACTTCGTATTTGGTTACGGTTCCTGTTTTGCTGTTTTCGATTTTGGCGTATACCGCATCCGCTTCTTCTTTATTCCAAAACGGATTGTTTTCATGCTCGCCTTTGAATGCAAGTATTCCAAATTTGGCTATGACATTCCAAAAAGGAACGGGAACGAATTTTTCGATTTCTTCGTGTCTGTCGACGAGAAGCTTTAATGTCGGACTTTGAACTCTTCCGACGGACATGAAGTTTTTACCGACCTGTCCCGATGACAGGGAAATCAGTCTGGTCAGTACCGCACCCCAGGACAAATCTACCACCTGTCTGGCTTCGGCGGCATCGGCAAGATTTGTATCAGGAAGTGCGAGATCTGCGAAGGCTGCTTCAACTTCGCCTTTGGTCAAAGCGCTGAATTTGGCCCTTTTGACCTTGGACATGTCCGTACCTATTTCACGGACGGTCTCCATACCGATTAATTCTCCTTCTCTGTCGTAGTCGGTTGCGATGATGATTTCATCGGATTGGGAAGCAATGTCTTTCAATGTGTTGAGAATCGATTTAACACGTACTGTTTTTACCTGCGGGGCATAGACGAGATCCACCGGGGATGTATTGCCCCAATCGTTGTATTGTTCCGGATAATCCAATTCTATGATGTGTCCCCTGAGACTGACAACGCTGTATTGATCTCCGCCTGTTTCGAATGTAATGACGGTTACTCCTCCGCTGGTTGCAGAGTGTGATTGTCCGTCCGAAAGGATTGTCGATATCCTTCTGGCAGCGTTCGCCTTCTCAGTGATTATAAGCTTCCTCATCAGAGGTCTGTAATCGTTCAACAATAAAATAGGCATTGTCATATCTGACAGATTATAACGTGTGAAACAAGGGTACTAGTCTTAGTATTTCTTCGGAATTATGGAATTTTGAATTTTTTTCCCATCAGCTTGATTTTGCATATTAGGCATATTAATCCTGAACTCCCGGACTGAATTATGACTACGCCCAAAAAGGGTATTTTAACC
>SAMEA104315432__coassemble_1302_pt1 | contig 10005 bp, 4 predicted proteins | sample SAMEA104315432__metabat2_high_PE_023 | metagenome-assembled genome bin SAMEA104315432 (sample SAMEA104315432) | gut metagenome | biome: Monkey gut; feature: monkey-associated habitat; material: faeces | place: China | collected 2013 | reverse complement strand
TGGATGCACATCCCTTACATCCATTGATATACCAGGAAGCGTAACCTCCATTGGATATTATACATTCCAAGGATGCACATCCCTCGCATCAGTAACCATTCAATACGGTGTAACCTCCATTGGAGGTGGTGCATTCCATGAATGCGCATCCCTTACATCCATTGATATACCAGGAAGCGTAACCTCCATTGGAAATTATGCATTCCAAGAATGCGCATCCCTTACATCCATTGATATACCAGGAAGCGTAACCTCCATTGGAGGTAGTGCATTCCAAGGATGCACATCCCTTACATCCATTGATATACCAGGAAGCGTAACCTCCATTGGAAATTATGCATTCCAAGGATGCACATCTGCTACGTCTATCAAGATATCTGGAAGCAATACATTTATTGGATACAATATATTCATCGGATGTAAATCTGTCAGTTCCGTTACGTATGGTATCTCTAATTTAAGTCCTTTTGTGAGTTTGTTTTACGGAATAAGCGATGATGTAACCGATGTCGCGTTTGAATTTTGTGACAATGTTGAATATGCTCCTGCATCTTTATTTGATGGTTGTTCAAATATAACTTCAATTATTATCGGTGCTAAAACTCAATGTGCGTTTACAGAACTATTAAACAATTTAACAATAAATAAATTAAATATATCTGAATCGAACCCATATTATTCGTACGCAGACGGTATGGTTTTTGACAAAACTGTCCAAACATTATTGTATTGTATTTCAGGATTGGATTCTCAATCTGTATTCATACCTGAGGGTGTAAAAACAATAGGTTCTCATGCTTTTGAGAATTGCAAATCTATACAGCAAATACAAATTCCAAATACAGTTAATACAATTGAATCATATGCTTTCGCACATACTTCATTAATCGAACTATATATTCCAAATTCAGTGGATTGTTTGCAGGAGGACTCTTTGGCATATTGCAATTGTTTGAAGATACTTTCAGTCCCAACAGATCAAAATATTGTTGCTGCATTAAATTCTACCGTATTGATACAACAATGGTATGATGAATATGAGGTATGGATATCTAAGCCATGGACTGTAAAACCAGTAGATTATAGGATAATTTTAGATGAGATAATTTTTACTCCTGGAAAAACTGGAATTGGTTACGATTATTCAAACGAAGAAATTACAATACAAAATTCATATGGCGATGTATATTATACGGGCCCGGAAGGAGGTCTCGGTCCATGGCACGATTCTCTTAATGTGGTGATTCAGGAAGGTGTTAAATCTATAGGGGATTATTCGTTTATTAAAGGAAATATAACTCTTCCTTCAACGTTGATTAAAGTTGGAAATAATGCGTTTACAGGACATATTTCAGGCAGTTTAAAAAATATCCTTTATGTTGGAAACAATTCTTTTAGTGATTGTTCTTTTGAGGAAAATATTGATTTATCTGGTATTAAGACTATTGGGGATTTCGGATTTTACAATTGCGATCCTGTGGAATCAATTACATTTTCAGAGTTCACGCCTTTAATGGGTGACAAATCATTTACATTCAAATGTACAAATGAAGTAAAAATTATTGTATATGCGCCTGAATCATTCTCTTTGGATCAATATGGAGATTACTATGTTTATTCAGGCAGAAGCTATACAGTGACATATCGTGTTGATGGCGATGTATATCATTCAGAGGTTCTGAAATTTGGAACTGTAATTGTATTACCTCAGGAACCTATTAAATCAGTATCTGAAGGTAAAGCGTATTCATTTGCCTATTGGTCGGGATATGCAGAAGGTTTGGCTGTAAAAGGCGATATGGTCTTTGATGCAGTTTTTGATTCATATCCTGATGGCAGTTATCACATCAGATTTTATTCGGATAGTAAACTGTTTAAGACATTATATGTTATGCCTGGGAACATAATACCCAATCCGGGGGAAGCTACCAAAGAATCTTCTGTCGAGCATACATATAGATTTTCTGGGTGGGCCGGATTCAGAGACGATATTGTAGCAGATTCGGACATGCAGTTTTATGCTGAATATACAACAGAAATGAGAATATACGCGATTTATTTCAAATCAGAAGGGGCAATTGTAGATACTATTCATCAATCATATGGCAGTACTGTCGTAAAATCGGATGTTGTGCCGACAAAGATGGAGGATGACAATTACAGATATGTTTTTGATTGTTGGGATGGATTTAACGATGAAATTGTAGTCAGAGGGGAAATAACATTCAATGCTATGTTTTCATCGATACCTAAAAAATCTGTGATAACATTTATTTCCGAGGGTCGGACGGTTCTTTCCAAAGTCGTAGAATTCGGTTCAACCATAGATGCTCCGGATATTACGCCTGTAAAGAAAAGTGATGCACAGTATACATATTCTTTCATTTCTTGGGAGGGTTATACCGAGGGGATGCAGGCAACTGGCACACACACATTTTATGCAGTATATGCGTCAAATTTGCGTTATTATGATGTTATATTCAACGTTGATGGGCTGCCATATTCGTCATTAAATCTCCCATATGGTTCTGATATAGAATCTCCTAGTGAAAATCCTATTAAAGAGGATACTGCGGAATTTAAATACATATTTCTTAAATGGGATGGATATCAGTCGGATCAGAAAGTTATTGGAAACAAAACATATAATGCCGTGTTTACAACACTTACAAGGGAATATTCAGTAATATTCAGTAATGGCGATACAATAGTTCAGTTTCAGACGTTAAAATACGGTTCTTTGATTGAATCGCCTGGAGTAGTAACTAAAGATTCCACAGCAAAATATGATTATACTTTTAATGGTTGGTCCGGTTTTTCCGAAGGAATGCTCGTCACAGATACAGTGGTGTTCTATGCAGAATATATTGAATCCCTGAGATCATATACAATTACTTGGCTTTATGAAGACGGTACGCCCATCGAAGTAGATGAAAAAGTTCCGTATGGCAGCATACCAATGTATAACGGCAAACTTCCAACAAAAGAGTCTGAAGCACAATATAGTTATTCATTTCGTGGTTGGTCGCCATCAATATCATCAGTAACTGGAAATACGGCATATATTACAGTATTTGAAAAAATTCTTAACACTTATACAATTACTTGGACTGATGACGAAGGAAATATTTTGGAAATTAATAAGAATGTATCATACGGAAGTATGCCTTCGTTTAATGGAATTACACCTGTTAAAGAATCCACTGCTGAATATTACTACACATTTTCAGGGTGGAGTCCTGTTGTCAAGACAGTATCATGCGATGCATCATACAGTGCGATATTTACTGCATCGCTAAATACCTACTCCGTTACATGGAAAGATTCAGCAGGATTGGTATTACAGTATGATGAATCTGTACCATACGGAGCAGTTCCAGAATATGTCGGCTCCACACCATTTAAATTGTCTGATAATCAATATGTGTATACATTTTCCGGATGGGACCCAGTTGTTTCTCCAATATCCTCCAATATGGTTTATACTGCGCAGTTTGCCGAATCATTGAGGTCATACAGTGTTACTTGGAAGACCGAAGATGGAATCATTCTTAAGATTGATACAAATCTTGATTATGGAACTATGCCGGTATACAATAATCCAACACCTACAAAGGAGTCTACAGCGCAATATGATTATACGTTTAGATGTTGGAGTCCAGCTATTGTCGGAGTGACGGGAGATGATACTTATGTGGCTATGTTTGACAGTCATCTAAGATGTTACACTGTCGTATGGAAGAATTATGATGGAACTATTTTGAACACGTCTGTTGAGTATTACGGAGTGACGCCTTCATATTCTGGAGTGACGCCCATTAAACCAGACGACGATTCTTCAGTATACACATTCAGCAGTTGGGCGCCGGATATTGCTCCCGTGACTTCTGATGCAACCTATATAGCGTTATATTCGGAGAGCAGGTCGGAATATTCAGTTACATGGACAAACGAAGATGGATCAATATTGTCTATTGATTATAATGTTGAATATGGCTCGGTTCCTATATTTGCAGGTTCTACTCCTGTTAAGAAATCTACGGAGCAGTACAAGTATCTGTTTGCTGGATGGTCTCCTGTAATAGTACCTGTTACAGAAAATGTGGTTTATGTAGCTACGTTTTCTCAGACGCTAATCGACTATACCATTGTTTGGAAAAACTTTGACGGCAGCATTTTAGAAGAGGATACCGTACCGTATGGATCATCACCGAGATTTGACGGAACAATCCCTGTTAAAGCATCCACGGCCCAATACACGTATACGTTCTCCGGATGGGATTCGGAATTGGAGGCCGTAAAGTCCGACAAGACATATACAGCAATATTCGCGGGTTCCGTCAATACATATACTGTATCATGGATTAACGGTGATGAAATTCTGTATTCGTCCGTGTTGGAATACGGTATGCTTCCGTCGTTCAACGGGGCTGTTCCCGTAAAGGATTCCGACGGAGTTTACAGTTATTCCTTTGCAGGTTGGTCGCCGGAAGTCGTAAACGTTACCGGAAATGCGGAATATCACGCTACATTTACGTCTTCGAAATTATTGTATGTGGTTACATGGAAGAATGACGACGGTACGATTTTAGAAGTCGATCATGATGTTAAGTATGGTACTGTTCCAACATATGACGGAACTGCTCCTACAAAAAAGAGTGATTCAAGATATACATACACATTTGCAGGTTGGTCACCATCAATGTCTGCCGTTACCGGTGATGTTACATACACTGCAATTTATTCAAAGACGTTTGTAAACTACACTGTTGCATGGTTAAACGAAGACGGTGCGGTAATATTGATTGACAATACGGCACATTATGGCGATGTTATAGCATATTCAGGCGATACCCCAACCAAAGAACCAAGTTCATATTTCGAATATTCATTTTTGAGATGGAACGGATTCCTTGAAGGGATGCTTGTTACAGAGAATATCACATTTACAGCGGTATTTGAAGAGAGGCAGGTGTTTTACCCTATTACATTCATTCAATATAACGGAGAGAAGACTACACTTCTTTACAAACACGGCGATTCGTATGTAGAGGAGCCCGACGCATATTACGGAACTCCCGCGGGATGTATTGCATACTGGGAACCGTATTATCTCAATGAAGATCTTGATAATACTGTGCATGTGATTGTAGAATCATATCTTGATTACGGATATATCGATGCACCTGTTCAGAAAGCAGATGGTATACTTGATTCTTCAGTAAGAAATCAGATTCTTGCCGTTACGGGAATCAATTCAAACATCAATAAGCTTCATCAGCATCAGGGACTGAATTTAGAAATAGAAATCCCTAATACGACATTGGACGGAAGAACGATTGATGCAATATCCTACATCAGTGACGATTCCGTAAGCAAAATTATCTTCGGAGAGAACGTCAGATATATTTCGGAGGGTGCTTTCGAGAACTGCAAGAGTCTTTCGGGATTTGAGGTTACGGGAGGAACTTATTACAAGTCATTAAACGGAGCTCTGCTGACTTATTCGGGAGAGTCACTTGTGTGTCTGCCTTCCGTCGGAGAATCATATACTATTCCAGATACGGTAAAAGAAATTCTCAATTCTGCCATACAGGGCAGTGTTTCCGTTATTTATCTGGACTCCAACAAAGGCATCATTATGTTTGCGAACGGTGCCAACATATCGGGTAACGATATTGAACTAAGAACATTGAATGAAACTACAGAGTTGTCATTCAATTCTCTTATGACAAATAATGAATCCGTATCGTTGGACATCATACCCCATGATTTATACGGAGACCAAAGCGGAGATATGATCTACTTTGTAATAATCATCGCAGGAATTGCAATATTGATGCAGTTTATTGCTGCATACCGTCCGAATATATTGGGAAACAAACATACATGGACGTTTATTGCACCGCTATCCATTGTAGCATTTGCGATGTTTGTATATTCCATCGTAGAGACTGTCGGACACGATACTGATGTATATTTCACGGAACTTGTAGGAGTTTGGCTCGTTGCAGGGATTCTGTCGACGGTGGTCACTCTTGTTGTATACATTACCACAAACAGATTCAAGAATGAATCGTTTATCAACAGAAAATGGAGGACGGCAACGCTGATGTCCTCTGTTGTCAGTATTGTCGGAGCCGTTATGATCATTCTTGCATCTTTCGGAAACATTGCGCGTATATCCGACGTTATGGCACCTCAGTTGATTGTTCTGTCTGTGATGATTATACTTGCTAATGTTTTGGCCGTAATGGCTTCGAAGAAAATATTCGCCGAAGTAAAGTACAGTCAGGAGCATTTCACAATAAAGGAATGAAAAGGAGGAATTGGAATGGCATTGGGAAAAAGATCACTGATGAATGAACATATGATTGCTGTTTTGAACAAAGTTTCCAGCATGGATCCCACTCCTGTTCAGAAAAGTTATCTGTATTACAGCCAGGCCGAGAAGGAATCCGTCGATTACATGATATCTGTCGATTTGCTCAAAGAGGCAATCTATTTGGATTCCGAAGGTAAAGAAAAGAAAGGATATGTTCTCGGAGATTTCGGAAGGGATGTGGCTAAAGATATAATATCTCTTCAGATGAGGTTGAATCTTCAGGAACGGATATGCGAGGATCCGGAAAAACAGGAGGTTGCCAAGCAATTCATGATGTTGAGACGCGATTACAATACGGCCGTTGACGAAGGATCCCATCAGGTTGCCGAATCGCTGAAGAGAGGTATGGAGCAGGCCGAGAAAATAATCATGGATGAGTTCCAAGATACCGTCGACCAGCAGATCAGAGAATTGGACGAACGCGGAAACAGGAAAATGGAAACCATCAATAAGTGGAAGCAACAGAAAAAAGGGCTATAAGAATTACGAATTAGATTAACTAATAAATATAAAAACACTATTCAAAATTTAGAGTAAGGTGAATGCAATGTTCGGAAGAAAAAAGAAGGAGGAACCCCAGATAACGGAAGAAGTCAAAAAACCTCAGGCGGTATACGCCGGAAGCGACGAAGGCTCCAATGTTATTGTCGGAGAGCAAAACGATCCCAATAGGATAGTGGTAATGAAGCAGTCCTATGTCGGAACTCCCGACAGGGATTTCAAGTTCTCCGTTGAAGAATATTTGATGTCTGTTGTATATACCGAAGACACCGGATATATTGATGAATATCTGACAGATCCCGTCAGACCCTCCAAATACTGGACAAAGAAACTGTTCGGTTACAAACCTGTCGACGTTTCCGTATTATCTTTCAGCGATCAGCCTTTTACCATCGTCACGGGAATAACTTTCCGTGTGCCCGGAGGAGACTTAAACGGAACCGTAAGAGGAAGTTTCAAGTTTGTCAAGGGAAACCCCCGTTCCATTGCGTCTATGTTGGGAAGTACGTTTGCCAAAGAATCCACGGAACTTAATGTATGTCGCAAGTACATCACCGCGGAGTCTCTTGAAAATATCGTCAGAACAGCATTGCAGGATATCATAAGAGGGCCACTCTTTAAAGACACAATATACAGCGATTTAGACGAACTTCAGGATGTTATCGTTCAGAAGATAAAAGACACTCCGTTCTTCTTTGAGAGATCAATCGATGTATCGGAGATAAGCGTAAGGGCAGACAGGACCGAGATTGAAAAACTCGAGGATTCCGAAATTAAACACAAGATTCTCATGAGAGAAAACAAGATGGAAATCGAAGCCCGCAACGATGTTATCGCTTTGGCTAAAACCGAGGCGGAGACATTCAAGGATCTGTGAAGGCAACATAGATGGATTCAACCGCATACGACATCTTCAGAGTCATCATTGTCACTGCCGTATCGATGCTTCTTCTGTGGATATTCAAGAGGCAGATTCGCAAGGTTGTAACGGATTTGGTGGTAGGAAGCGATACTGCAGAATATCAGGATGTTACAGTAACGGATTTGCGTGACCGTATCGAGTCCCGTATGGACGAGGTGCTCAGATGACCGATGTTAACGTCAAGATGGATCTTATCAAACTGGATATGGTAGTTAAGGACATCTATCATCTGTGGTCCGAAGTTCCGTCGTCGTATGTTTTTCCCAAAGCCGTTCTGGCAGAGTCCAGATCGGTTTTGAGGTCTAATGTCGGTAAATCCTTAAAACTTGCTCAGAAAAGTCATAAGCTGTTCCAGACAGAGTCTGCAGTAGCTACGAGGTACAATCTTATTGCCGATGACATCCCCAAGGCGGGTGAGGTCGCAAGGCATCAGAATGCTTTGTACCAACAGTATATTGCCGAAGGAAAGTACGACCAAGCTTCCGAATCTGTGGAACGGTTGATTTCTATTGTCAGTAAATCGGATTGTATCGATCCTCACATTTCTGTGGAACTGATATCGTCTGACGGTAACGGATGCATGTTGTTGTTCACCAACTCGGGTGACGGAAGCATTTCGGTTATGAATATGACTGTTACTTCCGGTTCGGAGAAGGTTAAGACCGATCCGCGCAATACATTTACAATTCCGGCCAAAGCATCCCGTAAAGTCACTGTATCTTCACCGTCTCCCGTGCACGTTAGTTTGCAATATATTGACCACGGTGAGACAAAATCATTTGATATGGAGATGCAGTCTTGACCAGAGAAGACATCTTGCAGAGGTTGCAGGAATTAAATTTGATTGAAATCGGCCAGATAACACAGGCTCAGTTGACACAGTACAGTATGTCCATGCCTGCCGACGGATATCCCGTATGCGAATTGAGGCTTACGGGAATCGGCAGAACGTATGAATCGGATATCGTATCCATTAGGGTGATGTTCGACGGAAAGGTTGTGAAGACGGCTGAAGTTCCGGTTGTTACTGGAGAATCTGATAAATATCGCGTAAAGGTCGGTTCTGATGTAATTAGCAGATACGTCGGAAGAAAGGTCGAGTGTTTGATTTCCGTCTCCGACAAGTATGGGAGGGATCTCGTATCATCAAGTGCATATCTTCAGGTCGGTGAAGAGAAAAAGAATCCGGTATTCCGTACGGAGGTCGTATTCTCGGATTCTGTAAACTTTGACGACAAAACCGCGAGTAACGATTTCGTTAAAGGAAATATTGTCTGCAATAACGAAACTACGGTTTGTCTGGAATTGGAATCGTCTGGTTCGGTTTTGTGGCAGAATAATGTAAATCTTATGGCTGATACGCTTCTGCCGTTTACAGTTTCGTTGGATTCCGTACAGATTCCCGACGATGGGAACAGAGACATTACCTTCAATGTTATCAGTAACGGTGCTGTTGTTTTTTCCGAAACGCACAGCGTCTGCGTTATGCATGAAATATCCGAACCGCAACAGGAGATGTCAATATATCATTCCGGAATGCCGGACATAATAGGTGATGTTCTACTTCCGGATTTTGTTGATGTCCATACAGTAATGAATGATGTCGTTCCGATAGGATCGCTACTTTTATGCAACAGAGGTTCCGATACGGATGTTTTTGTATCGATTGTTCTCGGGGGAAGTAATTTGCTTCTGTCAAGATATCATCTTTTCGGCGATGAAAAGGAGATTGATTTGTCTGCACCGTTCTCTATGCTGGCATGTGACGAGACATGCTCACGTGAGATGGTCGCCCGTGTAACCGATTCAGAAGGTAATGTTGTTCTTCATAAGATTGTCACTCTGAAGGTTAGATCAAAATATGATATGAATCTCAATGAAATCTGCATCAGAACTGCCCAGTTTATCAATCCCCGCAATCTCTTTGTCGAGAATTTGATTCATAATTCCGACAGTCTTCTTGCTACGGCCATGGGCGGAAGATATTCTGTGTATGGGTATCAGCATTCCGGAGAATATGTCGTTAAGCAGATGAAGGCCATTTACGATATGCTGTATAATATTAAGATGAGATATGTAAGCGATACTTTCACGTTTAATAAATCAAAATCATATCAGCACGTCATGACTCCAGACAGGGTATTGGAGGGCAGATGCGGAAATTGCATAGAATTGTGCATAGTATATGCTTCGTTAT
>SAMEA104315432__coassemble_1294_pt1 | contig 10035 bp, 10 predicted proteins | sample SAMEA104315432__metabat2_high_PE_023 | metagenome-assembled genome bin SAMEA104315432 (sample SAMEA104315432) | gut metagenome | biome: Monkey gut; feature: monkey-associated habitat; material: faeces | place: China | collected 2013 | reverse complement strand
ACATCATAATGAAACACAACCGTCCCGGACTTCCGGACATCGTAATCGAGTTCAAAAAGATCAAATCCAAAACGGACAGCGAAGAAGCCCAATTGAAAGAAGCCGAAGAAGCAATCAAACAGATCAAGAGCAGAGAATATTCTTACGGTCTCGGCAAAAATCGGATTCTGTACGGCGTGTGTTTCAACGGTAAGAAACCTAAAGTTCTAATGGAACACATTGTGTAATTTGTAAATATATCAAATAGTCAGATGTCATCTAAATTTTGAATAATGTAAATTCATACAATAGATTCTTAACCTACAATATAATGAACCGTATGAGTGTAACAGCATGGCATTCAAACTGTTCAAAAACGGTGATGACCTCCATGAGAACGGAGACGAACTCATAAAAAGAGGCGAATGGCAAAAAGCCCGCAATGTATTGCAAAAATCCGTCGACAAAGACGGAGGAGATGACTCGCTAGCCCTTGTAAAAATCGCTTTAATCGATTTAATGGGTCAGCTTAACAACCCCGGAGCATACAGAAACGTCGCATCGAAGGCCAAGAGCATCGAAAACCGTGGCACCGTCGACTTCGGCATAACGACAATAAATCTTTCAGAACTCATCACAGAGTGTGAAGTAACCGCAAAAAAGCTGGATGTACTAAACAGCGGAAGCAAAGGCAAAGAGAAATCCGATGCTTTGCAGGCGGTTGCAACCGAGATGGAAGATAAAATCGGCCAGAAACCATTCATCATAAGACAGATGTTCGCCAACGACAGCACCACCACCGGAGAGACTGAATTCTACAATCTCATGGCTCTTTCCTACGAAGTGCTGGCAGATGAGGAGGTTTGGAACAACCCGCAAAAAGCCGCGGAGTACCAGCAGATTGCAATGGGCTACCGTCAGCAGAACGGCCAAACCGGCGAAGAGAACATGAAGCGCATCAAGCAGTATTCATGTACCTCTAAATGCTGGATGTGCGGCAGAATCTCTACCGGAGAAGGGATACACTTCTTCCAGACGCCTGCCGATGTTTCAGAAGCACTCAATAGCACCAACGACGGAAACCTGAAATCTGCACCCGACAACGGCCACATCTACATCTGCCGTGCATGCTACACCGCGGTGTCCAGACGTGCTGACGAAATCTCGACCGGATACTACAACCGTGCTATCGGCGAAATTAGATCCGCAGAAGCCAGACTTCAGGCGGAAATCGCCGGACTGCAGGCACAGATTACATCACTGAGACTCACGGTGAGATGATGGACGATTTATTGGAGCTCCGTTGCAAACACTGCGGCGCCCCGCTGGATTCCGAAGACATTCAGTCCGACTCCCAGTACGTCAAATGTCAGTACTGCGGCACCAGCCAACAGAGAGTGGATGCCAAAGCATACATGAATCAGATGATGGACCAGATTAAATCCTGGGTCAGCAAATCGATTCCCGGCGGATTCAGCCTTGCCCAAACAGAAAATGTGGATCCGATTGCGAGACACAACATCTACGTCAACAATGTAAAACCAGCCATTATGCCGGAAATCAGCGAATTCCGCATTGCAGTGAATACACTCATGGCCAATCCTCTGATTGTGCTGCCGTTCACAACAGGATCTCCTGCCAAATCCCAACACAGTTCCACGCAGGCATTCGAATTCAATGCCAAACTGAAAAGCATAGAACCTCTGGCAGTGGATTCCGAACAAAAGAAAATCATTGTCGATGCGGAGAATCTCTCGTCCGCATATGCTTTGATGGTCAACAACCTCAGATTGCTTTCGGAACAGACAGAGGGGAGATTCGCGCTGATGTCCACAAACTTCAAGGATGCGGCCGACTCAATATCCCGCTGTACAGGATACGAAGTGCTTCAGAAACGTCTTGCTGCGCTTGCTGAGGTATGCACAGCATCGGACATGGTACTTAACGGAGACTCACTGGGATGTGCCGTAAAAGCCGAAGCTGCCGTTGCGCAACTGGAAGAAGCCAAAAAATCAATTATGAAAACGCCGAGCCTTGCCATGATGCTCAGAGCAATCAATATGGAACTCGCACAGTCTAAGACACTCCTGAGTGCCGCAGACGGCGAAACGAAAGGTTCCGACGAAGATGCTTTGGAGACTCTGGAATTACTCGGCAAAATCAAGAAAATTAAGTATCCGTCGGTCGGCACATGGGGTGCCGTACTCAACAAAAGCGGAAGAGAAAACGAACTGTATCAGTATGCACAGGACATCGAAGCCGCCAAAAACAACGGCACATTGCCCATAGCATCCGGAAGCGGACAGATTCTGTATCCGTTCTGGGATGTGGATCTGAAATACAGTTTCACGACGGGATCTCTCTTCAACAAGAAGGCCGTTGAGGTGTCCGAAGACATTCTCGTTCCGGCCACATTTACTCTCGATTCGAATGCACTGTCTTCCGCCAACCGCGGTTTGACAGACATTTTCGGAGCCGCTCCGCAGAGCGGTTTCTTCGATCGCGTCAAAGGTAACGAATCGAGCATCAGCAGCAGTGCAGGACTCGGCACCATTGCGGACAGCGTGGCCATGAACCCTCCCGGATCCAGAGAGGTTGTTCTTCCGACCAGTACCAAAGCTGATGCAGTCAAACTGGTCAACGAATATCTCAAACAGGTATCATCGTCCCATTCCAAATTAAAACTCAGCAATCCGAATGTGAAGAAGCTGTTCTATCTGCCGTGCGACCGTTTCGAGAGCACCATAAAGGCACCTGTGTCCATGGGCTCCCTTACACCGGCCTGCATATCGATGATAAGCGCCAACAATCTGATTATTTTGTAATAAAAGGTGAACAAATGTCTGAAAAGAAGGAAATAAACCCGAGGACATTGAATGCCGTATCGCTCGGTGCATTGCTCATAGCCGTGGCAGTCGGACTTATAATCTATGCCACGACCGAGAATGTTACCGGCGTAATATGCGCGATCCTTGTCATACTCGGACTGTATCTTGTATGTGCATCGTTCCTCTACAGCGGAGACAAATCCGGATACGGCCCGTCCACGCGCGACATGACTCTTGTGTGCGGAACATTACTGGTAGCCGTCGGTGCGACCGTCGGAATCTACACTTATGTCGATAATCTTCTGATTGCCGTCGCTGTGTTCATAATCATAGTGGCTGTGCTCGGAATCACAATGGCCTTAAAAAACAGAAACGACTGAGGAATGAAAAATGGCATTAAACGATACAGTAAGAAATGAAATGAAAGGAGATATGTCTCTTATCTCCAGAATCGCCATGTACATCCCCGGATACAGGGGATACAGGGAGAGAAACCTCCGCAGAGACGAAGACAGAGCCGTAAGAAACGAGCTCGCACGTGCCATATCCGGGGCCAAAAGCGACCTTGCGGAAGCCCAGAGGGAACTCGCTTCGTCCAATCCCGACCTTATGATGGATGTCGAGAGGATAAGAACGAAAGCGGACAGGTACCAGACCGACGTGAAGAAAGCGGTCAACGGATACTCCGGTTTCCTGGACAACATCAAAATAACGGCCGAAGACTTGGACAGGGTCGTCAAATGGGACGGCCAGCTCATCGACGACATCGAGGATCTCAGACAGATTACCCAGACCGTACTGGAAAAGACCGATGACGGATCTCTTACAAAAGCAGACCTGCGCGGAACCGAAAAACTCCTCGACAAAATGATCGAGGATTACGGAGCCAGAGACGCAGTGATGAAAGGATTTGCCGATAACGGAGAATGATTTACATGGCTAGCAAAACAAACGTCGTCACATGGGCATCCCAAGGACCCGAAGACATAATCTACGCATACGAACACGACGACCTCAGGACACTGACTTCCGTCACAGTCCCCGAACACGCCGTCGCGATATTCGTCAGAGACGGACAGCTCCAGGGCGTATTGGAACCCGGAAGACACATGATCACGTCCAACAACATCCCGTGGCTGACCAAAATCTACCAGCTGGCTCTCGGATACAAGGAGACCCCGTTCAAAGTCATGATCATCTTCGTATCGCTGAAGATGTTCAACGGAAAATGGGGAATACGCGGTATGATTAAAGCCGCCCCGGAATACGAGGTTCCCGTCACGCTGATGGCCAACGGAGACTACCAGTTCAGAGTTTCGGATGTTCCCGTGTTCTACACGCAGGTTCTCGGCGGACTTAAATCATACACGACCGGCGATATCAACGCCTTCATGAAGGGATTCATCAACGAGCAGGTAACCACCCAACTGTCCAAACAGTATTACATGGAGATGCTCAACAACCTCGACAAAGCTTCTACGACCACCAAAGTACAGGTGGAGCAGTACTTCGCCCAGAGGGGTATCGAACTCCTGTCCCTGAAGATTATCGAGGCAAGGACGACCGAAGAAGACCAGAAGAAAGTATTCGAGTATCTCCAGTTCAGCAGCTCTCGCGGAGAGGCGTTCAAGAGGTATGAAGTCATGGAAAGAATGGCAGATGCTATCGGAGATTCCACCGGAGGCGCTGCAATGGGTGCAGGTATGCTCCTGTTCCCGCAGATGTACCAACAGTTACAGCAGCAACCCCTTCAGGGCGTACAGGGCCAACAGCAGCAACCCCAGAAAGTCATGTGTCCGTTCTGCGGTGGCCTCAATGAATACCCGTACAAATTCTGCGGAAACTGCGGAAAGCCGTCCCCTATGATGCAACAGCAGCAACAGGGCGGACAGGTTCCCCCTGCACAGCCTGCGGCAGCCGCTGCTCCCGCAACCGGAGGACAGGCACCCGCATTCAAGAACTGCCCCTATTGCGGACAGGGACTCGGAATGCTGCCGAAGACTCCCAAATTCTGTCCGTTCTGCAGCGAACAGCTCTTTGGATTAAACCGGGGCTCCGGCCCCGTTCTTACGATATTTCTCGTCACAAACAGACTGCCGTGTACAATGCCCGTACCTGCGTCCTGACGGGATTCTTACCTGCATTGTATTATAATGCAGTTACACACTTTCCGTGTCATGAAGAAGCTGGAAGACTATGTTACGTCGATTCCCGACTTTCCGAAGCCCGGAATTCTGTTCAGAGACGTAACATCCATCGTCAACGACGCCGACGGTCTCAAACTCGCCATAGACGGTTTGATATCCAACGCCAAAAGCATGCATCCCGACATTATCATGGGTTCCGAATCGCGCGGATTCATCTTCGGATGCCCCGTGGCATACGCCCTTAACAAAGGATTCGTTATGGCACGCAAAAAAGGAAAACTTCCCAGAGAAACCATCTCCGAGGAATATGCGCTCGAATACGGTACCGCATCGTTGGAAATACACACGGACTCCATAAAACCCGGACAGAGAGTCGTAATTATCGACGATCTCATTGCTACCGGAGGCACCGTCGACGCTATGGTAAAACTTGTCGAAAGAGAAGGAGGCATAGTAGCCGGAATTCTGTTCGTTATGGAACTGAAAGGTCTGAAAGGCCGCGAAAAACTGAAAGGATACGATGTCCGCTCGCTTATTGAGTATGAAGGTGCCTGAATGAAAGTTGTCAGCGACGGAATAGTCAACGGAAAGATTCTTGATAAATACGGGTCCAAAGGATCCGATTTTGTGGTCGACATGCCGTCTCTTTCTCTCCCGGTCCGTATCGAGGATGCACCGGAAGGGACGAAAAGTTTTGCAGTCGTGTTCGACGACTACGATGCCGTGCCCGTCAGCGGATTCTGTTGGATTCATTGGATTCTGTGCGATCTGAAATCGACCGAAATTCCCGAAGGAGCATCCGGCAAATCGAATGATTTCACGGAAGGATGCAACAGTTGGCATGGCGCATTTGATAAACTGTCCGTAGAGCAGTCTTCCAGATACGGCGGACCCGCCCCGCCAAACTGTACGCACAGGTACACCCTCAAGCCTATGCCCTGGACTGCGAACTCGGCCTCAAAAAAGGATTCATGATGAACGATCTGTTCTTCGCCATGCAGGGCCACGTACTGGGCCATGCTGTAACCGTCGGCGAATATTCGCCTAAAAACTAAAACGATGCGGCCCTGCCGGGATTCGAACCCGGGTCATTGGTTCCGAAGTCCAACAGGATAATCCGCTACCCTACAGGGCCGTGATCCCACCTATAATCGGTAGACTTTATAGTATCTCCGCATGAACTCCTGTCGGCAACGGTATTTCCAGCACAATCGCTATAAACGGAATCGCAGGTTTCGGATTCATGTCAAAGGTGATTATGAACCACGGTGCGGGCGGAGAACTCATGCAGGAGTTCCTCTCCAAACACATCACCAATCATTTTCCCAAAATGAATGCAGAAGTCCCCCTGGATTCCATGGACGACTCCGCCGTTGTGGATGATATTGTTTTCACCATCGACGGACACACCGTCAAACCGTTATTTTTCCCCGGAGGAGATCTTGGAAAGATATCCGTTGCCGGAACCGTCAACGACATATCCGTTATGGGTGCGACCCCGCTCGGAATCGGATGTTCGGTTATTATCGAAGAAGGCCTTGACATAGATACCGTCGACAGAGTTATGGACAGCATGGGAAAGACTGCCGCAGGATGCGGTGTACCCATAGCCACCGGAGATACAAAAGTCGTCGAAAACGGTGCCGTAGACAAAATGGTGATGTCCACATCTGCCATAGGCAAAAGATCGAAATACCTTGATTCGAACCTCGCCAAAGCCGGAGAGTACAGAAAAGTCGACCATCGCTGGTGTACCGATTCCAATGTCAGGCCCGGAGATGCGATTATCGTATCAGGATATGTCGGAGACCACGGAGTTGCCCTGCTGTCTTTCCGTGAAGGATACGGATTCGAAAGCGAGATTCAGAGTGACGTAGCTCCTTTGAACAATATGATCGCGGAAGGTCTGAAAGCCGGCGGAATCGTTGCCATGAAGGATCCGACGCGCGGAGGATTGGCCAATACCCTTAACGAATGGTGTTCTAAGTCGCACATCGGTATGGAAATCGAATATTCCTCCATACCTCTCAGAGACGGAGTTGTCAACGCATGCGACCTTCTGGGCATAGATCCGCTGAGCATAGGCAACGAAGGAAAGGCAGTTATCGGCGTGGTTCCCGATATGGCCGAAGAAGTTCTGAAAGCTATCCGCAACACCCCCGAAGGTAAAAACGCCGCCATAATCGGATATGCCACCGACGGACCCGAAAGAGTCGTCCTGAAAACCGAAATCGGAGGACGCAGGATTCTGGAAGCGCCCGCAGGCGATCCCGTCCCGAGGATCTGCTGAGGTAACAAGCCACTTATAGGCGCATCATATCGTCCAAAACAGGTGAATCAATGGTCGGATTCCTTCCATTCAAAGGCTATAGGCCCAACATAAGAGCCGGAGAGCATATCGGAGACCGCATATCCCCGCCGTATGACGTAATAGGCGGAGACTATCTTGCCGAACTTCAGTCCAAAGAATTCAACGTCACGAATCTCACGCTGAAACAGGACTCCGACAAGAGATACCACGGCGCCAGAAAAACGCTGGATTCCTGGATAGAATCGGGCGCATTAAAACAAGACGACCCGTCGTTCTATATCTATGAACAGACCTTCGAAGACAAAGGCACCAAATATGTCCGTAAAGGCATAGTGGGTATACTCAAGACTGAAAAATACGAGGAAGGGCACATCATGCCGCATGAGGAGACATTCTCCAAGGTCAAAGCCGACCGTCTCAACCTCCTCAGGGACATGGAAGCCCATCTTGAATCCATATTCGGAATCTTTGAGGGATTCACGCCCGAACTGACCAGGAAAATAAACGACAATGCACACCTTGTCTGCAGATACGTCGATTCTGCCGGAGTGGAGCACAAATACTACAGACTCTCGGACGAATCCATAAACAACGAGATTACCGAACAGCTGAAAGACCAGAAAATGCTCATAGCCGACGGACACCACAGGTACGAGACGGCCCTGAATTATTCTCTGGAAAATCCCGACGATCCCGCCAAAGGATATGTTCTTGCAACATTGGTTGCCTCGAACGACAGCGGTCTGGTCATCTGGCCGACCCACCGCCTGGTAGATACGGGAAACATCTCGGAGAAAAATGCCATCAAAGGCATATCGAAAGCTCTCGAGATTACCGAAACCACCGAAGAGGAGATGGAGTCGGAATTGGGAAAACATATGATGGGTCTGATATTCAGATCCGGAAAATGCTTCCTCGCGGATTATAAAGGAGAAGAGGGCACGCTGTGGACTCTTGACACATATGTCGTACAGGAGAAAATTCTCAAAGGAGTGTACAAATCCGATGAGGATAAGGCCACCGTATCATACGATGCGGAACTTTCTTCGGTGAAAGAATCCATGGCCGAAGGAAAACACGATTTGGCGATTGTGCTCAACAATCCTTCCCTTCAGACCATATGGGATTTGGCAAAGGCAGGCAAACGCATGCCGAAGAAAACCACATTCTTCTTCCCGAAAATATGGTCGGGTTTTGTCTTCTATCTGATGAGATAAGATTGACATAAACGGAGCCTGTTATAAACAATCGGATAACGGGCTCCGACAATTTTCTTTCTGTACAATTTGACAACTGTGCAAAATTTACTATTTCGAAAAATACTATTTTGAAAAATAGTAAATATGCAATATCTGATGCATATGCATGTTCTATGGGCGCGAAGAAGAACTGACTGAACTCAATAACAGATATAACTCCGAAAAGTTTCAATTCATACCCATATACGGAAGACGCAGAGTTGGAAAAACCGCTCTGATTGACGAATTTATAAAAGATAAAGAAGCCGTGAAATTTACGGCTGTAAGGGGATCCCTTCACACAAATATGCGCCTGTTGGCCTCAAAAGTACTGAATATCAAAAATGCCCCTGTGATAAATTTGGAAGACATTTTGGATATTTTACATTCCAAATTCGCGGATAAAAGATATATTCTCGTAATTGACGAGTTTCCGTATTTGGCAAAATGCGACGAATCCGTCACAGGCATTATCAATAACTTTATAGAAAGCCACCAAGACTCGAAAGCATTCATCATAGTTTCCGGATCGTCTATAAACATTATGAACAGCCAAATTCTCGATAAAAAAAGCCCGTTATACGGAAGACGGACGGGACAAATCAAATTGAAACCGTTTCCGTTCTCAGACATTAGAAAATTTCTCCCGGAATATTCGAATGAAGATCTTATGACAATTTATGGGCTGGTGGGCGGAATCCCTTGGTATCTAAGTTTTTTTGACGGCAGAAAAGACTTAAAAACAAACATAATTGACAATCTGATCAACCCGTATGCCGTACTGAACAAAGAATCAATCCTTCTTTTTACGGAGGAACTTGAGTCTCCCGTAACATATTTTGATATTATATCGGCAATCGCCAAAGGCCATAACAGAGTCGGCGAAATAGCATCCTATGCGGGATTGGAAACATCGCGTGTGTCTGTATTGCTGAAAGAACTTATCATGTTAGAAATAATTGATAAAATCAGGCCGATTGATGAGCCTGAGTCCAAACGCACATACTACAGAATCAAGGACCATTATCTGCGTTCATTCTTCAGATTCATCTATCCCGACAATACTGATGTCGGCATCAGAGATTACGAAAGAGTGTATAATTCCATAATGGAATATATGAACGAATATCTCGGCCACGTGTTCGAAGACGTGTGTGCCGAATATGTCGGAAAAGAGTGTTATGAAGTCGGTACCTGGTGGGGAACAGATCCCGTAAGTCGCACAAAAGAAGAAATAGACATTGCAGCCCTGGGAAACAGATGCATAACATTATGCGAATGCAAATACCGCTCCGAACCTGTGGACAGCGATGTTATAGATGTTCTCGTCAGACGCTCCAAACTTGTAAAGAATAATCTTCCCAGGAAATTGAAAATCTTTTCCAAATCAGGTTACACTGACAGCGCAACAATAAAAGCAAAATCCGAAAATGTAGAACTGTACACTCTGGAAGATATAACACACAACTAATGATAGGAAATCCGCCTAATTAAAGAAGTGGTCTGTGATATAAGTTTACCACAACAAAAAC
>SAMEA104315432__coassemble_1268_pt1 | contig 10174 bp, 8 predicted proteins | sample SAMEA104315432__metabat2_high_PE_023 | metagenome-assembled genome bin SAMEA104315432 (sample SAMEA104315432) | gut metagenome | biome: Monkey gut; feature: monkey-associated habitat; material: faeces | place: China | collected 2013 | reverse complement strand
GACGAGTCTCTGTACAGCCTTATGGTTATGTCGGGATATCTCAAGGCCGTACCTGCCGGGGATGAAATGTTTGCGGTTTCTATCCCCAATAAAGAGGTTATGAAGATTGTTAAGACAATGGCACGGAAAACAATGCCGTTTAACAAGAATGCTTTCGTTATGTTTAACCGTGCGGTATCTGAAGGCGATGCCGAAACCATGACAAAAGAACTCAGAAAGATTCTATCCGTGGGAAGTTATTACAATCTGACAACAGAACTGCATTACGAAGCCTTTTTGATGACCATTCTGTACGAAATGATTCCGTCCTACGAAGTCAGGACGGAAACAGAATACGGCAACGGAAGAGTAGACATAATCCTGATTCCCAAAAAAGATGGAACTGTTCCAATTATCATCGAACTAAAGAAAGCCGATAAGGAAGAAGATCTGGAAACCTGTGCGGAGAATGCCGTGAAACAGATCCACGACAGAAAGTACTACGCGAATATGCACGGAAAAGTTATCCTGATCGGTTTGGCATTTTGGGGAAAAATTCCAAAAACAATTGTTGAATCTATTAACTCATAACAACTTTTGAGTATTGTTCAACAAAATAAAAATCCACAATTATGACTTTACTTCTCAATTTCATAAATATAATCGCTTAACTTCTAACAAATCTGAAGCACAATTAAAATCCATACGTCGCATATCTACATAATATAATAGATATTCAATAAGAGCTATCCAAGGTCGGATTCGAATGAATGAATTTCACGATTTTCTGTCTGAACAATATAAAAACATACGTAATATGATATTGTCTAAGTCGGAAAATAAGAAAATTGTCTCATTTGACATTTACGATACTTTGATTACACGTTCCTTTGTTAAACCAACCGATATTTTCCTCTGCATCGAGAAAACCTGTGAAAAACCTGGATTCTGCAATGCACGCATTAAAGCAGAAGCAGAGTCCAGAAGAAAAACATCTTCCGAAGATGTGACGCTTAATCAGATTTATGAATGCATCCCAAAAGAATACTTCAATCTAAAAGAAAAAGAGATCGAATGCGAAATATCATTCTCTTTTCCGATAAAACCGATGGTTGACATTCTGTACGAATTAAAAAACAAAGGCAAAATCATCGTTCTGATATCCGATATGTACCTCCCCGACGATATCCTTCGCAAAATACTGTCTAAATGCAGAATACCGTTTGACAGCTTATTCGTTTCATCATCCTTCGGAAAAACGAAACACACCGGAAATCTCTTCAGTCATATTGTAATGAAAATGGAAGCGTGTTCAAACGAAATGCTCCATATCGGGGATAACAAACGTGCTGACTGCAACATGCCTAAGTTACATGGAATTGATTCGATACATACGAAAAAACCAATCGACATCTATCTTCAATACAATAGCTGGGCATCCCGTTACCTATCAAAAAGAAAAACTCCATCCGCATCCATGATTGCGGCACTAGATATGATATCCTCTATGAACGGAATGATGAATTCCGGATCAGAATGGTACAATATCGGATTCCGTTTCGGAGGTCCACTCGCATATGCATATTCGGTATTCGTAGAATCTTCCATACGGCCCGAATCCACCCCGGTATTCGTTTCCAGAGACGGATATAATCTCATCAGAACAAGAAAAATACTGTATCCTGAATGCAATCGTGGAGTCTACATACACGCACAAAGAGTCCTCTCCTCATCGATGACCGATATCGGAATACATTTCGGGGAAATACATCCGCCTTCCAAAATATCGCGGTATTACGGATATAGAAAAGATATTGAAAGAATCAGGCATGTGCTCAGATTCCTCTCGGACGTGTTTCCAAACGTCCCGTCGGACGATAAGAATCTGGTTGCCTTCTATAATGCCAATATAGACAGAATAGATTCTGAAAGAAAGAGAAGAAGAGAAGAGTATGAACAATATCTCAGAAATACTGTAGGCGATGCGGAACTGGATATCGTAGACTGTACTACGATGAGATACACATCCCAAAAGTTCATCGAGAATATATTGGGGAAGAAAGTGCATGGAATCTATCTTGTATCTCTTGCGCACGATGATTCTGTCGACTATTCGTGCTTCCACGACAAAAGCGGAATTATGATGGGTTGGATGGGAATAAACATCGGCGAATTTCTCCTATGTTCGCCGGAACCGCCCATATCCGGATGGAACGGCGGACCGTGTTTCATTGAGCCTCCTCAATGCGAATCCGACCGTATGAAGAATTACGGTGACGTGACCGATGGAGAGTGCGACTACGCATCGATGATGAAGGACATCTTTACCGTATTGCCGCGTTTTGACTATCCGGACGTCGTAGAATGGGCCATGGCTGCGATACACGATACGGAAAGTATGGCAGTTCTGAAAAATATCAAATGGGCCAGCGACCCAGATCACACCGCCTGGTGCAGCCTGATTCCCGATTTGAAGTCCGTACCCGGGATCGTTAAAAAAGAAATCTCGGACCTGATAAGCAAACTCAACGGAAATTAATGCAACACAACACTGTTTATCTGTATGATGCATTCCCGTTAACATGAGTGAACAGGTTCCGGAAAACATCAGAAAACAATACCGCAACCCAACCGGCGATGACGGACGCACGGTATTGGAAAACATGAACGAACATCACAAACTTGTTTGGGAATGGTGTCTTGACCATATGCCCTCTTCGATTGACGGTTCCATACTCGACATCGGATGCGGAGGCGGAGGATTTATACGCAAGATGTCCGAAAAATTCCCTTATGCAATGCTGTACGGTGTCGATATCTCTCAAGACGCCGTTGATTTTGCAACGGAACTTAATTCCGATCTCATATCATGCGGAGGATTGGAAATACGCAAAGGATCTGTCGAATCATTGCCGTTCGACAACGATTCGATTGATGCAATCACAGCTATGGAGACCTACTTTTTCTGGCCGAATCTCACGGATGCCGTAAAAGAAATTCATCGCGTATTGTCTGCGGGCGGCATCTTTGTAATCGGTTCCGAAATGCAGCTGAGAGACGACAACAGAGAAATCATGAACGAGATGTCACAACTGTACGGTACCAATCTCGTCACCGATGCGGATATGGCAAATTGTCTCGAATCGGCTGGATTCGAAGTAAAGATCATAGCCAAACCCGGCTCGGATATAGTCGCATACATCGGATTCAAAAAGATGTAACGGCGTATAATAGCCAGATATGTAATGTTATGTAATGTCTGATGCTATTGATGCATCCATTAGGTAGTATTATTATTGAGAAGTCCATGTCCCCTTCGGATGCCCTCAGACGAAGTTACGAAGGGAGCGGATGCTCCCACCAAAAAAACTGCCACTGCAGTAAAACTTGCCTCGAAGCAACAGGAAATTGCGGTTTCCGAATTCTTCGAAAAGAACAAACAGATTCTCGGATTCGATTCCAGATCGAAATCTCTGCTTATGGGAATCAAGGAAGCCGTCGACAACTCGCTCGATGCCTGCGAAGAAGCCAACATACTTCCCGAAGTTTCCGTGACGGTAGAGAGACTCAACGAAGAAGATTACAGAGTCACGATTGAAGACAACGGTCCGGGTATCGTGCACAAAATGATGCCGAATGTTTTCGGACGTCTGCTTTACGGATCGAGATTCCACGCACTGCGCCAATCCAGAGGTCAGCAGGGTATCGGTATATCCGCCACCGTGATGTACGGAAACATTACCACCGGCAAACCGGCCCATGCCGTCTCGAAAATAGAAGGAGATGACGAAGTAGCATGGAGCATGGACATAGTCATTGATACGAAAACAAACCGTCCCATCGTAACGAACGACAAGGCATTCACATGGGAAGGCAAAGACCACGGTACAAGTATCCAATATACAACCAAAGGAAGATACATTACCGGAAAACAGTCGATTTTTGAGTATCTGAAAGAAACTGCAATCGTCAACCCTCACGCCCAGATTGTATTCCACGATCCGGACGGTAAAAAATTCACGTTCGAGAGGGCAACCGATATAATGCCTCCGAGACCGAAGGAAATCAAACCGCATCCGGAAGGACTTGAAATCGGAGATCTTCTGAAATACGCCGGCAACTCCCAACAGAAAACAATGAAAGCATTCCTGATGAACGATTTCTCCAGAATCACATCGAGAATTGCCAACGAAATTCTGAAGGAAGCAAATGTCAAAGAGGACATGAAGCCCGAAAAACTCGAAAGAGAACAGGCTATCGCAATGCTTGCGGCCATTTCCAAGACAAAAATAATGGCTCCTCCGACCGACTGTCTCTCGCCCATCGGCGATACTCTGATTAAAAAAGGTCTGATGCACGTCCTCGACGGACTCCGTCCCGAATATTATGCAACACCTGTCACACGTTCGCCCAAGGCTGTTAACGGTAACCCGTTCCTCGTCGAAGCAGGAATCGTCTACGGCGGAGACATACCTTCCGACGGACCTGTTCAGATTCTGAGATTCGCCAACCGTGTACCGTTGCTGTACCAACAGGGTGCCTGTGCAATCACCAAAGCAGTATCCGATATGGACTGGAGAAGATACGGATTGGAACAGAGAGGAGGAAAAGGAATCCCGTTCGGACCCGCAATCATCCTCGTCCATGTGGCATCGACCAAAGTGCCGTTCACATCCGAAGGAAAAGAAGCCGTCGCCAGTTTCCCGGAACTGCAGAGCGAAATCGGGCTTGCCCTCAAACTGTGCGCCAGGAATCTCAAAAGCCATCTTAACAAGATGGACAGAAAGAACAAAACCCATGCCAAATTCGAGATTGTTCAGGAAATTCTGCCGGATATGGCAAAGAAAGCCGCAGACCATCTCGGCAAACCCGTGCCGAATCTGGACCGTACCATTACGCGTATCATGAACGTTGTATGGATTGAACCAAAGGTAGAAAAGAAGGACAAAAAGAGCCGTACAATCACATACACAATATACAACTACACAAACGTTCCGCGTACGTTCAGACTGCACGCACAGCTCCCCAAAGAGGCAGTCAACCTTACGCTGTATTCCCATCCGAACTTCATCGATATAAACGACGAAGGCAAGGTCAATTGGGAAGTCGACGATCTTGCTCCGTCCACAAAAACGGAGATATCGTTTGATCTGAACGGCGATATGGCCGAAACTTTCAACGAAGACGACATTTACTTCTCCGGACTCAATCCGGCAATGGTAATGGGTGCCGAAGCACTGCCCGGAGACTGGGGAATCAAAGGAATGGAAATCATACAGTCCGACGAGGATTATGTAACCGAAGAGGAAGAGGAAGAAAACACGGAGGTCGAAGACCTTGGCGACGAATGAGAGACAGCAGAAAGCACTCGACAGCCTTACCGGGGTCGTCGAACAGATATACAACCAGCTCGACGGCGGAGAAATTCCCGCGATGGAGCTTCCCCTGAGATCGAAAAAGAATATAGAATTCGACACACAGCACAATGTCTGGAAATACGGCAGCCTCAGAACGTCCCGTACGGCAAAAACTGTTAACGGAGCCATTATGATGCTCAGAACCGTATATACGTCGGATTTCATCAACGAAATGATCCGCGAGAGCAAATCGTCAACCTTAAGGGAAATGTACTATATCTCCGAGGGTTGGAACAACGCCAAATTCCACACCCAGGACGAATCCAACCTTCTGGCCGAGGATCTTGAAACCATCACCGGTTGCATGAGGGAAGATTTCAAACTGCGTCCGGAAGAGTCGGGAGCACACGTCTACGGTGACATAAATTTCACCACCATGACCAAAAAAGGCATGAAAACCATGAACTGCATAGACGATGTGTCCGAAGCTGGATTCGCGGTACCGTACAAGGTTGAAGACGATACTTTCCAGATAGACCCCGGAAACGCAAAGTTCGTCATGGCCATAGAGACCGGTGGTATGTACGCCAGGCTGATCGAGAACGGATTCCCCGAGAAATACGGTTGCGTCCTCGTTCACCTGGCAGGTCAGCCCGCAAGGTCGACCAGGAGACTGCTGAAAAGAATGAACGAAGAATACAATCTCCCCGTCACGGTGTTCACCGACGGAGATCCGTGGTCGTTCAGAATATTCGCATCGGTTGCATACGGTGCGATTAAAACCGCACATATTTCCGAATATTTGGCAACGCCTACGGCCCAGTTCATAGGCGTTACCGCATCCGATATTCTGAACTACGACCTGCCTACCGACAAACTCAATGACAAGGATGTCGGGGCACTGAGCGCAGAATTGTCCGACCCCAGATTTGCCGACCAGTTCTGGATTACCGAAATACAGGCCATGCAGAACATGAAGAAGAAATCTGAACAGCAGGCGTTGGCCAAATACGGTCTGAACTATGTGACGGACCATTACCTTCCGGAAAAACTCACGGATATGGGAATATTGTAAACAAGGGGGATTACCCCCTTACATTAACGTGATCATCGATGTCTGACAGGATACTTTGGTTTGAATGCTATTCCGGGATCAGCGGAGATATGGCTGTCGCAGCCATGCTCGGTCTGGGAGCAGACAGGAATGCCGTGGAGAAGGCAGTATCGAGTCTGCGTCTCGAAGCGGATGTGGTTATAAGCAATGTAAATAAGTCCGGCATCGTTGCCACCGATTTTGATGTCCGTTTAAAAGAAGACAACCACGATCACGACATGGCGTATCTGTACGGTAACGGCGAACATCATCCGCACAGTCACGGACACCGCAACATAAATGATGTTTCAAAAATCATAATGAATTGCGACTGCGACGAAAACTCCAAAAAATTAGCTCTGAAAATTTTCGATATCCTTGCCGAGGCCGAGGCCGAAGCACACGGCGTATCCAAAAACGAAGTTCACTTCCATGAAGTCGGTGCCGTCGACTCCATCATAGACATAATATCTTTGGCAATATGCGTGAACAGCCTTGGCATCGGCGACATCCGCTTCTCCGAACTTTACGAAGGAACAGGATGCGTGAGATGTCAGCACGGTATCCTCCCGGTACCTGTCCCGGCCGTTGTCAACATTGTCCGCAAACACGGCATCAGAATGAAAATTACGGAATCGCAGGGAGAGTACGTTACTCCTACGGGAGCCGCCTTTGCCGCCGCCGTAGGAAACGGAAAACAAATTCCGAAGGAATTCAAAATTCTGTCCGTGGGGATCGGTGCGGGAAAAAGAGAATCCGAACGTTCCGGAATACTCCGTGCGATGATAATAGAACCGGCGCCGGATGAAACCCATGCCGTAAAACTCGAATGCAATATAGACGACTGTTCCGGAGAAACCCTCGGATACGCATCCAAAAAACTGTTCAAAGCGGGAGCGAGAGACGTATTCTTCATTCCGGTCTATATGAAGAAGAACCGTCCGTCGTATATGCTGACCGTCATATGCAGAGATTCCGATGCCGGCATTATGGAGAAAATAATATTTTCCGAAACCACGACCATCGGAATCAGGCGCTCCCATGTAGAACGTACGATTATGGACAGATATGTAACCGATATCGATACTCCCTTGGGAAATGCCGTAGTTAAAGTATGTTCATACGACGATATTTTCAAAATATATCCAGAATACGATTCGCTGTCAAAACTTTGTGATGAAAACGGAATTTCATACCGCGAAGGTTACGATATCGTCGTATCGTGTGCGAAGAATGTTATCAGTTGCGATCCATCTCGGCATTGAGAAGCGCATCCGCACGGGGTATAAACTCCTCCGATCTGCGAACGTTCCTGAACGATACTTTGGGTATCATCGACGATAATGCAACGGCATCATCGTGAAGTGCCTTCATGTCCGGGGACTTAACCTTGTATTCGCCGGTCATTTGCCTTATAACCAACTGCGAATCCATTACAAACTCCGCCTCTTTTCCGCCGAGTTCTATTACTTTCGCTATGGCAGCTATGAGTCCGCGGTACTCGGCATAGTTGTTTGTATGAATCCCCAGAAATTCCGCGTGTTCGTGTATTATACGGTTGTTCTCCGTCACGACTATCGCGTATGCGGATTTACCGGGATTGCCTCTGGATCCGCCGTCGGAATATACTCTGTACATCAGTATTCCAGCTCCCTGGAAACTTTGTTGTCTCCGTCTACCAGAAGCACTTTGGCCGATATGAGGGAATCGACGAGTTCATATCCCATAATAATGACTTTGTCGCCAAGGTTCACAAGATGTGCGGCTGCTCCGTTAACCGCGATGATTCCGGAACCGCGTTTCCCGGGCAGAATATATGTTTCAAAACGATTGCCGTTGTTCACATCGGCGATTGTGACCTTTTCGCCTACCCACATTCCGCATCCGTCGACCAAATCCTCATCGATGGTTATACTGCCCTCGTAATCAAGACGGGTCTCCGTAACGGTTGCTCTATGGATTTTGCTGCGAAGCATCCAGCGCATAACCGTCTTTAAGTGAAAATGATATTAAATGTTTCCAACCGCTATTGCTTTATCCGGCAGTTATCTGTCGATGTTTTCCCTCTATTTCTCATTCACGGCCGACGCACGAATGTTGCGATTGCAAATCGAATTATGATTTGATTTTCTGAATATTGCCGAACAATAAAACTGAAATCACATTATTTGAAGAAATCATTCAAAACATAAACGCCGAAGACTCAGATGCAATTCAATTCGTATAAAGAAATGGAACGCTGGGGGATGGTAAGCACCTGTCCATATTCCAGATCGACTCCGACATCTCATTGTACTATTAAATATATAAAAATTAGTATAACTTTTAAATAATAATATTAAGCTGTAATTCGTCGAAAAATTGAACACAACTTCAGAATCTGAGAATAAAATTGTTTTAGTCAATTATGACCAGACCTTTGGAGATATGCCAAAAAAATACCGACATATGGGGAACTGAATCATTTTTATCAGAACGATGTAAATAATAGCATATATCTTTGTAAGTATAGCGGACCGCATGACTGTAACGAGATTGCTTTCAAGCGGTGCATTCATGATGTCACTCGCACTTATCGTTGCATTGTCCACCAATCTGCTCGGAGTATTTCCCGATGAAATTCTCACTACAGATGTCAGATCCAACACTACGATTTTGGTCTTGGCGATAATGCTCACGATATCTCTGTCAAGAATACCTTTTGCCAATCTGAATCCGGTAAAGCATTGGAAATCTATGCTCAGGGCAGTGTTGCTCGGACTTGTGATATCATCGATTATACCTCTTCTCGGATACTATCTGCTGAAGGGACTCAATGTGGAGAATATGGAATTCTACGCCACGGGACTTGTATTCATAGCAGCCACGCCTTTCGCCGCATCCGTTATGCCGTTGTCCATAATCCAAGGCGGAGATGCGGAACATGCCGCAAGAGGTACAATCATCGTGTATATCGCCGCACTTCTGTGGATCCCGTTCATCGTTTGGCTTACACTCAGAGATTATGTAGATATGGGAAGCGTCGTAATAACCGTCATAGAAATCATAGGAATACCGCTCATTCTGTCCAGACTCTTCACAAAAATCAAAATTCCCAAAGAAGTTTTGGCCATATTCCTGAACTGCTGTATTTTCCTACTTGTATGGATGTCGGTCGGAGCCACGAAATTCCCGTCGGAAGTTTCCATCCTTTTAGCATTCGCCGTTGTGGCAGCACTGAGATCCTTCGGTCTCGGAAACGTACTGGAAGTCGCGGAATCCAAAGCAGGCATATGCTGGGCTCAGAGAGTAACAGATATCCTGATGGCATCGTATAAGAACAAAGGTATTGCGATAACTTTATGTGTTGCCCTTATGGGCCCGAACACACCGCTCGCTATGGTAGCCATAGCCACATCGATTGTTGTTGAAATATGCTGGGTCATATTCATGGATGCTGTTCTGTTCAGTGAATCCAGACGCAAGCGCGTATGCGGAGGAGCTGAATCGTAATTTTTTAAAGGGTGTGTCGTTTTGGAGCGACATACCCGATATTATTATATTCTGTTCAATACTGGTATCGTACGATGGACGGACGTATACCGCGTTGCTTTGTCAGATCCGTACTGGCAGGAATGATGATCAGTATCGGAGGATGTGTATACCTCGGTTGCGACACGAAATGGGTCGGTGCAATCCTGTTCGGTGTCGGACTGATGACTGTTTTCGCATTTGGACTTGACCTGTATACAGGTAAAGTCGGATA
>SAMEA104315432__coassemble_1250_pt1 | contig 10245 bp, 4 predicted proteins | sample SAMEA104315432__metabat2_high_PE_023 | metagenome-assembled genome bin SAMEA104315432 (sample SAMEA104315432) | gut metagenome | biome: Monkey gut; feature: monkey-associated habitat; material: faeces | place: China | collected 2013 | reverse complement strand
TGGCCCTGTTCGATTAGCGGTTTCATCTGCCTATAGAAAAGAGTGAGAAGCAACGTACCTATGTGCGCTCCGTCCACATCGGCATCAGTCATTATTACGACGTTATGGTAACGGATCTTGGTCACATCAAATTCTCTTCCGATACCGCCGCCGATAGCGATTGCAAGGTTCTTAATTTCCTCGTGATCCAATAATTTATCCGGGCGTGCCTTTTCAACATTCAGGATCTTTCCTCTGAGCGGAAGAATGGCCTGGAATGCACGGTCCCTTCCCTGTTTGGCGCTTCCTCCTGCGGAATCTCCCTCCACGATGTAGAGTTCGCACAATGCAGGGTCCTTTTCGGAACAATCGGCCAATTTTCCCGGAAGACTGGTTGTCTCCAACACACTCTTGCGTCTCGTTGCATCCCTGGCCTTTCTGGCAGCCTCACGCCCTTCGTAAGCGCTGATTGCCTTCTTCACAATCGTCTGTGCGACCGAGGGATTCTCTAGAAGGTATTCGGAGAACTTTTCGTTCATGAGAGAAGAAACGGCGCCCTGTGCTACCGAACTTCCGAGTTTTGATTTGGTCTGACCTTCGAACTGGGGATCTGCCATCTTGATACTGACAACGGCGGTTATTCCCTCACGTACGTCAGAACCTTCAAGCGTGATATCCTTCAGAAGGTTGTTCGCCTTGCCGTAATCGTTTATCGTCTTCGTCAGCGAGGTCCTGAATCCGGTAAGATGCGTTCCTCCCTCGGGCGTATTGATTGTGTTCACGAAAGAATCGATCTCTTCGTTGTACCCGTCAGTGTATTGGAACGCAATATCGATGGTTATGCCGTTTCTCTCTCCGAAGAAACTGATTGGTTGGGGGTGAAGAGGGGTCTTTGCCCTGTTGAGGAACTGCACAAATTCGGAAACTCCTCCTTCATAGTGGAACGTCTCCTGCTTTCCGGTACGTTTGTCCTCGAACCTTATGGTTGCTTCCCTGTTAAGATATGCCTGATAACGGAATTTGTTCTGAAGCGTGGCGTAGTCGAACACAACGGTTTCAAACATCTCCGGATCCGGCCAGAACTGAATGGTTGTTCCGTGGGCATCGGAATCTCCTATGATTTCCACAGGTCCGTCGGGTATTCCTATATGGTAAGACTGCCTGAATTTCTTGCCTTCTCTGCATACAGTAGCGATTAGTTTTGTAGAAAGTGCGTTAACGACCGAAACTCCCACACCGTGAAGTCCTCCGGATACTTTGTAGCTGTTCTGATTGAATTTTCCTCCGGCATGAAGATCCGTCAGACACATCTCCAACGCAGACTTTCCTTCCTTTTCGTTTATTCCCGTAGGAATTCCCCTACCGTCGTCGATGACTGTGATGGATCCGTCTTCATTTATGATGACGTCGACTTTGGTGGCATATCCTGCCATAACCTCATCGATTCCGTTGTCAACCACTTCGTATACCATGTGGTGAAGACCGCGGGCATCGGTAGATCCGATATACATTCCAGGTCTTTTCCTTACGGCTTCCAAACCGTGCAGTGCGACAATGCTGTTCGCATCGTAGCCTTCTGCTGCATTTCCCGTATTGTCAGGCATTGTGCATCCTCTGAAGGGGCATGACACCTTCAGTATTTATTATATTACACGCACGCGCGCAAGCGCGCATTTTAAAAGAAAAAACAGCAAAATCAAAAACCTAATGTCCAAATAAAACTACGGCTTCAAACCGATAAAGGAAAGAAACAACCTCTGATTCTATGATGCCGTACGGCGCGGGCCATACGCGACCTTAATAATCTATCCGTAAATATGCATCCGATTCCAATGAGCACCATAATGGATCAGGCCCGCAGAGGCGAAATAACACCGCTGATGAAAAAAATCGCCGAAAAGGAGAGAGTGAGCGAAGAATTCATCAAAAACGGAATTGCATCAGGTCGTATTTGCGCCCCGCACAATCCTGTACACGATGCGGAACCCGCAGCCATAGGTGAGGGACTTTCCGTTAAGATAAACGTTAATCTCGGAACGTCCAGAGATATTGTAGATCTTGATGCGGAACTCGAGAAACTGAAAGTTGCGCTGAAATACAAAGCAGACGCCGTTATGGACCTCAGCACCGGAGGGGATATCGATGCGATAAGGGCCAGACTCCTGAAGGAATGCCCCGTAATGATGGGTTCCGTCCCAATCTATCAGGTCGGATTAACCGCTGCCAGAAACAAAGTGCTCGTAGACATGACCGAAGACGACATCTTCAACGGTATCGAAAAGCAGGCCAAAGACGGTATGGACTTTATGACCGTACACTGCGGCATAACGCGGGAATCTGTCGCGTGGCTTAAAAAATCAGGCAGAACAATGGATGTCGTTTCACGCGGAGGCTCCATGCTGACTGCGTGGATACTGCACAACGACGAGGAAAATCCCCTGTATCGCAACTTCGACTATCTTTTGGAATTGGCAAGAAAATATGAATTTACACTGTCATTGGGCGACGGATTCAGGCCCGGATGCATAGACGATGCTTCGGATCAGGCCCAGATTTCGGAATTGATGACCCTCGGCCACCTCGTAACAAGAGCAAGGGACGCGGGAGTTCAAAGCATGGTCGAAGGACCGGGACACGTGCCTCTCGCACAGGTGCCCATGAACATGCAACTCCAAAAAAGACTCTGTCATAATGCACCATTCTACGTCCTCGGACCGCTTGTGACCGACATTGCTCCCGGATACGACCACATTGTCGGTGCAATCGGCGGAACCATCGCCGCACAGAACGGTGCGGATTTCCTGTGTTACCTCACCCCTGCAGAACATCTCAGCCTGCCGGATGTAGATGATGTCAGAGAAGGTGTTATTGCATCCAAAATTGCCGCACATGTGGGTGATCTTTACAGAGGAATCGATACGGAACGCGATTCGATTATGGCGAAAGCTAGGAAAAAACTTGATTGGAACACAATGTTCGATGTGTGCATAGATCCCGACAAAGCGCGCAGGTACAGATGTCGCGGATGTACAGCGGAAGACGAAGGGTGTTCCATGTGCGGTGATGTGTGTGCGATTAAAATCGTAAACACATACATGAAAAAAGAATGAACCCAATCGGTTGTGTACAACACACAACCGATAACAATTTCATAAAAGTGGAGCCACTGGAGGGGATCGAACCCCCGGCCTGCGGTTTACGAAACCGCCGCTATACCCCTAAGCCACAGTGGCATCGTTGCGTGGATGTACCACCTTAATTAAAAGATTATCGGGCACCGCAATCAACGACGGTATTTTGGAAACATATCTCTGAAAACAACAGCATCTTGTTCGATAAGTGGAGATTCACATATGAAATTGCAATCTTGTTTGGAATCGGCCAACAAATCTGCCAATATCTGTAAGTCAGGTTCCTTGGTTTCCAAAGGAAGATGCGATATCTCTCCTTTATCGCCGTATTTTATACAACTGATGTGAAAATGCGCAGTTTCGCCGCAAAGCTGGAAAAACTGATCGATAAGATTTTTCATATCGTCTTTCGTCTTGAGACATCCTCTTCCGCGAGCGTGAACATGCGCCACATCAAGTACCGGTCTGACGCCGTCGACCTGATCCATAACCTTGCCGATTTCGTCCAATGTTCCGAACTGACCCGTCTTTCCCATCGTTTCCACTCCCAGGATGACGTCTTTTATCCCCTGATCGTCCAAGATGTCCTTACATTTACTGAGTCCTGCCACAACATTGTCCAACGCGGTTTCTGGGTGTTTTCCGTACGATGCAGCGTGAATTACGATAAGATATGCGCCTAAATTGTGTGCTGCAACCGCGGTATCTGTCACCCACGAGATACTTTTCTCGCGTGTTTCCATAGTATCAGAATTGAAACTAATAAAATACGGCGCGTGACAACTGAGCCTGATATCCAACTCTTTGGCTTTTTTACCGATTTCCTGTGCTCTTTCGGGTTTAATGTGGGCTCCGCGGACGAATTCCACTTCCAATGCATCCAATCCCAAATTATGCGTGTACTCCAATGAACCTTCCGGGGTTTTTCCGGCTGAAGGATATCCTGCGGGTCCGAATCTCATATTGCAGAGTAATACAACAATCTATTAGGCATTGACGAATGTACCAATCATGCGTATCAGATTAGATGTTTCGTTGGATCCGACGCTTGGTTGCGGCCAGGCACACCGTTGGAAAAAAGAAAACGGAATTTGGACCGGAATTCTGGGAAACGAAGTGATACGTATGAAAGAGACGGACGGGTTTATCGAGGTCGACGGATGCTGTTCTGAATCTAAGATTCTTTCTTATCTAAGATCTGATGATGATCTTGACGAAATTGTATCCTATATTGCCTCCAAAGACCCTTATGTGGCAAATCTATCCAATCATTGTCCGGGGCTTCGTATCTTAAGACAACCGCAATGGGAGTGCCTCGCAACATATCTTCTTGCAACAAACGCTAATGTAAAAAGAATCGGCGCAATGGTCGAATCTGTATGCAGAACATTCGGAAAAGAGATTACCCCGGGATTATACACATTCCCGAATCCCAAAGAAATCCTGGATTGTCGCGACAGAATTTGCGAATGTAAACTCGGATTCAGACAGAATCGCTTCATTGCCCTTGCAGAAGACGTCGAATCGGGTAATATTGATCTCGAAGCGATAACCGAACTTGATTATCACAAAACTGTAGAATATCTGCAGAAAATAAACGGTGTAGGGCCGAAAGTGGCAGATTGTGTAGCGCTGTTTGCATTTGATCATCTGGAAGCGTTTCCGGTAGACACCAGAATAGCTCAGATAATGGAAAAAAGATTCGGAATATCCGGAAGTTACAAAGCCGTCTCTGGATTCGGGATGAACCTTTTCGGAAAATATGCGGGATATGCCCAAGAATACCTGTATCACAGCGATTACATACTGTGATTAATCGTCAGGCTCTGTGCATCTGGGCATAAAACCCGTCTGGGATTTGTATACTTCGGCAAGAAGTCCGGAGCGCTTCACATATTCGCACAGGCAACATAATTCCGAGAACACGTCGCCATCGGAGAATATAATTTCGGCAGATTTTCTTAATTCTTCCATCAAACCCTCATATTGGGGATAAACGGAGCAATCTATCGAACTTCCGCGTTTTGAACGAAGATACTGTGATACGGCAGCATCGGTGATGTCCAAACGGCGGGCCACAGTAGACTGCGGTAGGCCGTACTCTTTCACTAAAATAACCGATAACTCCTTACGGATCATGGGCAAAATATCTTTCACCACTACTTCGCACGGTATTTTCATCGGCATAAATAAATCCTCTATTCTATAAAGAGTATAGGTCTTAAATTCCAAGGTTCAGCTTATTTGACAACGATAGGATGTCCCAATCGTCATCATCTTTATGCTCCTGTTCCGGAACAGACACACCTGAAAACTGTGCAGCTTCCAATATTGCATGCATTGCTTCCTCCGAACCTTTGAAGTCTTCTACCTTGGCTCCCGAAGTACACACTTTTCCTTTGAATGAGCCTATTATTTTCGTTCCGCTGAAAACTACACTCATAGTAGTTCCGACCTCTTGTTTTATCATGCTTCTGAAATAAATGTGCAGATTATCCTGAGAATTCAGAACAAATGTCTCCGTAAATTCGGGAGGACACTTACCGACATCATCAGTAAGCATCCACATAAGTGTCGGATCACCCTCAACAAAATATCCTTTAGTCACCGTACCGTCATCTTCCAACCGACGCAACACCTTCCTTGTTAGTGCCATACGGGCATCAAGAAACGATGCCAAACCGTCTGCGGAGAAAATACCGAATGACTTGAAATGTAACCGTGCAACTGCTTCTAAACCGTCCAGCATGTCTGTGTTTTCGCTAGTTACCAAATTAATCATTGAATTTTCGTCAGTGTATATTACAGATGCTTTGTTCAATTCTGATAACGAATCAGACACTCTTTCGGGAGAATAGGGAGATGCCTCAAGGATATTCTTTTTCGAAACAGGCTGGTGAGCTGAAATAAACGAAATCACACTGGATGCCACTTCGTCGGGAACATACTCCTTTGATTCCCTGAACAGATGTGCGTAGGAACGCGTAGTATAGCCCTGATAGCTTGGAGTTAAAGTCATCTTGATCAGACTGCCTCTCTCCATCTGTTTTTTCATATCTATTCTGTCGGCTATGCGAATAAGGGCCTCCTGATCTCCGCGTATGTATCCGCGATCCGCCATAGCATCGTCAAATGTCTTGTATTTGGACGTCTTGGAAATGTGTTGCTTAGAAAATACATAGGAAATTAACTGTTCAGAATTCATCGTCCAAGAAGTTGTTATTCCTTTGGCATAAAATCCGTTGACCTTTATGTATCCGTGAGATGTCAGACATTTTACCGTTTCATCGTCAAGAGATTCCGCATCGGTACCGAGAATTTCACGTATGCGTATGATATCGATACCTTTCTGACGATAAAATCCCATCATGAAATCCAAAGCATCCAAAGCCTCATTCAGCATATCGGGAGAATCGAGGTCAAACTGACGGATTTCTATGCATCCCGACATCTCCCACATTTCCACGGCACCGACAAGAATGCTTCCGCGGACAAACGGAAACATAAGTTTGTCTCCGTAACGGGCATTGAATTCGGACCATCTGGAAGCGATGTTCGGGTCGGAAATCGTGCACAACCTTATCGGAAACTCGATACGCGGAACATTTTCGAGATTCGGAATCTCGTCAGACATTATCAGCATCGGAGTCTGCCCTTCGCCCACAGATATGGTCGAAGCACCCAATTTTCCGGATACGGATTCGATCTCATCTATCGGCATACCGACGAAATAATGCAATGCGTTGGCCGGAACAGGCCCGTATGCGCGAATTGCACGCATAAGAAGATTCTCCTGCGCATTATCGGAAACTTCGGAGGGGTGGTAAGGAGCATATGTATTCTCCGTTCCCCAGTCTTCTTTCTCGTCAAACGAACGGACCAACAGCAACGAACGGTCCAAACGGGAGATTGATTCCTTCAAACGGGTCTTCTCCATACCTGTCACACGAATTAAATCCCTCAATGTTGCCGAACCCATCGAAGATATGGTTTCCAAAAGTTTTCTGTCCTCTGCGGTGACATCCTCGTGTCTCATGACGGCATAACGGTCACCGTCTTCCTTCAGAACGTAACGTACTTTACCGCGCATAAACCGGCCCAATAACAATTCTCCGGATTCTCTCATGGAATACCATTGTTCCAAAGAAAAATTGTCAATCTTATTGTATGCATCCAATTCCCAACCTGCGGTGCAATGGAATTCGAAATACGAACGGATGTCGGGAAAATGCTGGCCTTTGGTTAATCTGTAACGTTCTACGGTGTCGTAATCATATATGTTGGATTTTCCGGAACGAAGTCTCATATGATCTATTTTCAGCATGTATTGATCGTTTTCCGCAATTAGGAAACGTCCCTTAGACACCTCTTCCGATGATACCAAAGACTCCAAAGATTCCCTTGCGTCGTCATCGGCAAGAGACAAAGAGTATGCGACCTCCTGAACCGTTGCAGGTGCGTACGCGTTCAGATAACGCAGTATGATACGGTCTATGGATTCGCGACGGTCCTCTTTTTTGTATTCCACGCGGGAAAACAGCCATTTCGACGGTCCGGCAATATCGGTACGCGCAACAAGATACATCGATTCCAATTTTCTGACTGCTCTGAATACCATATCGTCGCTGAGTTCCAAAGAAGATGCTATGTCCGATAGGGCAGTATTCTTATCTATTCTGTCAAGAACGGCCTTTTCTGTTTCGGAAAGCGAACGTTCGCGACGTGTAGCGGCAGCATAATACGGAATCTCCGAAGCCACCATGATATGCGACTCGTCAAGAAAAACCGAACCGATTACATTGTCTCTGAGCAGTTCGCGTATCCATCCGTCAACCGTTTTACGGTCTTCATCGGTATATGTATAGATGTTGCGTCCGCGCTCCCTCAAAGCCTGAAGCGGTCCTGTCTGCATAAGCAGTTTAGGTATATCCTCCTTCGATGATATACGATCGATTTTGGAAGCAAAATACGGAACAATCTGATCCTCCGTAAATTCGAAATCCTCTATGTTGTCTCCCAACGCACGGTACAGAACCTTGCGGTGAAGTTCCCTAAGCAAAGCCGAACGGTCTTCCATCAAAACGATATCCGAGAATCCGGAAAGGATAGCGCAGTGCGCAAACGGAGACGGCGTACCCGTGAAGGGGATTGTGAGAACCGACATTTTGCCGCTGTCGATCATCTCAAGAATGTATCTGGCGGACTTAATGTCCATATCATCCTCCAACACCTCCCTGTATGTCTCCTCGATCACCGGAACATTCTCCATACCGCCTAGCGTTTCCAACAGATAGGACGAACGTACCTGCTGTCTGTTCACGGATATGGGACGGCCCATGTAGTTCCTCAGAATCATGAAACTGCGTGCGGCAGTATGTCTGAATCTCAGTTTGAATATCTCCGAATCTTTGATTGATTTTCTCAGCACGGACTCCAATTCACCGGATTTTATCAGTCCGGGAATGCGGGATATATCGAATTTACGGGGACAGCCCAGCATGAAATTGTCGTCCGATATGGTTACTGACACATTGGCGCCCATCATTGTGGTCATCCTGTATGCATACGCACGCGACAGAGCATCGTTGACCCTGCGGCCGAACGGGAAATGGAATACCAATTTCTGGTTTCCCGAAGGATCGATATACTCTTCGACGGCTAACCTGTCGCAGTCGGGAATAAATCCCGCCACTGCCGCCTGCTCTCTGAAATATGATAAAACAGAACGTGCGGAACCCTCGTCGATATCGTACCCTTGGGTCAGTTCGGAAATTGCCTGATCGTCCGGCTCCTTTATCCTGGATTCCATCTCTTTCCTGAACTCCGCTATGTCCATAGAAAGATCGAAACTTCTGGGCAGCATCTCCCCGGCCCATGACGGAACCGTGGGTTTTCTTCCGTTGGCTTCCTTCACATGTGCAGTCATTCCCTTCGAACGTACGAATTCAAAAGAACGGCCGCCAAGCACGAAAACATCACGGGGTGACAACTTCTCCACGAATTTCTCCGAGAGTTCTCCCGCAACGGTTCCGTGATTGGTTATGACGCGATAATTCGCCTCCTCGGGAATGGTTCCGATATTCATGAAATATATCATACGGGAACCTTTCTTCCTTCCGAACACTGCCTGCTCCTCGTCGAACCATATTTTGGAATATACTCCCTCGAATTCGTCTTTGGAACCCAAATATCTCAAAACCTGAATGAATGATTCTTCCGGAAGATTGCGGTAACAATACGAACCTTTCACGAGATCGTACGCATCGTTGACGTCCCATCTGTTGTCGATACTCATACCGACCACCATCTGGGAAAGCACGTCAAGACAATTCTCGGGGATACCCACGCGGTCTATGTGCGCGGTGTGGGCGGCACGGCATAATACGGCGCATTCCACCAAATCGTCCGGATCGAACACCAGCAAACGGCCTTTGGCTATCTTTCCGAAGCTGTGACCGCTTCTTCCGATTCTCTGAAGTCCCTTGGCAACAGACTTCGGAGATCCGATCTGACACACAAGATCCACGGAACCGATGTCTATTCCCAATTCCAATGAAGTGGACGAAACGACACACTTTATCTCTCCGCGTTTGAGACGGGCCTCGACATCCAGCCTTATCTCCTTTCCGAGAGATGAATGATGTACTTCGACGTTTTCCAACCCGCGTTCTTTCAATTTGTAAACAACACTTTCCGCACCGGAACGCGTATTCGTGAACACCAATGTGGTCTCGTGCTGATCTATCAAATCCTTTAATGTATCATACATCATCGAATTGACAATATCCGAAGATAATGTAGTGAGATCCTCTGTGGGACATATCACTTTCAGATCCAACTGCTTCTTAGATCCGGATTCTATCAACGCCACATCGCGTGTCGTTCCGTCAGGATTGCAACCCACAAGAAAACCTGCGATGGCTTCGATAGGTGCCAGAGTGGCAGACAACCCTATACGGACAAACTCATTTTCGCAATGATTCCTGAGACGTTCCAAAATCAAAGATAAGAATGCTCCTCTCTTGGAATCGCATATGTCGTGAATCTCATCGAGAATTACCCATTCCACTTTTTTGAAAGATTCTCTGAACTTCGGTGCCGCCAATACCAGTGCCAAACTCTCCGGCGTCGTTAT
>SAMEA104315432__coassemble_1232_pt1 | contig 10377 bp, 5 predicted proteins | sample SAMEA104315432__metabat2_high_PE_023 | metagenome-assembled genome bin SAMEA104315432 (sample SAMEA104315432) | gut metagenome | biome: Monkey gut; feature: monkey-associated habitat; material: faeces | place: China | collected 2013 | reverse complement strand
CGATTACAAGGTTTATTTGGAAGAGGAAGCGGGAAACGGAAGAGCAGACATTATAATGAAACATAACCGTCCCGGACTTCCCGATATCGTAATCGAGTTCAAAAAGATCAAATCCAAAACGGACAGTGAAGAAACCCAGCTGAAGGAAGCCGAAGAAGCAATCAAACAGATCAAAGACAGAGAATACTCCTACGGTCTAGGTAAAAATCCGATTCTGTACGGAATTTGCTTTAACGGCAAAAAACCGAAGGTCTTGATGGAGCGGAGTTCTGTATAATTAGCATGAGTTTTGATTTTTATTTTCAATATGTCATATCTTAATTGTACTTTGAATATCCAATATGCCAGTTTAACCCATTGACTATATACTCACATCCATTATTTTCCGTTAATGCGAGATAAAGGTACGCAATAGTTATAGTGTATATCAGTAAGGTTAAAGAAACCGTTATGGATGCCCCGTTCATGATATTCGACAAGCTGGCCGATGCCATCACCGGCCATGCAAAAATCATAGTGGCAATCTGGGCTATTATTTTGATAGTAGCCGCACCTCTGGCACTGAAAGCAGGGGATGTGATGCTCTATGATACGAACGAGATGGCAGGGTCCGATTCGGAATCCGTAAAAGGACTCGAAATCATCAACGAGAATTTCTCTTCTTCCGGAGTAGATGTCTCGTCCATTCCGATAATAGTAATCAAATTCTCGGACAATACGGGTATGGCATCTGCCAAAAGTCTGATCGAGAAATTGGGGGATTCCCAAAATGCAATCGATTCTAAGCGTTGGGCCGAGATAAAAGATGAGGATACGGGAGATTTATTATCCCCAATATCGTTCATTTCCATGGCCCCTCAGGTTCATGACGACGGAACCGGCATATATCTTGCAGGCGTGATGTATGCAGAAGGAGCATTGGGAACAACAGACGTTTCCGATGACACACCCAACCTGAGAGGTTACATTAAAGACACGCTTTCAGCTTCGGGAATCGAAGGCGTAGACGTATACCTCACCGGAACGCCCGCAATTTCATATGATATGGCAACCGGATCGTCCGAGGACATATCGAGGATAGATCCGTTCACAATTCTTCTCATCCTTATCCTTGTGGGATTATTCTTCAGATCCTTCATATCGTCTGCAACACCGCCTATGACAATCGGTGTGGCTTTTATCGTTGTGTTGGCATTGATATACGGAATCGGACAGATTCTGAATATATTCTTCATTACAGAGATGATGTTGCTCGTATCGATGATGGGTGCGGGTTGCGATTACTGTATCTTCATTATATCGCGTTACAGAGAAGAACTCCGTTCCGGACTTCCGCATAAAGAAGCACTCCATCAGGCAGTCGTTTGGGCAGGAGAGTCCATTGCGACTTCTGGTGCATCGGTCATAATAGGATTCGGTGCCATGAGCATCTGCTCGTTCAGTCTCGTATCCACAATGGGAATCTGTCTTGCAGTCGGTATTCTGGTAGCACTCATGGCTGCTCTTACGCTCATTCCCGCAGTTCTTGCTCTTGTCGGCGACAGGATATTCTGGCCTACAAGGATGAACGCATTTGAAGAGGGCGGAAAAGCGACACGCGGATGGTATGCCAAATGCGGAAAGATCGGAAAGAGATATTTCGAGGCTTCATCCAGATTCTCAATCAAACATGCCAAGGCGATAGTTCTCGCCGCAGTACTTGTGACCGTTCCCGCGGCATATCTCATGGAGACCAACGAAACATCATATGATATGATTTCATCCATGCAGTCCGGAGATTCCGGAGAAGGTATGGACCTTATCGGAGAGTATGCCAATCAGGGAATGCTGATGCCGAATTATTCTGTCATCAAATACGATACAAATATCGCCGTATGTACCGACATTTCGTATGAAGGTATGACTTTGCCCGGATTAGTATGGACTGAGGACGGAAAATCCGTCGTATCCGGTTTGAAGCCTGTATACGAAGAAATACTGAAGGACGATAACGTTGCAGAAGTCTCCGGACCGTTCGTATGGTCGAATGAATTGGCAGAAGCCAAAGAAAAATTACCGGATGCCACCTCTGCAGAACTTCTCGCATACGTAATCAAGGATGCACCTACAACAATTCAGGCCGTTTTGAGCGAAGTTATCCAAAGTCTCGGGGAGTTGGGATTCATGGCAGATCTTTTGGTGGCTGATTCTTCTCAGCCTTTAGTAAGTCCTGTTATGGATTACTTCGTCAACTACGAGGGCGGCATATTGGGCGGAGACTTCAAAGCTACTACCGATGCGGAGGGCAACACCACACATACCGGCGCATGGCAGTACATCAAGATAACATACGCCACAAAGGATGCCGCGATGGCACCCGCATCCATGGATACGATTTCGTACGTCGACGATATTGTAGGAAAATACGTATCAAACAACGAATTTGCCGTTCAGACTTGGCTGACGGGAACGGCTGCCGTGATGTTCGAGATATCGCAGGTTATCGGCAAAGAATTCGATAAGATTGAATTGCTTGTCATCGTCTTGATAATTATACTTCTCTTTGTTGTGATGAAGTCTTATACGATTCCGTTCAGATCTGTTCTGACCATTCTGATGAGTATCTGCTGGACTTTGGCGGCTACGCACATCGTGTTTGTGAACATACTCGGACAGGAAGTCATGTGGCTTATTCCGTTGATTCTTCTTGTCATATGTCTCGGACTCGGAATGGATTACGATATCCTTCTTACCACCCGTATAAAAGAGAATGTAAAGGCAAGGGGAATGAGCAACGACGAGGCAATCCATCATGCAGTCATGCACACGGGTTCGGTCATCACGATTTGCGGACTCATCATGGGCGGTGCGTTCGGTACGCTTATGCTGTCCGGAATGACGATGATGCAGGAATTCGGATTTGCTCTTTGTTTCGCAATTCTGATAGATGCGCTTGTTGTCCGTACATACATTGTGCCCGCCGTCATGCATCTTTTGGGAGACTGGAACTGGAAGGGACCGAAATTCCTTGACAGATCCAAGAAATCCGAATCATCCGAGAACATCGAGGAATAAGGTATTAAACGGGATCCTTCGGGATCCCACTTTTCCACCGTCAACTTTTAAGTCGGTTATTCTTTCATAACAGCGATGATTCTGAAATATCTCGGGAAACGCGGATGGATTTTGGTCTGCATCTGCACCGTATGTATGTTCTGCCAATGTTATCTTGATTTGGCGATTCCGGGATATATGTCGTCGGTTACGGAAACACTTCAGAACGGAGGTACTGCGGAACAGGTGATTTCCGAAGGCAGGATGATGCTGTATTGTGCTTTTGGAAGTTTTGTATTCTCCGTTATTGTGGCATTAACGTCTTCCAGAGTTGCAGCATCAATGGCGACCAGGATGAGAAAGGAACAGTTCGAAAGGGTATCGTCATTTTCAGTACAGGAAATTAACCGTTTTACCACTGCAAGTCTCATCAACCGTTTTACCAATGACATAAGTCAGATTCAGAGGATGATTGTAACAGGACTGAATGCGTTGACAAAAACACCCATTATGGCATCCTTGGCATTGATGAAGATTTCGGGCGGAAGTTGGCAATGGACTGCTGTTACGGCAATATCGGTTGTGTGCATGATTGCGGTAATAGCGGTTGTTATGTGGTATGTTATTCCAAGATTCAAAAGGATTCAGTCACTTACAGACGATGTTAACAGGGTAACCGAAGAGAATCTTGTGGGAGTCAGGGTTGTGCGTGCATATAATGCCGAATCTTACCAAGAAGCCCGTTCAGACGGAGCCAACGAAGCTCTGACTGCGAACAACCTCTCCGCAAGACATGCGATGTCCGTAATGATGCCTTTTGTGGACACAGTTATGAATATGCTGACCGTATCGATATATTTCATCGGCGCACTGCTGATTATGGATGCGTACGGTTCGTCCAAAGTAGACATATTTTCGGACATGGTGGTGTTTTCGTCATACACGATGCATGTTGTGCTGTCGTTTGTATTCATGATTATGACATTGATGCAGATGCCCCGTGCACTCGTTTCGTCGAAACGCGTTCAGGAGGTTATCGATACTGTTCCGACCATAGTATCGGGAACGGCAAAACCGCCTATGGCGGGCACTGTTGAGTTCAGAGACGTTTCGTTTAGATATCCCGAAGCCGCCGAAGACTGTCTGAGCGGAATTTCGTTTAAAGTTGCTGCGGGTGAAACCGTGGCGATAATAGGGGCCACAGGCAGCGGTAAAAGCACATTGGTAAATCTGATGCTCAGATTTTACGATGTCAGCGGAGGTTCGGTATCGGTTGACGGTACGGATGTGAGGGAATACGATCTCGACAGCCTCAGATCGAGATTCGGTTATGTTCCGCAGAACGTGGTTTTGTTCACAGGTACCGTGGGATACAATGTTGGTTTCGGATTGCCTTCCGATGCCGACCGTGTTTCCGAAATCCGTCGTGCGTTGGATATCGCACAGGCTTCATCGTTCGTCGACGAGATGGAAGGCGGATTAGATGCAAAAGTTTCCCAAGGAGGAACCAATCTTTCCGGAGGTCAAAGACAGAGACTTTCGATAGCACGCGCAATCTGTAAAAGAGCCGAAATAATGGTTTTCGACGATTCGTTTTCGGCTTTGGATTACAAGACTGATCGCAATCTCAGAAATGCTTTGGCCGAAGAATGCAAAGGTTCCACGAAGATTATTGTTGCGCAGAGAGTCAGCACGATCGTCGACGCGAATCGGATAATCGTATTGGACGACGGAAAGATTGTCGGTAACGGTACGCACAAGGAGCTTTTGGAGAACTGTGAAGTATATCGCGAAATTGCTTCTTCGCAACTGACGGAAGAGGAGATGATGCAATGAGTTTCGGCGGACCGCAACGTGCTCCCGGAAGCAGATTTGTCAGCAGAGGAAAGGCAGACAGTTTCTGGGATGCATGGAAAAGGCTGTTCCGGTACATGTCGGAATACCGCACATCATTCATTATCGCGATTGTGGCATCTGCAATATGTGCCGTTACATCGGTATTGGGTCCGCATTATCTCAGTCTTATAACAAACGAAGTGGAGAAGGGTCTGACGGCACCTATGGACGCTGACAGTGTCATGGTTCTTGTCACGATACTTTCTGCGATATATGTTTTCGGAGGATTTCTGTCGTTCCTCGATAATTACTGCATGGCTACTGTTTCGCAGAAAACGGCATCCAGGTTTAGAAAGGATATAGCCAGGAAGATAAACAAACTTCCGCTGAAGTATTTCGACGGACATCGTACCGGGGACATATTAAGTCGCATAACAAACGATGTCGATAATATAAGTCAGTCCATGGATCAGGGAGTAACCACGCTGGTATCGTCGGTTACGCTGTTCACCGGAGCTCTGCTGATGATGTTCGTGACAGATGTGAGTTTGGCGCTCATATCGTTAGCCACAACATTGCTGGGTATTATCATTATGAAGATTTTAATGTCCCGTTCGCAGAAGTATTTCGTGAACCAGCAGAGGGATCTCGGAAACATGAATTCCCATGTCAGTGAGATTTATTCGGGTCATGTTGTTGTCAAAGCTTTCGGCGGAGAACAGGATTCTTTGGATAAGTTCAGGGAGATAAATTCGAGTCTGTCGAACAGTGCATTCAAGTCTCAGTTTATAGGGCGTGTAATGATTCCGGTAACGAATTTTACCGGAAATTTGGGTTATGCCGCAGTATGCATATTCGGGGCCGTGATGTACATTAACGGCAGCATCTTGTTCGGAACAATCGTTGCATTCATGTTTTACGTCCGTATGATTTCCCGCCCCATGAATCAGATTTCGGAGGCTCTGATTTCCATGCAATCGGTTGCAGCTTCCGCAGAAAGGGTTTTTGAATTCATAGACGAGGCAGAGATGGATCCGGAGACCGACATATCCGATACTTTGGAACATGTTTCCGGCAGAGTGGAATTCAAAAATGTTCATTTCGGATACGAACCCGGAAGAGAAGTAATATGCGGTTTTTCGGCTACGGTTGAACCCGGTCAGAAAGTAGCCATTGTCGGACCTACGGGTGCCGGAAAGACAACAATAGTGAATCTGCTCATGCGTTTTTACGACGTATCCGAGGGCGATATATTGATAGACGGCATCTCTGTCAGGAGTTTGACAAGGAAGAATATCCGCAGTATGTTCGGTATGGTACTTCAGGACAGCTGGATATTCGAGGGAACAATCCGCGAGAACATAATTTACTGTAAAGAAGGGGTAACGGATGCGGACTTGGACAGAGTGTGCGAAGCATCCGGATTAAGTCACTTTATCGAGACTTTGCCAAAAGGATACGATACGCGCATAACCGAATCAACCGCATTGTCCGTGGGACAGAAACAGCAGATTACAATCGCACGCGCCATGATACAGGATTCGCCAATGCTGATTTTGGACGAAGCAACGAGTTCCGTGGATACGAGAACCGAAAAGACGATACAGAATGCCATGGACAGTTTAACGGCCGGAAGAACATCGTTTGTCATAGCCCACAGGCTTTCCACGATAAGGAATGCGGATCTCATTATAGTGATGAGACACGGAACAATATGCGAGCAGGGAACGCATGACGAGCTAATTGCTTCCGGAGGTTTCTATAAGGAACTGTACGACAGTCAGTTCTCGGATTGATGCGGATTGCGTTGGTACATTGGAAAGCGTCCAATGGTTATTTATCCGATAATGTACGTTCCCAGCGCGTATATCATGGACTACGCAGTACTTGCGGCGTTCATCTTGTATTTCGCATTTGTGCTGTATATCGGATATTACTTCTATAACCGCTCGCACAACATGGAGGATTATATCCTCGGCGGACGCTCGATGAACCCATATGTTACGGCGCTTTCTGCTCAAGCCTCGGACATGAGCAGTTGGTTGCTTATGGGCCTTCCCGGTTCCATCATGCTGATGGGTATGGGGGAGGTCTGGATCGGAATCGGACTTGCTGCCGGTTCTTATCTGTCGTGGCTCTTTGCAGCCAAGAAATTAAGAAAACATTCGGTTGTCGCCGGTAACGCCCTTACGTTGCCCCAGTTCTATGCCAACCGTTTCAAAGACCGCTCCGGAATCATTTCGCTGATTTGCAGTGTAATCATTCTGTTCTTCTTCACAATTTATGTTGCATCCGGATTCAAGGGATGCGGAACGATTCTTATTACGATATTCCCCGGACTGAGTCTGACTCTTGCAATGGTTGTGGGCGCGGCTGTTATTATAGCGTATACCCTTATGGGAGGATACAAGGCTGTTTGCTGGACCGATTTCTTCCAGGCTCTTCTTATGATTGTTGCCGTTGTCGTTGTTCCGCTTGCGGCACTCGGCCATCTCGGAGGATGGAGCGAAGTTTCGTCTTCCCTGTCTACCGTATTCGACGGTAATTTCATGGATCTGTTCTATGACGGCGGAGAAAAGATGGCACCTTTGGCAATATTGTCTCTTCTTGCGTGGGGATTCGGTTACTTCGGAATGCCTCATATTGTCGTAAGGTATATGTCCATCAGACACCCCGAAGAAGTCAAGGTTGCGCGCCGTGTTTCACTGGCATGGATTGTCATTGCACTTACCGCAGTGTGTTTCATTGCCATTATCGGAAGGGCATACCTGATAGAACAGGGATACACGTTTGCCGGCAACACGGTACTGGACCCCACGGGCGCTGCGTACAACCCCGAGAACATTTTTGTGACGATGGCGGGAGATTTGTTCGTTCCGATTATTGCGGGATTCCTTTTTGCCGCAGTTATGGCCGCAATCATGTCTACAGCCGATTCGCAGTTGCTTGTTGCTTCCTCTTCGATTACCAACGATCTTCTCGGAGGAAGGTTCGGTCTGTCCGATGACAAACTCATGTGGCTTTCCCGTGTGGTTGTTGTTGTAATCGCTCTTCTCGCATTGATTTTGGCTGTTTTCGGAGGAAACAACATCATGGGTCTTGTTTCGTATGCTTGGGCCGGATTCGGTGCGGCATTCGGACCGTTGACAATTCTGTCATTATATTGGAAACGCATGAACTTCTACGGAGCAGTCTTATCGATGATTGTGGGATTCCTCACCGTTGTATTGTGGAACACATTCCTTACAAGCAGCACAGGAATCTACGAACTCCTTCCGGGATTCGTCTTTGCACTCATTGCCGGAGTTGTCGTATCTCTTATCACACCCTCTCCGTCCGAAGATGTTCTTCAGGAATTCGAGGACGCTCAGAATTACGTAGAACCTGAGTAAACACTTTTCTCCCCTCAGGGGAGTTTTCTCTATAAATTATCTATCATATAACTATGGGGATAGAACGTCCAGGCGAATGAAGTTCAATTGTTGAATTGCTTACAGATTTTGGATTGAAGCATTTTGAAAATCCAACAATTTGTCATTCCAAATTTCTTTTAATGTTAGTTGTTATTGTTCATAATATCTTAGGGAATTTCGATATCATGATAACAGGCAATATTAAGAACAAAGTTGATGCAATCTGGGAATCTCTTTGGGCAGGAGGGATTTCAATCCCTTCGACAGTTATTGAACAATTGACATATCTTATGTTCATTCGTTCTCTTGACGAAAAGGAATTGGAGAACGAATCTTTTGAGGCTGTATCCGGTATTGTAAGGCCTAGAATCTTTCCTCAGACCGAAAATGGTCAGGCTATGCGTTGGAGTAAATTTAAGAATAAAGATCCTCGTGAAATATACAACATTGTTAAAGACAGAGTATTTCCAGCGATTAAGAATATGAAATCTGGACGTTTGCCTGATTTCGACGACAAAGGCAACATGATTGAAATTTCTGGCAATTCTGATGATTTTGAATCAGCATTTTCAGAATATATGAAAGAAGCCGTTTTTATAATTCCTACACCTTCTATTCTTCAAAAGATCATTGCTGGGATGGAGGATCTTTATGAGCATGATATAAAGGATATGGACATCCAAGGAGATTTATACGAATATATGCTCGGAAAACTATCTAATGCAGGTGTTAACGGACAATTCCGTACTCCAAAGCAAATACGCGATATGATGGTGGAGTTAATTGCACCTACTCCAGATGATACCATTTGCGATCCTGCGTGCGGTACTGCGGGATTCTTGATTTCTGCATCAGAATACATTCGTAAAAATTACGAATCTTCTATGACTCCAGAACAATGGGATCATTTCGGTAGAGCTTTGTTTACAGGATTTGACACAGATATGACTATGCTCAGATTGTCTACGATGAATTTGATGCTTCATTCTATAGAATATCTGAAAATTGAATATTGCGATAGTGTTTCGAAGAATAATGTCGAGTCTGAAAAATACACTGTATGTTTGGCAAACCCCCCATTCACGGGAAATGTCGATGAGAGTATAATCTCTGAATCTCTGAGTAGAGTAGCTCCTACAAAGAAGACAGAACTTCTGTTCATAGCTTTATTTCTCAGATTACTTAAAAAAGGCGGACGCTGTGCATGTATTGTTCCCGACGGAGTATTGTTTGGATCAACTAAAGCTCATAAGTCGCTTCGTAAAGAAATTGTTGATAATAACAGATTAATCGCTATAATCTCTATGCCGTCAGGGGTATTCAGACCCTATTCTGGCGTCTCTACTGCTGTAATGATATTTACCAAGACTGGTGCGGGTGGAACAGATTATGTTTGGTTTTATGACATGAAGGCTGACGGTTTTTCATTAGACGATAAACGTAGTCCCATTCAAGACAACGATATTCCCGACATAGTGGCCAGATATCATGAAATAGCTAAGGAAGCAGATAGAGAAAGGACAGAAAAATCATTTATGGTTCCTGTTGATGAAATTAGGGATAATGATTATGATCTTTCTATCAACAAATATAAAAAGACAGTTTACGAGGAGGAAAAATATCCTCCGTCGAAAGATATTGTAGAGGAACTTTTGCATTTGAATTCCGAGTTGACCAAAGATTTGGAACAATTAAGAAAGATGCTTGAGGAGTGATTTTATGACAAATAAGGTCACTCTGTCGCCGATAGAGGCGGTTGATGAGTATTTTGATATGCTTATCAAATCAAGGTTTATCGAGATGTTTGGTGATGTCTACACAGGATTAACTAACTACCCGCTCAGATATATCAAAGAATTTGCAAAATGTGTTGCAGGTGCTACCCCATCGACTTCAGTTGATGACTATTGGATAGATGGAACAATTCCTTGGATGAGTTCAGGGGAAGTGAATTACGGGCATGTGTTTGAGACAGAAAAGAAAATAACTCAGAGGGGGTATGATAGCTGCAGCACAAAACTAGTCCCTGCACACACTGTTGTAATTGCTTTAGCGGGCCAGGGAAAAACACGTGGCACAGCTGCGATAGTTGAAA
>SAMEA104315432__coassemble_1213_pt1 | contig 10491 bp, 9 predicted proteins | sample SAMEA104315432__metabat2_high_PE_023 | metagenome-assembled genome bin SAMEA104315432 (sample SAMEA104315432) | gut metagenome | biome: Monkey gut; feature: monkey-associated habitat; material: faeces | place: China | collected 2013 | reverse complement strand
TCGATTACGATATCGGGAAGTCCGGGGCGGGTGTGCTTCATTATGATATCTGCTCTTCTGTTTCCTGCCTCTTCTTCAAGATAGACCTTATAGTCCCCCATACTGCTCATGGCAGCGGATGCGACTATCAGCTGATAATCTCCCTCGTCTTTCAGGACGATGGACGGAACCTTGCTGTAGAACAGATTTTTCATATTCTTCTCTACGTTCGATACGTCACCGGATTTTATGGCCTCGAACATTTTTGTGAAATATGTCGATCCGCTTTTGAATATTCTTTTGATCATCATTGACGAGAACGATTTGCGAACTTCTTTGTTCGGAATGGATATTGTATACAAATCATCGTCTTCCGCATTCTTTTTTTCGATTGGAACAGCATTCAGATATCCGGCAACCGCCATGACGGAGTAGATTGTTTCCGGATCTGAATCCATATCTCTCATAGATATTGCGGGATTCAGTTGTGCAGTCACTTTTTCTCCGTTGGCAATATTTGTTAAATTTTGATAGACTTCGTCTGTGGCGTTGTCAATCAGCGTGTAAATGATGTCGTTGCTGCTGGTATTTATCCAATAAGTTCCAGGTTCGAAATCGTCATGCACATAAGAGAAAATGCTCCACGGATTGTAAATTTCTGCATTTCCGAATCTGTATCCGTCGTACCATTCCTTGGCTTCTGCCATTTTTTCGGGGTGCTCGTAGTATTCGCAGATTTCCCTTACTTCGGATTCTGTAAATCCGTATCTTTCGTCAAATCTCTTTGTGAAAATATTGTTTACAGCAAGGTTGTTCAATCCCGAGAATATGCTCTCTTTGGCAATCTGCATTATTCCGGTAACAACTGCAAGGCTCATGTGTTTGTTGCCTTTGAGAGTCGACGAATAGAATCCTTTCAGGAACGAAAGAATATGTTCGTAAGTATCTTTGTTGAATGAGCTGTTGATCGGATTGTCGTATTCGTCGATGAGAACTATCGGTTTGACGCCATGGTATATTTCAAGCATCTCACACAGTTTGTTCAATGAATTTTCGAGTTTTACATCAGTAAAATCATCGACATATGTATCCAAATATTCTCTGCGAAGACGTCCCTGAATTTTATCGCTGTCATTTAGATACAGATGCTGATCGTATGCCGTTCCGACAATATCGATTATTTTATCGCGGAATTTGACAAGACTGTTCGGATCAAAATCCTTCATTGATATAGCAATCACAGGAAATGTATTCTTCAGTTTCATGCAGTTTTCGTGTTCCTGAACTTTCAGGCCGTCGAACCATGTATTTCCTTTGTAATTCATATTGAAGAACGCATCAATCATAGACAGGTTGAGGGTCTTTCCGAAACGTCTCGGTCTGGTGAACAAATATACTTTGTTTCCGTCATCTACAATATCCGAGATGAGCTCCGATTTATCGACGTAGTAATAATTTCCGTCGCGGATCTCCCAGAAATATTCGATTCCTGTCTGCGGTATTTTCAATTTGAATTCACCTGCTCCGTTATTCATGAAGCAATAATTATTGTTGTTGTGTATTTAAAAAGATTCAGTGGATGCAGTCGACATTCGGTTTATACTTTCAATATTATATTGTTTGTTGCAAACAATATTGTCTTTCAATATGATATCAGTATAGTTTGCGATTGCGGATGTTGGATGCAACATGGCAGGTATGCAGTTATTCCGAATCGAAAAGACCTTGGCGAGTATTCGTTAGACATGGTACTTTCGAAGCGATTGTTTATAAGTAGAGCAAAGAATACAGGATTTGGTATTCAAATGTCCTTAGCAGAGTACGATGACTTGGACAAACGTATAATTGAGCTTCTATCCACATCAAGCCAGGGTTCATACAGGCAAATCGCGAAACAGCTCAACGTTCATCCCACTACGCTCATCCAGAGAGTGAAGAATCTAGAATCGAAAGGAGTCATCAAAGGCTATCGCGCAAGCATAGACTATATGGCTCTGGGTTTTGATTATATGGGATTGGTCAACGTATATGCGGACAACGTTGCTACCGTACAGGACGCTATCGGAAGCATACCTCAGGTTATTTCTGTTTTCGATGTAACCGGAGATGCCGATTGCGTGGCATGGATTGCATGCGTAGACAGGGACGAGTTTTCCGATGTCGTGAAGAGCATAAATGCCATACCGAATGTCAAAAAGACAAATACCGCTGTGATTCTGGGTATTAAGAAGGATCCGTTCTCGTATATTCCGCCGATAATCGATATGGAATAAGCCCGGCGTATCTCGCGCGCACGATATATTTTATTATAGGGTTCGGGATAGCGTGAGCCATATAACAGAGGCGCTCACATATGAGAAGAACGAACACATGCGGAGATTTGAGAGCATCAGATCTCGGCAAAGAGGTATGTCTCGAGGGTTGGGTAAGATTTTCCAGAGACCACGGAGGAGTCGCGTTCATAGATTTGGCCGACAGGTACGGAATCACACAGATTGTTTTCGATCCGGAAGATCTGCCCGCAGGAACCGATGCGACCGAGATTACGGAGACAATGAAGGATTTCAGCCGTGAATCCGTCGTATGCATAAACGGAATCGTAAGGAAGAGGGTGGAAGGAACCGAAGATGCGAGGAACCCCACCGGAGAGATCGAAGTTCTTATCACACACGCGGAACTTCTCAACAAATCTGCACTTCCTCCGTTCGAACTCGGAGATCAGAAAGAAAATGTTCTCCCCAGCGAGGACATAAGGATGCAGTACAGGTATCTCGATCTCAGACGTACCGAGATGATGCAAGCTATCCAATTCAGATCCAAGCTCGTGCACCTTGCCAGGCAGTATCTCGAATCCCAGGGTTTCCTTGAAATCGAGACGCCTATTCTGGGCAGGTCCACTCCCGAAGGAGCCAGAGACTACATTGTGCCGTCCAGGGTTCACCCCGGAACGTTCTATGCGCTTCCCCAGTCGCCGCAGCTGTTCAAACAGATGCTTATGGTGGCCAGCATGGACCGCTATTATCAGGTTGCACGCTGTTTCAGGGACGAAGATTCCAGGAAGGACAGGCAGCCCGAGTTCACGCAGTTGGATCTCGAAATGTCCTTTGTTGATATGAAGGATATCCAGGATCTCATGGAAGGTATGGTCTCCTCGATTTGGAAAGGACTTTACGGAACAGAATTAAAGACTCCTTTCCCCCACATCGCATACCGCGACGCCATGGAGAGATTCGGATCGGATAAACCCGACATGAGATACGGTCTCGAATTCACAAAGCTAACGGATGTTGTGAAAGACGCTCCGTACAAGATTTTCCAGAACATCCTTGCAGAAGGCGGAATTGTTGCCGGAATGAATCTTAAGAAAGATATCGCAGGGGAGAAAATCGGAAGAAACGACGTCGACCGTTACATTAAATACGCCAAGAAATGCGGATTGGGCGGACTCACATGGATGAGGTGCACAGACGGTAAGCTCGAAAGCAACATTGTCAAGTATTTCACGCCCGAAATACTCGATAACATCAAGAACGTAATGGGGGCCGAAGAAGGAGATCTGCTGTTTATTGTCGCGGGTCCGTGGAAGGCTACTTACGAAGGCGCGGGAGCTCTCAGGAAGAAATTGGCTGAGGATCTCGGATTGGTTCCGAACGACGTGTTCCAATTCTTCTGGATGGACGAGTGCCCGATGTTCGAAATCGATCCCGTATCCGGAAAATACGATGCGTTCCACCACCCGTTTGTTCTGCCTCAGAACGATCTCGACGACGATTACGTAGGCGGAGCATGCTTCGATCTGTGTCTTAACGGATATGAGCTCGGTTCCGGATCGTTGCGTATACACAACGTAGATCTTCAGAGAGCCGTATTCCACAAACTCGGTTTGGACGATGAGAGAATCGAGAACAGCTTCGGATTCTTCATGCAGGCACTCTCATACGGTGCTCCTCCCCACGGAGGTATTGCAATAGGAATCGACAGGCTTTGTGCGATTCTCCTTAACAAAGATTCCATCAGAGATGTCATCGCGTTCCCCAAGAACAAGAGGGCCGTATCCAACCTCGACGGATCTCCTGCCAAGGTGGATGACGAGAAACTCGAAGAACTTCAGATTATTTCTCTCGCGGGAGATATCGATATCGGAGAGTTCGACGAGAGCGAAGATTCCGAGTAATTATAAACCGCCGGGGAGACCCGGCTTTTTTTTAGGTATTCCTAAATTATAAATACCGATTCTAAGATTCACTCTCAGTGACATAGGACTAAGAGTCCGGCCGGGTTGCGCGTACACACGGGCCCGGCCAGTTTTAAATAAAATTCACAGTCTTGCTTCAATCAGTCTCTTGACGGCATCGACTACTTCCGATGAGGAGTATTTTCCTCCTGTGCTCTTCATAACGAATCCGATTGCTTTGTTGGCTGCTTTGTCGTTCTTGACGTAATCGGATATGATGCCCGGATTCTCGTCTATGAATCCGTTGATTATTGCATCGAGGTCTCCCGATGCATCGGAGATGCTCTCGGCAGATTCGCCCGTCATCAGTGATTTCAGTTCTATGGCGCATTCCGTATCTTTGATCGAACCGTCGACAAATTTGGCAATTACCGATTGAATGTCGTCCGATGATACGCCGCGTTCTTCCGCAACGGCCCAGTTGGCACTTACGGGTCCGGATACCCATTTGATGGCATTCTGTGTTCCGAATCTGTCGGCTACGGACGAAAACAGTTCGGCAAGACTGAATGATGTAGTGACCAACTGTTTGGCCATTTTTTGATCTATCTTGTATTTGTCCGCAAGCTGAAGTACCATTTTCTGCGGACTCAGTTTGATATGAATCGAATCTGCCATTTCTTTGATGTGGAAGATTCCCAAATCAGGCTCGTCGATGTATCCGTAATCTGCTTCGAATTCTTTCTTTCTGACAGAGATGGTCACACCGCGCTCCTCGTCGAAACGGCGGGTTTCGCGTTCGATTTTACCTCCGGCTTTGAGAATCTTGGTTTGCCTGATCATCTCGAATGTCAGTGCGCGTTCCACGTTTTTCAGACCGGTAACGTTCTTTACTTCACATCTTTCCTTGCCGACAGAGATGTTGCAGTCGCAACGGATGCTTCTTTCTCCGTCGCCGGGAAGATCTATGACATGACGGATATCCTGTATGAGCTGTCCGAGGAATTCTCTTGCTTCGGCAGGGGTTGCGATATCCGGTTCCGTGACTATTTCGGCCAAAGGTATGCCAGATCTGTTGTAATCCACAAGTGACGACAGATCGCCGACTCTCTTCGTTTTACCCGGATCTTCTTCGACATGAATTCTGGTGATGCGTATGGGCTTCTTACCGTTCAGGTAATACACTCCGCCTTCTCCCACGGGGTTGTCATATTGTGTAATCTGAACGCTTTTGGACATGTCGGGATAGAAGTAGGTCTTCCTGGAGAACCATGTGGTGTCCGCAACTTTGCATCCGAGCATCTTCGCAAGCATAATGCCGTATTCCAATACCTTTTTGTTGAGTACGGGTTTGGCTCCGGGCATTCCCAGGCACACGGGACATACATGCGTATTCGGACCTGGAGCTTCGGTTGTGGGACAGGAGCAGAACATCTTGGATTTGGTGGGAAGCTGGACGTGTATTTCCAATCCGATCTTCATGCTTTCACCTCCGGTTTTCTGATGTCAAATGCTTTCTCCCAATCTTCTGCAACCGAGAACAGGATTTCTTCGTCCCAATGATCGGCAACGAATTGCATACCGATCGGCATTCCGTCGGAATCATAACCGCACGGAACAGACATATGCGGAGTTCCCGCGAGGTTTGCAGGTACGGTGAGATAGTCTGCTTTATAGGAATCCAACGCGGACATCTTTGAGATGTCATCGAATTTGGGTGCGGTGAACGGCATTGTCGGCGCAAGTACGGCATCATGGTTTTCGAGAATTCTCTTGTAATCCGCGATAACAACTTCCCTTACCTGTCTGGCTTTTGCGTAGTATCTGTCTCTGTATCCTTCCATTCTGGTGAATGTTCCGAGCAGGATACGCCTCTTTGCTTCGTCTCCGAAGTATTTCGAACGTATTTCCGAGAAATAATCGTCGAATTTCTGAGACAAATCTCCGTCCTGGCGTCCGTATCTCATTCCGACATATCTTGCAAGGTTTGTGGAAGCTTCCGATGTTGCGAGGATATAGTATGCGGGCATGGCGTATTTCAGCGACGGCATGTCGACGTAATCCACGTCAACGCCCATGGACTTCAGGTTTTCCAGAGCGGACGCGAATGTTTTTTCAACATCTTTGGACAATCCTTCGATGCCCTCTTTCGGTACCGCTACGGAACCCAGTCTGCGGTATCCGTTTTTCATTTCGGGTTGTACACAGGATGTCGGATCTCTAGGGTCCTTTCCCGCAATGATGTTGGTAACTTTTCTCAGATCGCCTGCTTTGGCCGAAATCGGGCCGACTTTGTCCAGTGAGTTTCCGTAGTCAATCAGACCGTATCTCGACACACGGCCGTATGTGGGCGCGAGGCCGTACACTCCGCAGAAGGATGCGGGACAGCAAATCGATCCGCCTGTTGAAACTCCCAGGGAAACATGGTCTTCCAACACTGCCGCGGCACATGCGGATCCTCCGGACGAACCTCCGCATGCTCTTTCCGTATCGAAGGGGTTGCGCGGTATTTCCAGACCGGAGTTTGTGGAGAACGTTCCGAATCCGAATTCGTCCATGTTTGTTTTTCCGATCAGTTTTCCGCCTGCTTCCCTCATTTTTGCAATGGGAGTGGCATCGAATACCGGATAATATCCCTCGAGGATTCTCGATCCAGAACACGTTTCCATGTCTTTCGATGTCAGGTTGTCTTTTGCGGAGAACAGGAACTTCGCATCTCCCGCATCGGTATCGTCGGTCATGGCATGGAACATGGAATAGTGTGCGTTGACCAGTTTCAGTTTTGCGAGAACATCATTCATGCTCATGACAGCCTCGGCCCCCTGACATATCTCTCATAAGTGTTCATGTCTCTGAGGAGAGCATCTGCATCGAATTCGGACGACGGTTCGTCGTCTCTCAGCACGTCAGCGACTTCGATGGGATTGAGGCCGTGTTTGTCGCATCCGGGTGCCTCGTCCAGCAATTCGAAATAGGCCAGGATGTCGTTCAGATCCTTGCTGTATTTCTCCAGTTCTTCGTCCGTGAGCTTTATATGCGCTGCACGGGCCACTCTCTCGACGGTCGCTTTGTCCATGTTCTGAACCTTCTTGGTTCCCCATCGCGTGCGCGTATTAATAGTAGTGTCCGCGTGATGCATTGTCAGTGCATATGCGGCGGGGATTTGACAAAACCAAAATTCAGTCCAGGACTATGAGTCCGTACGGAACGGACTCGGCAAAATCTGTTTTCTGATGATGTAAAACATCGATGTACGGTTTCGATACGGGCCGAATCATCATTGTCGGGAATCTGCATGCTTCGTATCCTGCACATATTCCGCAATATCCGCATCCTCCGTCGGCATATCCTCTGCATTTGACCCCGCGTGTGCGCAATACAATCATTATGCGTCTTACCGTGTCCTTCAATTCGGCTATTGCTTCGGTAAACGGTTCATCGGGTGTCGGCGTACGGCTGACAAGTATGGCCGGAAGCGGACAGGAGCGGCTTTTACAGTCCGGACACGCACTGTTGTTCATGATATCTGGTACAGATATTTCTGTAATATCGTATCCAGAAAATTCACTGCCGGACAGCACATTTTTCCATTCGACCATGCTCCTTAATCTCCGTAATGGCTTTTTAAATCTTATCGAAAGCGTATATATGTTCTGCACAAGGTAGTGTCCCGTATGGCAGAAGCTACGCCCGAGAAAAAAATCGCCACGGCAATGAAAGCCATGGACGAAGGCGATTTTAAGAAAGCATACACTTCCTTCAAGAAGCTTTCAACAGAATTCCCCGAATCAGCCGAAATCTGGTATTACAAAGCAGAATGCGGAAATTATGCATCCGGAATGTTCGGAGCCAAAGTCTCCGTAGACGAGATTATCGAGGCATACAAGAAAGCAATCGAGCTCGACGGAGAGAATGTGGAGTATCTCAGATCCTACGGATCTTTCCTTATCAGTGTAAACAAATACGACGATGCGGAGCAGGCATACCGTGCAGCTGCCGAAGCCGACGAGTCGGAGACCGCATCCCTCTATTCCGAGTTTGCTATAGAGTATTACAATAATGTAATGGCTACCTACAGCGAGATTATGGAGGATCCCAAGGCACGTGCCCCTTACGGAAAGAAAGCCCTCCAATACCTGTTGATGGCCATCGACATGACTCCCGAAGAGGCCAAAGAACTTCTCTGACGGAGAACATCAAACTCTTTATTAAACGATTTACATTTTGTTATTTTTCATATTGTCGATTAGACATTTGTCTAATATAGCACACATTCTTTATTGCATTGGTTCAGTAAAAGGACATTTTTATCGATTTTAATCGATGAATTAAAATATAATAGACATTTGTCTATCGATTAGTCAAAATAATGGCTGAATAAACAGCAATGAGGTAGAAATATGAATTCAAGAGCTAAGTATCTATCCGCAATCGCAGTACTTGCAGTTGCGGCAGTCTCTATATTCATGCTCGCCGGAGATCCCGTCTCTGCCACCGACCATGCCGTCGGCGAAGACCCCAAGGATTTCGCCAACGTGTCATGGATTCTGATATGTTCGATCCTGGTCTTTGTGATGACTCCGGGAGTCGCATTATTCTACGGCGGTATGCTCAGAAAGCAGAGCATGTCTTCCATAATCGCACAGACTCTTATTGCGATGGGTGTTATGACAGTCTCATGGATTGTTGTCGGTTATTCCCTTGCATTCTCGTCCGGTAACATGTTTTTCGGAAACCTGGACAAGGTCCTTCTCAACGGCGTGTCTGCCGATATGATTCTTGAAGGTGATTCCATACCCGAAATGGAATTCATGTTGTTCCAGATGATGTTTGGACTCATCACTGCCGGAATCGTCCTCGGTGCCTGTGCCGAGCGTATAAAGTATACTGCAATCACATGGTTCCTTGCGGTTTGGTCCATTCTTGTCTATGCTCCTATGGCCCACATGGTGTGGGGAGGCGGATTCCTTATGGAGGGACTTCCGTTCGATCTTACCACACTCGATTTCGCCGGAGGAACCGTTGTTCATATCTGCGCGGGTACTACCGGACTCGCTCTGATCGCATATCTTGGAAAGAGAAGCGAGAGAACAGTCAAGAGATCGCACAGCATCCCTATGACATTCATCGGATGTCTTCTCCTGTGGATGGGATGGTTCGGATTCAACGGAGGATCCGGCCTTAACGCCGACGGACAGGCTATCAACGCCATTGTTGTGTCCCAGATTTCCGCAGCATGCGCAATGCTCGGATGGGCAGCGGTTCAGTATCTGCATGTCGGACGTGTCGGAGGACTCGGACTTATTGCCGGTGCAATCGCAGGATTGGTTGCCATAACTCCCGCGGCAGGCTATGTTACTCCTGTTGATTCGATAATTATCGGATTTATCGGAGGAATCGTGTGTTACTTCGGTGTTATCTTCATGAGACAGAAGTCCGGTTTGGACGATGCATTGGATGTCATGGGTGTGCACGGTATCGGAGGTATCTGGGGTGCTATCGCCACAGGACTCTTTGCAAGCGAGTCCTACGGCGGTTTGATTTATTCCGGAGACTGGCATCTCTTTGTCGGTCAGCTGTTTGCCGTAGCGTTCACACTCGTGTTCTGTTTCGTCATGTCGTATGCAATCATATATGTCATCGGCAAGATCATCAAGGGTGCACGTATCAGTGAAGACGAAGAAGCAATCGGACAGGACATCATCGAACACGGTGAGCCTGCATACTACATGTGAGGTTGATTGAAATGAAGATGATTGTAGCAATAATCCGTCCCGAAAAGCTTCAGTGCGTAAAGGATGCAATGAAGGAAGCAGGGGTTTGCGGACTTACCATAACTCATGTTACCGGTCGCGGTTCCCAGATGGGACTTAAGTTTACCAACAGGGTCGGAGAATTTACCGTTGACGAATTGGAGAAGGTAAAGATCGAGTCTGTTGTAGAGGATGACAAGGTCGACGCAATTATCGAAGCAATTCTGAAGGTTGCTCAGACCGGACATCCCGGAGACGGACGTATCTTCATTCTTCCGGTTGAAAAGTCTATAAAGATAAGAACCGGTGAATAAACCAAATAGGGGGTTATACCCCCTTCTTTATGCAACATGCATAATCTGTTTTTGTATCTGTTCAAACACAATGGATACAGAGATTTGGAAAATCAGATTTGCTTAACTTCTTCCGACAAAACTGTGAAGTCTTTGCCGTTGAAACATATGCCGTATGTCAGAATCCTGCCTTTCATCGAACGGAAATAATCTTTTTCTCTGACTTGAGACAGAGCACGTTCCGCATATGCCTGCATATCTTTCTTTGCTCTGGATTTCTTCAGTTCGATTA
>SAMEA104315432__coassemble_1130_pt1 | contig 11041 bp, 8 predicted proteins | sample SAMEA104315432__metabat2_high_PE_023 | metagenome-assembled genome bin SAMEA104315432 (sample SAMEA104315432) | gut metagenome | biome: Monkey gut; feature: monkey-associated habitat; material: faeces | place: China | collected 2013 | reverse complement strand
TTTGATGAAGTCTTCAGGTGCGGGGAGGACGGAGGGGTCGTCGTATTCGCCGGTCATGGGGTCGAATTTGAAGGGGTGCTCCTTGATCATAGGGGAAGCGTCTTTCTTGTCGACCTGAACCTTTGCGCCCAGAGCCTCAGTCTCTGCGGTGAGACAGAAGGGGGCCCTGCAACACTCGAATCCGAAGACGTCTGCCTGTGCGCATCCGAGTTTTGCCATAAGTTCTGCATTTTTGTGTGCCTCGGGCCATGCTGCACCGACTTTGTCCATCTGTCCGACTGTTGCGGACTGGGTGAAAATTGCTGCCGGGGGCCTGTCGAGGGATTCGCTCTTCATTGCTGCAAGTACTCTTTCTCTGGGAGTCATAGTCATAATGAATATCTCCTTGAGCCTCAAAAAGACCGTATCCCTATTAAAGGTATTGGCGGTTATGACATTTTCCATGTATTTTACAACCGCATTGACATCCATCATCAATCGGATGTATACTCCCACAGACGGACTGCTTTCTCTATATAGATATATTAAATGAGACGATGTAAAAACCGACCAACGGGCATTACATAATCATATTGTTAAATCGGACACTTGCTTCAAGGTCCCCAGATACATCAGGCCCATATCCGTTACGCCGTACATATCCGCATTCGCAAAATCCGCCGATTTCAGAGCGGGGGCCATAACACAATTCTCATCGACCACCAAATCGTTACCCGACGAGAAAGGACTGAACGGCGGCAGAACAATCACTCCTTCTTTGCGTGCGTGAACGAAACACTGCAGTTTCAATCCACCTCCGACGGATCCGGGAATCCTTACGGAAGGGTGTTCGTGTCCTATTATTACCGGCCTGACACCGGAATCGACATGCCCGTGTTCAAGCCTGTACCCCATGATATCTACGTAATCGACTGCCAACAAGCCCATGTCGTTTATTATATTCTGCAGATAATTGTCATGGTTACCGCGGATTGGGATTACATCGGCCTCTTCGGAAAGCAGATTCATTATCCTCAGGACTTCTTTTTTCTCCTCGAAACCTGCATGCCTGAAATCATGCTTTATGTCTCCGAGAAGAACGACTCTTTTCGGCTCGTAACGACATAGAATATCGTTCAGAGCATCGCATATAGAATCTGAATTTATGCGGGGAATATACATTCCTTCCTGCTCCAAAGCCCTCTCGTATCCGAGATGTAAATCTCCGAGAACCACTGTCGGACCTTCGTCCAGAACAAGACACCTGTCACTGGTTATCTTTACTCCCGGCAAAATCTCCTTGGTTCTCATCAAAAATCCCCATAAAAAAACATAACTTGAATATTGGCATCGGCATCGCTCTGATTCCGTACGGAGTCTGTTCAACGTCAGGAGATCTAAAGTCATAATGAAACATGTAAACGCATACTTTGTGTTTGCCCGGTAAGGATGATTTATTGTTACTAACAAGACGTACTGATGCAAGATATTATCCGAAGGTCTTTGCATATACCTGACGTTAGGTATGATTGAACATACATTCCAAATTTTACCGTCTGTCGGAGCCAAAAAGGAAAAAGCGATTTGGGAAGACGGCATACGTTCCTGGGACGAATTCATCTCATCCGAAACGGTTCCCCACGTAAAAAGCGAACTTAAAGAAAAGGGAGATGTGCTGCTTATGCAGGCGGAAGAATTGTTAGATACGGGCGATTCATACTCTCTTGCGGACATGACCCCCAAATCCGAACACTGGAGAATGTTCGGTAATTTCCGCGATGATGCCGCATATCTGGATATAGAGACTGACGGACTGAGCAGAGATGCCATGGTAACGGTCGTCACAGTCCATAGGAAAAACAAAACCACAACGCTTACCGAAGGTTTCGACCTTGATGCTGCCAATCTGGCAGACACATTGGAAGGTACCAAAATCCTCGTGACATTCAACGGCAGCTGTTTTGACGTACCTGTTCTCAAAAACAGTTTTCCCGGTGTCGACTTAGACATGCCTCAGTTCGATTTACGCTTCGCTTCACGTAAAGTAGGATACAGAGGCGGCCTGAAACCTCTGGAAATTGAACTGGGTATCCACAGATCGGACGATATCATAGAAGTGGACGGTGCCATGGCTGTAAAACTGTGGAAAAACTGGGAACGCCATAAAGACCGCGACTCCCTAGATATATTGACAGAATACAATCGTGCCGACACAGTCAATCTGGAATACATCGCCGGCGTAATATACGACAAACTGGTGAAAGAGCATGCCTGCTTCAGATGGTGACCTTGCCAGAATGCAAAAGGATCTGGAATCGGCAGCCGATGCCGTAAAATCCGCAAAAAGTATTCTCATAATATCTCACATCGATGCCGACGGCATAACCGCAGGTTCCATAGCCGACATAACTGTGGAAAGACTTGGCATACCGCATACGGTACGTTTTGAAAAAAAGATAACCGAAGATGTGATAAAAGCGGTAAACGAATCCAAAGAAGACCTTGTCTGGATATGCGATTTGGGAAGTGGATATCTGTCTCAATTCGACAGGCCCGGGATCGTCATAACGGATCACCACGCCAAAGATCCAAACAAACGCAGAAAAACATGCAAAAAACAAACCACGCTGGATTTGTTCGGAACTTCTGACATACACCACATAAACCCGCATGAATACGGAATGGACGGATCGTACGAAACGTGCGGTGCGGGAATGACATATCTCCTATCCAAAACAATCGATGGCAACAATATTGATTTGGCATATCTGGCTGTAGTAGGTGCCATAGGTGATTTTCAGGACTCCAACGAATCCAAATTAATTAGCATGAACCGCATTATCATGCAGGATGCCATCGACCGCGGAGACATGAAAGTTGAAACAGACCTCCGTCTGTTCGGCAGCGATACCAGACCGCTTGTCCAATTTCTCCAATACTGCAACGAGCCGCATATCGACGGATTGTCGGATTCCCCGCGCGGATGCATGGAATTTCTGGATGAATGCAAGATACCGCTTAAAGACGGCAATAAATGGAGAGTATGGAACGATCTTAACGATAACGAGAAAAAACGCGCAGTGGACGGCATACTGCAAAAAGTAAAACCGCAGGACATACCGAAAGTATACGGAGAAATGTACCGTTTCCCGAAAATGGACAGATCCTCGGGCCTCGGAGATGCCAAAGAATTTGCCACTGTTTTGAACTCGTGCGGACGCTATGACGATGCTGAAACGGGATTGAGAATCTGCCATGGCGATCCGGATGCTTTGAAAGATGCCGAGAAGAACCGTTCCGACCACAGAAAATACATCTCCGTGGCATTGAATTACGTGAAAGAAAACCATCTGTTGCGCGAAAGGCGTTTCATACAATATTTTGATGCAGGGTCCGAGATACGCGAAACCGTCGTAGGCATCGTTGCAGGCATGATAATGAACTCTCCCGAAGGTTCTTCCAGAAATCTGCCTATGATTGCGTTCGTTAACGGTGACGACGGAGTAAAAGTATCGGCAAGAGCCAACCGCGACCTTGTAGACAGAGGTTTGGATTTATCGTCTATAATGAGAACTGCATCGGAGATAGTAGGCGGATTCGGCGGCGGACACTCCGTTGCAGCCGGAGCCACGATACCTGCTGATCAAAAAGAACGTTTTCTGGATATAGTGGAAGATTTGGTTTCGGCCCAGATAGAATGAAGGTCCCCGAAGGGACCGTTTATAACATTCAATCCTTCATCAGGGTGTAAAGGACTGCTTTCTGTGCGTGGAGTCTGTTCTCGGCCTGGTCGAAAACAACGCTCTGCGGACCTTCCATGACCTCCGTCGTAATCTCCTGTCCCTTGTGAGCGGGCAGACAGTGCATCACGATGCAGGTAGGCTTGGCAATCTTGAGAAGATCGTTGTTTATCTGATATGCCTGGAACAGCTTTATTGCATCCTCTTCGGAAGTTGTGTCACCCATGGAAATCCATGTATCTGTGTAAAGAACGTCAGCATCAACGCATGCTTTATCAGGCTCGTGCGATGCGATAATCTTGGATCCGTTCTCCTCCGCAATCTTGGAAGCTTTCCACATTATTTCGGCATTCGGCATCCTGACGGCGGGGCAGCACGCAACCATGTCTATTCCCATGATGGCACAGGCGTAGAGAAGAGAATTGCAAACGTTGTTTCCGTCTCCGAGATATACGAGTTTCTTTCCGCGGAATCCTCCGAGTTTCTCTTTGATGGTTACCATGTCTGCCAATGCCTGACAGGGGTGTTCGAGATTGTCCAAGCCGCTGATTACGGGGCATGTCGCATATTCTCCGAATTTATCCATCATCTTGTAGTCGTATGCTCTGTACATGATTCCATGGACAAAACGGCTCATTACACGCGCGGTATCCTCCACAGTCTCGCTGTGAACTCCCATCTGCATTTTGGATTCGTCAATGTAAAGTGCGTGTCCGCCGAGTTCGGTGATGGCCACATCAAACGAAATCCTCGTTCTGGTACTGGGTTTTTCGAAAATCATTGCCAGCGTCTTTCCTTTAAGAGGATCGTTGTGGTGACCGCGCTCTGCTTTCAGTTTGATAGCGAGATCAACCATGTCAGCCCATTTGTCCTGCATGTCGATAACTGAGATCAGGTCTCTCTTTGCCATAAAGGGGCATCGGTTGAATGTATTATAACACTATTGCGAATTAATAGACAATAATCCACCCATATGTCGTTTTATGGTACTGATGTCTGATATTATTCAAACGGAGAATGATTGTGACCGAATCAAATAGTCGAAAATCAACCCAAAGATTTATCTAAGGGCGTTTAATAGTCCGACTTACATCATGGCCGGGATAGGGTAGCTTGGTTATCCTAGGGGACTGTGGATCCCTTGACTCGGGTTCAAATCTCGGTCCCGGCCCCTATTCTTCGATTATGCATTATTGTCTGTGATTTTGTCCTGAAAATCCTTTCATCGAAGATTGTGCCGTCAGTAATGCTCATATCAACCCACTGATGCTTCAATTCCGAAAACGTAATGAGATTGCAATATTTCTCTGATAAGCGTTAATATCCATTATTGCATCAGAGCATTGAAGGAATTACGATGCCGTGGGAAGGAAATCTGAAAAGAATCGATGATAACAGGTGGGAAATACCCATGGATGAAAAAGCAGGCATGCGCACTAATGCGGTCATCTATGCCAACGAATCCATGATACAACAGGTATGTTCCGACAATGCACCCCAGCAGGCGGCCAATGTAGCCTGTCTCCCCGGGATCGTAGGCAGTTCCATGGCAATGCCCGACATACACTGGGGCTACGGATTCCCCATCGGAGGCGTTGCGGCCGTTGACAGCAACGACGGATCCATATCTCCCGGCGGAATAGGATTCGATATAAACTGCGGCGTACGTCTGATTAAAACCGACCTTACTTTGGACGATTTGGGTAATAACAAAAATGCCTTGGTGGACGAATTATACAAAAACGTTCCGTCGGGCCTTGGTTCCAAAGGTCTGACCAAAGTAGGATACAAAGAACTCGATGATATTCTGACATACGGTTCAGAATGGGCCGTCGAAAACGGATACGGGTGGGAAGACGATCTCGCCGTCACCGAAGAAGGCGGACACATGCTTGATGCCGACATTACCACGGTAAGCGACAAAGCCCGCAAAAGAGGATTACCCCAGTTGGGATCTCTCGGATCGGGAAATCATTTCCTGGAACTCGATCTTGTCGAAAACGTATTCGATGAAAAAACCGCAAAAATATACGGACTAAAGGAAGGCACCATAACCGCCACCGTACACTGCGGATCCCGCGGATGCGGCCACCAGATAGCCACAGATTATCTCCAGGAAATGGAACGCTACATCAAACAAAACTCGGTAAATCTGCCCGACAGACAATTGGCCTGCGCACCGCTGAACTCCAAACTCGGAGACGACTACTACAAAGCAATGTGTTGCGGCGCCAACTATGCCTGGGCCAACAGACAGATGATTACCCATTGGGTCCGCGAATCGTTCGAAAAAATACTCGGAGATTCCGCAGAGAGTATGGGCATGAAAGTCGTATATGATGTTGCACACAATATAGCCAAGAAAGAACGCCATGACATTGACCGTCATCACGAAGATGTTCTTGTCCACAGAAAAGGAGCAACGCGTGCATTCGCTCCCGGCCGTTCGGAAATTACTCTGCGCTATAGAGACGTCGGCCAACCTGTAATCATACCGGGCGACATGAGTGTAGGGACATATGTCCTCGCCGGACGCAAAGGCTCGATGGAACAGACATTCGGATCGTCATGCCACGGGGCCGGAAGAAAACTGTCGAGGAAAGCGGCAATCGACAGTCTGACCGAAGAAGGCGTAAGAAAAGAGATGACTGACAGAGACATCTATCTCAGAAACGGATCCACGGAAGGTATACTAGAAGAAGCCCCCGAAGCATACAAGGATGTTGACGAAGTCATAAAAGTGGTATGCGATGCGGGACTCACCGCAAAGGTTGCCAAACTGACTCCGATAGGCGTCATAAAAGGATGATTGCAAAGTTTCCGACTTGCAACACAAACTAAATCGTATTTCTTAAAAAGGGTTGCCGGAACCTGTCCGTCCGAGTATTGGCGGACGGTTCCTGCCAACCGAAATCACTCGCCTGTTTTCCAGAGTTTGTCTCCGACATAATGAAGTGATTTTATCGCCTTGCCGGGCTGTTTGGATGCCAAATCGGATCCGGAACGCAGCGATACTCCTATGGCCAAAGGTCTGAGATTCTTGGCGTCGCGTATCCATACCATGTCTCCTTCGGCGATCTCCGGATCTGCATCAGTTATGCCGGGACCCATTACATCCGCACCGTTGACAACAAACGGAACCGCTCCCATGTCCACAGTTACATACTTTTTGGACGGAGCATATTCCAGAATTCCGCGTACCGTCAAAAAAGGTACGCCGTCTTTGGATATTCCGAGAATATCGTTACCGACGAATATCAGATTGAAATCCGAACTCTCCGCCATATCGACAGCATCGTTCTCATTGAACACGGGTACGCCCAATGTTTCTTCCAACTGAGCTGCCAAGGCTTTGATTTCCTTGGATCTCATCCTCTTCCTTTTACGGATCATGATGTCTGCCATAGAAAATCGTAATGCGCTCCCGAATATCAGTATTGCTATCTGATTGCAGAAACCGGCATATGCTGAATGATGCCGAAACATCCTTGTCAACGATTCGAATTTATCATAATACGCATCGATATCTGAATATATACGGACAAAATCAAACGTGACAATGACATTGAAATCGGTAAAGGACCTCATCGTCGGAGCTCTTGTGGGAATTGTGTCTATGCTTCCCGGAGCCAGCGGTGCAACCGTCGCTGTCATATTCGGAATTTACGAGAGATTAATTGCGGATTTGGCAGAAGTAAGAAAAAGACTTCTGAAAGACCTGAAATTCATAATCCCTCTGGGCATCGGAATCGTATTCGGTATGTTCGCGTGTGCCGTGGGCCTTGATTGGCTCGTCACCAATTGGGAAATTCCCATGCTGTTCTTCTTCGCAGCATTGATTTTCATCCAAATTCCGGACATCGTGAAACTGGGCAATTACGGTCAGCAACCCACACGCAACAACGCTGTTGCATTTGTCATCGGATTTATCGTAATGTTTGTATTCTTCTTCATCGGACAGATGAATGGATCCGATGTCTCCGAAGACAATAATTCCGCAATACTGATGTTCTGCGCCGGACTTATCCTGGCAATTTCGAAATTGGCTCCCGGAATCAGCGGTTCTACCGTATTACTTGCATTGGGATTATTCAATCCGTTCATGAAAGCCATCAAAAATCTCGACATGGGATATCTTATTCCGATAGGTCTCGGACTTATCATAGGTATATTCGGATTCGCAAAAATTGTCGACCGTTGTATGAGAGATTACAGAAAATCAACGTATTCTGCAATATTGGGTCTGACTTCGGGCTCCGTTGTCACCGTATGCCTGGAGGGAATCTTGGGTGCGACATCCGGCGATATCATCGGAATCGTAGTTGCAATAGCGGCAGGACTTTTCATAGGTTACGCACTCAGCAAGATAGCTACGGTATACGCAGACGAAACAATATCGGAAACTCCGACAAATTGATTAAAATCGACAACGGACGGACCAGATGGAAATGGTGGATGGATGGAAAAGATCCGCCCGTTGTCGGAGACACTCAATGCTTTTGGGATGCACTTGTCTTCAATATCATGATTCCCCGCTCCGTATTTAACCAGAAGCGGGGGAGATAAACGAAAGTGGTTTTGTGCCGTTGCAATACTGGGTATTTGGCGGATAATCCGAAAATGGGTCCGAAAACCTCATTTGGATTTGTGTCTGACCTTGACTGCAATGCCGCGCTTGAGATCGGTCATCTCACGGCCACACATCAAAGCTACGCCGACTCCTTTTACCTTACCCTCGCAAACTATGACGGCTTCGTCGCCTATCCTTATTCCCGGATCGGCATGATTTACACCGACTGCAAACAGATTCCCTTTTAATTCAAACGGCTGTACGTCCACGATACAGAAACCATGGTCCGCCATAACCTGTGCGCCGTCCAACGTCAGAGACAGCATGCCTCCCCTTTCGGGCGTAGTCATTCCCAACTGCACTTTGTCCGAACGGTTATCAGGGTTCTCGCGTATGAGCTTCCAATAAGGGAACTTTCCGATTGCATATGTATTGACATCCATAAGCACATCAGCCGCATCCTTTCCAAACTGATATTCAAGAATATTTCTCAGCTGGTTATTACGGTCCTCCAGATATCCTACGGTTTCCATCCCTTTGGTTACTTCCCTGAGAGTCTTATCCAAATTGGAAAGCGACGCAGGCGATGTGGTATCGTTGTCCACAACAGTACATATCATATCGGCCAAACCCTCCACAAGTTCGTAGTCGTCGCCCAGATGACAGATAATCTTGTCATATCCCTGCGAAATGATATCGCCTATCATCTCGCGGATCATCTTCTTCTCCTCCATCTTCCATTCGCCGGTTACCGGTATGTCGTAAGAATTGGCGGGGTACATCGCATCCAATTCGCGCGGAACAGCGCCCAGCGGAGAAGTAACGATTACTTCATGAACCAATGTATCGTGCTGCGCCGTGTGTATTGCGGAAGCAAATGCCTTATGGCTCTTGGATATGTGATACGGTTTCTTGGCCGAACACGGCAGAAGAACCAATACGCGTTTGTTCGCCGGTTTCCTGTACGATTTCATACGGTCTCTGTAACGTTTCAGATCGGGCCTGCGAAGAGCCTGCGTTGTGTTGCAACTGAATCTGCATCCTGTAACCGAACACGTCTCCTCGGCATAACCGTAACCCATCTCATCATACAGCCTGAGAAGAGCCACGTTTGTGGGATATGACGGTGCCCTCTGGTCGGCAAGTTCCCTCAGACGGTCCGCTCCGATGAATATGCGGACTTTCTCGCATTCGGAAACCATTGCATCGATGTTTGCACCCGATTCGTCCTGTCCCGTAACAATCTCCGCCTCCGGAATCAGCCTTATTCCTTTCTTTCCCGCCGCACTCGGCAGAGAATCGTCGAACAGATCCACGCCCATGTATGACAAAAGAGCAACCGTAGACGGTTCGCCTATGCCCAACATGCACAATATACGGTTGAAACCGCATGCTTCACGCAGACGCATGACGGTATCTATGATTCTGCGGGGATCTTTTCTGAGCTCGAATGCGTTGGGAACCACCACGAAATCGACATCGTCCTCGAATTCCAAAGATTCGGGAAGAGGCAGCCTTATGACGGCTACCGTTCCGTATGTGCGTATGTCCGAAGTTTTTCCGGAAGATGATGTTTTAAGCAATCCGCTCTCCAACGGCACGACGGTATCCATGACATGCATCGTCCTGCCCACACCTGTCCTTTCAATCCAAATGGGCGCGGGGCCCGCAGAGGTTACGACGGACGGGGTTGTCACCGACATACCGTCCTTCGCATATTCACAAACCCTTCCCCTCTGGGAACGGGAGATGACGTCTAACATAACACTGGGTTAGACGTCTCCCCGATATAAGGAATATTATGGGTACCGCCGGGAGGGTACCAATCCTTAATACCTCCGATGCAGTATACGGGAAACATGGACCTTTACGACAAAGACGTTGTCTCTATCAGAGATTTCTCCAAGGAGCAGATTGAGAGCATCCTGGACCTTTCAGAAGAGATGGTACCTTACGCATTGGGCGAAAAAACCAAACGCCCCCTTGACGGAAAGATACTCGGAAATCTGTTCTTTGAACCGTCTACGCGTACCAAACTGTCATTCGAAAGCGCCGCGTACAGACTGGGGTGCGATGTCATCGATGTTTCGGAGATGTCCATGACATCCATATCAAAGGGAGAAACGCTGGCCGACACAATCAAGATGGTTGATGCGTACTGCGACTGCATTGTTTTGAGGCATCCGTACGAAGGTGCCGCCAGACTGGCCGCCAAGTTCTCCGAGAACCCCGTAATCAACGCGGGAGACGGCGCCGGATCGCACCCGACCCAGACTCTTCTGGATTTATTCACGATGAGGCAGGCCAAAGGTACGCTCGAAGGTCTCAACATAGCCTTGGTGGGCGACCTCAAATACGGAAGAACCGTTCATTCGCTCGCCGATGCCCTCACGATGTTCGGTGCAAAACTCACGTTCGTAGCCCCTGAGTCGCTGCAGATGCCTCAGGACATCGTCGACAGCCTGGAATCCAAAGGATGCCATCCCAAAAAGACCGTTGCATTGGATGACGTTATAGACCAGGCAGACGTGCTGTACGTTACCAGAATTCAGAGGGAACGCTTCCCCGACCCCGCAGAATACAACAAAGTCGCCGGTATGTACAGAATCGACAATGCTATTCTGCGCGAAGCCAAGAAAGACATGATTGTTATGCACCCTCTTCCCAGAGTCAACGAAATCGCACCCGAAGTGGACAGCACACCCCATGCCAACTACTTCAAACAGGCATTCAACGGAGTACCTGTCAGAAA
>SAMEA104315432__coassemble_1125_pt1 | contig 11053 bp, 9 predicted proteins | sample SAMEA104315432__metabat2_high_PE_023 | metagenome-assembled genome bin SAMEA104315432 (sample SAMEA104315432) | gut metagenome | biome: Monkey gut; feature: monkey-associated habitat; material: faeces | place: China | collected 2013 | reverse complement strand
CGTCGCCGGGCTGACAAAGAACGGCTGGCTCGGACTGATAGTTTCGACTGTCGCTGTCGTCGCGGTTGTTATCTGGATTGTCGTCACGGCTGTCATCGGCATCGTTATCCTGCGGATTCTGCTGCTTCTGGTCTTCCTGAGAATCCTGGGAATAATTCCTGCGGTGTGCCAAAGCAATCATCGCCGCTTCCTCGATATCCTTGCGTATGACTTCGTCCCTGCCGTTGATTGATGCCAACGAATACGCGGCGTTTATAAGAGCCAGATCTCCGCGCATACCGTCTGCCGACACACGCAGGGACAACTCCGAAGCAACGGCGAGAAGTTCGTCCGAAACAGATACGAACGGCATTATCTTCCTTGCTTTCTCTATGTTTGTTCTGATTGTTTTCTGCTCTTCGGCATATGATTCCGCATAACCGGACGGATCGGCATTAAACAGTTCGTTCCTGCGCAGAATCTCTATTCTGCCGTCATCGGATTGGGATACATACGCGCACAGATCGAAACGGTCCAAAACATGGGAACTTAAATCCGAATCCGAAGGATTCATCGTAGCCACAAGAATCGCATCCGGTCTGTACTCTGCGGATATTCCCTCTCTTTCCAGAACAACGCATCCCGACAGAATGCTGTCCATAAGCTGTATGAGAATACGCTGGTCCATCAGATTGACGTCGTCTATGTAAACAATGGTTCTCCCGGAAGAGTTCAGAAGGCCCTTCCTTACCATAGGACGGCCTTCGCGGATTGTCGCCTCGATGTCCATTCCGCCGAACAGTTGGTCTTCGGAAACATTGACGGGAATATTCACCACATTTCTGTCGGTCAGATCGCCTATGCTTCTGGCCAAAACGGTTTTTGCGGTTCCGGAACCGCCTCTTATCAGCACCGTGTGTATGCGATCGTTTACCAAAGCGCACAACAAGGCCCTTTTGGCATCGTCCATACCGTAAACGGCCGAAAACGGAAATCTTATCAAATCTGCTGAAGACATCTGTCAAGCTCCGCCATATCGAATGCTTCTTCCTCGAACGGTCTTCTTCTCATACGGTGGGACAGTACCAAAGATGCCACGGCACGTATGTCGTCTTTGCTGACCGATGTTCTTCCCTCGTATGCGGCATTCGCTCTGGTAGCTTTCATCATGGTTATGTCGGCACGGTATCCGTCGATTCCAAAATTGGTTGTGACCGCAACGATTGCTTCCAAAATAGAATCGTCCGACTTTACGGACGGCAACAATTTGCGCGCATCATCCAATCTGGCACGAACGGCATCCGAGTCTTCGGAAACCGATTTGTCGTATGCTTCGGGATCCGTATCGAAAGCAATCCTTCTGCGGACTACTTCCATGCGCTGGGCGACGTCTTTGTCTCCTTTTACATCTACGGACAAACCGAATCTGTCCAGAAGCTGCGGTCTCAGCTCTCCTTCTTCCGGATTCATGGTTCCTACGAGAACAAACCTGGACGGGTGGCTGAAAGACACGCCCTCTCTTTCAACGTAATTTACTCCCATGGCGGCAGAATCGAGCATGAGGTCGACAATGTGGTCGTCCAAAAGGTTCACTTCATCTATGTACAGCAGATTTCCGTTTGCCTGTGCGAGTATTCCGGGTTCGAATTTTTTCTCGCCGGTTTTCAGCACATGTTCGATGTCCAACGTTCCTGCAACACGATCCTCCGTCGAACTCAGCGGGAGTTCCACAACCTTTGTGGGTGCCGTAACCGGAATCAATTCTTCGCTGGAATTCAACTTGGCTAAACATTCGGGACATAATCTATCCTTTCTTGACGGGTCGCATCCGAACCTGCATCCCGAAACCACCGTTCTGAACGGAAGAATACGGTTGAGAGATCTGACGGCAGTAGACTTTGCGGTTCCTTTCTCGCCTTTGATAAGCACACCGCCAATCCCGGGATCTACGATGTTCAACAACAGAGCTTTTTTCATATCTTCCTGACCGACAATCGACACAAACGGGAACAGAATCCTTTCCATCCGGAACCACAACCTATTACAACGAAATAAACAGGGGTGTATATTAATTGGCGGTACTATCCAACTGCTCTGTTATAAAAAGAACCACCCAAAAATACTTAGAATTGCAACATCAGAACCTGAATCCGTCGCCCAGCAGAAAATCTTCCACCAAACGCAGTCTCTTGATGCCGTTCCGATCCACGGCAATCGGATCCATCGATATGATGTACTTCGGATAATTATCTCTGATGTCCAAAAGAGGACGCTCCTCTCTGTCCTCTGTCTCAGGAGATAACATCATGTATGTCACCTGTATGTATGCGACATTCCTTCCGTTTGATACTACAAAGTCTACTTCTGTATTCCTAAATTTCCCGACCTGAACATCATATCCTCTGGACATCAACTCGTTGAAAACTATATTTTCGATAATGTGTCCCATCTTTAAATCGTGCCTATGATTCGGATAAGACGTATGAATGGAAATGTCGGCAACATATGATTTATAATGAGTTTTAAGAGCTTTCTTTCCAAAAATATCAAAACGCGTACATTTGTCAACCAACTTACTTGCAAATAAATATTCCAAATAACGGTTAACCGTATTCGGAGATGTTGATATATGCTCCGAGCGCAAATAATCCGATATTGAAACAGAAGATATCTCGGCACCGGGTGTAGACAGTACATAATCAAGAAGTTTGTTCAATAAAGTTTGATTCTTCACTTTATTGTTTTTGAGAATATCTTTCTTAATTGTCTCGCCTATTACAGAACGGATGTACAACACTCTATCCTCGGAGTTAACATAAGTAAAACTCTTAGGATACCCTCCGTTTAGGATATAATTCCGAAACGCATCCGTCGGATTAAACTCCAATTTATTTTCCAAACAAAATGACCTGATTTCACTCAGTGAGAATGTAAATATCCTGAACTCGATATACCGCCCGGTCAGCTTGGTAACCAACTCTCCGCTCAAAAGATATGAATTAGAACCCGTGATAAATACAGAGACTCCATCGTTACGATATGCGTTAATCAACGGTTCAAATCCCGATACATTCTGAATTTCATCTACAAACAGATATTTTTCACCGCTATAGTCGCCAAATTTCGAATCTATCAACTCTTCCAATAAATCGGGAGTGTTGATTTTCAGATTTGCCTTACTGTCTAAATCAACATATACAAGAGCTCTGGCGTCGGCAATGTCACTGTTAATCTCAGCCATAATCTGTCTCATAATCGTTGATTTTCCGGATCTGCGAACACCGGTCAGAACCTTTATGATGTCGCAATCTCTGTAAAACGGACGGATTCTGGAAAGATATTTTTCCCTCTTGAGCTCCTTCATAAACATAGTATATAAACTAACGTTATAAAACTTTCATAATTGAAAAGTTTTATCACGATAACTATGTGCATTCGAGAAAATAGAGTTATTACAAACCCGTAAAAAATTGAAGATAACAAGTATTAACATATAGTGGGATAATTCATCCAATAGCAGTGATTAGAATGAACATCTCCATAGACGACATAAGTTTTGGATATTCCAGTGTTCCCGTCTTAAAGAATATTACGGTAAAGTTGACAAGCCCTGGATTCATATCGATTTTAGGTCCGAACGGTGTGGGAAAATCCACACTCATACACTGTATGAACAAGATTCTCGAACCGAATGAAGGGAAAGTATTCATTGATGAGAGAGACTTAAAAGATATTTCTGTGAAAGAATTGGCAAAAGGCATAGGGTATGTACCGTATTCTGCCAACGATTCGTTTCCGCTAAGTGTTGTGGATACAGTTATGATGGGCAGACACCCGCATGCAAAATGGGGATCTCTTGACAAAGATCTTGACATCGTTTATGACACTTTGGAAATGCTCGGAATTTCACATCTGGCCATGCGTTCATTCAATGAATTGTCTGCAGGTCAACATCAAAAAGTTATGTTGGCCAGAGGTTTGGCACAGGAACCTCAGATTCTTCTCCTGGATGAACCAACATCCAATCTGGACATAAGGCATCAGCTTGACGTCACAAAGATGCTAAAACGTCTGTCTGTAGAGAAGAACATATTGGTGATAATGATTAGTCACGATATCAATATCGCTGCCAAATTCGCTGATACAATTATTTTGATGAATGAAGGTACAATATATTCTGTAGGAACGCCGGAAGAAGTGATTACCGAATCGAATATTAAGACCGTATACGGCGTTACATCGAGAATAATTGATGACTGCGGAAAACCGCATGTGATTTTGGAAGATGCGATTCCTATAAATGAATCTCTGTAATTCTACAAATATTTAGGATATCCTTTAAAAATACTATATAAAAACAACTATTGGATGGATAAACCAATTCATATAGTAGGTTGGTTCTTCCATCCATAATACTTTCCGGCAGTGAAAGTGTTCGATTGGTGAATAAATGAGTAAAAGTATGACAATGGTCATAGCGGTAGTCGTTGTTGCGATTGTCGTCGGTGCGGGATGCATGGTTGTCCTCTCAAACGATGACAACGATTCTGATGGATCTGTTATTGCATCACAATTGCAGATAAGAGGCAACGCTAACGATGACCACACAATTGATGCAGAAGATATGAAAATCCTAGATGACATCATCTCTGGAAAGAAAACTTTGGCAGACTATCCTCTTGCCGACGTAAACGGAGACGGAACAGCAGATTCCAAAGACAAACAACTCCTCCAAGATCTCATAGACAGAAAAGAAGGCACAACTGTATATGTCATATGTCTCGATACAGAAGGAAATTCTACCACAGTTTCTTGCGAATATCCTATAAGAAATGCAGTAACCTATGCAACCAATGTTCAGATACCTACTCTGTATGCTGGTGCCGGAAAGTATATTGCAGGATATTTTAACTCATCTTATGCTAGTGCAGAAAATAGCCTCAATGCGGATGCCGTAAACTTTGGTGGAAGCACGAGAAAAATTACAGATGAAGAGTGGAAAAAACTGACTGAATTGAGCGGAAACCTCAGTTCAAAAGGCGAAAAGATAGGTGCGCTTCTTGTAGATTACAGTGGTGTAAGCCAGATGACTTCTTCACGCGTAAACGACCTTAAAGCAGCCGGAATCCCTATGTTAATCTTCTCCCCTGCAGACTCTGTTTCTGAAATCACGGCAGTCCTTACAATCGGATTCCTTTTCGGTAAAGAAACTGAAAAAATTGGTCAGACGTATGCAGAAACAAGTTGGAAAGTTATAGAACATATTAACAAAACATTGGAAAACGTAAGTGACTCAGAAAAGACCACATATATTTCATGCACAATGTATTACTACATATGCCAAAACGATTCAACGTTCAACACCAGTCCTGCAGTTGCAGGAGGTATGCCTTACTATAAAGTAAATGAAGAATTTAAAAACACATATGCTGGAAACAGTTCTGTAAAGATGACCAGTGTTGAAGCGCTATCCAACTACAAGGATATTGGATGCATAATCAACAATCGTTCGATTGACTTTATCATGACAGCAGATGAAATCAAAAATACTGTTTTGGATACGTGGGATCATTCAAACAAAGGTATACTGTCATCTGAATTCTTCAAAGGGTTCGAAAATAAGATTTGCTATGTCAATAACATCCTCCCTGGTGCCGTTAAACTAGCATACATGGCCCATGCATTATACGGCGATAAATTCTCCGATGAATGGGCAGACGATGTTATGAAACAATTCATCGACATGAATTTGGAACCTCTGAAAGGAGTAACGCTTGACAATACGATTACACACATCGATTACAACACATATTTGTCATACAAAAAAGATTGATAACCTAAAGGATGGGTTAAACCCATCCGCATTTTACTGATTCCATGACAAATAATACAGAAAACCTCGAAAAAGAGGAAATGAAAACTGCATATTACAAACTACAAGCCAAAAGAATACTTTTGTTTGTATTTTGTATAATTGGTATAGTACTTTTTGTAGGATTGCTTTCGCTTAACAGATATGCCGAATTTGGTTTGAAAGGGACCTATGAAATTATTTGGAATCACATATGTGGCAACTCCTACCCTGTAAATTCATTGGAATGGTGGGCTGACAGATATATTTGGAATACTGCGATGCCGCATGCAATTGTTGCAATATTGGCTGGAGCATCTTTGGCCGTATGTGGTGTGATGATGCAATCCATAATGTCGAATCCATTAGCCGATCCATATAGTACAGGAATATCATCCGGTGCATGTTTGGGTGCAGTCGTTGCAATAATTATAGGGGCTTCGATGTCGGGACTATCCAGTGAAATGGGAATTGTAACAAACGCGTTTATAGGTGCGTTGATTCCAGCTTTAATAATCATTGTCCTTTCCCAAAGAATACGCATGAGTCCTGCCACATTGATTTTGCTTGGAACTGCAATTTCATATTTTTTCAATTCAATTATCACATACATCATGGTAACCGCCGATGCTGATACCTTGGCTAATGCATATATCTGGCAAATTGGCAGCCTCGATGGTATGTCATGGGATTCGGTACCTATTATGATGATAATCACAATAATCGGTTCCACAATTATAATGTTCAATGCCAAAAAATTAAATGTAATGTCTCTGGGAGACAATAGCGCAATAAGTCTGGGTATTGATATTCAAACATTCAGAACCGCATGTCTTGTACTTATGGCCCTGATGACCGCGGCAATTGTCTCGTTCACCGGCATTCTAGGATTTATAGGCTTAGTCGCACCTCATTTTGTTAGATTGATTATAGGATCCGATAACAAATTTGTCATTCCCATTTCCATGGCATTTGGTGCATTACTGCTATTATTTGCTGACTATCTAACGTCGTATTTGTCGGGAATTTCCGTAGGTGTGATTATTAGCATCATAGGAGCACCTGCATTCTTTGCATTAATTATATGGCAGACGCGTAAACCAGGGGCGATATATTGACTTCAAAAATCGAATATAAGAAGGAATATAGAAAAGACAACATTAAAAAAACTATATTCATCCTTCTCAGTACTTTGTTGGCAACCATGCTGTTCTTCATCACCCTTGGCTTCGGAGTGTATAAAATAAGTGTTGTTGATGCATTAAACGTATTTTTTAATCATATAGTCGGAAATATTACAGATGTGGATTCTGACTGGTACATATGGGACGTACGTACACCTAGAGCAATAGGTGCCATAGTGGTGGGTGCAGGTCTGTCCATTGCCGGAGTTGTAATGCAAAATAATTTCCGTAACCCTTTAGCGGAACCGTATACAATGGGCATATCATCAGGTGCATTCTTAGGCGCTACCCTTAGTATCATTCTCGGATATTCGCTCATTCCGGGAATTAGCAATAATTATAGTACTGTAATCAATTCATTCTTTTTTGCATTGATTCCGATGGTTGTTATAATTATAATGTCCAGATTCAGAAAAATGACTGCAACGGCCATGATTCTTACAGGTATCGCAATTATGTTCCTTTTCAGTTCCATTACGCAAGTATTGATGGTTACTGCACCTACTGAATCTTTAGCCAGTGCCTATGAATGGAGAGTCGGTTCATTAAGCAATCTCAAATGGGAAAATCTCCCCATTATGCTAGGTGCAATGATTCCGTGTTCCGTAATTCTTTGGTTGTTATCCGGTAAATTAAACATCATGTACTCTGGAGACAGATCTGCCCAAACGCTGGGTGAAATAGCTAAAAAAGTGAGGCTGGTAACTTTAACCATTGTATCTCTGATGACTGCGGCATTGGTTTGTTTTACCGGACCGATAGGATTTATCGGATTAGTCGGCCCGCATATAGCTAGAATTTTTGTCGGTTCAAATAATAGGTATCTGATACCCGCGGCCGCTGCATTCGGTGCTGCATTCGTATTATTTGCGGACACAATAGCTAAAATAAGCGGTCCCAATGGACTGCCTGTAGGCGTAATATGTTCTATGGTAGGCGGACCTTTGTTTATCTGGATTCTTATCAAACAGAAGAAGAACGCATGGGCCTGAATTTAAAATTCAAAGGTCGATTTAATGGAAGACATAATCATCATCAAAGATTTGGTCAAACGTTTTGAAGACAAAACGGCAATAAACGGACTTAATCTGAGCATACACAAAGGAGAATTATTCGGATTTCTGGGACCTAACGGTGCCGGAAAGACCACCACGGTCAGATGCGTATCCACCCTTACGAATTTTGATTCGGGAAGCATAACCGTGGACGGATACGATTTGAAGAAGAATCCGTTCGAAGCCAAAAGCAGAATGGGAGTCATACAGCAGCAGATTTCCCTTGACAAGGAACTGACAATCCGCGAAAACATGATTTCCCATGCTATGTATCATCTGATCGGACGCAAGGAACGCGAGAAAAAAATTGCGGAACTCTCCGACTATTTCGAACTCGGAGAATATCTCGACAAACCCGTCGATTCGCTGTCCGGAGGATGGAAGAAGAGGGCCGCCATTGTCTGCGCAATGCTCCACGAGCCGAAAGTACTGTTCCTGGACGAACCCACATCGGGATTGGACATTAAAGCGCGCAGATTGCTCTGGGACGTCATAAAATCCCTTCACGAGAAAGGTACTACAGTCATCTTAACTACGCACTATATCGAAGAAGCGGAAATCCTCTGCGACCGCGTAGGCATCATAGACAAAGGGCAGATTATAGCATTGGATGAGCCTCGTGCGTTGTGCGAGACACTCGGAAAATGGGCTGTCGAATATATGGATAACGGAAAGACCCAATACAGATATTTCCATGAGCGTGAAAGCGCAAAATCATTCATGGCGGAATTGGAAGCGGACGATGTCCTTCTCAGAAGAACGAATCTCGAAGATGTTTTCGTAGAAATGACCGGGAAAACGGTGGGAGCATGAATCCCGTAACAGGTTTCTTCAAACAGGTATGGGCCGTCGCATGGGGCGATCTCGTCTATATGAAACACAATATCGTCAACATCGTCATAATGAGTATTATGGGTCCCCTTCTGTACCTCATCGCATTCGGATACGGACTCAGATCCGGTGTGACCGATATAGGCGTCCCGTATGTCGCATTCGTGATTCCCGGTATCGTTGCTCTGTCCACGCTGTCTACGTCATTCTCTGCCACTTCCACGAGAATGAACGTTCAGAGGCTGTATTACAAGAGTTTCGACGAAATGATGATGTGTCCGTTGAGTCTCAACGCAATAATCTTCGGAAAATGCATACTCGGATTCGTGCGCGGACTTCTGGCCTGTTGCATAATGTTTGCATTAGGATTGTGTCTTGCGCCGGAACTCAAACTTACTCCCATGTTTGTCGTAACGCTTCTGCTCGCATGCATGGTGTTCTCCCTGTTGGGAATGAGTGCGGCACTGATTGCCAAATCGCATGCCACCATGGCTACGTTCAACAGTCTGGTTATTCTTCCGATGACTTTCCTGTGCGGAACGTTCTTCTCGGTATCTTCGCTCAATCCCGTATTCCAGGCAATCCTGTACTGTCTGCCGCTGACGCATTCGAGTCTGTGTCTGAGGGCAGCCGCGCTTCCGGATTATCTGGACTTTCCGTGGATTTCCCTGTTGGTTCTGTTCCTCTTCGGAGTTGCATTCTTTGCAATCAACAGATATCTTCTGAAAACAAGAAAAGTGTAAAACAGGTACCGGGGATTCCCCCGGAACCTTCTTTATGTTCCCCTGACTCCGTGCAGGATTTCATCTAAAATGTAAAACACACCCAGCGTACCGTAAACAGGACGGGGCATCACATCGTCTATCCCCATAGTCGAGAATCCTATCGGCACCGGTATTCTGCAACGTTCGGACAGATACATAGTCGTAGCCTCTATTCCTTCGCAGAATACAACATCGCAATCCGTCGGTTCCTTTCCGAAAGCATCCGAATAATCCGACCTGCCAAGGAAATCAATCAGTCTGTCCCTCTCGACGGAATCGTATCCGGGATCCACGTCTACCGCGACAGGAGCCATAGCCAGGAAATTATACAGCCATTCGGTAAGCGGTCTCACTACCGATGCTATACCCGCAACAGAGAATGTCAGTCCGCGGATACGTACTGCATTGTATCTCATACCGACCATTTTGTCGAAAATTATTCTCCTTTTTTTGGCGATATACTTCATGGCAGCTCCGGGATCGGCACCCGTTGTTTCGGCTATCGTCAATACCCATGCTTCCAGGGCATCGAATCCGACCGGCGCACCTCCGTCGGAACGGACTATTGTCATACCGGAATCTCTGTAATATTCCGATATTCCGCAGCACATCTCCGGACATACGACAATTCCGAATTCGGCTTCTGCCGATTTACGCAGATCGTCCACGGATGCTCCGGCTCCAGGCGTACAGATTACTTCCAATCCCATAGATTCCACTATGTCGACAAGTTCGTCTCTGCCCGATCTCCAGTCTTTGTCCAGGATGGACAGACCCAGCAAAACAGCTGTCCCTTTCCTTACATTCCTGCGTTCCGGAGCAACAAATCTGATAATCTGCTCCAGAGTATGTCCGTACCCGAACGATACGGGCTCCGATACCAGCGATTCGTCCATATGAATTGCTCTGCCCGCCAAAGGAGACGAACCTATCGCAGAAGCAACATCGTCGCCTATGAGTGCGGCACCGGGAGAATCAATCACTACCGCAATACTCGGTTTGCGGGATGCCACAACCGGCAAAGCTTCCTCAAGTTTATATGAGGCTCCGTTCACAAAATCATATTCGTCGAGATATGTCGCCGGAACACGCGGATACCCGCAGTAATACGGAGACATAAGATTCTCGTCGGCATCGTCCTGACGCGGGAACACGGCCGTGGAGTACACCATGTGTCTTATCCTGCATCCGCCCGGACCGTGCAATAATACGGCGGCGTCGGATATGCTCTCGGCAGCCATGATTGCTCCGGTAAAACCGTCGGCAAGCGTTCTCATATGTCCAAACCCTCCTTCCATCCTTCTCTGTCGGGAAGACGCATCATGTTTTCCAAATATATTGCAAACGAAATCGACGCATCGACTCCGAACCCGATCTTGGTTATCCTCG
>SAMEA104315432__coassemble_1119_pt1 | contig 11098 bp, 10 predicted proteins | sample SAMEA104315432__metabat2_high_PE_023 | metagenome-assembled genome bin SAMEA104315432 (sample SAMEA104315432) | gut metagenome | biome: Monkey gut; feature: monkey-associated habitat; material: faeces | place: China | collected 2013 | reverse complement strand
TTGTAAAGCGATCCGAGATCCACGGCCTCGTTTTTGATTTCTCTGGATATCTCCTGTTCTTCGTTCGAGAGAAACATATACGAATCTGCATTCGACTGGACGAAATTCTCTTTCTCGAGTTTATCCAAAGATATCTTTACCTTAGATTTCAGATCAATACGGTTCTGAATGAACGAATCAATCATCAGCGCAGTTATGTTGTCAAGATTCTTTTCCAACCTGTCGTAATACTTTACCAAAAACAGAGTTCTCAAAACATTGATGTCAAAATCATCCAGATTGGTACACTCCCTTGCATTACGGAACACCAGATTGGTCGGCGAATCAAGCTCGGGGTGTATGGCATCGTAGAAAGCATACAACGGAGTGATGAAATGCAGATCTTTGTCTGAATTTGCCTCTACCGTATCTTTGAATATCCTCAGCATCGAACGTGCTGCGTTACTGAGATTCTTTCCGGACGAACTCGTGTCACGCAGAGAAGTAAGCATATCCTGCAGCATCGAATATTGGTACGGAATGAACGGGTATGTGTTCACAAACTCTGAACGGTTGTTATAAAGACGTATCTCTGCCTGATTCTTCATGCAGAGTCTGTTCTGAATATCCGCACGTTCGGAATCATAGAATGCTCCCAGTTCGATAGAAGCATCTTTTTTCTTCAGAAGAATTCTCTTCTCGATTACTTCCTTGACATCAGACGAAACCGTCTTTATCCTGGTGGTAAAACGTCCTTGGATTTTGGAGAAGTCGTTGCTGCTGACTCCCTGCACAATCGCATCGACATCTTCCTGACTCGTAACCGCCACAAACACCTGTCCGTTACAACGTACGCCCAGATTCTCTACGATAGTCTGAAGCTTCAGCATCCTCTGTACGTTTCCGGAAATAAACTGCCCGACCTCGTCCGCCATGAAGACCAAAGTATAGTCGGGGCCTCTCGACCTGCAGTAATTGCTGACAATCTTAGTAAATTCGTCTACGTTTACGCGGTTGTCCTTGGAAATTCCGTCGACAACCTGCCTCGCGTCTTCCGCGGAATATGCTCCGCAGTCGATCAATGCGTTAACAATCTTGGCCTTTACAAACAGAATCTTTGAACGGTCATCTTCCCATTTTTTACCTGTACTGTGCTCATAACTCTGTCTGAAAGCATCATAACGGCCGGCATCGATCAGTTCACGTTCCAATGTCGCAACGGGAGCATCAAAACACAGGCCCAATTTCTCGTTGAATACTCCCATAAATACCTGGACAAGACTGTCCTCGTCCTGGCCTCTCCTGCTTTTGGAATCGATGTCGAAAAGAATCGTGTCGACATTACGCCTGCCGACTTCCTGCATCATCTGCAGAACGGACGGAGTGAGATCGGGCTTGTTAAGAAAATAATCCACGGCCTTTTTTCCATGGATTTCCTTGTTTTGTAAAAGAAAAGAAGATATTTTCAGAAAATGAGATTTACCGCTGCCGAAGTCGCCTGAGATCCAGATACCGATATGGTCCTTCTCCCCCCCCCAGCAAATCCTTTAATAATTGCTTTGTAGAGTTTTTCAAAATTCTTGTCAATGTCCTTCGTCACAACATATTCGTCCAATTCCTGGTACAATGCCGAATCATCCAAATCGTTGACCTTAATAACCGGATTCAGCGATCTCTTTATGTCTTTTACAAAAATATCCTCTATCTTCGTCTCTTTTTCCATCTTATTCGCTCCTTGGAATCAGTACCGACGCACGGTAATAGTTCTCGCTCTGCACCGTTCCGAACAGTTTCAATTCTTCCATATTGTATGTTCCCGGATAGAACAGAATTGTCTTCACGCCGTGTTTCATGCTATCGTAATTATTGATTATCTGATGAGAACGTATAAACGGATGGCACTTGCCTACACCTATCAGAAACACCACGTTTCCTTCCGTAACATTATCGCACAGATAATTTACGAAAATATCATCATTATTGCCCTGTTGAAGCAATCCGTCCATGGCATATACCAAATCACCTATATTGCCGGAGGATCTGCAGTCCTCTTCCAACTGATAGGCAGCGTCCAGATAATCTTCACTCTTTAATAGCGGAATCAAAACATCATCGAACAAATCTATGATTTTTATTCCGCAGCTTAATCCGGGAAGATTGCCCATTTTCTTAACATGCTCCCTGACAATGAGTTCGTCTTCGGGATTATAGTCAAAAATGTAGCCCCCGTTCCCGTTGTTCAATGCCCTGTTGCCCGCAAAAGGATCGTTCTTAATTATATCCTCTATCATATTCAGTCTTTCAACCGTCGATAATTCTCTCATAATGAATCCACCACTGCGTTCAAATATTCTCTGTAACCTAAATCAACAAGCGTACGTGTCAAATCCTTTGATATAAACGGAGATACAATTGTCCTTTCTCCCGCGGATATCATCAACAACCCAGCATCCCGCAAGGTACGCACAAACGAGCCGGACAGGCGTTTGATGGTATCACGTTTCCATTCCGCCACAATCTCGCTCTCCATAGCCTTCCTCTCAAAGAATGTGGTCAGGTCGTAATCCGTAATGGGTTTGTTTCTTTGACGGCAATAACTGTATGTGTCAAATACGAATTCACGGAACAAATCGTCGTAATTCATTATGATTATCAAATTGACTACTTTGATATCCGTAATTTTTTCAGAACACAGACATTTTTTCAATTCGTCGGGACACGCGTTGAGTCTGTTGTACAGATTTCCGAAAAATTTGTCCCTACTGCTTTGTTTCTTAGCACTGAACAAATTGTTTTCATTGAAGAATTCACTGATTTCTCTGCGACTTTTTCCATCCAACATCATCTTTGCAATCAATATTGATTCAACCAAACAAAACGGTGATGTCGGCATTATCGCCCTGTATTCCATAAACCCAACCCAAGGTATAATGAACAATCAGATTAAAAAATATGTTTAGTCTAAATTGATACGATTCTAGAATGAGTAACGTTGCAACTGTGTATTTGCCGTTTGTGAATATGCCAGTCAGATTTAATTACAGATTACCTGAACATTCTGTCCTTTAATCATATCTTCTGATGCACAATAAAACTCTTGAACACATCACCAGATTTAATAATCCAAAAAAGGATGATGTTTTATGAAGCAGATCGATGCGGGAGGATTGTCATTTCAGGATTTGCGTGACTGTGACAAATATTATGTTGACAAAACGCTGTTAATAAAAGATATACTCGATCGCAACGACAGGGGCATCTATCTTTTCGCACGTCCGCGCAGGTTCGGTAAAACCACCAATTTATCCATGTTGGACGCCTTCTTCAACATAGAATACAAAGGAAACAACTGGTTCGACGGATTGGCAATATCTAACTATCCGGAATACGAACGCTACAAGAATGCGTTCCCCGTAATCAAACTGAATCTCAAAGATACAAAGTGTGATGATGCAAATCATTTTTTGAATCGTCTGAAATCTACTATTTCTGCTGCATATTCTGATCATGCATATCTCACGAAATCGGATGTACTCAGCGAACGTGAGAAATTGAATTACGAGGAGATTCGTTTCAAGAATGTTGAGGACGATTTTATCCAAGACTGCATACCCGAATTATGCAGATTATTGAAAAAATATCACGGTGTAAATCCAATTATTTTAATTGATGAATATGGACCGTGCTGTATCCAATTCCTTCGGAGAGGGGTCCCACCGCAAAATAATGAATTATCTCGATTCGTTTTTGTCGCCGATTCTCAAAAATAATGATGATGTACAAATGGCATACGTTACCGGCTTGATGCAGATAGGCTGTGGCAGTATTTTTTCGGGACTGAATAATATTACTGCAAACACTGTGTTTTCAATCGGAAGCGACGAGAGATTCGGCTTCACGGAAGCCGAAATTAAGGAACTTTTTACATATTACGGACATCCGGAGAAGTTTGCGGAAGCAAAAGAATGGTACGGCGGATACAGATTCGGAAATGCCGAAATATACAATCCGTTCAGCATAATGAATTACGTATCGAGCAAATTCATTCCTAAGCAATATTGGGTGAATTCGGGTTCCGATATTCCGATAGCATGGCTGTTGGAAAGAAGCAACACGAATAACTTTTCAAAGATACTGTCGCTGATTGACGGAAAATCTGTGGATGTAAGACTCGAAGAAGCATTGACTTATGCAAAACTCGGCAGTACGGATGTTGCATTGTACACTCTTATGGTCATGTCCGGATACCTTAAAGCCGTACCGAATAACAACGAGACATATTCCGTATCGATACCCAACAAAGAAGTAATGAAAATTGTCGACAGGATGGCTTTGGATTTATGTCCTGTAGATTATGACGCCTTCAGTATGTTTAACCGTGCGGTGTTGGACGGCGATGCAAACACAATGACAAAAGAACTCAGAAAGATTCTGTCCGTGGGAAGTTATTACAATCTGATAACAGAACTGCATTACGAAGCAGTTTTGATGACCATTCTGTACGAAATGATTCCGTCCTACGAAGTAAGGACAGAATCAGAATACGGCAACGGCAGAGTAGACATAATTCTGATTCCCAAAAAAGAAGGAACCGTTCCGATCATCATCGAACTTAAGAAAGCCGATAAGGAAGAAGACTTGGAAACCTGTGCGGAGAATGCCGTAAAGCAGATTCACGACAGAAAGTACTATGCAAACATGCACGGAAAAGTTATTTTGATCGGTTTGGCATTCTGGGGAAAGATTCCGAAAATAGTTATCGAGACAATCGACCGTTCCCAACCATAAATGAAAAATCATGATATGGGCTATTTTGTAACAGGCAGGGATAACATTTCCTTCAATGACAGATAATCCAGCGTACCTCTTCCCGGTAAAACGCCAAATTTAATAATTTGTAACAGGATGGAGATTTATGAAGAAGATAAACACGGGAGGGCTGTTGTTCAAAGATTTGCGTGATGAAAACAAATATTATGTCGACAAAACACTACTGATAAAAGACATATTAGATTGTGACAACAGAGGTGTTTATCTTTTCACGCGTCCCCGCAGGTTCGGTAAAACCACCAATTTATCCATGCTGGATGCTTTCTTCAACATCGAATACAAGGGAAACAACTGGTTCGACGGTTTGGCGATATCGAATTATTCTGAATACGAACGCTACAAGAATGTGTTCCCCGTAATCAGATTGGATCTTAAAGAAACTAAATGCGATTGTTATGAATCATTCGTAAACAGGATGAAATCTGTTGTAGTAAAGGCGTATAGCAATCATGATTATTTGTTGGAGTCTGATACTTTAAAATGCTATGAAAAAGAAAAATTCATGAATATTTTATTCGAAAAGATAGACAGCGACCAGATTATAGATTGCATACCGATGCTATGCAACATATTGAACAATCATTATAGAATGAAACCGATTATCTTAATTGACGAATATGACCGTGCAGTGTCGGATTCCTTCGGAGAGGAATCGCACCGTAAGATTATGGATTATCTCGGTTCGTTCCTGTCGCCGATTCTCAAAAATAACGACAACGTTCAGATGGCTTACGTCACGGGTGTGATGCAGATTGCCAAAGAGAGCATATTCTCCGGATTGAACAATCTCACCACAAACAACGTGTTTTCGATCGGAAGCGACGAGAGATTCGGCTTCACGGAAGCCGAAATCAAGGATCTGTTCGCATATTACGGACATCCGGAAAAGTTTGCCGAAGCCAAAGAATGGTACGACGGATACAGATTCGGCAATGCCGAAGTATACAATCCGTTCAGCATCATGAATTATATATCCAGTCATTTTATTCCCAAGCAGTATTGGGTAAATTCCGGTTCGGATGTTCCGATAACATGGTTGCTAGAAAGAACCAATACGAATAACTTTTCAAAGATATTCTCGCTGATTGACGGAAAATCCGCAAACGTCAGATTGGAAGAAGCGCTGACTTATGCAAAACTCGGCAGCACCGATGTTGCATTGTACACTCTTATGGTCATGTCCGGATATCTCAAGGCTGTACCAAACGACAACGAGACATATTCAGTATCGATACCCAACAAAGAAGTAATGAAAATTGTCGACAAAATGGCTTTAGACTTATGTCCCGTAGATTACGATGCGTTCGGAACATTCAACCGTGCCGTACTTGAAGGCGATGCCGATACCATGACGAAGGAACTCAGAAAGATTCTGTCCGTGGGAAGTTACTACAATCTGACAACCGAACTGCATTACGAAGCAGTTCTGATGACAATACTGTACGAAATGATTCCGTCCTACGAAGTAAGGACGGAAACCGAATACGGCAACGGAAGGGTGGACATTATCCTGATTCCCAAGAAAGAGGGCACCGTTCCGATTATTATCGAATTAAAGAAAGCCAACACGGAAGAAGATTTGGAAGCCTGTGCAGAAAATGCCGTGAAGCAGATCCATGACAGAAAATACTACGCAAACATGCACGGAAAAGTTATTCTGATAGGTCTGGCATTCTGGGGAAGGATTCCAAAAACAATCATTGAGGTCGTTATCTGCCCATGACGTATCGAATATCTCACGACATCTCTTTTAGTTAGTTTTAGTGCAAGTGCAAATACTTTTCATGCTAAGAATGCAAATTATGTGTTCGCCCCTACCAGATTTTATTAAAGGAACAAATCAAAAACTGCTTCATTCATAAGAATCTTGGATTGTAACACAATCTACCTTTGTTAAAAACAATGACAAGCCATATATCATAAACCGATAATCGTAGTCTCATGAAAGTATCGCAGAGAATTGCAAGCATACCTATGTCGGGCATCAGAAAGATGTTCGACCTTGCCGGACCGGATTCCATCAATCTAGGATTGGGCGAACCCGATCTCGCACCTCCCAAAGAGGCTGTGGACGGTATGTGTCGCGCTGCCCAAATGGGTCTGAACAAATACGGACCTACGGCCGGAATCCCGCAGCTCAGGGATGCCGTTGCGAAGAGATTCTCCAAATACGGACCCATCACCGGTTCTAACATCATGATTACTCCGTCCGGATCTTCCGCACTCCTTGAGATTATGATGTCTATGATAGACCCGGGCGACAATGTACTCGTACCCAGTCCGGGTTTCGTCATATACGGTCCGCATGCAGAACTGTGTGGCGGAACATACACCGAATACAAACTCACGGAGGGCAATTTCCAACCGGATATAGAGGACATTAAGTCAAAAATACGTCCGGAAACGGTAATGATTGTTGTCACTACTCCCTCCAACCCTACAGGCGGAGTACTGAACAGCGAAACCTACAAAGCACTGTGCGATTTGGCACGCGACCGCAACATCACAATACTCTCCGACGAAGTGTACGAACCGTTCATCTACGAAGGAAAACACGTCTCGTTCATGAATCAGCTCGATACGGCCGTGGTTGCCAGCGGATTCTCCAAAATGATGGCTGTCACAGGATGGAGGATGGGTTTCCTGTGTGCATCCGAAGATGTCATGGACAGTTTGATTAAGATGCAGTATCATGTATGCGCCAGTCCCAACATGCCTGCCATGTACGGTATCCTGGACGCATTGCCTAACATCGATCCGTATCTTGAAAATGCCAGAAAGGTATACAGAAACAGACGCGACCTCATCACAAAGCGTCTTAACGAGATTCCCGGATTCTCCATCGAACCTCCGAAAGGAGCATTCTACGCGTTTCCGTCATACGAACAAAACATAAAGTCCGAGGAACTTGCCATGAAATGCATAAAAGCCGGACTCATCTGTACTCCGGGATCGGCTTTCGGCAAATACGGAGAAAAACATCTTAGATTCTCGTATGCCGCGTCCGAGGACAAAATAAACGCGGGAATGGATATATTGACAGACGTAATCAAGAAACTGGAGTGAACCCACATGTCCGATGAAATTGACCCCAATGCAGCGCTTTTCGGCGGAGACGAACCCGAAGAAGACCCTAAAGAAGCGATGGCCAAACAGTTATTCGGAAAGAATCCCAACCGCACGTCCGCGCTTACCGATCTCTTCTACAACGAAATGATACAGACCATCACAGAAAACGATGCCGATCTTCCGGAAGAGGCAATCAGACAGATGATTTTCAAGATGGCCGTCAATTCCGCGTTCGACATCGTCATGGAATGCGTCGATCCTGCCACGGCAGAAGATTTGTCCATATGTCTTGACAGTTACATCGGCATGTCCCTTGTCAACAAAAAATACGGAGTCGATCTCCTCGGAGAGATGCACAAAGCACTCATGTCCCTTAAACAGGAAGAGGGAGAAGACGACGAGATGTTCGACAAAAGACTGGAAGCGGCCGAAGAGGGCTGGTGGTACATCGCACAGCCTAAGTTGGATATGCGCAATCCCAACGATTCCATACACGAAGCCATGCGCAAATACGGTCTGCAGTGAATATACATGAGCGAATGGGTGACCGCTTCGGCTCCGGGAAAATTCGTTATTCTCGGAGAACATTCCGTCGTATACGGAAAACCTGCCGTAGTGTTGGCAGTCGACAGAAGGTTCACCTGCAGCATCAAACGCAGCGACCGCAACACCCTGAACGGGGATGCTTCGTCCTTCAACAGACAGCCCCATTTCAGGTACCTTACCCGCAACACAACCCAGTATTATGATTACAGAAGCATGAGCCAGATTCCCCCGGGATCCGGTATGGGTTCCTCTGCGGCATTGTCCGCCGCGGTTGCTTTGGCGCTTCGCAAAGACCGTAACAACAACACAACCGAAGAAGAATTGGCGTTGGAAGCATACGGTGCGGAACTGTTCGCCCAGGGAAACGGCAGCCCCATGGATGCTTCCGCATGCGTACACGGACGCGGTATCGGAGTAAACATACCGGGAACCGACGACAGCCATCTATGGACCGTATCCCGCGGAGGAAGAACATGGAACGTATCTGACCTGAAAGTTCCCGATATGACTTTTGTTATCGGAAACACCGGGATCAGAGCACCCACCGGACCGCAGGTCGACAAAGTAAGAAGGTTCATGCAACACAGCGGCTTCGCCAAAGATATCATAGACGAGATTGCCGCCGTGACACTCCAGGGATACAACGCCATAAGACGGAACGACTGGAACGATCTCGGGGAACTCATGACAAAAGATCACAAGCTTCTGTCGATTCTCGGAGTATCATGCAGAGAACTCAATAAACTCGTCAATGCCGCGTTGCCTTATTCGTACGGTGCAAAACTGACAGGTTCGGGCGGAGGAGGATGCATGGTTGCGCTTACCGACAAACCGGAAAAAACCGCGGAAGCAATCAAAACCAGAGGCGGAACCCCATATATCGTCAGAACCGGTGTCGAAGGCGTACGCATAGAGACGGACGATCCGAAGGATCCGGTCATGGACATTCCTGAAATGTACTGACCGAACATTGTATTACCGCAAATGCATATGGAAACATATGGAACTGAAAGATGCTCTGAACCAATGTTTTCCCGACGAAGCCGATACTCTCTTCGAAATGGCAAAAATCAGATCGACGTCTGATACCAGCCTGTCCGGTATGGATCTGCCGGAGTGTGTAAAGTTTCTGGAAAATGTGGGAAGAAACATTTCGGGCATCAAAAAATTCTCCGGGTTGATGAAAAACGGCCACGGTCTCGCCATGGAATACATAAGCCGTTATGGCAACAGACCGGGTTTCACCGACATATACGACCGCTATGACATCAGACCCCGTATGAATATCGTAATCCTCTGCGATTCCGACGGAAATCCGTACGGTATGGTACCGTTCGGTTGCAAAAACATAGGATGCGACCAAGTCTACAAAAAACTGAAAGGCTGCGACTGCACGATTATAACCGACAGAATCCACTATACGGATGCAAACAACAGAGGGTTAAACGCATCAGGAGAAGAATATCTGTTATCTCTTACCCAGTTCCCCGCATCATACAGTTCCACGCGCAATGCGCAGATGCAGGAACTGAAGCATAACGGAAAAATTCTGTCAACATGCAAAATCCGTTACGACAAAAAATGGCTGTTCAGATTTACGGACCGTCAGGAAGCGGAAAGACTCAGAAAACTGATTGATTGCGAAGATGTGCATCCGCATGATGTCGAATTTTTGAAACTCAGTGCCGGATCGCATGATGTGGTATCCAATACAGGTTTCGACATCAGAGAAGTCCGCAGACTGCTCGACATAAGATCTTCCATGGATTCCAAAATGATGCGTCACAGGAGACTGCTCGGAAACGAAATTGGTACGCTGAACTCCGAAGAGGCTGTGATGGGATACATGATGATGTCCGTCTTAAGTATGATGATGGATTGATTTAATATCATTTTTATCCAAAATCGCATCCATGAACCCCTTGACTAGGAAAGAACGTGTGTTCATGATTCCTCTGTATGCATTCTGGCTGTTGCCTAAAATCTTAAAATGCGAAAAATACAGGCGGTCTTGAACATCGACTGTGGCAACACGATTTAAAATTGAGAAACCGGGCCTAAGCCCGGAATATGTTTATCAGAGGTTGGAAAGCCTGACGAGGTTCTCCCATCTGCGGTCGTTTTCCTTCTGGATGGACTCGACGATGGGTTCCCACTTCTCCTGCTGGAGATGTTTGAATCTTCCCTGGGCCTTGATCCAGTCGGTGATGGGTTTCTTTTCCACCTTTCCGTCTGCGATCCTTGCGGATTCGCCGGTAAGAGTGTACTCTCCGTTGACGACTTCGAACAACGGCCACACGCAGGTCTCTACGGCCAGCTTAGCCATCGAAATGGTGTCCTCGGATGCAAACCTCCATCCTCTGGGACAGGGCGAAATCGCGTTGATGAAACTCGGTCCGTCTGCCTCGAATCCTTTCTGGGCCTTGGTCACTGTGTCTCTCCAGTTGTGGGGAGAAACCTGTGCGACGTACGGAATGTTGTGTGCGACCATGATTGCGGTCATGTCCTTGGAAAATTCCTTCTTTCCGGGCTGGACGCTTCCTGCCCATGACGTAGTGGTGGACGCACCCATTGTCGTTGCGGAGGACCTCTGGATTCCGGTGTTCATGTATGCCTCGTTGTTGAGACAGACATACATCATCCTGTGTCCTCTCTCCATTGCTCCGGACAGTGC
>SAMEA104315432__coassemble_1086_pt1 | contig 11430 bp, 8 predicted proteins | sample SAMEA104315432__metabat2_high_PE_023 | metagenome-assembled genome bin SAMEA104315432 (sample SAMEA104315432) | gut metagenome | biome: Monkey gut; feature: monkey-associated habitat; material: faeces | place: China | collected 2013 | reverse complement strand
CATCTTCATGGCAGACGAGTTCTGCAAGTATTGTGATGCATTCTCCATCGGATCCAACGATCTTACACAGCTCACCATGGGTTGTGACAGGGACTCGGATATCCTCGGACACATGGGATACTTCGACGAAAGGAACGAAGGCGTCAAGAGGGCAATCGCACAGCTGATCAAAGTCGCACACGAAAACGGCAAATTCGTCAGCATATGCGGACAGGGACCTTCTGTCTACCCCGAATTCACGGAATTCCTCGTGGAACAGGGAATAGACTGCATCTCGCTGAATCCTGACACGTTCGTAAAAACCAAGAGGATCATCGCTTCCGCGGAACAGAAAATCATGCTCCGCGATTTGAGGAACCTCAGAAAAACACTTAACTGAATTTATAGGGGGTTTAACCCCCCTTCCAATCCAACAAGGAGTAATCAAGGATGGGACTTATTGCCTGTAGATGCCCCCATTGCGGCGGCGAAGTGACCATGGATGAAAACCTGGTCTCGGGATTCTGCACATACTGCGGAAACAAAGTCATCAACGACAAAGCCGTAGTCGGTAACGTCAAAGTCACGATGGACCGCACGCCGGAAGTCGTCAACACACTGAAACTGGCCAAACATGCCATGTTTGACGGAGACGCATTCCTAGCCGAAAGTCTTCTCAAAAAAGCCATGGAAATGGATTCCGAGAACTCGGACGTATGGTACATGGATGCTGTTCTGGACAGAAGGCATGCTTCCAACAATCTGAAACGCGCTGCATCATACCCTTCTCTGGGTGTATTCAGCAGAGATGACGTAAAAGCATTCAAGAACTTTAATTCACAGTCGGAGACCGAATCCATATACATGATTTTTGCGATTCTGGCATTCTTTACCGTATTTGCATCCATTCCCATAGGAATAATCATGGAAATGTACTGGATTATCCCGGTGATAATCGCATTCTGGGTTGTAATCGGACTCGTTCTGTTCGCGTATGTAAGTCGCAAGAGAAGGGAACTTCCCCCCGAACCCACCGATGACAAAGAAATACTGTCGCGGGTCGGGGAAGAAATTGTTGACAAAAAAGAATAAACCTTTTTCCGAATCAACGGGGCTTGTGTGTTTTTGACGGCACGGCCCTGTCACTTTCAATCAAACGCTGATTGAGTCCGTTTGCCTCCTCTGTGGGAAGCAGCATCGTTGTTACTTCCATGAAAGGATGTTTGGCACCTTCTATGACTTTCACATCATCCAATGATCTGAGATTCCATCTTTCCGCAGTTTTCTCCAGACCGAATTTTACATCAAGATCGTTAGGCACCAATACTATTGCCTTAAACGTCTTCAGTCCGAGTTTCTTGGCGGCCATAATTCTATGATGTCCGTCAACCAACAGGTATCCGTTGCGCCTTTCAACCATAATCAGAGGTTCGTTCAATCCTCTCTTAATCTCGAACTGACGCCCGATAAGTTCGTCCATGTAAACTTCTTTCTGCGTAGGAATAATGGAATCGATAGGAACTTCCTTATTTACTACCTTCATACGAACTCCGTTCTGTGTTTCAAGAAAACTCTTGACAGACATTACCTTGCCGGGGCGGGATTTCTCAATCTGAGAACGGACAATATCTATATTTGATATAATTCCCACAAGTTTCTTTTCGTCATCCACAACAGGAAGATTTCTCAATCCGTATCTAAAAAGTATACGTGTGGCATCATCGATTGACATAGACGGTATAGCACAGAGAGTACCGCGTTTCATAACAGAACGTATTTTTGCATCCGGTTTATCGATATGCCGCAAAAGTTCCTTAGCTGTTATGAAACCCAGCAGATAACCGTTCTCGGTTATAGGGAATCCGTGAAAATTGGAGTTGATTATCTCCTGTCTGACTTGTTCGACAGTCATCTCGGGGCTTACTGTATGGACATCGCGTACCATATAATCGCCAATAATAGCGTCAGGCATCAATTCTGTATCTTCAGATGACAATATAACGAATACGGTCGGTTTTGTATTTCGGCCACTACAATCACGACTTTCTTAGATGGAACCAGATTTACAGCGGAAACAATGGTCATTTTGATTGTCGACTGCATCCACTGAATCTTTTTAAGCACACAACAACAATTATTGCTTCATGATGAAGAATACATTTCCGGGGATATCCCATAACCGTTATGGAACCGCGTGCCGGCAAGACAACAGTTGCTGGAGCGGCAAGGCAAGTGATGAAACACATATCGTCTATACCGCTCCAAGGAACGAAAACGTCGCCAACTCATTTCCAGAAAGTCACACGCCTATGGCTCCGAGAGTGTCAGCTTGCCGATGTCAATAGGCGGATTCCTGATACTCCCTGCACCGATACCGATGCTGTCTGGAGCGAGTGCAGTCATCTAGTATTTATACCAAAATACTGAGGGCAAAGATTCCGTTACGGATTCAGAGTAAACGACCTCGTGACATACTGTATCGATCGCAACGTTTACGTTTTAAGCATATGACCGTCCGAAAAGACTAATTCAAACATCCGCTATTTTTTATACTCTGTAAAATATTTTCATACATGAAAAAGAAAACTCTTCTGGGAATTGTTTTCACCATCGTCGCGATGCTATCGTTCGCAGCCGTGGTGAACGACAATTCGTTCGATTCCGACGGTGTTGACACCGAATTTTTCACAGACAAAGGCGGTGGCACCACTGCCGTAACATACCGTGTCGTTTCCGAAACGGAACTCACTGCATCCGTGTCCACCGGAAAAAATGCACAGGGAACTGTCGATGATCCCCTTGTCATCCCCTCCAAGGTCACCAGTGACAAAGACAACAAAGAATACACCGTGATCGGATTGGATTCGAAGAGCTTCCAATCCTCAAGGAACCTCCAATTTATCAAACTTCCCGATACCCTAACAACCATAGGCGAATCGGCATTTGCCGCGTCCAACAGCGGCACCCCCGGTCTCGTGAGCATCGACATCCCCGATAGCGTCTCACGCATAGGGCCCGGCGCATTTTCAGGATGCATATATCTTGAAAAAGTGAAGCTCCCCAGGGACCTCGCCGAAATCCAAAACACTGTTTTCTACAATTGCTGCAAACTCCAGTACATCGAGATCTCCGAGAATGTCATGTACATCAACAATCAAGCATTCGATAAATGCGAATTGCTGGAGACCGTCATCCTTCCGGAATCTCTGGAAGGGATGGGAGAATTTGTTTTCCAGGACTGCGATCAGCTGCGCTACATCCACATCCCGAAGAACGTCAGGGACATCCAGTGGAGTTCCACTTTCTACGGCAGCGGTCTCGAATACATCGATGTCTCCGATGAGAACCCCTATTTCATGGAGAATAACAATCTTGTTCTGACTAAGGACGGGCAGACGATGGTGTTCTGCCCCGTCAAAGCGAAGAATGCGACCGTTCCTGAAGGCGTGAAATACATCGGAACGAACTTCTATCAGTACGCATTCCGTTGCAGAGACCTGGTCTCTGTCTCGCTTCCGTCGACATTGGTGGAGATAACCAATCGCGCCTTCGGCGGATGCAGTTCCCTGAAGAAGATAGTTCTGCCTAATTCGCTGGAGGTTATCGGAGACAGCTCGTTCATAGACTGTTCGTCTTTGGAAGAGGTTGTCATGTCGGATTCTCTTCATACCATCGGGGAATTCGCATTCACGGGATGCTCTTCCCTGAAAGGATTAACCCTTCCCAAGACAATCAAAGATATCGGATATTCCGCATTCTCCAGCTGTTCGTCTATCACCGGGATGATTATCCCCTACGGCACCGAGAAGATCGGCGGAAACGCGTTCTCGAACTGCACCTCCCTGGTGAACCTTGAGATTCCCGATACCGTCACCGAGCTGGGATCTTCTGTTTTCGACGGTTGCGAAAATCTGGTAGGTGCCCGCCTTCCGGACGGAATCAGCTCCGTCGGCGATGAGATGTTCAAAGACTGTAAATCACTGAGGACCGTTGTGATACCAGCGAATGTCCGTACCGTCGGGAGTGATGTATTCTATCATTGCGAATCCCTAAGGTCTATCGAATTCCCCAGAACCTTCGAAGGTTTCAGTGGAATCATCGGAGCTGTATTTTACGACGGGAACGGAGAGAAGTACACCGATTACACATTATTGGCCGGGAAGACATTCGTCCAGGGCGGAAAGGATGCCAACTTCAAAACCATCTTCTACGAATCGTACTCGGACAATAGTAAAGGCTACATAGTGACCTTCAAAGTCGACGGGGACACATACTACAAGGACTTCCTGAAGCCCGGCGAGAAGGTGGTCCTTCCGCAAGACCCCACAAAGAAGAAGACCACCGGAACGGTGTACTCCTTCACAGGCTGGAACGGCTACACGGACGGCATGACCGTTACCGAAGACACGGTTTTCAACGCCGAATTCACCTCATCGAAGAAGGTTCAGGTTCAATTCATCGAACGCAACGGCAATATCTTCGAGACAAGGGAACACACATACGGGACCAGTTTCAGCTACCCCGCGGGAAAACCGGACGGATACGCTTCGTACGGAAAGATGTATGCCTTCAAGGATTGGGAATGGTACTCGGAAGACGATGTGACAGGCCTCATGAAATACAAGGCGAAATACGACAGGGTTCCCGGGTATTTCGTAAAGTTCGACGCGGCCGGCGGAACCGGTTCGATGGATCGGATATTCGTCAAAGCCGGAGAATCTGCAACTCTGCCCGAGAATGCGTTCACCCGCAGCGGATACACGTTCGGAGGATGGACAGACGGCAAAAACACATACGCTAACAATGGAACTATCCCCGCGTCCGACAGGAATACGGACCTTCCGCTGACCCTCGATGCCGTATGGAACGGTGAAAAGTACAGACTCACGGTCAACTACATCGGTCCCGTGAAGGACGGGGCATTCATAGCCCCTGCGGCGCACACCGAGATGATCGCAAAGGGCGGATCGTTCTCCCTGACACCGCCGACTGTCAACCACTACACGGCATCCAGAGAATATGTCTCGGGAACGATGCCCGGCAGCGATGTCACGATCAACGTGTACTACAGGAGCGATACCTACAAGATCGAATACGGCACGAACCTCGATGGCATTCTGACCAAGGCTGTTCCCAAGACAACCTACTCGTACACTTCCGAATACGTCCTGCCTGTTGCAGACAGAGTCACCCAATGGTACTCGGACGAGGCAAAGACCCATCCCGTGGAGAAGATATCCAAGTTCAGCACCGGGGACAAGAAATTCTGGTGCGATGTAATGGAAAACAAGGCCACCGTCACCGTCAAGTTCATTTATTCCACAAACTACCAGGATGAGAATAAAGTAGTCGGAACCATGGAACCCGTTGTTGTCGACTATGGGGCCGAGATTACCTTCCCGCAATGCGGTTTCACCTATGAAGGCCATACGTTCGTATGTTGGTATGACAGAGGGTATGAATACAACCCGGAAGACAGTCGTAATGTTTACACAGATACCTCTTTTTATGCCAAATGGAAGAAAGTCGAATACAACCTGTCGGTAACACTCGCCGGACCCACCGAGTCCTTCGACTTCGGCGACAATCCGACATCTTTCACAGGCAAGAAGGAATGGGGAACCGTCGAACTCTATACCCTTGGATTCCGTGATATCACGGTCGACGGAAAGACATACGCTCCCGAGATCGAAAAATTCTACATGCCGACTGAAGATACGACTTTGACAGTCCACTATTACGAAAAGAGTGACAGCAGTGCGAAGAAATCTATCGTGTATAATTCCGATCTCAGCGTTTATCTGCCTGCGAAGAACTTCGCGAGTTTCGCCACCCACAGAGGCACAGTCGAACTCGACGATCTCGCCTATGACGGATACAGATTCGACGGATGGTATTCTGATAAGGAACGCACCACAAAGATCGATAAAGTGGACCTCAACGTCTCCGAAAACCGGATCAATGTGTATGCGAAATGGACACCTCTCGAACATAATCTGAAGGTAGTGTACACGGGTCCGAACGACGGCAGATTCCAGGCACCCGCGGACCATGTTGAAAAGGTCAAGACGAACGTCCCGTACAGAATAATCTCCCCTGTCGTGGAGGGTTACGCCCCTGTCATCAAATATCTCGAAGGGAAGATGGGTCCTACGGACACTACTGTCGAAGTGCAATACGTGCCGACGGAATGGAACATCAGATACTACACCAACGGCGGCGACAACGCAATCGACAGCATTCCCGACTACACAATGACGCAGTCGGTTACGTACAAGATACCGACCCGCGAAGGATACACCTTCAACGGATGGTATTCGGACCCGGAGCTCACTGTGAAAGTCGTGGGCATACCCGAAGGCAATACAAAATTCGTAAGGGTCTATGCCTCGTGGATTTCCGAGTCGGGCGGAACAGTGACCATAAACTTCGTAGGTCCCGACGCGAACTTCACCGCACCAGCGAATATAGAGAGATATTACGCCGCGGGCGATAGATACAGCATAAATGTGCCGTCAGTCGTTGGATATACGCCTGACCGTACGAAGGTGGAAGGCACGATGGGTACCGATGACATCACGGTCACCGTGACCTATTCTGCCAATCAGCACACCGTCAGAATCAAGACGGGCCAGACCGACACCGCTACACCTGCGGGATGGACCAAGGAGTCCGACGGAGTCTTCGTCAGAACCTTCGGTTTCGCCTCACAGATAGTTCTTCCGGAGCTCTCCCGCGAAGGGTACACCTTCCGCTGGAGCCCCGACGTCCCGACATCGATGCCTGACACCGATTTAGAGTTTGAAGCAGTTTGGACTGAGATGTCCCGCGAACTTGTCATATGTTACGTCGGACCTTCCGGAGACAAGGACTTCCCCGCTCCGAATGAGATAAGGGTCAACGTACGCACCGGCGAATCGTACGAGTACAGATCGCCGACAGTCGAAGGATACGTTCCCGACAAGGAAACGGTCAAAGGCGTAATGGGCGACCAGGACATATCGGTGACCGTCACATATTCCGTTAAAAAGGTCACGGTGACATTCCTGCCCAACAACGGAGACCTCGTCTGGTCCGTCACGACGGATTACAACGAAACGGTCGCCGAACCGAAAGCCCCTGCATGGGACGGACACACCTTCATCGGTTGGTTCTCCAAAGGCGTGATGTACGATTTCGACACCCCCGTAAAGGATGATATCAACCTAACAGCTGAATGGAACTCGGAATCCGGCGAGTACTTCATCGTACACACCGACGGACAGGTGGAGTTCAACATCCCAAGTACGGGTTCCACGAACACCAACATCATAATCGAACTTCCGAATAATGTGAACATATCGTTCGGAAGCAATACGATACAGTCCGCAGCCGGAAGCAACATCCAGGCATCAATGACCGAATTGGGCGGAGAGAAGTTCGAGATTACCGTTAATAAGGACGGAGAGACGATGAACGGTGCTCCGATGGACATCTCGCTGCCGTTCACCCCAGGCAAGGGAACGCCTCTTGTGTACTACTACCCGGATGACGGGGACAGGATACTTATGGGCGGAGAAGTCGACAATGAATCGTCAACCATCAAGTTCAGGACCGACCACAACTCGGTCTACGGTATCGTTTACACGACATCGACTGTACCGGGCGATGACAATGACGGGGCCGATCCAACTGTCGACGCAAATAAGTCCTCCAGTGGACTGGATCGCAACGAATTGATAGCAATCGTTGCCGCAACCATCGTAGGCGCACTTGCCCTGCTGATCATTGTAGTCAGAAGGAAGTGAGCCTGAAAACCGGAGGGAATCATCCCTCCATTCTATTTTCGTAACCGAATGCAGTATTCGGAATTCCCGTTTAGCGGGATGGTATCGGAATACTGCCGTTGGATCCGTTCCGATGACTGACAACCGCGGCAAGCCGTCGCAAAATTCTCCACGATTGCTTGCGGATGCTCTGCGGCCTTCTCGCCGACCGGCGTGAGCCTCAATGTGCCGATATGATGTTCCCTGTACAGGTCCCTGACCCTTGGAATAGCATCGTGTGCGCTTCTCCGGGATCTAAACCCAAAGCTCGAATCCAAGAAAATAGGTTCGGATACCGGATGACAAGACTTTCGAATAATCTCAAAATTGCCATTTTCGTAACAAATTGTACATCGAACAAATGCAACAGTTGTGTCGATTTACAACTCCGATAAATAAAATCCTCGCAATCACAAAATGTATAGGAGAATTAAAAACGGTTGTAATACATACGGGGAATCAGAGGAAGATTTAATGTCAGCACCTTTGCTCACAGAGGAATCAATACAGGAAGAAACTCAGATTCAAAACACACTGAGCAACATAAAACATGTGATTATAGTAATGAGCGGTAAAGGCGGTGTAGGAAAAAGCACCGTATCGTCCAATCTTGCTATGGCTCTGTCCATGAAAGGATTCGAGACCGGAATCATGGATATTGATATTACAGGTCCCAACATCCCCAAGATGTTCGGAGTGGAAAACGAAAAACTTACAGTCGAGGATCAGAAATTGATTCCGGTACAGGTACCCCCGTCTCTCAAACTCATATCCATGGCATTCCTTCTTGGAAGCCCCGATACCCCCGTCATGTGGCGCGGACCCGTCAAAATGGGTGCAATCAAGCAGTTTATCACTGATGTCAACTGGGGTAAATTGGATTACCTCATCATAGATATGCCTCCGGGAACAGGAGACGAAGCTCTGTCTATTGTTCAGCTGATTCCCAAAGCTGACGGAATGGTCATCGTTACAACCCCTCAGGACGTTGCACTTCTCGACAGCAGAAAATCATTAATGTTTGCGGCAGAAACCAAAATCCCGATTATCGGAATCATTGAGAATATGAGTGGATTCGTATGTCCCCACTGCGGAGAAATCACAGATATCTTCAAGAGCGGAGGCGGAGAATCAACTGCAAAAGAAATGAACGTTCAGTTCCTTGGACGCGTACCGATTGAACCTGGAATTGTTGTTGCCGGAGACAGCGGTGTTCCGATTGTACTCGACAAACCCGAATCTGCATCCGCAAAAGCATTTGACGAGATTGTCGGAAAAGTCATAAGGACGGTTAACAACGGATGATTGTTGCAGTCTGTTCCGAAGGCGAATCGCTTGATTCATACGTGGCCGATGATTTCGGTCACGCGCCATTTTTCCTTATAGTGGATACGGATACTTTGGATTACAACGTTATCGTTAACGAATATATGAATTCCGAACAGGGTGCCGGTGTCGCAGTGGCAAAAGCACTTGTTGATTTTGGACTTGATGCCGTACTTTGCGGGGGAATCGGCCCCCACGGCATTAAAATTCTCAACGATGCAGGGATCAAAGTATCTGTGGACGAAGACGGAACAATAGAACAGTGTATAATTGATTTTAAAAGAAGACAGCAGAATCGCGTCTGATCTGACCGAAACATCGGTTTAGGTCAGACCGACCTGCGGTCTCCCCATATTATTTTGTGAAGCTGCGGTAAAACACGGGCATCGATTCCCGAATCGAGAACACGCCCTACAAGCCATTCCAATTTTACGGTACCGCCTACCGGGCCGAATATTACGTTGGTATCCGCCGGATGCTCCCTGAGATAAGATACGGCATAATCAAAATCGGCATCGTCCGCAACAACGAATTTGAGCTGATCCTTGCGGCTTAACAAAGACATGTTTGATGAGAGCATTTGATTGGACATACCGGATGAGGGACATTTTATATCCATACTCAACATGATTTTGGGATTGTCCGCAACCTGCGAAAGATCCATGGATCCGTTTGTCTCCAGAACAACATTCTTGCCGTCGGCCGTAAGGCGCCTCATCAATTCGGGAGAATCTTCCTGAAGCATCGGTTCCCCTCCGGTAAGGCATACCAATTTTGCGTTACCGACTTCGGAAACCACTTCGTCTATGGACATTTCCCTTCCTCCTTCAAAAGAATAGGTAGTGTCACACCAGTTGCAACGAAGATTGCACCCTACCGTTCTCACGAACACAGTGGGGAGCCCCATAGTAAGGCCTTCCCCCTGTATTGATGTGAATATCTCGCAGATACGCATATCACTCGTACTCTATTTCGTCCTTGTATCCCGCTTCTTCGAATCCTTTGAGTCTGAGTCTGCACGAATCGCAGTGACCGCATGCTTTCTCTCCTCCGTTGTAGCAGGACCATGTAAGATGCAGAGGCGCACCCAATTTCTTTCCTCTTCTGACGATATCCGCTTTAGAATCATAGAGTATGGGTGTCATAATCTTAATCGGATTACCTTCGACACCTGCCTTGGTTCCTTTGGACAGCATTTCCTGGAAGGCTTCGAAGAATTCGGGACGGCAATCAGGGTATCCGGAATAATCCACGGCATTGGCTCCGATGTATATCCTGTCGGCATCTATCGATTCGCAGAGACCTGCTGCGATACTTAGGAACGTTATGTTTCTGGCAGGAACATATGTTATCGGTATATTCTTGTCCAATTCGCCTTCGCGGTCCATCGGAACATCTATATCCGAACGTGTCAGAGCGGAACGGAACGAACTTAAATCCAAATCAATGACCACATGATCGACATTGTAGTGTTTACAAACGTTTTCTGCAGAAATTAGTTCTTTGGTATGTCTTTGACCATACCTGAAACTTATTGCCGTTACTTCGCAACCGTCGGCAAGAGCCTGTGCCAATGTGGTGGTGGAATCCAATCCTCCGGAAAGGAGAACAACTGCTTTCACTGCAACACCTCCGTATACCAAGCGGTCTGACCGCGTTCCTCGTCGAGTCCTATGGATATGGATTTGACATTCTGAGGGAATGTAATCTCGGAAACCATACGCTTCACCATCATCTTTGACATTTCCTCTGCCGTTGTCGTAGGTATATCCAGAAGCGTAACGTCCATACGCGGAAATATATACCTCTTTCCGCAGGAAATTGCTTCTACTTCGGAATCGGACACTTTGAGCGATACATCTGATGAAGCCGTGGGAAGCAACGTTTTGTGATCGAGTTCGTCAATCATCTCTTTCAGTTTCTTCTTCAGTACCACGAAATCCATGATCATTCCCTCTTCTCCGATATCCCCCTCCAATCTGAGACGGACTATGTAAGAGTGGCCGTGAAGCCTGGAGCATTTTTCGTGTCTGGGTATAAAATGGCATGCGGAGAATCTGATCCCCGAATAGCCTCCGTCTATTTCAAGAAACATAGTCATTCCTCCGTTAATCTCATCGCAAGTGCGATGGAATCTCTGTAATCTGTTTTTGCACGTGACGTATCAATAAAAACCCTGTCGGCATTGATTACCGGTGCTCCGAGGGAACGTGCGCCCCCTACGAAGTGCAGTGTTCTGAATATTATATTCCCGGTTATCCCTTCGGGTGCGATGATAATGTCTGCATCACGGACAGCGTTTTCGATAAGAATCTGCGCG
>SAMEA104315432__coassemble_1067_pt1 | contig 11537 bp, 9 predicted proteins | sample SAMEA104315432__metabat2_high_PE_023 | metagenome-assembled genome bin SAMEA104315432 (sample SAMEA104315432) | gut metagenome | biome: Monkey gut; feature: monkey-associated habitat; material: faeces | place: China | collected 2013 | reverse complement strand
TCCCCTTACTAGGGGATATAGATTAAGAAGAATTTATTTTATTCGTTTACTATAAATTGTCCAATCGTTGGTTTCGTGTTGTATACGAACCATCTTGGCGAATATTCCGTTAGATTTCATTAAATCTTCTGGAATTCCCTGTTCCGCAACCGCGCCGTTAGAGAGTACTATAATTTTGTCCGCACCCTCAACCGTGCGCATCCTGTGTGCCACAATGATAACCGTACGGTCGGATATCAGTCTGGACAAAGCCGATTGAACCTGCGACTCGCATTCGGTGTCGAGAGATGCCGTAGCCTCGTCGAGAAGAATCACAGGGGCATTTTTCAGAATAGCTCTGGCAATCGAGATTCTCTGTCTTTCCCCTCCGGAAAGTTTTGCCCCGTTCTCTCCTATAATCGTGTGATACCCCTCAGGAAGATTGGATACAAAATCATCACAGTTCGCAGCCTTTGCCACAACAAGCACTTCTTCATCAGTAGCATCCTTGCGACCGATACGGATATTATCCAATACGCTGCTATTAAACAGAGTCACATCCTGGAACACAATCGAGTAACATGACAGAAGTGTTTCCGGATCGATTGTACTTATGTCCACTCCGCCGATGGTAATTTTGCCTCCGTCTATGTCCCAAAATCTTGCCGCCAATTTTGCCACAGTCGACTTACCCTCTCCGGACGGACCTACCAATGCTGTGACTTCCCCCTGCTTGGCAGTGAACGACACGTCTTTCAGGACCTTTCTTCCGCCCTCGTATCCAAACGAAACATGACTGAATTCTATATCGTATCCGTCGGGATGAAATTCGACCGATCCTGTTTGTATCGGCTGTTCTTCAATTTCGTTGAGACGCGCTAAATTATATTCCGCAGAAATCATAGCTGCAAGATTCTGTAATGACATACTCATCGGATCATACAATCTCGAAATCAAAATAAGGAATGCGATGAACACAAAAACATCTATGCTTCCGTCGATGAGTTTCATTCCTCCCACAAGCGCCGTCGTCACTATTCCGAACTTAAGAACCAACTGCGATGATACGACAAACGAAGCCGTGATGAATTCGGATTTAATTTCACTGTTCTCGACGCCATCCATTTTGGACTCCAGTCTTTCAATGTATGCATCGGATGCATTGTTGCCACGAAGATCCTTTGCAATCTCCAGATACTCCTGTATGCCTTCATTGACTTCCAATGCTTTTGCATTCTTGATGTCGGCATATTTCTTCTGAATGCGTTTGGACGTAAGAACTATGGCGAACGATACGGGAACCGGCCAAAGCGCAGCTACGCCCATCATCGGCGAATAAATGAGTATAAACACGGATGCTATCGCAGTAAATACCATAGCTCCTATAAGTTCCGGGAACCAATGGGTCATGGCACTCTCCTGTAATGTCACATCCCCCATTATACGTGTACTCAAATCGGTAGGGTCCTTCTTCGCGAAAAATGACAACGGTATGCGCCTGAGTTTCTCTGCAATGGATATACGTACCTCGGCACTCTCCTTGTATGTAGTGAAGAAAGTACAGTTATATTGTATGTAATACGAAACGGATATGAGAAACAATGCCAGCACGCACATCATTACATATGCCCATGGTTCCAGATCCATGTCGTAATCGTTTCCTCCGATGACGTCGCACACCAATAGGAACATAATTATGACGGGAATCATCAAACTGAAATTGTGAATCACGGCGGATATCACGCTGTTTCTCAGATTCCTGTACCCTTGATCGGATAACGCGAATCTTCTTTTGATATAATCCCTGAAACTCATTGCTTCACCCCCGAAACCTTCCATGACAGCGATTTTTGATAATCTTCCCACATGCGGGCATATCTGCCGTTACCGGAAACAAGTTCGTTATGAGTTCCTTTCTCCACAAGTTTGCCGTGATTCATAACACATATACAGTCCGCATTGCGTACGGTAGTCAGACGATGGGCAATCATAAGTACGGTTTTCCCTCTTGACAACTCTTCCAATGCTTTCTGAACCAACAGCTCGTTTTCGGGATCTGCGAATGCAGTGGCTTCATCCAATACGATTATCGGAGAATCTTTCAATATCGCTCTTGCGATGGCAATGCGTTGCATTTCTCCTCCCGAAAGGAACACGCCTCCGGGACCGACTTTGGAATCCAATCCGTCGGGAAGTCTATCCAGAATATCTTTGCACTGTGCCTTGTCCATTGCATTCAGAACATCGGCATCGGATGCATCACTGCGACCCAAGAGGACGTTGTCCCTCAGAGTACCTTTCATAAGATGGTTGGTCTGAAACACAAACGATGTCAGACGTCCCAGATTTTCGCTTCCTATTTTACGTAAATCCGTTCCGCCTATTTTGATTGTTCCTGCCTGCGGATCCCAGAATCTGCACGCCAGCCCTGCCACCGTGGATTTTCCGCTTCCGCTCGGACCGACCAATGCTGTAACGGTTCCTGATTTAAGCCCGACAGAGAATGATTCAAGCGCCGGCGTTTCTGTACCCGGATATGAAAATGTGACATCATCAAAGATTACATCCGTATCTTCCGGAAGTGTCGGATCTGCGGGTTCCTCCAGAGGCTCCATTGTCAAAATGGAATCAATTCTGGTTATTGCATCGTCTACAATGAACCCTTCATTACTGGCGAACATTATGCGCATCAATAGGATTGCAACCAATGGTGTAAATATAACATAAAACAGAAAATCGGTAGTAAATTCGGAAGTCCATTCGAGACCGCCTGTTACCGCAAGCGCGCATATGGTTATCGTTGCAAAAGCACAATTGGATGCCACTAGGAATAAACACATTCTGCCCCTGCACCATTTGGTGTATTCTATCGTAAACTCGCTGTATTTCAAAATCGATGACTTGAGAGATTGGAACGAAGACACGGTTTGCTGAAATGTCTTTATGACCGAAATTCCGCGGATATATTCCACGGTTTCTTTGTTGACATCTGCCAAAGCTCCCTGGTATGTAGCCATATGGCTTCTCATGACCTTACTGGACACCATACTCATCATTGCAATCACGGAAATAACGACGGGTATCAGGCTTGCGAGTCCGAGTCTCCAGTCGAACATTAACAGCATAATCAGAATAGCTATCGGCAAAATCATGGAACCTGCCATATCCGGCAATTGATGCGCGAGATATGTTTCAGTAGATCCGACGGAATCTCCCACGATTCTGCGTACCTTCCCCGAACCGGTCATATCGAATGCACCCGGGGGAAGTTTCGATATGTGTGACATGAGTGCTTTCTTTAGATTCTTGGCAACCCTGAATGCCGACATGTGAGAACACATTAAAGCAGCCATGTATATCAGGACGGACACAATCGTAAACAGCAGTGCCATCCATCCATAATGGGCAAGTCCTGTGGCCTGACTGTAATTCGGCATCACGGACAGTACCTCGTCCAACATTTTCCATATGTAATAGAACGGTACAACAGATAATGCCGCACTGATTGCAGACAGAATCAATGAACCGTATGTCAGATATCTGCGCCTGCCGGCATAATCCATCAGGCGCGAAACTCTGCCGCGTTTCTTCTCTTCTTTCATTGTTTTGTCCCCTCAGATGTATGAAAAGAATTACCGATGGAACGGATTGCTTCGATATGCGGATTGCCGAAACTGTCTGATGATAAAATAGACTCCACGCCGTAGACATCTCTGAGCATTGATTCGGTAATGACTTCTTTCGGCGTTCCGTAACTATGAATGGCTCCGTCCTTCAGAACACATATTCTGTCCGCAAAACGGCTTGCAAAATTCACATCGTGGAGAACCATCAGCGCTGTAATTCCGCGTTCCTTCACTATCCTGTTCACAGCATCGAACATATCAAGTTCTTTTCTGAGGTCGAGATTGTTCATAGGCTCGTCAAGAATCAACAACTCGGGATCCGAAACGAGACACTGTGCTATCATCACCATCTGCATTTGTCCGCCGCTCAACTCAGATATGTTTCTGTCTACCAAGTCCTCGATTCCCATCGTCTCCAATGCACCATATGATTTGTCCAAATCCTCGTCGCTGACTTTAAGTGCCAGTGTCCCGACACGCCCCAAAAGCATAACCTCCAAGACACTCGTGTTTGATATCTCCGGAAGTCCTTGGGCAAGATATGATAGCTTTAATGCGCCGTTACGTTCGCGGGAAAGTAAATTAAGCCCGTTGAACGATGCCGTACCGGAAGACGGCATATGAATGCCCGCAAGACATTTGACAAACGTTGATTTTCCCGCACCGTTGGGCCCTAAAAGAGCCGTTATTCCCGTATCTACATCAAGACTGATATCTTTCAAAACAGTTCTGCTTCCGTATGAAAAACCCAAATTACGCACTTCTAAGCTCAAACTTTCGCCCCCTTTCTGCCCAACAACAAATAAAGGAAGAACGGTACGCCTATGATTGATGTGACTACACCTATGGGCAGCGAAAGATCCGACCCTTTGATAAGAACAGATGATCCCAACAGAAACATTGCTCCGCAAAGCGCAGACAAAGGAAGGAGGAACCTTTGATCGTCTCCGACCAACATCCGTGCGACGTGCGGACCCACAAGACCGACGAATCCGATAGTTCCGGTAAACGAAACCACTATGGCAGTCAATGCAGATACTCCGACGATGGTGTTTCTGCGAAGCTTCGAAGCATTTATTCCCAAACTGCATGCCTTGTCATCTCCCAGTTTAAGAGCCGACAGTTTCCATGCATTTGCGGCGAACAGCAATCCAACTAAAATTACCGCAATTGCCAGTACGGTAACGTAATTCATGTCCGTGTAACGTGAAATATTTCCGAACATCCAGAATGTAATGGCATTCGATGCATCTTTACCGCCCATCGATTGTACGCCGTTGACCAGCGCCTGAAACAGGAAAAGCAATGCAACTCCCGTAAGAATTATCGTCGTGCGGTTGGAGGATGGCCTCTTAGCAACAAGATATATCACTGCACACGCCAACATGGCGCATGCGAAAGCCATTATAATTGAGGTATACTCTCCAAAAATTCCGGTCCCGAACCCGAATGCAATTACCACCGCTGCTCCAAACGCAGCCGACATGGATATTCCGAGTGTATATGGTTCGGCCAACGGGTTGTTGAGAATGGTCTGCATTTCAACTCCCGCCATTCCTAAGGATAATCCTGCAAGCAATCCGAAACAACTCTCGGGAATACGGTAATACCAAATTATATTGTAAATTGCATTGGATGCAGAATCGGGATTGAAAAGAGTTTTAATGGCCTCTGCTGCACCCCATCTTGTGAATAAAACCGTGTTCGCAATGAACAGCAGAACGACCACTATCATAGCTACAGCAATCGTCAATATCCTGTTACGGACAAGCGATCCGTAAATCTTGCGTCCAGCAGAGACCAAATAAATCAAGCTCCCGTACCGGCTTTATATATCCAAGTTCCGCTGAATCCGAACGGCGTAAGCGCATCGATTTCTTCAATAAGCTTATCGACATCCTCTTGATCGAACAGATCCGGATAGATTATCATTGCCGCATTGTACAGATCTACGAGACCGAATGCTGAGTTTCTGAGTTCTCCGTAAATCATAGCGATATTGTTCTCTTTGACAGCCGTGAGGTCTTTCCATCCGTTACGGGCTTTGCATACATCGATAACTTTCTCGCAGTCCTCTGCAGAAGGCGTGACTCCGTGTCCCATAATCGCCTTGCTTCCGAAATATCCTGTGTTCACAAGGAAGATGTAGTCGGGTCCGTCTCCGTCGGGTTCCTGCATCTTCTCGAGAGTCCAGTTGAAATCAGCGCCTCCAGGTGCAGTACAAATGTTTGTTCCACCTAACAGAATCATTTCCGGAGTTCCGACGGATACAAAATTGCCGTATGATCCGTCATCCATAGGCATCTCCATAGAGAATGTGAATTGTTTAGCCTTATCCGGGTTGGCGGCGAGTGTATCCTTAACGTACTTAACTTTCTCGTTGTACAGAGTAACAACTTTGTCAGATACGTCAGTGGTACCCATAATTTCCCCTATAATTCCATAATTTCTTTCAGCGATGCCGTCTGTAAATGATTTGTCATAGAATTCTATGTATAGTACGGCAATGCCTGTTCTCTCAAGGGATTCAATCTGTTCATCAATTCCTTGAATGTATGCTGCGGTAGCCCCACTGACAAGAACCAGAGTTGCACCGCTCGAAATGATGTCTTCGGCAGGAATTACTCCCGTGCTGTAAAGATCGGTAGTAAGAGGCACGTTTTTAAGCTGAGGATATTTTTCCGACAGAATGCTCCATTTGGAAGCTTCACGCGTCTTGATATCTTCGGTCAGAAGAACAACGTGATCTGCCCAGTCATCTCCTACCGCTCCGGCAAATACCTCAACCGCGGTTGGTTCCAATATGGCTACCTTATCAACAGGCATATTGACAGTAACTTCTCTGCCTGCAGCATCTGTAACAACGATTGTGTCATCGCTACCTTTATTTCCGTCCCCTCCCGAAAATGCAAGGGCGACTGCAGCAATCACAACCACAACTACAGCTATAGCTGCGATTAATGTTTTTGAATTCATTTGATTCTCTCCTCTTAGAATCCATGAATCCTCCATCCGACAAGTGCACATTATCTTGTCATAATTAGTAATTCCTTAATTTTTTTAATTAATCCTAAAATATAAAACCTAATAGTATTGAATAATGTGGAATTATCAAAGAGATGTTCATTCCCGGATACAATCAAACAAGAAACTGAACGCTGGAAATATCAAATAAAATCTGAAAATTGATTGAGTGAAACCTGCAACAACAGTCACCGAATTTCACCCAATCTTCTTCAGGATAGTGTTATGTTGGAATCACAATCCGCACAAATATGAATTTTTACCATATTCGAAATCATGATTTCACAGACAGAAGATTCGTTTCAGTAAGGGTGTTCGTAAATCTTTGGGCCCCTTCATAAATAGGTTCGTACACTATTTCATATATTACGCCGGCAAGACCGTAATATACGGTAAAATCATTTCCTGTTCCTTCGGATTCAACTACATGTATTTTCTCGGTGATAACTACACGCTTTCCGCGGAATGTATCCTCCATAGCCTGGGTCTTCTCTCCGTGAACAACAGTGCTTCCGTCCTGTTCCAAGAATGAGATTAGAGAATCATAGTCTATCACACGAAGATACTCGGTTTGTGACATTTTATCCATAAACTCGTCATCACATATTACTTGACCGTCGGATTTTAATTCGGTAATTGTCAGATTGACCAGTTCACCGGATCTTATATTCATGTTGGTGGTAACTTTCATGGAATCTCCGTTAACCGAATCTATCTTTTTGAAAACCCAGTAATCATAAGACATGATTTTGGATTCAATGGCAGAACTGTATGAATAATATGTTCCCGCAGTAACGATCTGTTCTGACATAGACAGTCCTATGTCCATGTTGGTGTCCAGATTAAGATTGGCATTATTGGCAATGGAATGTTTGTGGATTATAAACTTAGAATCCGTCATGACGTAGAACTCGTATTTCATCCCGTTAACGGTTGTAGGCACTACGTAACAACTCTTCTTAAATCCGTCATAAATCCATTCGCCTGTGCGGGCATCGGCTGGAATATCTTCTGTCCAATATATTCCGCTCAGATATTCGGTGCGCGTCATATCTGCCGTAATATTCAATTCCCCGATGCCGTCGCTGTTGTATTTGATGTAATCTCCGACGGCAAGATCTTTCCGTACGACGTCGATATCGAGTTTGTCATCATCGTCATCATCCAATACGACCATGGTGAAAACCGTCCCGCCGATGACAACGATGATCATTGCGATTATTATCAGTTTAACGTTCATTCCACTCGAAAACGTATGGCGTTATGTATTTAACAATCATGCGGTCAGAATCATAAGATGATTGAACGGGATTGTTTCAGATGATGCCGTAGTTTAAAATACGGTGCATTGCCGAAAACCTGTATTTCGATACTCATCTAACCTTTATCATCATAGGGAATTTATATTACTGTCCGTCAGAAAATCCACCACATTTACAATCCTTATTCCGTCAACATCATCATACGGATTTTTGTCTAATGTAACGATATATTTCGGATAATTGTCATCCAGCGCCTTCAATGGCGCAAGTTCCCGTCTCAACGTATCTGGATCAATCACTGAGACAGATACTTGAAAATACATAGGCTTCCAATTTGAATCATAAGATATGAAATCTATTTCTCTACCGTCGACATTCATCACACACGCGTTTCCGTACCTATACATAAGTTCCATGTACACTGCATTTTCCAGAATTCCGTCTATGTCTCCGTCATCATATCCGATGGCAACGTTCCTCATACCTAGATCGTTGGCATAGAATTTGTCTGATGTCTGCAGATACTCTTTTGTTTTAGAGTCTTTTCTTCTAGCACGGCGGAACAATTTTGCATTGCACAGCGCATCGATGTATGACTCTACAGATTCCGTCGATGCTTTCGTACCCTTACTCACAAGATATCCCGATGCACCCCTGATAGATGTTCTGTCCCCTATATTCTTCATCAGAAATCTTGAAAGATTTGCTATCGTCATCGGATTTCTGATCTTATTTTTCTGTATTACGTCCTTCATAAACACCGTGTCATACATGCCGGATATGAGCATTGATATCAAATCTCCCCTGGCACCTGACATAAGTACCGTTCCCGGAAGCCCGCCCCAACGGATATATTCGGAAAATTTCTGACTTACGGTTGTATCCGGACCGTATTTTTCGCGGAATGTAAGAAACTCTCTGAATGACAACGGCAGAATTTCAATCTCTACATAACGGCCTGAAAGTTTTGTCGAAAGCTCTGAAGAGAGCATATTGGAGTTTGAGCCGGTTATGTATATATCCGCACCACGTTCAAAAAAGGTCTCCACCGCGCGCTCCCATCCGTCTACGTCTTGGATTTCATCTAGAAAAATATACTTCCCGTTAGATGGAACGAACTGTTCCTTTACGGTATCAATCAATTCTCTATAATTTGAAATGGTGGAATCAAACTCGTCACCCAGATTCAGGAAAACAATATCGCTTTTGAAAACTCCTGATGCAATGATTTCGTCACGGAACATCCTCATGATTGTAGATTTACCACAACGCCTCATCCCGGTAATGACTTTGATTACAGGGCGATTACAGAACCCTCTCAGTATCCTGAGATAATGTTCGCGAAGGACATATTCTGACATAATTCATATTATAATCTGACATATATTTAAATTAATTTTAAAAGTTAAGGTTATAACAGTAACTTTTACTGTGATTTATATACTAAATGCAGCAAAGATGTTAATCATCAATGTCGGTGACAGATTGGTTCCCCGTTATCGAAGAGGATTGCTCCGCTACCCTCCATCCCCTCTCTGAAGCCTGATACTGAGAACAGACAATACTGGATACTGTAATTGTCGAGTTCCCTCACTGTATCCGCCTTCCGCACCAAGGAATTAAGCTCAGACATGCCAATCGGTCTGGAACGATATTTGCACTCGCAAACATATGCAACACTGTGTTTCCTGTCCAGGGCTATAAGATCAATTTCCCCATTACCCCAATATTTTCCGTATTCGGCTGCTGTCCCGCGTTCACGCAGGTATCTCTTTAACTCCTCCCTGCACACATTTTCGAAAACGAAAGCCACATGGGCATCTATGAAATGATCTCTTAAATCTTCAACAGCCGAATCGTTCTCCATCCTGACTATAGAGTTCCTGTACGGATACACGAAACGGAACCATAATGAGAGGAAGTTGTCGGATATAACATACTGACCGTTACGACTCTTCTCCGGCCTCTTCTCCGTCACGGGAACGATTCTCTCCAGGATGCCGATCTCAATCAGTTTTTTCAGATACGGCAGTATCTCATCTGATTGGGCTTGGACCGCCCCCGTTATCTTATCCATGGTGCGGTGTCCATTGGCTATAGTCTTGAGGTAAGTATTGTAGCTCGAAAGATTACGAAACTCTAACCCGAGAAGATATTCTCCCTCGTTAAGGAGCGGGGAACCGATATCCATTGTTAGTCTGATGACATCATCAATGGGATTGCCATCACTCATTAGAGACATATAGTATGGTACTCCCCCGGTCACGGCATATCTTTCTACCGATTTTCTGTAATCCCCGGAAACAGTCGTTCTGAACGGCAAAGGAAATACTGTCAAATCAAGAGAGTTTCTTCCGTACAGGGGACTCTTCAAATCTCCTGCGAGATTGTTCATACTCGTTAAAGAAGATCCGCACAAGATCAACATGACTTCATTCTTGGAGAGATATGTGTCCCATAAGGACTGAAGTTCAATCCTTATGTCCGGATCTGCCTTGACGGCGTACTGAAATTCATCTATCGCTATAACCTTCTTCCCGGGATGGTTTGATACATAATATCTCAAGGCATCCGACCAACTATCGAATTTCACATTTAATCCACCGGTGACTGTTTTAGACAGGGATGATAATATAGATTGCTTTGTTTCGTTGTCGGTTTCATAATAGATGTGTTCCTTATTCCTGACGAATTCCTCAATCAGTCTGCTCTTACCCACCCTGCGTCTGCCTTTGATTATCACAAGCGAGTGGCCTTTGTTGAACTCTGCGTCCAACAAAGCTATTTCCTTCTCCCTGCCTATGAAATCCATAATGAAACTAATGATTCTGATTATATAAAACATAAGTTAACTGAATTATGATTAAGTTAATCGTAAATCAGTAATTGAGAGTATTTAGGAATCTATTTGGATGGAATAAATCGCAATACAGTCAGAAACCGTTCAGTTTTTGTAATTCACAGAGATCTTTGAACCACACTTCCTCGTCTAGAGAAAAACAATGATGCCAAAACAAAAATTAAATACGATTCTATGCGGGTTGCATAGTCACAATTTGATTTATGAACTTAGAATAAACACCCTATACGATGTGTACAAAATACTTATAGAAAAGCAAATATTAAAAATTAAAAATACTTCAATCTGTTATAGGTGCATGCTTTGTAGCATAACGTCTAACGGGATGTTGCAAAACCACTGCACCCTCTCAATTTTGCAGGGTACAATTCAGACATGATGTAACACACTGCTATCATGCTATTTTTGCGTTTACATCTGCACACAGTTGATTATATCTGCACTTTGATCCATTTATAGCTTGATTAACAAATTCTAAAATCCTTGCATTTTACTTCTTCTGATTCTTGTTTCCTTTGAACCTTCTTCACAGTTTCCGAAGCATCGATTATTCCGAGTTTCATGAGGATGCTCTCCTTACAATCTGAAAAATTCGATATCAAGAGATAAAGTCTGCATAAACAACAGGTTTCCAAAGGACTCAACAAAAAATACAGCTTATCGAAGCGTTGGCGGAAGGTGTCACAGATAACCACTTTTAACCCGCGTAATTTATTCAGAAATACCAACCAATACGTGTGAGTTTATTAAACCTAAACAACTCCGATAGTCAGATTTGCATCACAT
>SAMEA104315432__coassemble_1036_pt1 | contig 11786 bp, 5 predicted proteins | sample SAMEA104315432__metabat2_high_PE_023 | metagenome-assembled genome bin SAMEA104315432 (sample SAMEA104315432) | gut metagenome | biome: Monkey gut; feature: monkey-associated habitat; material: faeces | place: China | collected 2013 | reverse complement strand
AAAAAAGGAAAGAAAACCGAATAAACAGTAAACCGGGAGCGGGTAACCGCCCCCTGCTTCTTTTTTTAGTAACAACTCTTTGGGCACTTATGAAAAGTCTGCGTGTAGCAGCATGTTGTATGAATTCGGTTGTCGGAGATATTTCCGGGAATTTCGAAAAGATGCGTGCTATAATCAGAAAGGCATCCGACAGCGATTTGATACTGTTTCCGGAATTATGTCTTACCGGGTATGCGATGCCGCAGAGTACGCATTTTTGTTTGGACGAAGACTCTTACGAGATTTCAAAGATTTTGGATTGCAGTTCCGAAAACGGCATTATTATTTGTTTCGGTTATGTCGATAGTAATCGTCACATAAGGCAGGTTGTTGCCGAAAACGGACGTATAGTCGGGAAATATGATAAAACGCACCTCGGAGAACGGGAAATTAAATCTGTCATCCCCGGCAATGCGTTGGAACCGATAAGCACATCGAAGGTCAAATTGGGAATACAGATTTGTTGGGAATCCCATTTTCCCGAGATTACGGGAACGTATGCATTGAAAGGAGCAGACATTATCCTTATGCCCCATGCTTCCGGATTGACGGGTACGCGTAGAAAAACAACATGGGACAGGATAATGCCGGCACGCGCATACGACAATACCGTGTTTGCAATATCATGCAATGCAACGGGTGACAACGGGTTGGGGACGTGTTTCGGAGGAGGATCTTGTATCGTGGATCCAAGAGGAAGGATTCTGGCGGAAGATTATTCCGGAAGCGGCATTATTTTTGCCGATTTGGACGGCACAGAGATGGAATCGATAAGAAGTCATGAAAAAGAGTCTATGAGCAATCTGTATTTTTTGGATAAAAGACGTCCTGAAATATATTACAGATGAGTTTATGGTATACTCTGGCTCCGGGCAAGGTACATAGAATACCCGGAGCCAGACGGCAGTGATTCAGGTCCGATTTCTGTGTTTTCTGTGGTCACCTCTCCTTAATTTAGGATATACTAAATTGATATAAAAATATTTAGGATAGCCTAAATCAATTCATCGATTCGTATGGGATGAAGCCGTTTCATAATGTTTAAAGAATCATTGGTATATGTGGTGTCATGGATGGGTTTATCGGTCGCCGCAACGAGTTAAAAAAACTCGAGGATCTCTACAGAAACAAATCGGGTTCTTGCGCCATATCCGGGCGCAGACACATAGGTAAAACATCGTTGATAAGAAAATTCAGCGAAGGCAAGGATCACATTTACATATCTGGATACAGAGGTCTGCCCTCGGACAATCTCCGTATGATAAAACAGGAACTTTCCAGATTTGCAGGCAAAGACGTAAAACTTCCGGATATTATGGACTTGTTTGACGTCATATCGGAACTTTGCAGAAAGAAGGAAAAAACACTGGTGATTATCGACCGTTATTCCGATTTGGTCGAAAATTTCAGTGCATTTGATTCGTCCGTAAGGGACTTTATGTTGCGCGGTTTGAACAACACCCGTATTTTACTGGTTGTCTGTGACGAAGGTACGTCTCTGTTTGACCGTTTCTATGTCAATATAAAATTAGACAGAATGAATTTCAGAGAATGTGCAGGATTTCATCCGAATTACACTCCCCGTCAGAATCTGATGGTATACAGCATAGTCGGCGGTGTTCCGGCATATCATGCCGAGTTTGGAGACGATCCCGAGAAGACTATCAGAATGAAGATGTTTGACCATCTCTCTTTCTTTTCGTTAGAGGCAGAGTGTTTCTTCGGAAGAGATATGGTAACGCAGAACCGCATAATGTCGGCATTGGCATCAGGAGTATGTTCTTTGAAAGCGATAGCCGATGTGACGGAATTGCCGACTGTGGTATGCAACAAGGCGCTTGACGAATTGACATTGAGGGGGGTTGTCAGAAAGATTCCCACAGGTATCCGTAAGAACATATATCTGATAGACAGCTATCTTTTGAGATTTTATTTTGAAGTTGTCAACGAGTATTCGGTGATTGCAGAGTACTACGGTGCCGAAGAAGCTTACAAAAAGGCAACCAAGCACATTATGGCATATTTAGAAGACACCTTCAAGGATATTTGTATGGAATATTTGGGGCTCCGTTACGATGTATCCGAGAGTATGCGCGTGCGTATCAGAGACGATATGGAATCCATTGAAGCGGATTTCCGCTCGCTTATGACCGAAAGCGACGTTACTCGTACCGTTTACGGAAAGTGCAGACTTGACGGAGCTCCTTTGGGAATCAACGAATTGAACGGACTGATCACATACGGAAAAACCGACGGCGGATTAAACAGACTGTTTATGCTGTTTTCCGGATGCGGATTTACCGATGAACTGAAGGCAAAAGCCAAGACCTCTGCCAGTATAAGATTGGTTACCGTCGAGGATCTGTATTACGATTGATTGTGGCATTGCCCGGACTCTTGTCCGAAGGTCTGCTGTGATGCATACGTATGTGCGGAAGGAGATCCGGGTTGCTCCAGTCAAGATGTTTTATGTGTTCGGGACACACATTTACCGAAGGCAGGTCGGATATTTTGATCCACATGGGTTCTTCATATAATCCGCTTTGAGGTTTACAACAGGATTCTGCATAAGCCAGATATACAAAATCCAACTGATGTCCGGGAAGTCCTTTGTCGGAAATCCACATGTCTTCGCATATCAGGACCAGTCTGTCTATACGGCATTTCATTCCCGTTTCTTCAAAAATTTCTCTGACAACGGCTTCTTCTGAGGTTTCCCCTATGCATACGGCACCGCCAACGGTGTAGAGGTATGGGTCGCGATTGTTTTTCATTAACAGAATTTCATCATTTTTGAGTATTACCGCAGATGCACGGTATCCAAATCTGAAGTCATCGGTGTCGATTATGCAATCTGTTCTCGGTTTGAACATACTATCTCAGAATCCGGGCCTGTTCCAACGGACCATGTTGTATCTGTATCCGCATTCGGAGCATTTGTTTCCGTCCAGGGATTCAAACTCTACCAAATGTCCGAGTCTCGCTATTGCCGTTGCTCCGCATTCCGGGCACAGGGTATCGTCTGCGCCGTCCGCAAGGGTATTGGCAACATAGACGTGATGCAGTCCTGCGGTGATTGCCAGACCTCTGCAACGCAACAGAGTTTCGGGAGGTGTCATTTCTATGTCGGTCATGCGATTGTCGGGGTGGAATCTGGCGAAATGCACGGGAACGTTCGGGGATAAGGATTTAAGCACCCATTCACAGAATTTTTTGATTTCTTCATCCGAATCGTTCAGTCCCGGTATTACAAGGTATGTCAGTTCAAGCATGATGTTTTTACTGAAAATGTGTTCTGCGGATTTTAAAACACAATCCAGAGATGATTTGCAATATTTGCGATAGAAATCTTCGTTGAACGCTTTTATATCTACATTAAACGCATCTGTTACGCGACATAATTCTTCAAGCGGCCCCTCTTCCAACAATCCGTTTGTATCAATCAGGATGGCCAGCAGCGGATCGGTTTCATGTATTTTCATTATGTATTCAAACCATACCGCAGGTTCGCTGTATGTGAATGCAATAATATCTCTGCCGTCGTAACGACAACGGGACACCAATTTTTCGGGAGATACATACGTAGCACGTTTCTTGCCCGTTTCCAATTGTGTGACGGCATAATTCTCGCAGTAATCGCACGACATGTTGCATCCTATGCTGCCGACGGAGAAGACCTTTGCATTCGGTCTGAAATGGTATATTCTGCGTTTTTCTATCTGATCGGAACAAAACATCGTAACTTTGCCGAATGAGTATGCGACAAGTATGTCTTCATCTGCTCTGCGGCATCCGCATTTACCGTAAGATCCGATTTGTATTGTACATCTGTTAGGACACAGTCTGCACGAATATCCGCCGGGAACACGCTCGTAGAATGCCGCTTCAGTTCTTTCGTTAATAACGGCCATATCTGATTTTTCTCCTTTCTCCGTCTTTAATCAGTTCCGTTCTGCCCGAATCGTTAATCATGCCTATCACATGAAATTCAAGTTCAGTATCATACAGGCGTTCCAATTTGTTTTTGTCGGCCGTGAATAATAATTCGTATTCGCCTCCGCAGTCGAACAGCAATTGTTCCAGAGGAGTATCGGTAAGTTCAGAGGCTTTTACGGCGTATTCGTTTTTCGGAAGAAAATCCCATTCAACCGTTGCACCGGCATGGGACTGTCCGCAAATTGTGTTCAGGGCAGTACCCAGTCCGTCGGAAAGATCCATACACGAGGTTACCGCTCCCGATTCTGCCATCGAGATACCCTCGGCTATTCTGGGAATCGGGACGTACAGACAGTCACGGGATTGCTCCAATCCTAAGCCGTATTCAATATCCATAAGCGCAGCTGCAGGGCCCCCGAGCGGTCCGGTTACGCATATGACATCATCAGGACGTGCACCTGTTCTGAGCATGGGTTTTCTTCCGTCCATTCTGCCCAGTGCGGTTCCGGTTATGATACCAGGCCCGGGTTTGGTGTCTCCGCCGATTATGCCTGTTCCGCAATATTCGCAACATTGGTCGATTCCGCTCATAATGTCATACGCGTTTTGTTTCTCCAAATTTCCAGGGAGTGCCAACGCCGCAAGGAATCCGGTGGGTCTGGCACCCATGGAGGCAATGTCCGAGAAGCTGACGGCTGCCGCATACCAGCCGAATTGTTCGTATGTCATTCCGGCGGGAAAATGTCTGTCGAACGATACAATGTCCGTCGATGCCACAGTACCGTCAGACAATACCGCTGCATCATCCCCGGGTCCGATTTTTCCTTCGGTATGAATGAAGCTTCTGAAATCTTCTATCAATTCCCGTTCATTCATCTCGGAGACCAGAGTCATAGAGATTGGTATGTGAAGCCGATAAAAATTCTTTTTCGGGAAACGCAATAATGTAGGCATATAAGTATGGATTATATAGCCATTTAGATAACATTCATGCGATATTTGAGCCTGTTTACATATATTTTGTTTATGCCAGACGTTGATTCTTTAATATTTTTGAAGAGAAATTTGCAGATGTTTTGTTGGATTCAGGGACATTAATCGCCTGTCTAGTTATATAGGTATTTTTTGGATGGTGTATCCAAGTTGTCGCATCGGACAACACAGTTACCGCGTTATGCGGGTACGGCGGAGCGCATCGGTCGGGCAGTCGATCGTGGCTTTTGCATTACGGTGAACATATGAATAAAAGCATCAAGACAGCGATTCTGGCGGTTGTAGCGATTGTGACGCTATGCGCTACGGTGTCCATAATTTCCGAAGGCGGTTTATCCGCGGAGGATACTCCCGTAACCACAGTAGGAACTTATTTGGACAACGATTCCGGAATCACATTCACATTATACAGCGATCAAACGGCGGAGGCTACCAAACTCACGGCCCCCAGCAAAGATGTGGTCATTCCAGGTAAAGTCGTCAAGGACGATATCGAATACACGGTAACCTCTATTGCGGCATCATTTGTACGGATGAACAGCACCATAGAAACGGTAACCATTGCACCGTCCATTACGGAAATCAAAGATGGAGGCGACTGGACGTGTGCGTTCAGTGAGTGTTCGAAACTCAAAACCGTGACGTTTGAGGAAGGTTCCAAGCTCACAAAAATCGGAAAATACGCATTTGCGGGTTGTATGTCGCTTTCCGAAATCAACTTCCCCGAAGGATTGAAGGAAATCGGAGATAATGCATTTTCCTATAAGACCTCCAATGGATATTTGCCGACTGGACGGGCAACGCTCTATTATAACTTATACAGTCTGAAAGAGATCACTCTTCCCGCATCCTTGGAGAAAATTGGAGACGGCGCATTCCCGCCTCTTGTATTCGACATTAAGCTCGCAGACGGAAATAAGAATTTTGTTATCGACAATGGTATTCTTTACAATGCAGACAAAACAGTTCTGATTAAGGCGTTCAACCCAACAGGCGATGTTACGGTTCCGTCTACCGTCACTAAAATTAATTCATACGCATTTTACTATCAGACAAGCGACGTAATGAGCGAGGTCGTATGGACTTCCAAATTCTTCCAGTACTCCGAGAATCCTGTGAAAAAAGATCCCGCTATCGGAACGCTTACAATTCCTTCGTCGGTGGAAACAATCGGAGAGTACGGACTTGCCCTTATGTCGGCAGACACGAAGACTCCTTACAAAGAATTGAATCTTCCGTCCAAGTTCAGTGTCAATCTCGGAAAGAACGCATTTGCTAACAACCCTTTGGTTAAGGAGATGTATGTTGCGGCCGACAAGGAAGTAAACAACACAGCATTCAACGGTTGCAAAAATATCGAAACCGCATACATTCTAACAGACAAGATTGATAAACAAATCAATAATGTTTCCGCAAAGAAGCTTGTGCTGTCCGATAAACTGACCAGCGTATGTGCATACTCACTGTCGGAATGGATTAATCTTACGACAGTAACTTACGGCGATGAACCTGCCGAGGAAGGCGTGGCCAAATTCCCTGCCTCGCTGAAAGAGATTGGCAGCAATTTCCTCAATAAATCCGCGATAAAGGTATTGGATATCTCCGTACTCAGCGGAGAGCTCCCCAATCAATCATTCCGTGAAATGTCCAACCTTCAGACAATAAAATTTGGAGATAAGATAACATCCATAGGCGATTGGTGTTTTCAAACTTCCAAAACATTGAAGGAAGTAATTATTCCGTCATCCGTAAAATCAATAGGTAGTGATGCATTTTCATATTGTTCCGATCTGACCTCGATTATTATTATGAACGAGACGAAGGATGTGAAAGTCGGAGGCGGAGCATTCTCTCACAGTCTCTCGGACGAAGGAAATCTCAAAGTTGTCAAAATTACATACCGCACCGATGCGGGAGATCATGTAGTTAAGACTGTAATGGAGGTGAATCTTCCCAAAGACGGTGACGGCAAAATTACAGACGGTACGATTACGATATCCAAGGAAGTTGTCGCGATTGAAGACGGAGTATTGCCGGACGAGGGCATAACAAACATTATTATTGAAGACGGAAACGAAACCTATGTTCTGAAAGACAAAGTGCTGTACACCAAGGATATGAAGACCCTTGTTTATGTCCCGGATTACTCGATAGGCGAGGACGGTAAATTTGTCGTTCCCGACTCGGTAACGGTAATCGGAGCATATGCGCTCTCACATATACCCAAACTCACAGCCGTTGAATTCGGCGAAGCATCCAATGCGGTAACAATCGAAAATCGTGCATTCTATAAGAGCGGAATCGAGTCGTTTAAGGCTCCCAAGAATCTTGCATCCGTGGGTAATTATGCGTTTTACGGCACCTCTTTCAAGACAGCCGATTTCACAAACGTTAAGGATGCGAAGATTTCATTCGGTTCCAACGCATTCCAAAAAGTCAGTACGCTGACGGATGTTACGTTCTCCAAGGAAACAACGGTTGACATTGGATTCAGAACATTCAGCGGAACGGCCATTAAGTCATTTGAAATTTGGGCGGGAACGACAAACAATTATGCGCTTGAAGGCTGCACACAGCTGGAGTATTTGTATCTGGGTTCCGGTGTTACCAAAACCGGATCTTATTTCATATCCGGCGTGACCACACTCAAACAGGTTGTTCTTATGAACACCGATACCGATGTTATCGGCAAGACAATCAAGGCAGATAATTTCTCATGCAAGAGCAACTTTGTATTTATCGTTCCAGAAAACAGTAAAGCCGATTATTCCACATTCGAAGCGAAGTATCCCGTAACCCGCGTTACATCGCGTGCGGACGGAACCAGTTTCATCATGCCCGTAATCGACGGAATAACGTTTACTAAAGGTGAAGAGTCGGAGAACGGCATTTCATACACGTTCGTTCTTGACGATGCATACGACAGATCCAAAGTATCAATCAAAATCGGAGATTCGGACGTAAAGATTGAAAATAATACGTTCGTCATCAAGCCCACGGGAGCATACCAGAATGTTATTGTTTCCGGGGTAGAGGTTAATGAGTATACCGTAGACGTTAAGGTTGACAATGCCAAGACTACTGTTGATGTGAAAACCGTAAAACACGGCGACAGCATGTTGTTCAATGTCATACCCGACAACTGTTATGTATTGAAAGACCTGACTGCAAAAATCGGCGAAACATCCTACAAAGCCCACCATGACAGTTGGATAAGCATACCCGCAATCACCGACGATTCCGTTATTGTTATCACGGGAGTTGTTCCCGAAGAATTCGACGTTACGTTTGTCAAAGACGGAAAGATTGTCGATTCCAAGAAGTATGTATACGGACAGAATTTCGTGCCCTCGGACAAATCCGATGCGTGGTATCTCTACGATTCCGACAAGGCATATGATTTTAAACAGGCTTTGACAGATGATACGGCATTCTTTGCATCGTCCGTTTCCGAAGATTCCAAGATTGAGGTCAACTTCTACGCCGCACGCGGTTCCATCGAAGCGTATTGGTACGCAGGCAATGTAGGCAGCGGAAACACCGTTCTCAAAGGATCCGATGTCACATTTGCTTATGACGGAGTAGGTTCGTATACCGTCGTAGGATGGTTCGTCAACGGAAAATACACCGAATCCGCTGACACTCAGATTGTTGTAAAAGATGTTCAGAAATCCGTCAGCGTTCAGGTTGCCGTGGTGTTCGAACAGTCCGATTACAAATACATCGTCAATGCACCGATGACTCTTCCCAGCGAAGAATATGCCAAGATGCTCTGGATCGGTACTTACAAAGATCCTTTGGACATGGGTTCCGATTACTATTCCAACATGCCTTCCGGATATGCTGCAATAGGCGACTATCTCTACTTGGTTTCCGGAAAGAACATAATGAGGATCAATCTCAATTCCGATTTCACCAACGGAATGCCGGTTGACACCCTTACGGTAACCGTAAAGGATGCCGCAAGTACATTGGACACTTACGGAGGTTACATATTCAACGGAACGTATGTTTACGACCTCGATCTGAATTATCTTTTCGAAGCACCGTCCGTACCTCTCGGAATGTATGACGGAGATTTCATCAGCCTCAGCAACAACACTGTAAAGAGATGGTCTGTGGAATATACCGACGAGGGATATGTGCCCAAAGAAGTATGGAGTACCGTACTTGAAAAGCACTACGGAAAATCGGTTATCGACGGAGATTATCTTTTCCATCTTCCCGTTTCTACCGCAACCAATGAGCCCGACCGCGCAATCGAATCTATCGATCTCAGGACCGGAGCAATCAAGAGCAAAGTAGATATCAACAAGTACCAGTACGGACACTATTATGATGATGGTTGGCTCACCGTTTACGACGGTTGGGCATATATTGCATCGTACACCAGCGGATTGTTCGGAGAGCAGAATCCCAATGTGACTGCAAGAAATCCAGTTCTTTTGAGAGTGGCAGTAAGCGACGGTGTGTTTGACCAGGATTCCATGCAGGTTATGGAGATGCCCAACAATACCCAGCAGTCCGGACTTGTCGTGTTTAACGGACGCGGATATATCCACTCCGGAAACGACCTTGTCGTCATAGACATGGAATCATTCAAGATGATTTACAAAGAGACCGGAGTTAAGACTCACGGAGGTATTGTTCTTAACACATACTATGCCAACGCAGACAACAACTACAAAGTGTACATCTATGTGGTCCCGTACGGAGGATCCGACACAGTATGGGTATACAGCGACGATCAGACAAAGACCGAGGCCGGAACTCCCGAAACCATCGACAAGACTGGGTACAGCCAATATGCTACAACGCATATCAGAACATCCGCCAGCGGTTACATCTATTGGTACAACGACTCGTCCATATTCTTCATAACCGGACAGAAGTATCACGAAGTTTCTTTCGTGGTCGATGGAAAAGTTGTAATGAACTATCCCGAATCCGTCAACGGAACCGAGTTAAAGATTCCCGATGCACCTGTCAAGAAAGGATATTCGTTTGTCGGATGGTACAATTACGACGGAACCCCTGTTCTTCAGGGCGATGTTGTTGCCGGAGACATGACAATCATGGCTGTGTACGCACCCACGGTAAGCGAAGCCAACAACATGATGTTCTTCGACTACTATGCCAGCAGACATGCCGAAGACGGAATGTATGTTCTCATGATTGCCGAATACGACAACAATGTTGTATGGAACTATCAGAAGATTACTTTCAACGAGTACGGAGAATGTCAGAACAATGTCTTCGCCGTTTCCAAGAACGGACTGAAGAATGTCTCGATCAGTGTCGTAGATTCCTGTAACCCGTTAGAGTTCAACACTCTTGACAGAGTCGCATATTCGTTCGGAGCATGATGTGGTCTGTATGAAAACAAACCGTGGTGTCTCGGCAACAGTTATTGCAGTACTGATGATTCTGTGCGCAACAATTGTTCCGATGATGCCTTCATCGGATGCAGCATCCGGGAAACTGGACATCGTGTCGGTGAATTACGGTCACGGAGCGGTCTCCTACAGTGTGGAGACCGACTCCCCCTTCATTTATGTCATCGTACTTGACGAAGCCGGGAATATTGTTTATCTCGGCCCGAGTTCAGACGTAAAACAGGGGGTTGCATCGGGATCGTTTGTGAAGGCCTTGGATCTTGGAAGTTATTTCCTGAAAGTAATCGGAGACAAAGCCGACGTAACCGATACAAAACCATTCAATGTTTATCCGGACGTTGCCGGTATCGATGTTTCTTTCCAGAAAACGATGGTCGTAGGTGACAAAGGTTCCGTAGAATACAAGATTCTTCCAGACGGAGCCAGAGGAACCGTTGTACTGACTTCGTCCAACCCGGAGATAGTATCTGTCAGCGATGACAATACCATTCTTGCAGTTTCTGTCGGAGTCGCATACATTACTGTTACCGTTGACGGCGAATTCAGCGGAATGTGCTGTGTGACCGTGACAGATAAAGTGGGGTCGTATGTAGACATAACGTCCGTAGAATATTTCGAAGACAAGGTTTACTTCAAACTTACATCTGATTGTCCGTATGTCTACGTCATGGTTTGTGATACAAACGGCAATATTGTATATACCGCATCGAACCCTACGGTTCAGAACGGGGCAGTAGATTCGTCTTTTGTCAAAAATCTTGTAAAAGGATTATATGTGCTTCATGTGCAGGGTCCCGTTTCGACAATTTACGATGATTTCGAATTCAATACCGAGACGCCCGTATCCGGAATAACCGTAAATGTTCCGGTCATGACCGTCGGTATCGGTTCCGGGATTGTTCCGAACTATACAATCAGCCCATGGAATGCAACTGTTACCGACGTAACCTACGAATCTTCCGATTCTGCAGTGGTATCTGTGGAGAACGGCAATAAACTGGTGGCCGTCGGCCCTGGAACAGCTTATATCAGCATAATTACCGTGGACGGCGGATACAGAACGTCGTTTGCAGTTACAGTATCCGAGACCGTAGGTTCTTCTTTGAAAATTAAGGATGTATCATACAAGGAAGCCAACATCAGTTTCTCCATAGATACGGATTGTTCTTTCGTGTATGTTCTGGTATTGGACAAAGACAACAATTTGGTATGTTTCGGTCCGAGCCGCAGTGTGGTAAACGGGCATCTGGATTCTTCGTTCGTGAAGTATTTGGATGACGGAGATTATGTGCTGAGGGTTCAGGGAGAATCGTCCAAGGTATTCCACACAATGCCTTTCAAAGTAGACAACGGAACAAAGATTCCTGTACTGGATGTCATTCTCGACAAAACATTCTTGGATGTGATTGTAGGGGATCGTTT
>SAMEA104315432__coassemble_1009_pt1 | contig 12016 bp, 14 predicted proteins | sample SAMEA104315432__metabat2_high_PE_023 | metagenome-assembled genome bin SAMEA104315432 (sample SAMEA104315432) | gut metagenome | biome: Monkey gut; feature: monkey-associated habitat; material: faeces | place: China | collected 2013 | reverse complement strand
AGGAAGCGGGAAACGGAAGAGCGGACATCATAATGAAACACAACCGTCCCGGACTACCCGATATCGTAATCGAGTTCAAGAAAATTAAATCTAAATCAGACGATGAAGAAACCCAGCTGAAGGAAGCCGAAGAAGCAATCAAGCAGATCAAGAACAGAGAATATTCTTACAGTCTCGGCAAAAATCGGATTCTGTACGGAGTCTGCTTCAACGGCAAGAAACCGAAGGTTTTGATGGAACATGTCAGCCAATGATAGGTTTCGTCGATGGTTAAACCTCATTCATAATCCTTGATGAATCAATTATCTGCGTTCAATTGAAATAATTCTTTACGATAGAGGGTTTAGATATCAATGAACATTCATGAGGCAATTTCAAAAGATAGAATTACGCCCGAGAAGTTTACGGCATTAGTCGAAATTCCCAAAGGCAGCAAAGTTAAGTACGAGATTGATGAAGAAACCGGTCTTCTCGCACTCGACCGTGTTCTTTCTACATCTACTGCATACCCTTGGTCATATGGATACATACCCAGAACACTTGCATTTGACGGAGATCCTCTCGATGTACTCATCCTTTGTTCCGAAGTAATTCTTCCCAACACACTTGTAGAGTGCAAGCCTATTGGACTTTTGAAAATGGTCGACGGTGGAGACCAGGATGATAAAGTTATTGCCGTTGCCACCAAAGATCGTTTCTACAGAGACTACGGAAGCATTACCCAGTTGCCTCAGCATCTGACCGATGAAATCAGGCACTTCTTCTGTGTGTACAAAGCTCTTGAGGGCAAAATCACAGAAGCCAAGGAAATGCTCGATGCTGACGCTGCCAAAGAAATGATCCAAATTTGTATGGACAAATACGACAAAGAGTAAACAGGACGGGGTCATCCCCGCCTCCCTTATCCCTTATTATATTATACGCGATAATAAGCGCGAATGATTTTATATACAACTTGGGTGTAACCACCTCTACTAGAGGACCTACTATGTACATGATAACAGAGGTCGAGAGGACCGTACCTATCCCGCCGAAGAAACTCAGCAGTAACATCGAGGATGTAATCGAAGACATCACCGAGAAGATGTTCGAGGGAACGCTTGGAGAGGACAAGTCCATTTCAGTCCTTATCAGGGATGTGCAGCCCGTCGGCGATGGACGTATCGTTCACGGTGCCGAATGTGTCTACCAGACCGTCAGGTTCAGCCAGTTGGTCTTCAAACCGAGGGAGAACGAGATTATCCAGGGAGTCGTTGTCGGAGTGCACAAATACGGAGCATTTGTCAGATTCGGCCCCGTGGATGGTTTACTCCACATCAGTCAGGTCATGGATGCCCGTGTCAATGTAGATGAAGCCAACGGAAGACTCGTTGAAGAAGGAGAAGGCGGAAAATTCCTTGCCATCGGAGATGTAGTCAGGGCAAGAATCATAAGCATTGATCTTAACGAGAAGAACCCTCAGGACAGTAAAATCGGACTCACCATGCGTCAGCCCGGACTCGGAAAGCTTGCATGGCTTGAGGAAGATGCAAAGAAACGCGGAAAGGGTGAGGCCTGATGGCTGCACCTAAGCTCAAAGCGTGCAGAGAATGCAGTTTCCTTGACGAATCTGATGTCTGTCCGCGTTGCGGCGGTACGATGTCCGCTGAGTGGAGCGGATTCCTTGCAGTGACCGATTTCGAGAAGTCCGAAATCGCTAAGAGAATGGGAATTTCGGCCAACGGAAAATACGCTATTAAGGTTCGCTGAACATATGTTCGCAAAGGACCTTGTATTGCCTGCCGGTAAAAGGCAACAGTTCAAGGAACCTTTGGGTACAGAATTATATGACAGTGATCTTGAATCATTTGACGCTCAAACAACTTTGATAACCGTCGGGGACGTGGTTTCCCTGACATTCAGAAAATACGGCATAAGGCCGAATCTGTCTATATATGACGGATTTACCGAACGCCGTGAGATGACCGAATTTGCGGGTATCGTCGAGAACGAACCCAAGACGGAGGTTGTCAACCCAGCAGGAACGGTTACCGTCGCTCTGACGGAAGCGGTTCGTGCAGGCATTGAAGGAAAAACCGATTTAATCCGTGTTTCGGGTGAGGAGGATTTGGCGTTATTGCCGTGTATTCTTCTTGCTGAAGACGGAACAAGGATTGTATACGGTTGGCCCGGAAAATGCATGATGCTTGTCACCACGGATGAGCTCACCAAGAAGAAAGCCAGAGAACTATTGGCTTTAATGGAGGAACCAGAATGAAGATGGAAATCACCCAGCAGAAAGAAAACCCCCTGATGAAGAGGACCGAGGTCTTCTTCGAGATCGATCATTCCGGAGAGGCAACCCCCGGAAGGAACGCAGTTGCGGAAGAAGTCGCCAAACAGATGAAGTCCAAGAGGGACTGTGTCGTAGTCGACAACATCGAGTCTGTTTACGGAAACGGCAAATCCAAGGGATACGCCAAAGTCTACGAGAACAAAGAGGCAGCCCTTAACAACGACAAAGCATACCTCCTCAAGAGGAACGGAATCGAGGCCCCCAAAGCAGAGGCCGAAGCACCCCAGGAGTGATTTGAATGGCAAAAGCACCTGCACCTAAGAAAGCAATCAAGAAATCCAACGCATACAAAGTCGAGGGCGACAAGGCCGTCAGGACCAAACCCGTTTGCCCCAAATGCGGACCCGGTGTCTTTATGGCAACCCACAAGGACCGTAAGGCCTGCGGAAACTGCGGTTACACCGAGTTCAACGCAAAAGAGTGAGAAGGATTCTTCATTCAGCCTCCTCCCTCTCACTTGGAGGCTCAGGATCGCCGGGGTTCATCTGCCCCGGCATAATACCTTCCCTATTTATTTTTCAAATCTGCTGGACTCGTAGTATAGCATGGATAGAATGGAGGCTTCCGAAGCCTTGGACTCGGGTTCGAATCCCGGCGAGTCCGCCACTTCAATATGCTACTGTAACTTGGATTGCTGGCTATTTAATTGCAATCCTGATGAGTGTCGCTATTTTTGTTAAAGGTAGCTATGCAGTATTAACAGGAAATTATAACTTCCATATAATCAGAAAGACCTAGTGTCAATAAAATCGATGTATGATTGCAACTGTCTGTCCGGACGATTGTATTGTTAAAGATTATATCGTATTTTCAGTATGTGTGCTTATGGAAGGAGGGAACGAGTCCCAATACGAAGGACAGTTTTTCGAGAATTATCTCAAGCTGAGGGCGAAGCCCGATAATTTCAACGATCTTCTCGAGTTCCCCGCTTTTGTTGCGCTTCTTCCTGATCTCACAGGCAAGAGCGTACTGGATTTGGGATGCGGATTCGGACCTCATGCCAAGTATTATGTTGAGCAGGGTGCGTCCAAGGTTACCGGAGTGGACATATCCGAGAAGATGCTGGAACATGCCAGAAAGATAAACAGCGATTCAAAGATAACCTATGTGCACCGTGACATAAGCGATCCGTCAATCATAGATTTGGGAAAGTATGACATCGTTTGCAGTTCCCTTACGATTCATTATATCGAGGATCTTTTTTCTCTGTTCAAAAATATCGCTCAGGTTTTGGATTCAGGCTCGGTTTTTCTGTTCTCTATGGAACACCCTATCGCCACTGCCAATAACGACGAGGGACGTGTTAACAATCTAACCGACGGTTATATGCTTAAGCATTATTCGGAGGAGGGGTTGCGCAAAGGAGAGTGGATTGGCGCACCCATCGAGAAATACCATCACAAGTTCATGACTGTAATGAATGCTCTCATAGAGGCGGGGTTTGTTATTGATAAGGTCATGGAACCTATGCCGTCCAAGAGACTTATGAAAAAGGTTCCGCGGATGAAGAAACAGATCAACCGCCCCAGTTACCTTATAGTCAGATCAATAAAGCGTTGATTTCATCGCATATGTATGGAACGACGGTTCGTTTCACAGAATCTGATGATACCAACTATATAGTGACAAGTTGATACAATCTCTGATATAGATGAAAGGTCGCATTCTTCCCAGGCAAAACCTGATGGATCTCCCGAAGACCGTACACGGCGGACAAGCCTGGAGATTAGACGACGTCGAAGATTACAGCCATAACCTTAATCCGTTCGGGCCTCCGGAAGATATCGGTTCGATTATAGCATCTGCCGTATCGGATATCGGACATTACCCCGATGATTCATGTTCGGAGCTTAAGGATGTAATTTCTAAGGCGTTCTATGTCGATACTGATTGTATAACCATAGGTGCCGGTTCTTCGGACATTATACGTAATTTTCCGAATACATTTGTGGAGCCCGGAGAAAAGGTCCTTTTATGCAGACCGTCTTTCGCAGAATATGCACAGCAATGCCGTATTGCCGGTGCGGAGATTGTCTGGGAAGATCTTAGGCCTGAAAATGACTTCCGTATAGACATTGACTCTTTTTTGGAAAAGGCCAAAGGATGTAAAGCAGCATACATATGCAATCCCAACAATCCTACCGGAAGGGTAGAGTCGCGTGACAAGATAATCGATATCGTAAGAGCATGCGAAGAGATGGGAGTTCTTGTATTTCTTGATGAAACTTTATTGGAGCTCGTTCCCGGCTATATGGATATCACACTTTCCGGAATCGTCGGAAGATTCAGTAATTTGGTTATAGCATCGTCGTTGACAAAGTCGTTTGCCATTCCCGGAATCAGAATAGGTTTCGGATTCGCAAACAGCGATTTGATTTCGTCCATGGAAAAGACCCGTATGACTTGGAATGTCGGACAGATAGAACAGACTGTAGCTACAGTTCTTATCCGCGACCGTATGGATTATGTGGATCATGCCGCCGAAGTGATGGCTGTGGAGTCAGAGATTATGAATTCGTCATTATCCGAAATAGAGTTTCCTGTAGGTCAGATTTCCGACTCGTTCTTCTATTTCTGCGATGTGTCGCCTCTCGGTATGGATGCGGAAACATTCAAGAAGAAAATGCTGGGTGAAAAGATAATGGTTCGCGACTGCTCGTCTTTCGGTTCCGAATATTCCGGATACGTGCGCTTCAGCGTCAAAGACAGGGAACGCAATTGTCGTTTCATAGCAGCGGTCGATTCGGTAATCAACAGGTGACGTTATGCATTTGGTGATAGATGCTGTATGCGTAATCGTTTTGGCAATTTTGATAGACCGTTACATAGGCGAACTCCCTAACAGGTTCCATCCGCTCAGATGGATGGGCAATTTGCTTTATTTCATAGACCGTCATGTAAAGAACCGCAAATCGTTTTCGGCCACTGTCATAGGTTTTCTGTCTTATCTGTTGGTTTTCTTTATTTTTGCGACAATCGGATTGGCATTGACCGGAGGGCTCAGAGTATTGCTTACGATGCATGTGTCCGACATAGCGGGAGAAGTTGTTTGGACTGTAGCGACGGCATTTGTGTTTAAGATATCGTTTGCGGTATTTTCTTTCAGACATCATTGTATTCCGATATGCGATGATTTGGATAACGGCAGGACGGAGGATGCCGCTTCGAAGGTTCAGATGATCGTAAGCCGTAACACCAAAGGTATGGATCCGGAGCACATAGCCTCTTCATGTTGTGAGACAGTATCTGAAAATTTAGTCGACAGTGTATACTCGCCTGCATTTTATTTCGGGTTGTTCGGTCTTCCCGGAGCGGTTATGTTCAGGTGCGCAAATCTGATGGATGCAATGTTCGGTTATTTGAACGAGAAATATGCCAGATTGGGATATTTCCCGGCAAAATTCGACGATGTGCTGGGATTCCTCACGTCACGTATTTCTCCGTATTTCGTTTCGTTTGCCGCACGTTTGTTGCATATGGATTATAAAGCGGCAGTTCCGGCCGCAAAATCCGAACATACCAAAACACCGAGCCCCAACAGCGGATGGCCAATGACTGCCGTCGCAGCAGCTTTGGATATAAGCATGGAGAAAAAAGACGTATATGTGATGGGAACGGGGCCTATGCCGTCAACCGATGATGTCAGACGCTGTCTGAAACTTGTGGAGGTTGCGTCCGTGATATTTATCTGCACTCTGTCGCTCGTATTATATGTTCTGTTCGGAATACATGTGCAGCTGTTTTTCGAGAATCTATTGTTGGGGGTTTTCATTTGAACCGTATATCCGAGGTGAATACTACTTCGGTAGACGGTTGCAATGTCGGATATGTGATTTTCGGAGAGAAGATGGAAGTGTTAAGTTCCGCCGTACTGAACGGCGGAGATACCATTACTTCGGCATTTTTTATAATGCAGGTGGACAAGAATTACAATCACGGCAATCCCAAAAGACATGCCGAGACGATACGCGATGCACTGGGGCTTCCGCCCGATTCCGTCGGAATGATGACAGCGGCCGAAGTCGACCGTGTTTTCAATATTGTTGAAGAGAATTACGGTGAACACACGATGGTTGCCGTCGCTACAGCAGGGTTGAGTAATCATGTTGTTGCCGGGGACGAACTTTTGAATTGGGAAGAGCGCCACATGATTTCCATGATGCGTGCCATAGGTCTCAGAGGCACGATCAATATAGCGCTTATATCCGACATTCCTCTGACCCAGGCAGCCAAAGTAAATCTGATGATGCCTTTGGTGGAAGGTAAAACTGCAGCCATGAACGATCGCGGATACCGTGAAACCGGCACAACTTCCGATTCGATGGCCGTAATATCTCCAATCGGATCGGACAGACTGGATTATTCCGGCACAGGCACCGATATAGGTATTGCGGGAGCACGCGCCGTTAGAAAAGCGGTAGGTCATGCATTGGATGCCAGGAACGAACATCCTGTTCCGGAGCCTGTTTCCAGGCTGATGGACAGATTCGGATACAATTGTGCACGTCTGTACGAAATGTCCGGATGCGATGTTCCGATAGAGAAGTTCATAGACGCGGCCAATTGTGTCATGGAAGACGAAAGAATCGAAGTTCTTACGGATTGTATACTGTTTCTGAAAAACAGAGCCGATTCAATCGCGGCCGACGGAAATCCGGAGATACTTGGGATTATATCGAAGTTCATAGAATCCGTTACAGGCCAAGTGCCTTTCGGGAACGATTGCATTTCGATGTTGGCGGATTCCATAGTTAAACTGACAGGAAGGAAAATAAATGGATGATAATAAAGCGCCCGTACCTTCGGAGAACAACGGTTCCGAGATAAGGTCGGCACTCAGAGGCCTGATATCGTTTTTCACGATTTGGCATCTTGATATAACGCAGAGGGATATGGACAACATGGACAGCCATTTCCATCTCGTTCCCGTAGTCGGAATGTTGTTTGCCATCGTGCTTATGGTCGAGGCAGTATTATTCGAGTATCTTATGGCATATCACGGATTCGGATACGGATTGGTGCCCGTATTTGCCATAGCGACTGTATACATAGGCAGCAAGTTCCTTCATTTTGACGGTTTAACGGATTTCGGAGACGGAATGATTGCTTCCGGCGACAGAGAAAAACACATACGTGCCCTCAAGGATACGTTAGTCGGTGCCGGAGGAGTCGGAGTAGGCATTATAACTGTACTTCTGGCATTGGCCGTGTACGGGGCAATACCTGCCATGATGTTCGTGACTGTGATTCCCCTTATGGAAGTCTTGGTCAAGAACGCTCAGGTATTTGCCGCCGCAAAGGGAATCCCAGGAAACGGCATGGCAGGAAGACAGGTGTCTATGACCAACGGCAATTCTGCTGTTTATTCATTCATACTTTCTTTGGCTCTGGGTATAATTCTGGTTTTTGCCGGAGCAGTCTTGATTAATGCGTTCTTCGGGTACTATTCGGTATCGTCCTGTATCGAATACGGATTGACTGCGTTATTCGTTGGTTTGATCATATCGTCATTGGTCGGTATATTCATGGCAAAAGTCGCCAACAATACATTCGGCATGGTCAACGGAGATATACTCGGGGCTACGAATGAGATTTCCAGAGTTATCACGGCGTTCTTTATCGCATTGGCTATAGCATTGGTGTTATGATGCAGGCACTCATAAATGCGGGCGGAAAAGGTTCCAGGATGGGGCGTTGCGGCATAGAGAAGCCGATGATGATGGTCGGTGACGAATGTACCGTACAGCGTGTTCTCGATGCTTTGGAAGCATCATCTCATATCGATAGGGTTCTCGTATCAGTCAGCGATAACACTCCAGAGACCGAGAAGTATCTCAGAGACAGAGGAGTGGATGTAATCCATACATCGGGAGAGAGTTTTATGGACGATCTCCATGATGCTTTCAGGATTATGGACGGCGATTATGTTCTAACGTGTCCGTCCGATCTTCCTCTTCTCACCACAGAGGTTGTAGATACGTTCATAGAATATTTCCATCCCGGTGTTATGCAATCGGCAATAGCTGTCGTGGATGAGGAAACGGTAAGAAGAATAGGTATTGTTCCGTCTTATACGCGGGAATCCGGCGGAAGGCAATGGGTCCTTTCGGGATTATGTATAATGGACAGAAACGGCACGCTTAATGATGTTTATTTGGACGAATATCTGTTTGAGACCAATTGGGTCGAGTTGTCCGTGAACATGAACACGCCGGCGGAACTCGATTTGGCACGCAGTTATTTCAGAGAATGAGGGGTTTCCCCCTCTTTTACAAACTCATTATTTCTTTATAGATTTCATGGACTTTATCCAAGAGGTCGTCGCAGGTTATTTTTCCGGACGAGGATATGATTGCACCGACCGACGATCCGCCGCATCCGACACCTTCTTTGATGTATCCCCACTCATAAGCCTGCAGACCTTCATACGGACTCGAGCTGTAATCCATGTTGACATACACTATCGGAATGTCCGGCGATATTCTGTCCATAATTTTCTTCATACTGGAGTTTGGATCGTTCATGAGCCATCTTGTGGTTCCCTGGAACATGTTTCCTATAATTTCAGGATGAAGTTTTACAGCCGCAGCCATCACGGCGGCCATCTGGGTTCCGCCGCCCACGATTACCGGTACGGTTTCTGCCGCACCGCATATTATGCCGATATTGGCAGGCATCATCGGATCGCCTACGCATTCTATGGCCTTCAACGGATCGTCAGCCAAATCTCCGGGTTTTATCCCCGCAGCTTCCAGAGCCTCGTTGACTGTTTTGGTTTTCAGTTCTTTCGGATTGTTGGGAGAACTGCTGCTGACAAGATTTTCTTTAAGAACACCCATGGCCATCATTACCGCCAGAGCAGTGGTGGTGCCTCCGGCGCAACTTTCGCTCACAATAACAAAATCATGGTCTCTGGCCAGAAGTCTGCCCAGTACCAGTCCGCGTTCGTATTCGTGTCTGACGTTTTTCACGGATTGTCCGGTGGTGATTTTCTCTCCGCATTCCCCTCCCATGTCGAAATAGGGAACATCCGGAATGATTTCGCATCCTCCGTTGACTATAAACATCTGCATCCCGGAGAGCTCCAGAGCAGCCTTTGTCAGTGTGGCCGGCGTAGGTATTCCTCCTGGGTTGATCGGTATTCCCTTCATGCAGCTGACGCGTCCGTTGATCAGCAGTTCGGCATCGGCCGCAGGTGTGAACATAGTCAGTTCGGGTGTATCGCCCGCATCGGAAATTCCGGGTATGGTGGACGTACGCGTGTTGGCTACCGTACAGGTGAATACACCTTTTCCTCCCCATATGCGGGACAGTATTTTTTCAGCGATTTCGCGGTTGCCGTATATGTCGAGAGACGGCGGTATTTCGATTCCGTTCATGATTATCATTTCCTGTTGGCCAGGATGAGCGGTACCACCCTGTCCGTATCTATTATTCCGTTTCCGTCCGGACCCAAATCAATATCGGTCCACACAGGTACATCGGTTATTATATGACATCCGCTCACGCAGGATGTACCGTGATCGGCGAAGAATACTATGTTCTCTGCATCGGGGAAGTATTTTTCCATCATCCTGTCGGTGTGTTCCAGAACTTTTTTCTTCTTCATCGGATCTTTTTGGTGGCTGTATTCATCCACCTCGTCTATATGCAGAAAGACGTTTCCTTTTTCCAGGCATTCCGCTGCGATCGGGAATCTTTCATCCAGTTCTTCCACGAAACGTATGTCGTGTCCGAGCGAGGCACTTATGCCCAATGCGGTAGGGCTGTTGGATATCGCGGTCATATTTTCGAGACCTTTGAATCCGGGATGCAGATGTCCGAGTTTTCCGCATCCCCACGGATAATCCGTTATTCCGCCCATGTCATCCATAACGGCTTCCACGAATTCGCCGAGTCTGCCCGGAACTTTCACATATCCCGTATCGTTCGGAGGAGCCGGAAGGTCCGGTACTTCGTCGCTTCTCATTGTGAGTATTGCGCGCCCTCCTATGAAGAATTTAATTTGCGGATCGAGGTCGTCCAATAATTTCAGATTCTTTTCGACAGAGCCGACGAGCCTGTCACGATATGATGTGCCATGATACGACCAGTGGATCATGCCGTCGCATATTTCAGCCGGGCTGAGTCTGTATGCGGTTCTGGAATTGTCTTTCATGTCCAATCCCAGCCCCATGGCCTCCAATGCGGCTCTTGCAGTGTCCGGCGGATATCCTGTGAAGAATTCGTTCAGGAAGAGGTGCGTGTACCCCCTGCCCATGGTTCTGTATCTGTTCACGGCAACGGAATCCATATACGGTGTTTCCGCAACGTCCAGCGGTTTCTTTCCGCCGAACATATCTATCGGATCGTCTTCCGCTCCGTCCAACAGGACGAACAGCGTGTTGTTCATTTATTCCTCCTTAGGGCGACAGCGGCCTGTCCGACCGATATGCCCCCATCCCCGTTGGGGATGTTACTATGTATCAGGGGTATGTGGCCGGATGTTAAAACCGTATCCCTGAATATGCGCGTTATGACGGAATTGTAGGATACTCCTCCGGTTATACCCACATAAGGGGTGCCGTAGGAGTCGGATGCGGAACACGCGTTTTCTGTCATTTTATTTACGATACCGTGAACAATCGAATACGCGATGTCCTCCGGTTTGTCGTTGCGGTTTATTCTGGAGAACAGTTCCGCCGTCATCACCGTATCACCGACAACGTCCGGAACATACCCTTCTATCAGTTTGCCTTTGGAGAGCAGTTTTTCGAGTTTCATGGCAGGTTCGCCGTCGTAAGTACGTTCCCTGCATACTCCTAGAGTGTAAGACAGCGTATCGAGTATTCTTCCGAACGACGATGTTTTGACGCTGGTGTTCATCATTTTTTTGAGAATCGGTATTTCGCGGTCTCCGAAATCATGATTTTCGGTTCCGTTAAGTGTGTCCACGGCAAATTTCAAACGGCGGAGATCGTACAGAGCTTTCTCTGATCCGAGAAGAGGAATCTGTTGAAGATGCATTTTTCTTTCATACGATTCAAAGTCGCACAGTAGGACTTCTCCTCCCCATGCGGTACCGTCGTCACCGTGTCCGGTGCCGTCCAGTGTAAGTACCGCAGCGGATTCCCTGCCGTTGTCCACGAGGAGTGACGCAGCATGTGCCCAATGATGCTGTACTTCAACGGTTTCCGCACCGTATTCCTCCGACAGTTTTCTGGCCAGTTTTCTGTTTGCGTATCCGGGATGTAAATCAACGGCAATTACGGACGGTTCGCATCCAAGGAAAGATATCTGTGTTCTTACGGCTTCTTCGAGATATTCCGGGACACCGATCTTTTCACCGTTGCCTATGTATTGCGTGGGCCATAGTTTTCCGTTCGATGCTATGCATCCGGAAAGATTCTCCTGTGCTCCGAGTGCTGCAACATCTCTTTTTGTGCCGATATCGATGCTGAACGGAACGAAACCTCTGGACCTGCGTAGGTATTGCGGAGTATCGCCGAACATCCTCAGGACTGTGTCGTCGGCACGGTTGATTATTTTCTGGTTGTGCAGAAGATATGCATCGGCACCCAGTTGCAGTGCCGACACATCTTCCGTAATCATCGGTTCTCCCGGAAGGTTGGCGGATGTCATTACAAGTGCGTCGCATTTCAGTTTCGAGAACAGCAGATGATGAACGCCGGCATACGGTAG
>SAMEA104315432__coassemble_991_pt1 | contig 12230 bp, 12 predicted proteins | sample SAMEA104315432__metabat2_high_PE_023 | metagenome-assembled genome bin SAMEA104315432 (sample SAMEA104315432) | gut metagenome | biome: Monkey gut; feature: monkey-associated habitat; material: faeces | place: China | collected 2013 | reverse complement strand
GTATTGTGGGTTATTCAGACTCTGTTATGAAAGTTTCCACAAGAGGCAGATATGCGATACGCATAATGTTAGATATAGCCATGAACGGAAAAGACGGCCCCGTCAGCTTCAAGGATGTTTCTACGAGACAGGATATTTCCGTGAAATATATGGAGCAGATAGGTTCCATGCTTACCCGTGCCGGATGCCTGAAAAGCGTACGCGGTTCGCGCGGAGGATATTGTCTTGTGGGAAAAGCATCCGACTACACGATAGGAAAAATACTTCGCATAACAGAAGGGCCTCTCAGTTCCGTTGCATGTCTGGAAGGAGACATCAACACATGCCCCAGAAAAATGGAGTGCCTCACATTGCCTTTGTGGGAAAAACTTAACGAAGCAATAGACAACGTAGTCGACAATATGACTTTGCAGGATCTCATAGACTGCGACACACGCAGACATATGGTAAACATCGAATCGGATATCGGCTCGGGCATATGAAATAAGCCAGATACTTTGTCATTGACAGGGAGCCCCTAGCCCTCCCTCGTCCGTTACGGCCGGTACACGGTAATAACAATATCCGTATCTATGCACATGTAACATTGGGGGCAATACAATAAACAGTCCTGCCCTTCGGACCATATGCATGAATGCCATACCCTGGCCGGGTCGCACCCGCTCCGTTACGGACTACCAACCCTGTTCAAATGAGTTCAGTTGTCCAATTGAGTTCCTGTATCTTATTGTCGGTGACACGGATACACTTTGATATATCATCGATTTTTTTCATCATTTCTTTCACGTTTACGGTACTGAGAATTTTTATTTCGGATGATGTGTGCCTGTTGACAACACAGCTTGCCTCACTGACGAAAGACCTCAGGATGTCTGCCTTACGCATAAGCGTATCACGTCTGGCTATCAAAGACGTTATGGTTTCTCCGTCCGAAGATTCCGTAACGCTGTTTGTGATATTTATTCTGCAAATCAAATCCTGCAGCTGGTCTGTAACAGAATCCAACTCTGCGATAAGATCCGAAGGATTCTCGCCCGGACTTTCGCCTTCCTGAACTTTGGAATTGTTAACCAGTCTTTCCTGCAGATGATACAATCTCTGATTCAGATCTGCCCTCATTTTCAAAGCTTCGGCGAGTTTCATGATTGCGTATTGCCAAAACATATGATAATGATTGGGTACGAAATGTTTTGTTCGGCAATTATCTAAGAATTCGACATTAATCGATAGACCCCGTATTCTATCGAAAATAAACGGGCCGCCGTAATCGGGAAGACAGGATCGATTACGGCGATATGGTATAGGAGAAGGGGCCGAAGCCCCGAAATGCTGATATTCAGTAATTGAACATCGGTGACGAAAGATACCTTTCTCCGGTATCGGCCAGGAGAGCCACGATTGTCTTTCCTTCGTTCTCGGGCCTCTTGGCAAGCTGAATTGCAGCCCAGATTGCCGCTCCGGAGGATATACCTACCAATACTCCCTCTGTTCTGGCTATATTGCGTCCGGTCTCAAACGCATCCTCATCTGCCACGGTTATAATCTCGTCGTAGATTTTTGTGTCCAGAGTCTGCGGAACGAATCCTGCTCCGATTCCCTGAATTTTATGGGGTCCCGGATGACCTTCTGACAGAACCGGGGATCCTTTAGGTTCCACGGCGACTACTTTTACGTTGGGATTCATGGATTTGAGGAACTGTCCTACACCCGACAGCGTTCCGCCTGTTCCGACTCCCGCTACAAAGATGTCGACATGACCGTCGGTATCATTCCAAATCTCGGGCCCGGTAGTACTCTTGTGCACGAGAGGGTTTACCATGTTGATGAACTGTCCGGGCTGGAAGCTTCCGGGAGTGGATTCGGCAATCTCTTTTGCTTTGGCTATGGCGCCTTTCATTCCTTCGGATCCGGGAGTAAGTACGAGTTCCGCACCGTATGCCTTGAGAATGTTCCTGCGTTCCACAGACATGGTCTCTGGCATAGTCAGAACAATCCTATATCCCTTGGCTGCAGCAATGGATGCCAGACCGATTCCGGTGTTTCCCGAAGTGGGTTCTACGATTACCGATCCGGGTTTCAGCAGACCCTGTGCCTCTGCAGCCTCAATCATTCCTTTGGCAATTCTGTCCTTAACGCTTCCTGCGGGGTTGAACAGTTCGAGTTTAGCCACTACTTTGGCCTTGAGGTCGTTCTGTTTCTCCAATTTTGTGAATTCCACCAACGGTGTGTGTCCTATTGTCTGTGTGATGTTTGTGTAGATCATTTCAATCACTCCTCATCGTAAACGTCTTTCTTGGGTTTTTTAAGTCCATCGATCTCGATGTTGTTTTTCTGTGCATAGTCCCAAAGGGCTGCATGAATTGCTTCCTCGGCTAAAAGGGAACAATGAATCTTGACTACCGGAAGTCCGTCCAGAGCTTCCATGACTGCTTTGTTGGTCACTTCGAGTGCTTCATAGATTGTTTTTCCCTTGACCATCTCGGTAGCCATACTGCTGGATGCCACGGCTGCTCCGCAACCGAATGTCTTGAACTTACAGTCGCGGATTACTTTCGTCTCGGGATCTATGTCGAGATAGATTCTCATGATGTCTCCGCACTTTGCGTTTCCGACAGTTCCCACACCGGATGCGTCTTCGATCTCGCCTACGTTGCGCGGATTGGTGAAATGGTCAATCACCTTGTCGCTGTAAACTCCGTCGTACATTCTCAAGCCTCCTTGTTCTTCTTCTGTTCCCTCACAAAGTCTTCGTATAACGGAGACATGCTTCTCAGCCTCTCGACAGTCTTCTTGAGCAGGTCTACGGTGTAATCGATATCCTCCACAGACGTATCTGAACTTACGGAGAATCTGAGCGATCCGTGTGCTTCCTCGTGTTTCAGTCCGATTGCCAGCAGTACATGCGAAGGATCGAGCGATCCTGAAGCGCATGCGGATCCTGTGGAAATACACACTCCGCCCATGTTCATCGACATGAGAAGACTCTCACCCTCAACAAACGCGAATCTCAGATTGGCGTTGCCGGGAAGTCTTTCGATGGGGTGTCCGTTCAGTGTCGAATACGGAATTTCATCCAATACGCGATTGATGAGATGATCTCTCAGAGCAATCTCTTTGCTCTGGCGTTCGGCCATCTCGGATTCTGCGAGTTCTGCGACTTTTCCGAAACCGACTACGCCCGGAACATTGGTGGTTCCGCCGCGTATTCCTCTCTCCTGCTCTCCTCCGCAGATGAGAGGATCGAGTTTGATTCCGTTCTTGATGTAAAGGAATCCTACTCCTTTGGGGCCTCCGATTTTGTGTGCGCTTGCACTCAACAAATCTATGTTGTCGCGATTCACATCGATGTCTATCTGTCCGTATGCCTGCACTGCATCGGTATGGAACAGGATTTTGTGCTTCCTTGCAATTTCACCGATTTCTCTTATGGGTTCTATCGTTCCGATTTCGTTGTTGGCAGTCATCACCGAGATTATTGCCGTATCCGGACGGATTGCGGCCTCAACATCAGCGGGATTAACTCTTCCGTAATGGTCTACGGGAATGAATGTGGTCTCAAATCCCATCTTCTTCAGCAAATCGCAGGTGTTCAGAATCGCGTGGTGCTCTATTGCCGAAACAATGAGATGTTTTCCTTTAGCGTGCGGTCCGAGAACTGCGGATTTCAACGCCCATGTGTCAGCTTCGGAACCTCCCGAAGTAAAGTAAATCTCATCGGATCTTGCTTTGATTACATGTGCGATTGCTTCCCTTGCTTTCAGAACCGCATCTCTTCCGGGCCTGCCCATGGAATGTATGCTCGCTGGATTTCCGTATTCCTCTACGAAGAACGGAAGCATTGCCTCGAGGATTTCGGGGCGTACCTGCGTTGTTGACGCGTTATCGAGATAGATCTGTTTTGTAGCCATGTTCCTGTCTCCATACTACTGTTTTGTTTCTGAAACTTGAATATACGACTATGTATATTAATCCTACTTTTTTAGTAGGATTATAGGAGATGGGCCGGAGATTTCCGGACCACCTCTATGGGATCAGATTTTCGAAAAAGCCTGATCGAGATCGGCGATAATGTCGTCGATGTGTTCGGTTCCTATGGACAGTCTGATAGTTCCGGGGTTGATTCCCTGTTCTTTCAGTTCCTGTTCGTTAAGCTGCGAATGCGTGGTCGATGCAGGGTGGATTGCAAGAGATTTTACATCGGCTACGTTGGCGAGCAACGAGAACAGTTCCAATGAATCGATGAACTTCTTCGCTTCGTTCACTCCGCCTTTGATGTCGAAAGTGAATATCGATGCGGCTCCGTCGGGGAAGTATCTCTCGTACAGAGCATGATCGGGATGATCGGGAAGCGAAGGGTGGTTGATCTTCGAGACCTTCGGGTTCTTGGAGAGGTATTCGATGACTTTCTTGGTATTCTCCACATGTCTGTCGAGCCTGAGAGACAGAGTCTCCAAACCCTGAAGGAGAACGAAAGCGTTGACTGGAGATATGCATGCGCCGGTGTCACGAAGGAGAATTGCTCTGATTCTCGTTACAAACGCTACGTTTCCGAGAGCCTTGTAGAAACTGATTCCGTGATATGAGGGATCAGGCTCCGAAAGCAGGGGGAATTTGCCGTTGCCCCAGTCAAACCCATCGCCCTCGACTATGACTCCTCCGAGAACAGTTCCGTGTCCTCCGATGAACTTTGTTGCGGATTCGACTACGACATCCGCTCCGTGTTCGAGAGGTCTGAACAGATACGGGGATGCAAACGTGTTGTCGACAACCAACGGGATGCCGTGTTTGTGAGCAACTGCGGAAAGAGCTTCCACATCAATCAGATTTGCATTGGGGTTTCCGATTGTTTCAATGAATACAGCACGGGTGTTGTCATCAATCTGCTTCTCAAATGCATCTATTCCTTCTTCGGGGTCTACGAATTTTGCGGTTATTCCGTATGTCGGAAGTGTGTGCTCCAGCAAATTGTACGTTCCGCCGTAGATTGTGTTGGCTGCAACGATATTCTGTCCTGCTTTGGCAAGATTGAGGAAAGTGTATGTGATTGCTGCCGCACCGGATGCGAGCGCAAGTGCCGCTGTTCCTCCTTCGAGTGCCGCAATACGCTTCTCGAAAACTTCCTGCGTTGTGTTGGTCAAACGTCCGTAGATGTTTCCGGCGTCCTGAAGTCCGAAACGTGCCGCAGCATGATCCGAGTTATGGAACACGTACGAAGTTGTCAGGTAAATCGGCACTGCACGGGAATCAGTTGCCGGATCTGCCTGCTCCTGTCCTACATGGAGCTGAAGTGTCTCGAATTTCTGTGCCTTCTTGTTGTTAGGTCCTTTGGGAATGTTTGCTGTCATCTTTTACACCTTTTGTGTTTCTAACACTGGAATAAATCCTATCTATTTAGTATGAATTGTTGGTTTTAGTCATATATGAATAATTTGTACAAAATGCATCAAATCTATTCTGAAAAGAATATAAAATGTGCCGTAAATCTGCCGAACTTGTATCGAAGAGAGTTTAATGAGTAGTATAATAATATGAAATTGGGGGAGATATTGTCCCCCGTTTCGAAAAATTATTCGGCTTTTTCCGTATTTTTTGGTTTTTCGGGAACTTCGTACAGATCTGTCGTCTTCGATGTATCCGGTGCAGTATAATCTGGACGCATGACGATGCAGTGTTTGGGGCAGGAGTCTTCACAAAATCCGCATTGTATGCAACCCATTCTTTCTATCTCTATTGTTCTTGCGGCCTTATTGACATGAATAGCACCTGTAGGGCATTTCTTTCCGCATATGTTGCATAAGATACAACACGATACGTCGAATTCGATATGACCACGCGTTCTGTCCGTGTAAACCCTCGGTTCTTCGGGATAGTTGCGTGTAGCAGGCTTCGACAACAGATTCTTTACCAATCTAGGTACGAATTTCATTACAGCCATTCTCATCTCTCCGTGCAACTGATACAGGGATCTATCGTCAATACGAGCATCGTCACATCCTGCAACTGACACCCCTGAAGTGTTTTCACCAATGCGGGGATGTTTATGTTCGTCGGAGTTCTGACCCTGGCGCGACTGAGATACTTTGTTCCGTTTCCCTGAACGTAATAAAATCCCTCTCCGCGGGGTTGCTCCACCCTGAATGCAAAATCGCCTTTCGGTACAGGTCCTTTCACAGGAGTACAATACTCTCCGCCGGGAATGTTCCGTATAGCTTCTCTGATGAGATTCATCGATTGAATAAGCTCGTCTACTCTCACCATGCATCTGGACCAGCAATCTCCTTCGTCGTACAAAATCGGTTCAAAGCCAAGATTTCTGTATGTGGAATCGACGGTTCTGACATCATTGTCCACGCCCGATCCGCGTGCTACGGGCCCCACTGCACTGAGGTCGATAATCTCTTGCTTGGTAAGTATGCCTGTTCCGCACATCCTGTTTCTGACCGATGAATCCTTCATGAACACAAGCCCTGTCTTCCTGACCTCTTCCTCTATTCTGTCACAGACACCGGAGACTTTGGAAAGCAGTTCCGGAGATACGTCTTTGCGAACGCCTCCGATCTTACAGAACGACATTACCACTCTTGCCCCTGTTATCTCTTCAAAGACATTGAGAACTTCTTCGCGTATTCTCCAACAGTGCATAAACAGAGAATCGAATCCGAATGCATCGGCAAGCAAACCCAACCAGAGAAGATGGCTGTGAACTCTTGAAAGTTCCAGGAATATTACTCTGAGATATTTTGCCCTGTCCGGGATTTCCACATCCATTAAGCCCTCGACAGCGCTGGTGTATCCATAGCTGTGGCCGAAACTGCATATTCCGCAGACTCTCTCCATAATGTAAGTCATCTGCTCATAATCATGATTCTCGGCCAGCTTTTCCAATCCTCTGTGAACATATCCTATGGACGGAACGGCTCTGACCACTGTCTCGTCTTCCAGTTCCAAATCCAAATGAATAGGTTCCGGAAGCGCAGGATGCTGCGGTCCGAAAGGCACGATTGTTCTCTTACTCATTGAACTGCCTCCTTTTCTTCCGAACCTTTCCATGGCGTCTTGACAGACATTCTGAAGAAATTACCCTTGTAATCCAATTTGCTTTCCTCGAAATCCACCCCGAACAAATCGTGTATTTCGTTTTCATAAACGAACGCAGCCCAATATTCGGGAGTTATGCTTCTGATTGCTTTACCGAACGGTACGGCTACCCGATAGCATGCCATTTCGTGATTCTTATCGAAAGTGTATATCAGCTCTGTTTCTCCCTGCTTCGTCACACCGCAGATTTGTACCATACGATATCCGTCGGAATGCAGCTTCCGTGCCGTTTCCAATATGTCATCGCATCCGATTTCGATAAAATCCTGTTTCATTTCTTCCCCTCCTTTACAGCCTTCTGCTTCTCATCCAAAACGGCTAACCCCTTTACCACTCCGTCTATGATGGATTCGGGTCTTGCGGCACATCCCGGAACGTAAACATCCACCGGAATTACCGTATCTACGCCTCCCAGAATGTTATAGCATTCGCGGAATATTCCTCCGGAACACGCACATATACCGACAGCTACGACAACCTTCGGTTCCGGCATCTGGTCGTACAGCTGTTTTACGACCTCTTTATTCTGGTCGTTCACAGCACCGGTAATCAACAGAATGTCTGCCTGCTTCGGATCGCCTGTATTTATTATTCCGAATCTCTCGACATCGTATAACGGCGTGAGACATGCCAACACCTCTATGTCGCATCCGTTGCAACTTGATGCGTCATAATGGAGTATCCACGGCGATTTTGTAGAATATGACATCTTGAAACACCTCATAGATAAAGAATTACCACCACGTTCAGAACCCCGAACACAGCCGCAACCAACCATCCGCTTTTGAGTGCGGTCTGCCAGGTCATTCTGGCGAATCCGTTGTCAATCAAAATCTCCAGGAAGAATACCACAATCGCTGCAACGATTCCGACGAATGTCCATAACAGACTTCCGTCCAAGAAAAACAATGCTACCATTCCAAGAAGCATTATGTTCTCGTACCAATGTGCAATCTCTATCATAGCCAGTGTTCTTCCGGAAAACTCCGTGGTCAATCCTCTCACAAGATCTTGGTGCGCGTGATGGGACATACTGAGATCGAACGGGGATTTTCTCATCTTTATTGTCAGTCCGAATACGAACGCGATAAACAACCCGACCATTGTCAGAGATGGTAAGGTTCCGCTGTCTATTATATCAGAAACCGAGAATGAACCTGATGTCAGGTAGAATCCTATGGCCATCAGCAGAAAAATAGGTTCGAATGCCATAGCGACATAAAGTTCCCTCTGAGCACCGACCTGAGAGAACGGAGAACCTGAAGAATATGCCGCCAATATCAGAAACGTCTCGCCGAGCGTAAGAGTGAATATTGTCAGCAGAAGGTCCTGTCCGGCAAAAAACAGAACGCCTGTTACAATAACAAAGAACAGGTAAACTCCCACGTAAAAATCCTGCACGTGATTTGACGTAATCTGTTCCTTTTCGAGGAATTTTCTCACATCATAATACGGCTGAGCTATCGGCGGTCCGCGCCTTCCCTGCATTCTTGCCGAAAGCTTCCTGTCAATTCCTGCGAGGAAACATCCGATTATGGGCGCAAACAGCGCATAAATCAAGGCCGACATGATCCAATAGACGCTCATAAGAACCATCCTCCCGTTATAAGCACCAATGGCACTATTATCGCCAATAAAGTGACGATTACTCCCGCTCTGCACACAATATTCTCTCCGAACCACGAGGTCATATACCAATTCCTCAGACCTACATTCACGGTTGCGCCCATTGAACCGGTATACGACGAATTGTCGATTCCCACGCCGGACAGGTAATTCGGAACAATCCTGCGGTTGGATCTGCCGAAGAAAGGTATAATCAGAAGAATCAGTGCCAACAGCATGAACAGCAGTATCAGTTTATTGTTGCAGGATATTGCCGAAACAAGATTTTCCGAAACACTGCCGAATGATGCAATCAGCCACGGAATTACGGAATGTTCCGAAATTACAGGGAATGACACACAGACAATAACGGCAATAGCCAGCAGAGATTCCAATACGAACCACTCCTGACTGTGCACGGTTCTTTCCACATTATCTTTTCCTGATGCGACAGCTGCTAATTTTCCCATCCATTTTGTCCAATAAAATGAAGTTACTGCGCTGCCGAATACAATGCATATGATGATCGGCACATATTGGCTGTCAACAAACGCGGTCAATGCCGCCCACTTGGAGATGAGCATCCCGAACGGAGCGAGAAACATCGCAGCTATGCCGACAAGCATTATTCTGGCAAGTCTGGGCATTCTGTCAAACAGGAAGTCCATATCTTCTATGTCCCTGCTACCGATATGATGTTCTGCGGTTCCCACGCAGAGAAACAGCAAAGACTTGGTAACGGCATGGAATATAGTCAGCATAATTCCTGCCCATGCGGCTTCCGGCGTACCTATTCCTGCACATGCCACTATCAATCCCAGATTGGCTATGGTCGAATATGCGAGAACTCTTTTGGCATTGCTTTGCGATATAGCTGCCATAGATGCCAAAAGGAATGTTACTCCTCCGACAGTCATAACCATATAACCTGCGATATTGTCATACAATAGGGGAGAGAGCTTCAAAAGCAGAAACACTCCGGCCTTAACCATCGTGGACGAATGCAGAAGTGCGGACGTAGGCGTCGGCGCTACCATAGCACCGAGAAGCCACGTGTGGAACGGCATCTGTGCAGACTTAACTATTCCGGCAAGACACAACAGCGCAACTGCGAGAAGTATGAACTGCGCCGTAGAATCGGATGCAAGCAATTTATCAAGTTCCAATATTCCGAACTGATCGGCAAGAACAATGTTTGCCCCCAGGAATGCTATACCTCCTATGAGATTCAAAATCAGTTGCCTGAATGAATTGTTGACTGCCTCTTCGGTCTTTGTATATCCGATAAGTGCGAAAGAACATAAGGTCGTTATTTCCCAGAAGAAGAACATCCACACCATATCGTTGGAAAGTACGATGCCGTACATCGCACTCAAAAATATAAACATCAAAAAGAAAAACCACGGTCTGCGATCTTTTTCATCCTTGTGGTGTTCCTGAAAATCGCGCATATATCCGACTGCATATACGGTTATCAGGCTTCCGATAATACCTATTATGAGTATCATCACAATAGTAAGATCGTCTATGTACATCGTATGAGATATATCGACATCTCCGACGACGTATAATTCAAAATATATTGACATCAAAATCTGTGCCGCACCCAATACGGAGGCTGCGGGTTTCCTGTTTTTTATTCCGAGGTAGATTATCGCGATTCCCAGGATAATCTCGATCGTGAACATTAATTGATTGATTAATTCGGATTCCAAATCAAACATCTGAGGTTTGCCGAGATAATTATATGCCACAAGAACAGAAGCGGCAATAATTGCGACTGCAGACAATTCGGTGATGACGGCACGTGCACGATCATTTTTCACCACCAACAATAAACATGCAGCCACAAACGGGCAGACCATCATGAATAATATGTCATTCATTCCAGTTCACGGCAATTCATGTGCGTGTGTATTAATAAAACATACAGAATTTATATTCAAACAATAACGAAATGTCATACAAATGAATGTTTTCTGTGAGCCTGTACATGGTTGCATCCATCCAAAAAAAAGTAATTTCGACACGCAGATATATTAAAATGTACGCCTAATTCTTTCAAAAAATCGGTTGAATCCCAAAATAAGGCGAATTGACCGCAAATAAACCAATTGCATCTGGTGCATCTTTGAAACAACCTTTGTTGGATGTGTTTTATGTTTTACAACTCCATTGCAAACCTTGTAAAAATATTATTATTGAATTACATCCGATGAAAATCGGATTCTTGACACGGTAAAAACATTAAAAGAGAAAATGAAACGATACGGAAATATGCGCAGATACGAACTGATCGACCATACGGCGGATATGATGGTTAAAGCATACGGCTCCACATTGGAAGAGTGTTTTGCAAATGCCGCGTATGCACTGTTCGATCAGACCGTAGATTTGTCTACAATCGGAACCGAAGAGACCGTAGAAATAGATGTTTCCGGCATCGATGACGAAGACAGACTGTACTCTTTCCTGTCGGAAATGCTGTTCATAGAGGATTGCGACAATATCATTCTGAAAGAATTCAATGTCCGTTTTGACGAAGACCGCGTACTGTGTACCGCGAAAGGCGAAAAACTTAACCGCGACAAACACAGAATACGTTCGGAGGTAAAAGCCGTAACATATCACATGATGGAAGTTAATCGCGAAATACCTTCCGTGACGGTTATCTTCGACGTGTAACCGCTATTAATAATCTAAATAGAGGCAGAACCTACCGCGGTATGCTATGCTAAAACTCGGATGGTTCTCCAGTGGCAGGGGTCCCGGATCCCGCAATCTTCTGAAAGCCGTGATGGACAAGAAAAACAGCGGTGATTTGGATGTAGAGATTGCCTTTGTGTTCTGTAATTGGGACAATACCGAAACAGACAATCCAAAAAAAGACCAGAGGAAATTGTTCTTCGATATGGTGAACGGTTATGGCATTCCGCTGATAACCGCATCCTGGAAAGGATTCAAACCCGAATTACGTAAATCCGATCAAGCCGCATGGCGGAACGAATACGGCAAACTTCTCAGAGAAAAAACAGGCCAATATGATTTTGATCTCGGCATATTGGCAGGATACATGATGTGGATGGATGACGAAACATGCAGAGCATATGACATGCTCAACCTCCATCCCGCACTGCCCGACGGACCTAAAGGTACGTGGCAGGAAGTAATTTGGGAACTGATATCGAAAAAAGCCGACCGCCAGGGGTCCATGCTGCATATATGCACGGAAGAATGGGACAGAGGCGCAGCCATTACATATTGCGGATTTTCGATACGCGGACCCGAATACGATGCTTTATGGGCAAACTTTGACGAAAAACTAAAGATTGAATCGCTTGATAAAATCAAAGCGGAAGAGGGCGAAGAGGAACCTCTCTTTGAGAAAATAAGGAAAGACGGTGCCAAACGCGAACTGCCGCTGATAGTTGCCACAATCAAAGAATTTGCAGAGGGCCGTGTAAAAATAGTAGATAAAAAACTGTATGTGGACGGAAAGGTTCTGAACGGCCCGTACGACCTGTCCG
>SAMEA104315432__coassemble_977_pt1 | contig 12341 bp, 9 predicted proteins | sample SAMEA104315432__metabat2_high_PE_023 | metagenome-assembled genome bin SAMEA104315432 (sample SAMEA104315432) | gut metagenome | biome: Monkey gut; feature: monkey-associated habitat; material: faeces | place: China | collected 2013 | reverse complement strand
TGTAATGCCGTAATCCGCTATTTCTTGAGCTATGAAATCAGACACTTTCATTTTCATGCTCTAAACACCCCGATGATTGTGTCTGCAATCTTATCAACCATCATATCGTTCATGCCGGGATATACCCCGACCCAAAACGTATTATTCATTATTAGGTCTGTATTTTCAAGACTTCCAACAACGCGATATCCTTCACCCGTACGCCTCAATTCATCAAAACATGGGTGCTTAATGATATTCCCGGCAAATAACATCCTCGTTTGAATTCCATTCATTTCTAAACTTGTGATGATGCTGGACCTGTCCGTATAGTTTTTACATGTTATCAAAAATCCAAACCAACTTGGATCACTTCCGCTCAATTGTTCTGGAAGAATCAATTTGTCAGATACGCACTCCAGCTTATTTTTCAATCTCTTGAAATTATTCTTTCTTTTTTCTACGAAAACAGGCAATTTATCAATCTGCGCGCACCCGATGGCGGCCTGTAAATCCGTAGCTTTAAGATTATATCCGAAATGAGAATAAACATACTTGTGATCATATCCCAACGGAAGTAAACCATATTTCATATCAAATCTGTGATTACAGGTGTTATCTTTTCCAGACGGACACGAGCAATCTCTGCCCCAATCTCTAAAAGAACGAATTATTTTATGAAGAAGAGGATTGTTCGTATAAACCGCTCCACCTTCTCCCGTAGTCATATGATGCGGCGGATAAAAACTGGAAGTACCAATATCCCCTACAGTTCCAGTGAGCATAATGTATCCGTTATACGTATATGTGGATCCCAATGCATCACAGTTATCTTCGATAAGCCAAAGATTATGTTTTGTACAGAATTCTTTTACAGTCTGTATATCAAATGGATTTCCAAGAGTATGTGCAATCATTACGGCTTTTGTCTTTTCACTGATTGCGTTTTCCAATTGAGAGACGTCAATATTATATTGCGGAATGGTAAGATCAACAAAAACCGGAACGGCGCCATATTGAATACATGGAGCAACAGTTGTCGGGAAACCACACGCCACGGTAATTATTTCATCGCCACGCATTATACGCCGGTCCCCCAATAATGGCGAAGTTAATGCCATAAATGCCAATAAATTAGCAGAAGAACCTGAATTTACATAACTGCAAAATTGCACTTTCAGATAATCACATAATGCCTCTTCAAACTGTTCGGTATATCTGCCAGAAGTCAACCAAAATTCCAAAGATGCATCAACCAGATTTACCATCTCTTCCTGATCATATACTCTGCCTGCATATGGTATGCGGTCTCCGTCACGATAATCTTTCTTATTGTGGTATTTTTCACAGTATTCGGAGACAAACTCTAAAATTTCCTTTCTTGCTTGTTTTTCAGTCTTACCTTCAAACATATACTCCCCTCCCATTAAGATACTCTTTAATTTGCGCATCCATTGATTCTACGGGATCCGCACCGTTTAACCACAATTTAGTCCATTCGACCACTTTGCTAACCGCCGAATCGACATTCCATAATGGACCGATTCCAAAAATCTTCTTTAATAAGCCATTATCAAGTTTTAGATAATTTGCCTCATACGGGCCATTGTTTTCATGTGTCGTCCAATTAAGTCCGTCGCCCCAATAATTACAAAACATATCTGCAATATTCCCTGTGGTAACACAATCCGACTCGTCAGGGCCTATATTATACGACCCTTCGAATGTTTTATCGCCATACTGTTTTTTACAAATTGTCATGTATGTAAACAAAGGTTCCAAAACATGCTGATATGGCCGAATAGACCTGGGATTTCTAATAAATATTGTCTTTTTATCCATAGCTGCTTTGACACAATCAGGAATAATCCGATCTTGTGCAAAATCTCCACCACCGATAACATTTCCTGCACGAGCGGTCGATACAGAACAGTTTTCTAAGAAACTTTTGAGATAGCTGTGTGTCACTAATTCAGAGCAGCTTTTAGAATTTGAATAGGGGTCGCGCCCATTTAATTTATCATATTCGCGATAACACTTGCCATCATCTAAATTCTCATATACCTTATCCGTAGTAACATTCAATATGGATTTGGCACACGGAATCAACCTGATGCACTCGAATAAGTTAACAGTACCCATCACATTTGTTTCATAAGTTTCTCTGGGATTACGATAACCTTCTCTGACGATGGGTTGAGCCGCCATATGAATTACAATATCCGGTTTGATGTCTTCGTATTCAGAATATAATTTATCAAAGTCTCTTATGTCCCCTAATCTGGAATCAACAATATCATCCAAATGCGCCAAAGTATAAAGATTGGGATTTGTGGGAGGTTTTAAAGAATAACCGTAAACATTAGCGCCCAATAAGTATAATTCCCTACACAGCCAAGATCCTTTAAATCCAGTATGTCCAGTAACCAAAACGTTCTTTCCAGTGAAAAAACTTTTATTCATCTCACCACAACTTCCAAGGTGCATTACTACTATCCCAAAGTTCCTCAAGTTTGTTTTTATCACGCAAAGTATCCATGCATTGCCAAAAACCACTATGTTTATATGCCATAAGTTGTCCCTCCGAACTTAATTTTTCGAGAGGGCCTTTTTCAAAAACAGTATCGTCTCCATCGATATACTCCAAAACATCAGGATTAAGTACCATAAATCCGCCGTTTATCCAATCAGTGTTACTTTCGATTTTTTCACCAAAACTCTTAACTTCATTCCCATTAAGATCGAGAATGCCAAAACGTCCGGCCGGGTGTACAGCAGTTAATGTTGCAATCTTACCATGGCTTTTATGAAATTCAATTAATTCTTTAATATTCACATCGGATACGCCATCGCCATATGTCAGAAGAAATGGTTCGTTGTCAAGGTATTTTGCTATGCGCTTAATTCTCCCCCCGGTCATGGTTCCTAATCCTGTATCCACCACCGTAACTCTCCAATCTTCAGAAGAGCTATTGTGTACAACCATCTGATCCTCTTTAGAAAAATCAAATGTTATGTCGCTGTTATATAGATAATAATTTTTGAAATATTCTTTAATTACCTGTTGCTTATACCCTGCACATACTATGAAATCTCTAATTCCATAGAAATAGTAAATTTTCATTATATGCCATATAATAGGGTGACTGCCAATTTCAATCATAGGTTTAGGCCTGAGGTGACTTTCTTCGGAAATGCGTGTTCCCAGACCTCCTGCTAAAATTACGGCCTTCATACTTTACTGTATTGATACTGTGTATATTATGGTTGACATCTGGCTATATATGTCTACCAAAATTTACATAACTCTAATTTTCCAAAACTTTATACTACTAATATCGTAAATCTGATTGCAACTTACTAAAATTCTCTTCAGGAATAACTAGAGAATTAAATTCCAGTTCGGAAGATTTTTCTAAATTTTATTCATAAATATGGAACTGAGTACTTCTAGCATCCTTGTTTATGAACTTCATAGACATAATTTATGCACACTCCCTACAGGTTTCATTTCCTGTCAAAATCAAAATTGTACCGCCAGATATTTTAAACTACCATTTTAATATTACTGTGACTGATACCATCACAACATAATGGTTTAAAATTTGCAGGGGCAGAATACTTGTACGACAAATTCAAAAAAATATACCGCAAACACTATGCAATTAATCCTGTCGCTACCAGCTTCTTTACAGGTTTTATTCTATTGGCGATTATATTTTTAATTTTAGGCATATTCTCATGCGGTAATTCAATACAATACATGTTATTCCACAACCGTCAGGATTATTTTATGGACTTTTTTAATAGCGCGTATTACAGTAAAGATAGTCCATATACGTTCTGGCATGTTATTTATCCGCCCCTCATAACAATATTTTATGGCATAATTGGAAGATATCTGGGATCCTTATACTCTGGCCCAATTGAATACAGAGACTCTCCAGAAGGCCTCATCATATATACAATCGTCACAACTATAGTACTTTTAGTTATAGAAGTAACAACGGTATATCTTTTGAAAAATAAGAGTACATTAATTAAAATCGCAACAGCAATATGCATCCTTTTATCATATCCAGTTTTATTTACAATTGATCGTGGAAATAGTATTTTAATTTCGATTGCATTCGTACTAATTTTTTTGTGCCTATATAATTCAGAAAATAAATTGTTGAGATATGCATCATACATTTCATTAGGGTGTGCAGCCGGCATTAAAATATATCCTGCATTTTTTGCCATAATACTTCTTCGTGAAAAAAGAATTTTAGATTTTGCTATGTGTGTTGCGATTGTAATAGCATTGTTGCTTGTCCCATTTATCTGGACCGATGGCAATCTCGCAATTTTAATGGACACTATATTATCATACTCTTCGGAAACAAGCAAACAACGTGGTGCTATCAACATTGCCGGATATGTAGATTATATTTCGCTAAGTGATTCTTTAAAAACTACTTTATCGATGGTTCTATCTATAGCAGCGTATTTGATTTCATTGTTAACAGTAATTTTTAATAAAAACCTAAAAACATGGGAAGTTTATGCTATCATATCTTCAACGATAATTATTGGCCCCGGCGTCAGTGCCGAATACCTATTTTTGTACCTAGTCCCGCCGTTAGTTGCATTTTTACAATCAGAAACAAAATACAGTTACATTAACTGCATCGGAATTATAACATTTGTAATGGTTATGTCCTTGATGCCTGGTTCTGAGGAGTACTATTATATTCTTCCAACGATAAAAGGAATCTTTGTATTCGTCTTATATTTCACACTTATAGGCCATGGCCTGAAAGGAATGAAACAAAAGAGTACCAGTCAGGCATCAAAGTAGAGTCATTAGCAATACAAACCTAAATTCTGCGCGTGTAAGTAAAGGCCCCTAGCCCAGTCAATTTGTTGTTATGGGGCGGTCGACCAGAACCTGATCGGGCAGCGAAATGCGGAGGATGTCGAAGACCTCCCTCTGTTTCTTCCCGATTTCACTCAGGACCTTCACTCCGTCATACTCTCTTGCCTGTATGCAGTTGACGATGGACAGAACACTGTCGACCGTGTACTTGGACTCCGCACCCGCTTCGCGGATGCGCGCGCCTATCTCGCATCTCAATATCAGATCGATGAATCTGAGGAACTCCCGACCGCGCATGGTGTCCTTGTCCGATGTCCTGAAGCGGTTGTCCTCGCCCTTCTTCCGGTCGTAAGCCTGCTCCGTATACGCCCTTGCATCATAGACGGTCATCATGGTGTTCCAATCGATGTCCTCGCTGGTCAGCATGACGAACAGCCCTGCACGGTTCTCTGCGAATGTCTTGGAGTTCTTCTTTTCGGTCACATTCAGCTTGCGGTCGTTCCGGACCACATAGAAATGTTTGAATGCCTTGCCCGCTCTCTTTTTGAACACCTCTACCGGATTAGGGGAATCGATTGTCGAAGCGAACTCCTTCAGACCGTTGATCATCCTGTTATGGGCCTGGATCTCATCCGAGTATTTCTTGGAGTCATAACAGACATAGGCTGTGACCCGGACCGCCGGTTCGGGTCCCTCCGGGGAGATATCGATGAACGAATATGCCTGTTCGCCGTTGGCCCTTTTCCTATCTCCGTCGGCAACGATCCCCAATTCGGTCTTCCAGACCTTGTACATGTGGCCGTTGTGCTCCTTGTCCAGAATCTCGTTCGACCTGTTGAACCGTGTTAGAAGTTTCTTCAGGGAACTGCTGACGATCGGTGCCGGAAGTACGAATCTGTACCCTTTCTGCGACATGTACAGCAGATTGGAACCCGAGCAGAATCCTCTGTCCATGACATAGATCGCATCCGATCCGCCGAATCTGCCGATATCGTCCGTTAGCCTTTCAACGGTGTCCATGTCCGAAAGGGCTCCTGAATAGAATCTGTACATAAGCGGGATACCGCGGATGTCTGTTACGAAACCGAGTTTCACCTGCTTCAGATCCTCATTGTCCTTGTTGCTCGGATTGTATTCGGCCAATCCGTCCATGTCCGTATTGGTTCCCATGGTAGTGAGGTCCCATGCGGTAATGCTCCTGTTCCTGGACACGCGCTCTGCGAAGAACGATTCTATATTGGCTCCGTTCGATCCACCGATTTTCTTCGTGTATCCTAAACTCCCGCTTTTCTATTAACTAAGCACACTCCGATTTTCAGATCTGGCCATTGCGGAAATCATGAGCCGAAAGCTAGTTGAATATGTAAGATATATGCCTATATATAGCAGGAAGGCCCCCGAATAACCCCGATCGTCAGAGGAGCAGATACGATCAGCTCTCATGGGAGGAACTGATGGAAGAGACGGGAAAGGAACCCAAGACCATCAAGGTTAGACAGAACGGCAAGGTCTATGCCGCATTGGACATCACCTATTGGGATGAGGTCATGAAGCAGGGTCGTCATCGCCGTAAGCTGATCGGGTACTACGATGATGACGGCAACATCATAAAGACAGGGACTCCGAAGGACAGAAGGCCCAAGGTCACGGCCAGGAGAAGGACTGCAGACACCAGGAGCATCGGAACATACCTGTTGTTCATGCACATATCGGATTCCATAGGTCTGACAAGATGCCTGTCGGATTCATATCCGGATCTCTGGAGGCTCATATTGACATGTTCGATCTACATGCTGTCCGAGGGCAAGGCACTCTGCGGATGCGAACAATGGTCCGCGGACACCGTCACACCATATGGGAGGAAGATCGGGGATCAGAGGGTATCGGAGTTGTTATCCATGCTGTCGACGGATTCACAGGACAGGTTCTTCAGATCGTGGAACAGGATGGCGGATTCAGATGACAACCAGGCATTCGACATAACATCGATATCGTCATATTCGAAGGAGATCGACATCGTAAGGGCAGGATACAACAGGGATCATGAGAATCTCGAACAGATAAACCTCGGCCTGTTGATAGGATCCGTATCCATGTTGCCGTTGTACTATACGTTGCTCCCCGGTAACATCAACGACAGGTCATCACTGAACAACATGCTGAAGGCCCTCAAAGCAGGAGGATTCACAGGTTTCAAGATAGTCATGGACAAGGGTTTCTGCACCAAGGCGAACATAGACCTCCTGTATTCGATGAACATGAGGTTCACCCTGTCCCTTACGAATAACCTCGAACATGCCAAGGTTGCAAAGGAGAGAGCGAAAACCGCATTGCGCAACCCCGATAATCTGGCGCATGTGATGGGTTCCACGATATACCGTACCACATCCTTGGAGAAATGGATGGTGAACGGGAAACAGCACCGTTGCTACACGCATGTGTATTTCGATATGAGGGGGAGAGAATCCGACAGTGAGAGGTTCGAGACCCGTCTGTTCAAGGTGAAGTCGTTGTTGGATAACGGCGAACCGTTGAACGAAAATGATTCCAGGTTCGCATCCAGATACTTCACGAAACGTGTGTGGGGCGACAAGACGGAATGGAAGTCCAACATGGAAGCCATAGAGGAGACCCGCAACAGGGACCACGGCTATCTGGTCTTGATATCCAATCATGAGAAGGATCCCGACAGGGCATTGACCATATACAGGCAGAAGGAGACCGCGGAACAATCCTTCGATGACCTGAAGAACACACAGGATGTGTATCGTCTGAGGGTGCATACGGAAGGTCGCATGGAAGGGAAACTGTTCATAGCGTTCGTATCCATGATAGTACTCTCGAGGATCAGGATGACCGCATCCAAGGATACGTTGCTGAGGGACAGGTCGGTGACCGAGATCATCCGGGAGATGAAGCTGTTGAGGCGCATAGACCTCGAAGGAAGGAAGTCACCGTTGTACACTCCGAGAACGAAGCTGCAGAAACGTATCATAGAGGCATTCGGCATACCTACGGCATTCGATGATACCGAACCTGCAGGAGATGAATCGGAGATCATCACCTCGGAAGACCGGTGTCGGATCGATGCCATGACACCGATGTTCCGACGGTTGTGATCCAACGACGACTCTCTGCCATCCTGTCCCGGAAACATGCCTGTTGTCCCAGACCTAGTTAAATGAAGGTCGGGAATTCAGGGTGTATCTGCTCAGGGTTCCCGAATCGCAGGTTCCTGCCAAACCGTAGTACTCTGGAGTCCACATGCTTTTGAACCTCCCCTCGACGGAATCGAAGATTCCGTCAGAATAGATCAGGCTGATGCCCAAGGCCAATATCGATACGGATGCGGATCCGAATGACTTGTTGAGATCGTCTCCGAGGTTTATGTCCCGTTGTATCCGATCCAACAGGTATGTGCCTCCATAATCGCCTACCTTGATATCCTCAAATACACGGACGCTGCGTTGCATCGAAATTTTTTCGCGGTAAGCCTTACTTTTTTCAGGAATTTTATCCATTAGCTCATTGGTCTGCGGATCAACCCGTCCGAGGTATTTGGAAATGGTCTTTTTCTTCCCGTTCACCATCTATGAAGTGACCTCGTAGGCATACAACTTGTCACCGCGCTTACAAATCGTGCGCTTTATTCCATCTCCTTCCCTAGGTCTAGCCATGATTACTTCTACTAATCAGTATGTAAGTAATAGTTTATAACCCTTTGGTTCTGTATGGCCAGACATCGAAAAATCAGTAGGCGTTAATACTTACACGCACAGAATTTAGGATACAAACTCACCAAATAAGATAAATCTAAGAAAAATTACATCCGATTGACAAAATTCAAAGTGCTGCAGTTTAAAACCACTTTGATCTAATAAATCAACAGATACATTGACAAATTAAGTCAACATAGAAATAACGAGACCTTGACACTGCAAATAATAATTGCCTATTTTGATTGTTTGGATAACAGTAAATGATTGCAATTCTTTGAACAGAATCACTACACGTGCATACCTTAGTGTAAATAGATGAAAGCCGGGTTTCCCCGGTCGTTTAATTTCACTCGAATGCCTTGGAGCAGTCGGCGATGTATCCGTCATCCATCATCTTGGCGGTAAGACCTCTGGATCTCCTGATCATGAAGTCTGCCTTGTCGAAGAGTTCCTGACGGCTGAGCTTGAGTCCAGCTACGCCCTGTTCCTGGGCCTTCATAGCAACGGCAACTGCTTCTCTGGGGAACACTTCGGTCTCGGACATGGTCGGGATGATGTAATTCTCGGACAGTCCCTTTTCCTCCGCACACTTGGCGAGTTCGGTTGCAGCTGCAATACACATCTCGTCGGTAATCGTGTGTGCTCTCACATCGAGCACTCCGCGGAAAATAGCCGGGAATCCCATGGAGTTGTTAACCTGGTTGGGGAAGTCCGAACGTCCTGTGGCAAACACCTTGACGCCGTGTTCCTTAGCCTCCCAAGGCCAAATCTCGGGAATGGGGTTCGCGGTAGCGAACACCACAGGGTCGTCGGCCATACCGTCGATGTATTCCGGAGGAATGGTTCCGGGGCCTGCCTTGGATGCAGCAATAACGATATCTGCGCCTTCCATAGCTTCCTTCATACCGCCGGTCTTTCCGGCACCGTTGGTCTTCTCGCAGATTTCCCACTTCTGTCTGAAGCCTTCGACATCGGATCTTGCCTGGTTCAGAATTCCCTTGGAATCGCACATACACATGTTCTCGGGCTTGAATCCGGTTGCAAGAAGGAGCCTTGCGATAGCGATGGATGCCGCACCTGCACCGATAACGGTGATGTGTGCCTCTTCGAGCTTCTTTCCGACAAGCTTCATGGCGTTGATTGCACCCGCAACTTCTACGGTTGCGGTTCCCTGCTGATCGTCGTGCCATACGGGAATCTTACAGTCTCTTCTGAGTTCGTCGAGAATATCGAAACACTTGGGGTTGGAAATATCCTCGAGGTTTATTCCTCCGAACGAAGGGGCAATGAGTCTGACGGTCTCGATAATCTTGTCGGGATCCTTTGTGTCAAGACAGATCGGCACACAGTCCACTCCTCCAAGGTACTTGAACAGCATAGCCTTGCCTTCCATAACAGGCATGGCTGCCTCGGGTCCGATGTCTCCGAGACCCAATACACGGGTTCCGTCGGATACTACGGCTACGGTGTTCCACTTCCAGGTGTGTTCGTACACCTTCTCGGGATGTGCGGCGATATCCTTACAGGGCTCGGCAACTCCGGGAGAATACCAGATGGCGAAATCGTCAAAGGACCTTACACAGGCCTTCGGTACAATCTCGACCTTTCCGCCGTAGTACTTGTGCATGACCATTGCGTCCTGTCCGGGCTTCTTTGCCCTTGCCAGACGCTCCTCAACAGAGATATTCTCATCGTATGTCATATGTTCACCTTTAGAATTCTACGATATTCGTAGGATGTATTCGAAATCAAAAGCCTTCATATCCAAGCCCGTATTTATAATAAGCGATAGGAATACCTGAATCAATCGGAAAACGCAGAATGCCTGTTGTTATTCGTAATAATTCAGGTCCATGATTACGGATGTCGGAGAATCTCGGCGGCAACGAACACATTATGTTACCGAATCCGATATACGCCGCATGGGCAGGGAAATAACGGTATTGCTGATAGACGGTTACATTGACGATCCGGCGGCGCTCGGCGTACCTCCGTACATATCGCCCGCCGTCCGTTCGATAGCCGGAGCCGCAATCGATGCGGGAGCGGACAAAGTATGCTACATGACGATAGATTCCATACGCAAGGGTGCCAAAATTCCCAATGCGACCGTATCTGTAGTACTGTCCGGAAATACCGTGCCCGGAAAATACCTGCGTACGATGCCGATGTCCCTGAAAGAACTGGATTCTCTTATACCGCGCCTAAAGGGATGGAAACTCATAGGAGGATCCGCGGCAGAATCGGAACAGGCGCAAAAATTCGATTTCATAATCAAAAAAGATCTTGCGGCGTCCCTCTACGACGGAATGACCGGAAAGGAAGTGGGCGAAAGATACCGTACCTTGGACGAATGGAACAGATGGATGCTTCTCGGAGCGGACATCGTAACGCAACATCCCGATTTTCCCGAACCTTTGGTGGCCGAAATCGAATCATACCGCGGATGCCACAGATGGTCGAACGGAGGATGCTCATACTGCATCGAACCGATGAAAGGACGTCCGTTGATGCGCGAACCGGCCGACATACTGGCAGAAGCCCGCAAACTCAGAGAACTGGGCGTCCGCAACATACGCATCGGCGGACAGACCTGCATAATATCCTACGGTGCCGATCCGGACTCGCCCCTTCCGCGTCCGGTACCGTCCAAAGTAAGAGAACTTTTCGAAGGGCTGTCGTCCATGGGATTCGACGTCATCCATGTGGATAATGCCAATCCCGCCGTAATATCATCCTACCCGGAAGAATCCGAAGAAATTCTGAAAATACTCGCGGACAACTGCACGGACGGAAACGTTCTGGCTCTGGGTATGGAATCCGCAGATCCCAAAGTAATAACCGAAAACAACCTCAACGGCACATCCGACCAAGTAATGGATGCGGTACGCATGATCAACCGCATAGGTGGTGCAAGAGGAAAGAGAGGCATGCCTGCACTGCTTCCCGGAATCAACATTATATGCGGACTCGACGGAGAATCCGCATCCACATACACTATGGACATGGACATTCTGAAAAGAATGACAGCCGAAGGGCTGATGATCAGACGCATCAATATCAGGCAGGTTCTCCCGATAAGACGCGAATTCCGTACCAAAGTGGATCAAAGAAGATTCAAAAAATTCAAAGAAGACGTACGCGAAAACATCGACCGTCCCCTGTTGGAGAAGATTGCTCCGTACGGTACCGTTCTGAAGAATGTTTACATGGAATTAAACGACGGAAACGTCACATTCGGAAGACAGATCGGTTCTTACCCTCTGCTGATCGGAATACCGTACCGCATTCAGACCGAAGAATTTGCCGATGTATATGTGACGGGATGGGGTTATCGTTCCATTACGGGAGTAACATATCCGTTCCGCATAAACTCCATGCCCATGTCGTCTCTGGAGGCTTTACCCGGAGTGGGTAAGAAAAGAGCCACAAAACTGGTTATGGACAGACCGTTCCGTTCGCGCGAAGAATTGCTGAAGACTTTGGAAGATCCCGCCGTGACGGATGCCCTCATGCCCATCATCACATTCGACTGAATGGTTGATAAGAAATATCTAAATGCAGAGTGATACGGGACCATGGACACGGCACGTGCTGCAAGATACCCGTTTCTCAGGGAATCGGCCGAATTCGCAGAGGCCAATCATGCGGACCTCGACGCACTTATCACGTCGCCGTCTTATCAGAAAGCACGCGAAAGGGGAAGACAGAGAGTAATGGATTCCCTTGAGAAAAACGAGGTATCGTACACTCCGCTGATGAGCGATTACGACCGTCTGATA
>SAMEA104315432__coassemble_966_pt1 | contig 12452 bp, 13 predicted proteins | sample SAMEA104315432__metabat2_high_PE_023 | metagenome-assembled genome bin SAMEA104315432 (sample SAMEA104315432) | gut metagenome | biome: Monkey gut; feature: monkey-associated habitat; material: faeces | place: China | collected 2013 | reverse complement strand
GAAGAAAATGGAAGGAACTGTCACAAGCTGAATTTGCTTTGTTCGTTTACTATAGGTAATGGTGGACAAGGCGAGATTCGAACTCGCGACTTCTGCCTTGCGAAGGCAGCGATCTACCGGGCTGATCTACTTGCCCATATATTCCGGTGTATCTCCGATTGTCGACCAGAATATAAAACTATGGTTTATGCATCATGCAGTCGTACGATTCTGAGTTCTTCCGTAAACGCACCAATACAGAACTAGACTGAACAATGCGATTGCAACACATGATGCATACATATTGCGATATCCGGCGGAAACCACGATGAATCCCAATATGCTGGGTCCCAACCCCGTACCGAGATCGGATATTGCTCCGAATGTCGATGTTGTTACGCCGTAGCGGTAAGCCGGATTTTTGGATACGACAACGGCCTGACAGACAGAGTAGACAATAGATACGGAATATCCGATGAAGAATCCGGAGAGCATCAGTACAAGTCCGTTGTGTGTTGTGGAGAATACGGACATTCCTACGACAAACATGATGAAACCAGGAATTACGATTATATTGGCGCCTTTCCGATCATAGATTCTGCCTGTTGTGAAACGGGATATGAGTGTACCCAACGCCGCTACAAGGAAGAAATACTGTGCTTCCGAAGACAATCCTATGCTTTCGGAATAACCCGATATGAAAGTAAGCACTCCGGAGTATGCAAAGTAGAAAATCATGCTGGTAATGCTCAAGGGTACGGCACTTTTCTCAAACAGATTACCAAGATTGAATTTTTTAGCTTCTGTTTTCTGTTCTTCCGTGAGAGTTTCTTCGGGAACCTTCATGAATAAGGCCAAAAGCATCGCCGAAACATACAGCAGAAGCCCCATTGTAAACAGCATATTGTAGTTTCCGCCATCCGCAATTGCCATTCCCAGGAACGGGCCTATGGCCATCGATGCCGTTATGCTCAGATAGAAATATCCCAATCCTTCTCCGCGTCTGGATGCAGGAACTATCTTTGCCACTATATCTCCGGTACATGTACTGTTGATACCGTATGCCATTCCGTGAAGGAAACGTATGACGAAAAGCATCGATAAAGATGACACGAAGAAATATGAACATGACATCAGAGTGGCATACAACAACCCCAGTGTCAGCATCTTGCGCCTTCCTACCAATTCTACATATTTTCCAAGGAAAATACGTGTGAGCATACCACCTATGACGTAAACTCCTGCTGCGAAACCGGATTCGGCAGATGTCGCATGAAATGTATTTTGGCAGAATCCGTCCAGTGCAATCAGTAACAGATAATAATTGAGAGCACAGCAGAACGATATGCATGTGTTTAATGCAAAATTCTTGGTAAGCAGCTTTTCGCTCATGTAATTTCACAGTTGAACCACAGATCCGAATAGGATCAAATCATGATTGCCGTTATTTTCAATTGAATGTGAGGAACCGTTACGACAGATATGTACACATCCCTCGGACACCTGTTCTTCGGTTCCGTCGCATGTTATTTTGCCGGAACCACTCAGAATAAATATTGTCTCTTGGCTACCGTTGTGTTTATGCATACCTATCGAAGAGCCAGAAGGGATTCTGATAATCAGTACTTTGTTATTTTCACTGTATTTTATTTTGGCGTAAACCGTGCCTTTGCCGCCATTGAAGTTATCTAGGGCTGTCTCCTCCAAAGCATTCAAAACTTCAATCATACCGTACCGTATTTTCGAATTGTTTATATGAATGTTTCTCAATTACAAACTTATGGCAGGAATTTGTTCTGACATCAAAGAGGTTATGAAAACACAGAGGATTTACTCTGTCGCCACCGCATCCAAGAACGGCGTTCCCAATGTTGTTCCGGTAGGTATGCTCTTTGTCGGAGAAGACAACAAAATTTGGATTGTTGACAATTTCTTCAACAAAACACTCGCAAACATCAAGGAAAACCCGGAAGTTGCAATTTATATGTGGTCTCCCGAACACCAGGGCGACTCATACCAGGTAAAGGGAAAAGCAACAATCATCAGTTCCGGACCCGACTACGAGAAAGCTGTTTTCTTTGCACATTCCAAAATGGAAAACGCACCTGCAAAGAATCTCATCAAAATCGATGTTGACGAAGTTTACTTTGTCACACCCGGTCCGAACGCAGGAAAGAAAATCTGCTGAGTAAACAGGCCCTGCGGGCCTTTTTTTTAATTTTTGCTGTTGTTCAGCAAATCTTGTTTTGTTTCCCATAATTTTCTGGAAAGATCTACATAATAGTGGTGCGGATTGGAGAAACGTTTGACTTCGGGCCATAACGTATCCAATTGTTCGGCACAGTGTTTGCGTATGGAAACAAGATCGGGCATATCGTAAACCAGTTTTCCGTTTTTGAATATGGGAACCATAAGCTCCTTTACGGAGTAGTCCGTCAGTTTTTTCTTTTTCCATGTGGACTCGGGGTCAAAGAGCTCCAGAGGTTTGTCAACGTCGATTGTTTCGTCATGTATGCATATCTGATCTGCTATTGCCTTACCGTTGTTGTCGAATATGCGATATATCTTTTTGAAGTGGGGTGTTGTTATTTTTTCAACGTTTTCCGATATTTTGATTTTAGGGATTATACTCCCATTCTCATCTTCTACCGCAACTAATTTATAAACACCGTTAAACACCGGTTCGCTGTGTGCGGTTATGAGTTTGTCTCCAACTCCGAACGCATCTATTTCGGCGCCCTGTTCGAGCAAATCTTTTATGAGCCATTCGTCAAGAGAATTCGAAACTACGATTTTACATTCCGTGAATCCTGCTTCATCCAGCATTTTACGTGCTTTCCTGCTGAGGAATGCGAGATCTCCGGAATCGAGTCTTATGGCGCAGTTCTTTATGCCCATTGGTTCCAGCACATCCCTGAATGCGCGTATAGCATTCGGTACTCCGCTCCTGAGGGTATCGTAAGTATCAACCAACAGTGTTGCGTTATGGGGATATGTTTTGCAGTAGGCACAGAATGCTTCGTATTCGTTATCAAACATCATGACCCATGAATGCGCCATAGTTCCGCTGGCCGGTATACCGAACCATTTGTCGGCTACGGCACATGCGGTACCGCCGCATCCCGCAATATATGCGGCACGCGCACCCATTATCGCGGCATCGGTTCCCTGTGCCCTTCTCGATCCGAACTCCATGACCGTTCTGCCTTCTGCGGCACGTACGATGCGCGATGCTTTTGTTGCAATCAGAGTTTGGTGGTTTATTGTGAGCAGAGAAAACGTTTCGAGCATCTGTGCTTGTAACGCGGTTGCTCTGACGGTGACAACAGGTTCTCCCGGAAACACGGGCGTTCCTTCCGGTACGGCATAAACATCTCCGGTGAATTTGAAATTCGCCATGCGTTCAAGATATTCTTCGCAGAAAATTCCTTTTGATCTGAGGAATTCTATGTCGTCTTCGTCGAAATGTAAATCTCTGATGTATTCAATCAGTTGCTGCAGACCTGCGCATACGGCAAACCCGCCGCTATCGGGCACTTTTCTGAAGAAAATATCAAAATATACTATGCGGTCGGCCATACCGTTGGCAACATAACCGTTTCCCATAGTATATTCGTAATAATCGCAAAGAAGAGGAATGTTACGATGGTTCACGGAGAACCATCGTTTATGTTGTTTTTATAGTTGGCTAGAGGATTACTCGTCGTCGTCCATGTCTGCGGGTTTCAATAACTGCGGTGCGGCACCCATAACGGCGGTGAACGGACAAAGTAACATGCACCACCATACGCCGGTCAGGACCGAGAACCCTACGCCGATTGCGGCACCGGCAACAGCTCCGAAAATCAAACCCTGCACGACTCTGGAAGCCATTCTCACACCTTCGGACCGACAACATCGTTTGCGGCTGCAACCATTTTGTCAACGATTTCCCTGGCTCCGCCGACATAGTTGGCCGCATCCATAGTTTCGATGATCTCCTCTTTGGTGAGTACTCCTTTGAGTTCCTCGCGTTCCATCAGAACGTCTCTGAGGTGTCTTTTCTCCCTGGAGGCAATCATAGATGCTTCGCGGATGATTTCGTGGGCATCCTGTCTTCCGATTCCCTTCTCGGTAAGTTTCATCATGAGCGGTTCGGCCATTACGAGTCCGTGCGAAGACTCTATGTTGGCAAGCATATTGTCTCTTTTAACTTCCAGTCCTTCGAAAATCCAGTTCATTTTCTTCAAAATCTCGTCTGTGAGGACAAAAGCATGGGAAAGCGTGAATCTTTCGGTGGAAGAGTTCGAAAGATCTCTCTCGTGCCACAGAACCTGGCTTTCGAATGTGGGTGTGACGCATGATCTGACGACTCTTGCAAGACCGCAGCAGTTTTCAGAGTTCATGGGATTCCTTTTCTGCGCCATCGTGGAACTGCCGACCTGTTTTTTCTCGTCGAAGAATTCGGCGGCTTCGTCTATTTCCGATCTCTGCAGATTTCTTATTTCGGTACCGTATCTTTCGATGGAAGTGGCGATGTTTGCAAGAATGCATATGCATTCCGTATATCTGTCACGTCCTACGACCTGTGTAGCAGCAGGTTCGTAAGTGAGTCCCAAATCAGACATAACCGTTTTCTGTATGGTGAAGAAATTCTTACCGAGGGCGGCACCCGTCCCTACGGCACCGGCCATTTTTCCGCAACAGATTCTGGGCATGGCTTCGATAATTCTTTCCCTGTGTCTGAGCATTTCCGCGATATATCCTGCGATTTTAAATCCGAATGTGATCGGGATGGCAAACTGGGCATGGGTCCTGCCGATTTCCAATGTGTCCCTTTCCCTTTCCGCGATAACGGCGAGCGTGCGGATGAAGTTTTCGACATCGTCGAGAATTATGTCAAGGGCATCTTTCATCTGGAGGGCTGTTGCCGTGTCTACAATGTCGTTGGACGTAGCTCCCAAATGGACATACTTTCCGGCAGTGCCGTTGCATTTTTCGGTCATGGCCTTGACCATTGCCATAAGGTCGTGTCTCGTTTCCTTTTCGATCTCTTTGATCCTGTCGATGCTGACGACGTCCAGACTGGCGACGCGGGTGATTTCTTTTGCATCCTCGTCGGATATGGTTCCCAAAGAAGCGTGCGCTCTGGCGAGGGCAGCTTCCACCTTCATTTCGTTTTGGATGCGGCTTTCCTCACTGAAAACTGCTTTCATGTCGGGACGGCCGTATCTGTAGTCAAGGGGACAGACACTGTTCATTTAAATCGATTTGATGATTACGCATATCCTTTATATTGTTGACCCTCGTCGAATCCTTTTGCAAATCGTCTGCGTTGTATTACAATATAGAAAGCGTTATAAGTGATACGAGTATAGACTCGTCCAAAGTGGGCCATGCTTAATCATGGCCGCGTCGAATATTGAGTGTGGATTTATGGAAGATTTTGTGGAGGAAGTTCAGCAACAGAATACTCAGGAAGAGCAGCAGGCAGCACAGGTTACCGAGGAACAGACGGAGACCGTTGAGGCCACCTCTTCCGAGGAAACCGCAACAGAGGGAAAGCCCGGAATGTCCAATGAGGATGCCGAGGCTCACAGAAAGCTCAGGGACGAGTACAACAACCAGACCAAAGAATGGAAAGCAAAGAGGGATGACCTCAATGCACAGGTTAGGGCTCTCGTCGACGAGGCAGGCAAATGCCGCGAGCAGCGTGACAACCTCAACAAGCAGGTTAGAGAGACCAAAGTGCTCAGGGACGAGTGGAACCAGAAAGTCACTGCCCTGAAAGAACAACTGCCGCCCAGGCCTGAGAAGAGCGGGGACAAAGAAGAACAGGTTCCCCTCAAGCAGCTGAAGAAACAGCTCCAGGATCTCGAATACCAGCAGCAGACCCTTTCCATGGGCAAAGACAAGGAAAATGCCATTGTTAAGCAGATTCAGGCCATTGCCAAACAGATCCAGGAGAGGGAAGGCGTTATGGAGACCAGCGAGGAAGTCAGAGGCATCGTCGCTGAGCTCAGGGAAGCCAAAGCACAGGCAGAGGTCTACCACAAGCAGGTTTCCGAGTTTGCCGAGCAGGCACAGGCCGCCCACGACAAGATGATTGAACTTTACGGAAAAGCAGATGCTCTTAGAAAAGAGGCTGACGCCGCACAGGCAGAGTTCATCAGATGCAAGCAGGCAGCCGATGAGGAACACAAGAAACACATCGAAGGCATCAAGTCTGTCCACCAGTTTGAGAAGGATTCCAGCAAAGGTTCCAAGAAGAGAGAGCCTCGTGCAGGAAAGAGATCCGACGACCAGTCCAAGAAAGAGGCAAAGGAAATCTTTGACCGCTTCAAGGCAGGAGAGAAACTCTCCGTTGAAGATCTCATGATCCTTCAGAAATCTGGATTCTTGTGAATACAGGTCTAATAAACTTAGGGGGGTGTGTACCCTCCTTACTTATTTTTTTGTTTAATCTCGTTTTTATGTACCTTTATGCGATTTCATCGTTGTGTCATAGCCAGATTAATTTTATTAATATAATTCTGTAATAAATCAGCAGTTTTATTGAATCATTTTTGAGTACGGTTACTATTTTATTAGTAGATTCTTCGATTATTTTGACTAAACTTTATATAGTATAACAACGATAGAAAAATTACCGGGATAAGGTCAGGCTGTAGAGTGCATCCCATCCCTTCTTATCATCTGACCTGTCCCCTACTTCTATCTTCTTGCTTTTTCATTGGTTCCAATTAAATATACGCGCGCGTATATACCATTGATTTGAAATGGTCTTGGAAGGATTGGGAAAATCCCTTAGGAACCTGTTCGGACGCATCGGAAGTGCTTCGAGCGTTGACGATGAGCTGATCAAGGACATTTGCAAGGACCTTCAGCGTGCATTGTTGGAAGCGGACATAAATGTCAGATTAGTGCTCGAAATGACTCAAAACGTCAGTGACAGAGCTAAAAACGAGCCTCCGCCTGCCGGAAAGAGCATGAAAGACCATGTTACGCAGATTATTTACCAGGAATTGGTGAAACTGATCGATAACGGAGAAGGTATTCAACTTAAACCGCAAACCATTATGATGGTCGGATTGTACGGTCAGGGTAAGACTACCACAACCGGAAAACTTGCGTTGTATTTCTCCAAGAAGGGTTTCTCCGTAGGACTTATCGGTGCCGATGTATACAGGCCCGCTGCTTTGGATCAGTTAAAGCAACTCGGTGCCAAAGTAGGGGTTGATGTATACGGCGAAGCGGGCGAAAGCGATGCCGCAGGTATAGTCGAGAGAGGTCTGAAGCATTTTAAGGACAAAAAAATAGTCATTATCGATACTTCGGGACGTCATGCTCTCGAAGACGATCTCATAGACGAGATAAAGAGAATTGCGGAAGTTGCCAAACCGGAAGAGAGAATACTCGTTCTTGATTCGCAGGTCGGTCAGCAGGCCGGACCGCAGGCAGAAGCATTCCACAACGCAGTGGGGGTTACGGGCGTAATTCTCACCAAGATGGACGGTACCGCAAAAGGAGGAGGAGCAATATCCGCCATTTCCAAAACGAAGGCTCGTATCGTGTTCATCGGAACCGGAGAACACATCCGTGATTTGGAAGCTTTTGATGCCAATAAATTCATATCAAGGCTGTTGGGAATGGGAGATCTTTCCGCATTCCTTCAATTGGCCAAAGAAGAGATAGACGATACGGACAAACTTCAGGAAGTATCCAAGAACATGATGTCCGGCAGGTTTACTCTCAACGATATGTATTATCAGATGCAGGCCGTCGGTAAGATGGGTCCGTTGCAGAAAGTCATGAGTCTTATCCCCGGAATGAGCAGTATGGAAGACAAGATTGACTACGAGGCCTCTCAGAAGAAACTGGCGATATTCCGTACGATAATGGATTCCATGACGCAACAGGAAAAAGAAGATCCATCTATCATCAAGTCCAAACGCGTTGACAGGATTGCAATGGGAGCAGGTGTTTCCACTCACGATGTGCGTGAGTTGTTGAAACAATTCGCCCAGAGTAAGAAGATGATGGGCTCGTTCACAAAGGACCGTAAGATGCGCAAGCAACTGATGAAACAGTTGGGCGGCGTGGATCTCGACAGTCTTAAAGAAATGCAGGGATCCGGATGAAGTACTTCGTGATAACAGGACACAAAGCCGAGGCAAGCGGAGATTTCAAACTGGACGATATTGCGGGCGGCGCAGGGCGTCTGGACATTCTTGTGCGTTGTGTCAATTCAGCTTTCTTTTTAAGCCACAATCTGCGCAAGGACGTTGAATGCTATCTTGTGCTGGAAGGCGGCGAGAAAGCACCCAAGACTGTTGTTTTCAAAGGGGCCGATTTGAAATATCTGAATCCGGACGAAAGGAGTACTGCATCGCTTGTCAGGAATGCATTGTTAAAGCATGTCGGAGACGGAGAGATTGTCAAATCGTCTCCCGGAGTTTATGTTACGAATATGTCTTTCTTCGACACGATTGATTATCTTTCCAAGAAAGGCGAATTCGTATACCTTAAGGAGGATGGGGAAGACTGCAGAGAGTATTCTTTCCCCGAGAATCCCATCTTTGTTTTAGGCGATAACAGAGATCTTACCGAAGAGGAGGAGAACGCTCTTCTGGAGAAGAATCCGGGTAAAATAAACATAGGGCCTATAAGTCTTCACGCAGACCATTGTATGATTGTCGTGCACAATGAATTGGACCGCAGGGCCTTTTTTAACGGAGGGACAATATGACCGAAGTTTCTGAAAAGATACCGCAGCACAGGCACTGTGTGACCTGCGGACGTGCTTTTGTAGGAGAAGGCATGTTTTGCAGTGACAAATGCAAACAGACCTCAGGTGACGAAGTCAAAGGTAAGCTTCGCAAACTCGGATTGATCTGGGTTGCGATAGTAGTGGTCACTATTGTTCTAGTGGTGGCTGTGGAATTATGATTTCCGCTGTTGCGGGGACATTCAATGTGCTTCACGACGGACACCGCAGATTGATCGAACGTGCATTTGAGATCGGAGACGTCGTATACGTAGGGATAACCGGCGACAGAATGGCTTCCGCATCACGGAGCGATTATGTTCCTCTGTATCTGAGGAAGGCAGCGTTGTGCAGCTATCTGGATACTTTGGGACATTATGAGCTGTTCGAGATAGACGATATCTACGGTCCGGATGAGATGATGGATTCCGTAGATATCTTGGTAGTATCCGAAGAAACCGAATCCAATTCAGAAAAAATAAACCAACGGCGTGTAAATACCGGGAAGAATCCGTTGAAAATAGACGTTGTTCCTTTGGTCCCCTCATGCAACGGCGGCAAAATATCATCTTCGGAAATATTGAAGGGTGATTATTCGCGTTCCGGAAAACACGATTGTCTTGATGTGGCAGTAGGTTCCGCAAATCATGTAAAAGTTGAAGCCGTGCGTTCGGTATTCGAAAGAATTTACGGAGAAGTACGCATCACACCGTGCGATGTCGACAGCGGAGTTCCTCCGCAACCTTTCGGAGATCAAACCCACGAAGGTTCTCTCAACCGTGCTCTTGCTGCACTTGCCGACCATGATATGGCAGTCGGAATAGAAGCAGGGGTTTTTGAGATGCTCGACGGATTGTATGACATTCAACACTGTTCGATTGTATCGCGTGACGGAAGGAGGACATACGGACACGGATCCGGTTTCAAATATCCCGACGATGTGGCCGATTTGGTACGCAACGGTTTGACTGTAGGCGATGCGATGCATGAGATCTACGGCGATACGGATATCGGGAGCAAACAGGGCGCAATCGGTCTTCTCAGCAAAGGACTTCTGGACAGGAAAACTCTTACTGAACAGTCTGTGATGGCTGCAATGATTCCGCGTTTGTACGGTGAATAATATGTTTCAAAGAGAGAGAATGCCGAAAAATTCGCGTTTCCTTTCCGACGAGTCAAAATCAACGGGCGTTTCCGATTATATTATCATGCCCAAGACCGAGGACGAAGTACGCGAAGTGATGAGAGTAAACAATTCTAAGGGTAATAAATTAGTCATACGCGGACTCGGAACGGGCTTATGCGGAGGTTGCGTTCCGAACGGAGAAGCCGTAATGACGATGGAATATGTTCAGAGCACTGTCTTCTTGGGTAAAGACGACAGAGGATATTATCTGAGAGTTCCTGCAAGCATTTCGATAGGCGAAATCGGAAAGATTCTTTCCGGAGATCTGTCGCATGTGTCCGATGCTACGGACGGAGCCGTTGCATCCATGAAATCCGAGGGTACGGAATACTTCTATCCCGTCGATCCTACGGAATCCGGTGGTTCGTTGGGAGGAAACATAGCAACCAATGCTTCCGGTCCGAGAACATACAAATACGGGCCGACAAGAGATTGGGTGCGCAGTATTCATGTCGTATTGGCAGACGGAGCTCTTTTGGAAATAAAACGCGGAGACATCAAAGCCGACGGCAGAAGAATGAGTTTCTATGCCGGCCGTAATTACTATTCATTTGACGTACCTTCATATGATTCGGTCGTCGGAATAAAGAGTGCCGTAGGCCCCAAAATCTATGAAAACATGGATTTGATAGATCTTTTCATAGGTTCGGAAGGAATTTTCGGTACCATAACGGAAGCGGAGATATACCTTGCTCCAAAAACGGAGACTTGTTCGTGCATTCTCTTTTTCCCTACAGATTCGGATGCGTTGGATGCCGTCAAAGACATCCGTTCGGATTCTGCTTTAAAACCTGAGTTTATCGAGTATATGGATTGCGGTTCTATAGATTTGATAAGAAGGCTGACGTCATCGGATCCGTACAGATTGGGAATTCCGGAGATTTCCGCAGCATTCGGTTCCGCATTGTTTGTCGATATTCCGTTGAAAGATTTCACGGACGGGTGCGAAAGATTGGATGCAATTATGAGGAGGCACAATTCGTCTCTTGACGAATCGTGGTGCGGTACCGATGATAAGGATTACAGACGTATGCGCGCCATGCGTCACGCAATACCGAGTTCTATTTTCGAGTATGTTGCGTCATTGAAAAAAGAGATGCCCAAAATCCACAAGATGGGTACAGACATGGCAGTTCCGGACAAATCATCGGATGAAATGATGGCATTTTATACGGATAAGCTGAAGGAGTCCGGATTGGAATATGTGATATTCGGACATATAGGAAACAATCATCCGCATGTGGAGATTATACTCAAGGATATGGATGATTTCAAAACGGCTTCCGAATTGTACGAATTATTCGCACAAAAGGCCGTATCTTTGGGCGGGTCTCCGTCTGCCGAGCACGGCGTAGGCAAGATTAAGGCAGGTTATCTTTCGATGATGTACGGTGACGGGGCCGTAAAAGAATTGACTAAGATTAAGAAGATACTGGATCCGAAAATGATTCTCAATCCCGGCAATCTGATCGGTGTGGTAAGATGAAATACGTCGTATTTGTCAAACAGGTACCCGATACGGGAGAGATGAGGGTGGACGAAAACGGTTCGCTTATCAGAAGCGGTGTATCTTCAATAACGGATCCCTATTCGGAAACTGCCCTCTCATATATTCTGTCCATAAGGAAAGATGATGATGAGGTGATTGTGGTCACTATGGGGCCGGCCTTTGCCGATAAAGCACTTCGCAGATGCATAGCATTGGGTGCCGATTCCGCAGTTCTGCTTTCCGATACGTCCTTTGCCGGCGCGGACACATATGCTACGGCACGTGTTCTGTCAGCATATCTTATGAGATACGCCTGCGATGCCGATTTGATTGTTTTCGGCCGTCAGACTATCGACGGGGGAACGGGACAGGTACCTTCTGAAACTGCCCAGATGATGGGAGTACAGCAATTCTGTTATGTAACCGGCATTAATTTTTCCGAAGACGGCATTTCGGTAACGCAGGATTACGGAGATATGGAAAGAGTGTGCAAGGTTCCGAAAGGTTCCGTGGTTTCGATCGGCAGTGTGGATGTTATTGCAGACATCCCTTCGATAAGTGATGTATTGCACGGAATGAAATCCGAGATTAAGGTTCTTAATCGCGTTGATTTGGGATTGGGTCTTTATTCGGTTGGTTTGAAAGGATCGTTTACCGAGATAAAATCCACGGAAACCGTGACAAGCACAAGGAAGAATAGAGTGGTGGAAATACGCGATCCGTCAAGTGCTGCCGAATTTATCAAAGGAAAATTGGAGTTGATCTGATGGGTTGCAACGGTTCGTGTTCGTCATGCTCTTCAGCCGATCAGGACGGTACGGAAAGGCTTCCTCCCGGAATCCTGAAGGAATACAATCTTAACCAGTCGACTGCCGACGGTACGTTGATATGGGTCAGGATGTCGGGGTCGGAAGTATCGGAAGGTGCATTGGAGCTTATAGCCGAAGCCAAACGTATCTGCGAGGGACGTATCTTTGCAGTTGTGTTCGGAGGTCCGGAAATCAAAGTATGTTATCCGTACATCTTCGGTTCCGGTGCCGATACGATATATC
>SAMEA104315432__coassemble_951_pt1 | contig 12564 bp, 11 predicted proteins | sample SAMEA104315432__metabat2_high_PE_023 | metagenome-assembled genome bin SAMEA104315432 (sample SAMEA104315432) | gut metagenome | biome: Monkey gut; feature: monkey-associated habitat; material: faeces | place: China | collected 2013 | reverse complement strand
CATGTGTCGTTGGTTGACTGATCGCTGTCGACCGAGACCATATTCATGGTATCGTCCAAAATCGACTGCCACGTCTCACGGAACTTTATGGACAGATTGGCATCGGTGGTAATCATCGAAAGCGTGGTTCCGTGAAGAACTCTCATGTGAGGTGCAATCATTCCGCTTCCCTTGCAGATTCCGCCTATGGTTACAAAGGTACCGTCGGTAAGGCGCACACGCACACAACCCTCTTTTTTGATAGTGTCGGTTGTCATTATGGCCTCTGCAAGAAGATTGTCCGCATCACGGCCTGTCTGGAGTTTGGAAGCTGCCAAAGAAATTCCGTAAAGAATCTTGTGCATATCCATGAAACGTCCGATCAGGCCTGTGGACATTACACCCACCGTAGTCGGATCGATGCCGAACTCGGATGCTACTGCATTCTTCATCGTCAGCGCATCCTCTATTCCGCGGCGTCCCGTGAGTGCGTTGGCATTTCCGCTGTTCACGACAACGGCCTGTAACTTGGGAGAGTTCTCCTTCATCATAACCTGTACGGGCGCTGCCTTGACGTTATTGCTCGTGTATCCTACAAATGCAGATGCGGGAACGTCGGAATACAGCATACCGAGATCCAACGAACGGTACTTCACACCGCTGTGCACACCTGCCGCTTTATAACCCATGGGAGTCGTGACTCCTCCGTCTATAAACTCTACCATTTCAAACACCCAATCCGGGATAATTCAATCCAGTTGTTTCTTTCAGTCCTAACATAAGATTCATGCACTGTACGGCCTGACCGGATGCACCTTTGACCAAGTTGTCCAGGACCCCGAAGGCCAACACCTTATCGCCCATAACCTTTGACGATACATGGGCATGGTTGGAACCCACTACTGCACGTATCGAAGGTTCCTTCACGTAATGCACGAACGGTTCGTTTTCATATTGTTTAACGTATATTGAGGAAATCTCCTCGTCGGAAACATCTTTTTTCAAACGGAAATAGCACGATGAGAGTATTCCGCGTATTATCGGCAGAAGCTGGGGAACAAACAAAACATCCGGCTTCTGTCCCGAGAACATATCGACTGCCATTTCTATCTCCGGCGTATGACGGTGCGTTCCTATGCTGTACGGTATTATGGACTCTCCGCATGTGGGATGATGCAAACGGTTGGAGGGAACCATTCCCGCGCCCGATGTACCGCTTTTTGCGTCGATAATTACATCCTTCTCTACCAATCCGGATTTCATCAGAGGAGCACATGCAAGTATTGCCGATGTGGCATAACAGCCGGGATTGGCCACAATGTCCGCCCCTTTGATTTTGTCACGGAAAAGTTCGGGAAGACCGTATACTGCTTTCGACAGATGTTCGGGATCGATATGCTGATGACCGTACCATTTCTCGTATGTGGGAATGTCATGCATACGATAGTCGCCGGAAAGATCTATCACCTTTATTCCGGCATCTGCCAAAGCCGGCAGCTCCTGCATAGCCACTCCGTGAGGCGTTGCTACAAACACCAGATCCAAATCCTGAGTATCGGAGATTTTTTCGGTAAAGATCAAATCGGTATATCCCCTCAAATGAGTGTGTATATCCGATACTTTCTTTCCCGCATTCTGACGTGAGGTCAGCGCGGCAAGTTCAACTTCGGGATGAACGCAGAGAATACGGGAAAGTTCACTGCCTGTATACCCTGTTCCCCCTATTATTCCGACTCTTGTCATATCTTTACCTCATTGGGTTGTGTCCTGTGCCATCGGAATGCTATTAAAAAAGATATTGTTTCATTTCAGACAGGTATTGTCTATGCTGTTAACAAAGAGACTATGGGTCGGTACAGAGACCTGCATGTGGCTACAACAACAAACAATTGTTGTACTCATCTCAGACACAATCTGACGTACATACGGGCAACTGAAAAAGCCGTTTCCTCACCCATCGCGCACATGATTATAAAGAGGAACGGATTGTCTAGGTTGGATTATCATGACTTGCGGAAAATGCAAAGACAACAAATCAACAGGAAGGGAAAAAGTAGTTCTGGCCTATTCCGGCGGACTCGATACGTCCGTTGCTATCCATTGGCTTCAGGAAAACCACGACGTTGACGTCATCGCAATCGCAATCAACGTCGGACAGGAGCCCAGCAAAGACGATATTGTTGCACGCGCACTCAGAAACGGCGCCATCAAATCGGAATTCATCGATGCTACCGACGAATTCGTGAACGACTACATCTGGCCTGCACTGAAAGCCAACGCACTTTACCAGAACGTATATCCTCTGAGCACATCCGTTGCAAGACCTCTTATTGCCAAAAAACTCGTGGAAATCGCAAACCGCGAAGGTGCAAAATACATAGCCCACGGATGCACGGCCAAAGGAAACGATCAGGTAAGATTCGATGTCGGAATCGTATCCCAAAATCCCAATCTGGAAATTATCGCACCTATGAGGGAATGGGTTACAACCAGAGAACAGGAAATCGAGTATGCCAAAGAGAACGGCATAGAAATTATCGTCAAGAAAGAATCGCCCTACTCCAGAGACGAGAATCTTTGGGGAGCATCCTGCGAATGCGGTGCGCTTGAAGATCCGTGGGCAGAACCCCCCGAAGAAGTTTGGTGCCATACCGTAAATCCCGCCAAAGCACCCGATACACCCACATATATCGAAATCGGATTCGAAAAGGGAATTCCCGTATCTCTCGACGGAGAAAAGATGGGCGGCGTCGAACTGATCAGAAAACTCGATAAAATTGCCGGAGACAACGGTGTAGGGCGTATCGATCACATCGAAGACCGTCTTGTCGGAATCAAAAGCCGTGAAACATACGAATGCCCTGCCGCAGTCACTCTCATCGAAGCTCACCGTGCTCTCGAGCTCATGACTCTTCCAAAGGACACCATCGAGTTCAAACGCGGAATCGAACAGAAATTCACACAGATTATCTATGACGGCCTTTGGTTCGGAGGACTTCGCGAACCTCTCGAAGCATTCGTGGACTCCACTCAGGAATACGTTACCGGTACCATAAGGGTCAAACTGTTCAAAGGTACCGCAACGGTCGTAGGAAGGAAATCCCCGTATTCGCTGTACGATTCCGGACTTTCCACATATGCAAAAGGAGATACGTTCGACCACAAATCTGCAGTCGGATTCATCTACATATGGGGTCTCCCCGGAAGAACAATCGCCAAAGCTCACGAAAAGAAGTGATCTCTTGACGCAACAGGCACTCTGGTCGGGAAGATTCACCGTAGGCATGGATGATTCTACCCTTGCATTCACATCGTCTCTCGATGTAGATTCCAAATTGGCGTTCTACGACGTTATGGGTTCTCTTGCCCACGTCAGAATGCTGAAAGAATGCTGCATCATTCCGTCGGAAGACGCCGACCGTATAATAGACGGACTCAGAATCATATTGGAAGAAATCGAATCGAACTCCTTCCAACTTGATTATTCTCTGGAAGATATTCATACAAACGTGGAATTCACACTTACTTCCAGAATCGGGTCGGCAGGAGGAAAACTCCATACCGGCAGGAGTCGTAACGACCAGGTTGCCACCGATTTCAGAATGTTTCTCAGAGACGACGCCCTCAAAGCAGCGGAATCGATTGACAAACTCGTCATGTCTCTCGTGAAGATTGCCGAAACATCCGGCGAGACCGTGATGCCGGGTTTCACGCATATGCAGCATGCGCAGCCTGTCACGCTCGCACAGCATATGCTTGCACATGCATACAAATTTTCACGCGATGCGGACAGATTCCTGGATGCCTTCGACAGAATGAACAAATGCCCCTTGGGTGCGGCTGCTCTCGCAGGAACAACGTATCCCATAGACAGATTCATGACTGCCGAGGCTCTCGGATTCACGGAACCGACGGAAAACTCCATGGATTCCGTAAGCGACAGAGATTTCGTAAACGAACTTGCATTCTGTGCGGCCCAAACCGCATTGCACTTATCATCGATGTGCGAAGAACTTGTTCTGTGGTCATCCCAGGAATTCGGATTCATTGAAATGGACGACAGATTCACAACAGGCTCATCCATTATGCCCCAAAAGAAGAATCCTGACATTGCCGAACTCGTAAGAGGCAAAACAGGTTCCGTTGTCGGAGCACTCATGACAATGATTACCATGACAAAGGGACTTCCTCTGACATACAACCGTGATCTTCAGGAAGATAAAAAACCGGTCATGGATGCCATGGGAACTCTCATTGACTGCGTAACCATCATGTCCAAAGTGATAGCAACGACAGACTTCAAAAAAGACAGGATGCTGGAAGTTACCAAACGCGGACAGATAAATGCAACCGATCTTGCAGACTACCTTGTTACCAAAGGCGTACCTTTCAGAGAAGCCCACGGTATCGTCGGTGTTGCTGTGAGAGCTAGCATTGAAACGGGAAAGAATCTTGAGGATATGACCCTTGACGAATTGAGAGTATTCTCTCCGCTCATCGATAACGACGTGTATGATGTTCTGCCCGTATCGAAGTGTGTCGAACGCAGAAACTCGTACGGCGGAACTTCGCCCACATCCACTGATGTTCAAATCTCGAAAGCAATCGAACAGATAATGCACAGAGATGAGAAAATCAGACAGGAAACCCAACTGATAAACAACTGTTGGAACGCCTTAAGGTCGTAATTAAAAATATTTACTTAGAGAGGGAAAAACCCCTCTCTAATCAATCGAAATCAATATTGTCATTCTCTTTTCTATCGAAGGAAACTCCGGCAGCCGACAGAATTCCAGCAATGTTGTCTGCAATTCTGTTGAGATCTGTTCCCTTTGTATAGGTTTTTATGTAGAATTCCTTCCTATCCATCGGGAATACCAATCTAATCTTTCCTTTTCTGTTGTATCCTTCGGGCTTCCTGTTTTGCCTTATATCAATCATGTTAAGCTCGATGAACATCTGAAGGAGCTCCTCCTCTTCGGGAGTCTGACCGATCTCATCCAAAAACATTTTCATTATTTCTGGAAAAACAGGCTCCAGATCTTTATAATCTGACCTACCTTTAAGGATAAAATGGACACTGTAGACCTTCATCGTGTTTGGGATGTTTAAGCTATATTTAATTCCAACGAGCACTATTTACGTTAACGAGCCTATTTGCAACAACTATAATAGAATCCAGTAATGCTGACGTGTGATTCTACCTTTATATAGTATTATTGCTAAGGCCGAAGTGATGAGAACAGCACTTACAGTGGCTGGTTCTGACTCTATAGGCGGTGCAGGAATACAGGCTGACATCAAAGCCATGGCCGCGGTCGGAGTTCACGCCACAACTGCAATAACGGCAATAACTGCCCAGAATACCTGCGGAGTTGATGCCATATTTCCCGTGCCTCTTGATACAATTCAGGCTCAAATAGAATCTGTCCTTAAAGACTGCGATATAAAAGCAATTAAAACCGGCATGTTGTATAATGCAGAAATAGTCGAGTTAGTGGCAGATTTGCTTGAAGACCATGAAGTACCTCTGGTTGTCGACCCTGTTATGGTATCTGGCACAGGATATGACCTGTGTAAAAAGGACTTTGTCCGCGCAATGAATGAGAGACTTATACCGATTGCGGAACTCGTAACGCCCAACAAATATGAAGCGGAAACACTCACTGGAATCAAAATCAAATCTTATGATGACATATCATATATTTGTGAGATAATAGGAAAAGAAGGATCGTCGGTTCTTCTCAAAGGCGGGCATTTTGAAGGTAAAGAAGTGATAGATTACTATTATCTCTCAGCTGCGATAGATGAAATAAGAAATCCCAGACTGGCTAAAGCCGGACATGGAAGCGGATGTACTCTATCTTCATACATTACCGCACACATGGCCAAAGGCATGGATATGACGGAAGCCATCATGAAATCCCGCAAGATGATTCAGGAATCTATCGCTTCTCAATATATCATCGGAAAAGGTGACTACGTTGTTAACACCATTCCCTCTCAAAAAGTAGATAATAAGCGCTTCCAAGTGCTTGATGCGTTGGACAAAGCAGCTAAAGAAATAAGCGATATCCTTCCTGTGGAAATGGTTCCCGCTGACGGTATGAACATTGCAATGTCCGTACCGAATCCTGTGGGACCGCAGGATATAGGTGCAATAGACAAACGCCTGTATGTACATAACGGAATGATTCGTAAAGGCGGTCCGGCAAAATACGGTGCAGCCGAACATTTATCTTATGTGCTGTTAGACGTAATGAAGCATGATCCCAAAACCAGATGCATCATGAGTCTTGCGTACAGCCCGGAACTCATGGATATCATCGAAGAAATCGGTATGACATCTGTTGTCGCAGACATCGGCAAGGATCATATTTCTTCTGCAATCGAGTCAGTCATAAAAGGCAAAAATGTTCCTGATGTTATCGTAGACAGAAACAAAAAGAACCGTCTAATCAGAATACTGGCAAAAGATACTGACGATATGATGGATAAACTCCATCAGATTGTATAAATTATTTAAAAAACCTGCCCGATGGGCAGGCGTTTATTAAATCAGCTTCCGATAGAACGGATTGTAATAACGAAATAAAGATCGATATTGTTCCTCTCGGCGGTGTTTTTGTAGTAAACTTCGCCAGACGATGTATTGTATGATGTGATGTATACATCCTTTCCATCGATGTTGACTTTAATCATCTGAATGGTCTGAGTGTCACCAACAGCATTTCCGACAGCCACTACTTTCTCCTTGTCGAGTACATATGTGAATTTAATCTCACTTCCGACAACTGATACATCAGTCACTTTGAGTGCTGAATCTTCGCTGTACACATACTCGGCTTCGAAACCGGTAGTTGGGTTTACAATATTGACATTACTGCCGTCAAAAGTGACTAGAGCGTCCCATCCATAGACTGTAGTTATAGTCACAGGACTCATGCTTTCTGTAACAGTAACATCAGGATAAATGCTCTTGAATTTGTCAAGAGTCATATTTTGGTTAACATCTACAGATCCTGAAGAAAGAATTCCCTCAGTTGCGGCAGCATCTACATATCCTTCGCCTGCCGGAATCTTAACTCTAACGGTATCTCCGACTCCGTATCCCACGAGAGCTTCCTCAAACATCTTGAGTGCTCCATTGCTGCCTACGGTAACATCAAATGTCGAATAACTGGTCTTCGAGAAATCATTGGCCTTCTTATAATCGGAACTCTCTCCGATTGATTTAAAAGAAGTGTCAAAAATCATCGCTTTATCTTTATCATAGTAGTCGTAATACGATCCTGTGTAGTCGACGACGACTTTATCGCCGTAAGCAACCTCTGTGGTATCTTTCTGAATGTACTCGCTGTTAATGAATGATCCGAGTACCGCTACCGCGGCCACTACGAATATGACAAAGCACACTGAGAAGATAGGGTCACGTTTTTTCTTAGTTGACTTTTCTTCGCCAGCCATTGTTACCAAAGGTGCCATATCGGAGATATTATTAAAACCCTATTGACTCTATTTATATTAGAATAGTAAAGATTGGATGTATACGACAAAAATCAATCATCTAACTCTGAATGCAACATCCATTTCACGAGCCATGGTGCGGCATTTGTTTTCCGATTCTTCGGAGATAGATCCGCCTACAACAGAAACGGTAACCGAATCTATGCAAGTTCTGCACTCCTTTATGAATTTCAGAACCTCATCGTATGATTTAATTCCGAATCTGCTCTTTGTCACATCCAGATATTCATACGCGTCCGATGCATTAAGACTTATAGAAACGGCATCTATCACTTTTGCCAAATCGGGAACAATATCTCTCCCGTTTATCAAATTCCCCAATCCGTTTGTATCCAAACGCACTCTGAGGTTAAAATCGGAATGAATGCGTTCAGCCACATCGATAAGAACATCCAATCTTTCGGTAGGCTCCCCGTATCCGCAGAAAACGATTTCCCTGGATTTGGACAAATCCCTGAGTTTCAGTTCATTGATAATCTGATCGGCGGTCGGTTCATCACTCAGCCACAACGTATCGGCATCTCCGAGACGGTCGGTATCGTTACGTACGCAGAATACACACCTGCACGGACACTTGTTTGTCAGATTGATGTAATATGTATTCCCGTAACGATACAGTATGCTCATGTACCGTACAGACTGCATGATAGATAAAGTAATTATTGGTCCCCCGTCAATACGGGGTGTATGTTCGACCTGTATGTTGTAACTGATTCGGATATCTCAAACGGACGTTCAGACCATGAAATCGCCGAAATGGCATACAGAGGCGGTGCGGATGTTGTGCAATTAAGAATGAAACATGCCGACGGCCGTGAAATGCTGAACGAAGCAAATCTCATTAGAGAAATTGCAGACGAATATTGCAGATACTTCATAGTCAACGACAGAGTTGACATCGCTATGGCATCCGGTGCAGATGGCGTGCATCTGGGACAAAGCGATATACCGTGTGATGTAGCACGCGAATTAATGGGTGATGATGCAATAATCGGTGTATCTGTAAACACAGTGGAGCAGGCACGCGAAGCAGTTGAAAACGGGGCTGATTATGTAGGGGTCGGGGCAATATTCCGTACATCCACGAAACCTGATGCCAAACAGGCATGCGGATTCGATCCGATATTTGCTATAAAACAAGAACTTGACATCCCCGTTGTCGCTATAGGCGGAATTAACCGCGGTAACATACAAGACGTTATCAGAGCCGGAGCCGATTCTGCGGCTGTCGTGTCAGCCGTTGTCTCCCAAAATGATGTTGTTTCTGCCACACATGAATTGCGCGATCTTATTTTGAAAGTGCGCCCCCATGTAGAAACAAGAGGAGATTACAGTGACTGATTTGGATGAATCATAGGTTAATTCTAACTTTTAACAGAGTAAATACTTAATAATATAATGAATAGGGGTAAACATGGCTAGTCAAGATGAATATCTGCGTAACTTCATCGTCGTAGAGACGGAACATGACCTGATTGTCGTGAGTGATCCTATGCAGATTACCATCTTCAATACTATCGGAGACACTCCTATTCGCCCTAACGATTTGGCAAGTGTTTTAGACATCCCATCGTCATCGCTTCACTTCAGCCTGGAAAAAATGATGGAGTCCGGAATACTCAAGAGATTCAAGTCTGATGAAGACAAAAAATCTGTGTACTATGCCACTAATGGAAGAATCGTAGTTAAAACGGAATCCAATAACATTCCTTATTCCGAAATAGACAAAATTTACAAATCGATTGAATTTTCCGATTTAAATATCGAAGCATTTGCACGCATCCTCGCACTATACGCATTCGAAATAGGAATTGATTTGAAACCGTTACTCAGAGGATATGCTACTGACTATGCGAGATATACATCAAGACAATTACCGAAAGGTAAACTGGAAGATGTGATTTTTGATATCCGTAAGAAATTCTCGGAAGTATGTCCCGGAACCAGTTTCTCAACATTCGGACTGACGCCCCTGACATTGATTTTCACGGGAGATTCGGATCATAAAAAATACATTGAGGCACATTCGATTCTCGTTTGCACGTGGATTAGCATCTGTACCGGAAAGGGCTATTCGATTGAGAGCATAGAACCCATCTCCGGAGACAACTCCCGTATAAAAGTGGTATTTCAGAGGACTCCCGACAACCCTACGGACAAATTACAATCCACTGAAATAGAACCTATGAAAATTCCCGCTATGGCCATTGTAACAGGCGGAATGATAGGTATTATAACCAGCGAAGTACAGATAAGCATACTTAGAGCATTGGCTGAAAGGCCATTGTGTATCACAGACATCATCAACCAAACCAAAACTCCTCGCTCTACAGCAGTATCTAATATACTCAGAATGCTGGAAGACGGCGTTCTTAATGCGTATACCAACGAAGCAGGTGTAGCGTATTACGGACTCAACTGCCAAGTAATTCTAGACAGAACTGACCTCACCCATATGAATCCGGAGCATCTCCTCGAAACGATGCAACGTATCGATGAGAAATACAAATTCGTAGGAGGTTTGGGAGTTGCCATAACCGATATCTTTGAATCGTTCGGTCTTGACACAACAGGACTCAGTACCCATAGCGGTGCCAGATATGCAAGATCGCATTCAGGCGAATTGACTAACTTCAACTCCCAGCTTGAGATATCTACCAAAATGGCAGCCGGGATGGGCGTTAAACTCACACTTGAGAATACCTGCCCCCTGACATATTCTATAACACTCCTTGATAATGAGACCATTAAGTTCAGAGCAGGATTCCTGATCGGATTCATACATCAGTGTCTCATGAACAACAGCGATTCCCTCTATTCGCGTACAATATCCAAAAACGGCAATTCGTACAAAGTTACATTCAGAGAAGTGTATCCTGCCCTAAAGCCATCAAATCCGGATTATTCGGATTTATCCAACAAAGAACCTGTATCGACGACCAAACGTTCGTCTTCGCTGGAAATGGCATTAAGAAAACGTTCTACCAAAGCCAAAAATAAAAATGAGTCGTCAAACATAGCCCGAATTTTATCTGTCGCGCTCCTTCTCGTATGCGTAGCTGCAATAAGTGCATTCATAATCACCCCTACAACAACAATGTATGAAGTGGATGCAACCAATCTGCAGGGATACGGAGTAACCGATGAACAAGGAAATCCTATCGAGAGCAATTTTACAATGGCCGAAGGGGAGAAAATAAACATTTATTGTTCAAAAGATATTACAATCGGTTATGTTTCCGACGGAATAGCGGTACCTTTACTGTCAAATTTTGAAGGAGAATTTACAATTACGGCTTATCAGAATTTTACACTTGCACCTGTGTACTGTATAGAAATGCCGAACTTGGAAGATGCAAATATAAAAATATACAACTTCAGCGGAGAAAAGGTATACGCAGACGATATTCAGGCACTCTTGTTTGAAAACTATATTGATTTTGATAAATACCCTACGTCAAAAAATTACTTATGGGTCACAGACAACCTCATAGTTCTTGTCGAATCTCTTAACGGCAGTCTAATCAAACCGATCACTGACGGCGAAGCTGCCATGAAAGTTGCGGTATTCGAAAAAGACGAAATTACCTACATCGAAATCATTTCAGACAAAAATTACACTTGCGTAAACGATAACATGGATGTGGAAAATGACAACCGCTGGTGCAGAGGCGGCCTGTATTATGACAGCAATTATGCAAACGATACAAGTAATACTCTTAGCCCCATATTCTGATTGAAATATGCAAAAGGTTATAAACAATAAGTAAAAACAGATACCAATGATTTGTCCAATATGCCATTCGGATTTGGGTAACTCTTGGCCCAAAACATGTCCTTATTGCGAATGCATATTGCGCGAGGATCCAAAATCCAACAAAAAACATGTTTTTGCTGCTATAGCAATTGCAGCTATCATTCTAATTTCATCAGTAGTACTATGTATACCGAGCAGAGCACAGACTGATGGAGGTACAATAGCCTCGAATGACGATTTTAAAATAGACGGTGACTTCTCTACCGGCATTCTTCGTTACTTTACCGACGATAACGGTGCACTCGTAATATGGTTGGATAAACCGTATCGTAATGATACAGTGTTTTACAAATGGAGTGTCTTTGACCTTAATAATGACAAACAACTGTATTTAGACACTAAAAACGATGCAAATATTGAGTGGAACAATCCGATCCCGGGACATTATAAAATCATTGTAAGAGTCGGTGCCGATGCAACATCGATGAAAACATATTCCGGAACAATCGAATTTTAAAAATTCTGCATTCTTTTTAAATAATGCTTTTAGATACAAACATTATGGCATTCGGACTCGGCAACAAAACATCTGAAGAATATAAACTTGTAATCCTTGTAAGAAAAGATATTAAAATGGGAACCGGCAAGATTGCCGCACAAGTTGGTCATGCAGCTGTCGAATGTGCATTATATGCCGAAAAAAAAGATAAAAAAGCATTTGATGCCTGGTTTGGATGCGGTCAGGCAAAGGTTGTACTTAAGGTAGATAATCTGGATGATCTGAAACGTTATATGTCCGAAGCAAGAAGTGTGGGCCTGCATACAGCAATGATTACCGATGCAGGCAGAACACAAATCGAACCGGGCACCATAACATGCCTCGGAATCGGTCCTGCCCCTGTCAGCGATATCGACAGGGTAACCGGGGAACTTAAAATGCTGTAATTACAGCGTTTTGATTTTCACCATTTTTTCCACAATTTCCGGTTTCAAAGAAAATAATGAATCCAAGAGCGCCGTCTTGAACGATCCGGGACCATTTGAATTTTTAAGAGCCAGCTCTGCGGCTATATTGAATACCGATATTGCGGAAATTACACTTTCTGCAGAAGCGTTACAGGCACCTACATAACATCCTATAACCGATGAAAGCATACATCCTGTTCCGGAAACAAATCCCTGATATTCGCATCCGTTGGACAGTTCATAGACGCTATTTCCATCCGAAACATAATCAATCGGTCCTGAGGCAGCTATTATACAGCCATACTTCAGAGATAATTCTTTAACTGCCTGTCCAA
>SAMEA104315432__coassemble_936_pt1 | contig 12701 bp, 8 predicted proteins | sample SAMEA104315432__metabat2_high_PE_023 | metagenome-assembled genome bin SAMEA104315432 (sample SAMEA104315432) | gut metagenome | biome: Monkey gut; feature: monkey-associated habitat; material: faeces | place: China | collected 2013 | reverse complement strand
GAGGTTTTGATTACCTGTCAGACTCGGACAAAATCAACCGGGCAGATAAAAATACATTCATGAGAATTAGGGAAAAAACTTCGGACGAATCAGAATTGAAAGATTCTCTGCGGTTCCTGTGCGAGATGTTGGAAATTCATCACGGCGTGAAGCCTGTTGTTCTCATCGACGAATATGATAATCCGATTAACAGTTCGTTCAATGAAGACTCTTACGAACAGATTCTCTCGTTCCTAAAAGGATTTTACTCGTCGGTTCTCAAAGACAACACACACATGAGTTTTGCAGTTGTTACGGGAATAATGCAGATTGCTAAAGAGAGTATATTCTCGGGATTGAACAACCTGCGCGTAAACAATATCTTCACGGAAAAATTCGATGAAAGATACGGATTCACCGAATCCGAAGTAAAGGAAATCTGCGAATATTATGAGCATCCCGAAAAACTGGAAGAAGCCAAAAGATGGTACGATGGATACAGATTCGGTAATGCGGAAATATACAACCCTTGGAGCATACTTTTCTATGCATCCGTTGATTTTAAACCCGGAGCATATTGGATAAATACCAGTCGCAATGAGATTATTTACACTCTGATTGACAATGCTACAGACGAAGTTTATCAAAATCTTACAAGTATCGCCAACGGAGACAAAGTTACCGCACAACTGAATCCAGCCATATCGATGAGAGATATGAATTCAGATCCGAATACAATCTATTCCGTCATGGCTGTTGCCGGTTATCTGAATGCAATTCCCGTCGGAAATGAAGACGATGAAGATAATGACGAAGATGAATGTGAGTCGTATTCTATTTCCATCCCCAACAAAGAAGTCCGCAGGACATTTTTTAAGATGATGGCGAAAAGGCTGTTCAATAAGGGACGTGATGTATTCAACACATTGTTGAAAGTTTTGGAAAAAGGAGATGTACAGGGGGTAGAAAATAGTCTCAAAGAAATATTGTATGGCAGTGTTCCGTCCATCGTCCTGAAGGACGAAGGCGACTATCAGCTGATAGTCGCCACAGCAGCAATGAATTCCAAGGGAAGATACGAAATTTACATGGAAAGAGAAGCCGGAAACGGAAGATCCGACATGATCATGAAACATAAAATCCCCGGAATCCCTGACATTATAATCGAATTCAAGAAAAGCAAATCCAAATTGGACGACGAAACAATCCAACTGAAAGAAGCCGAAGAAGCAATAGAGCAAATCAAGAGCAGAGAATACTCTTACGGACTCGGCAAGAATCTGATTCTTTACGGAGTCTGTTTTAATGGCAAGAAACCGAAGGTCTTGATGGAACGGATTTCGAAGTAATGTATACGAATTTCGGATTATCAACAATCGGATTAATGCCGAATATGGCATTTGCGGAGATATGCGGACGATGGCGTATTATAACGGAATCGTAATCGTGCAAACATGTCGGAAGAGATTGAGGCCACAATCAGAAAATTCGCATTACAGAATGCGGTATTTTTCAAAGGAACGGCCAATCCAAAAGCTGTTGTGGGTAAGATTTTGGGAGGATGCCCCGAGCTCAGATCGAAAGCTGCAGAAATCACTCCTTTAATCAATGATATTGTGGCGGAAGTAAACGCCATGGGTCTCGAAGCACAGACCAAAGCACTTTCAGAAATGGATTCATCCATGCTTGTAAAAGAGAAGAAAGAACGTAAGTATGAGTTGCCCGAGCTGGAAGGCGTAAACGGAAAAGTTATGATGCGTATAGCTCCCGGACCCTCCGGACCGCTGCACATCGGTCACACCCGCGTGTCTGTTCTCAACGACGAATATGTAAAAAGATACGGCGGAGACCTTATTCTGAGGTTTGAAGATACCAATCCCGAAAAAATCGATCCCGATGCATACGATATGATTCCCGAAGATCTGGATTGGTTGGGTGTAAAATGTACCAAGACCTTCATACAATCGGACAGATTCCCGATGTATTACGATTACACCAGAAAACTCATCGAAGCGGGTCATGCATATGTCTGTACCTGCGATGCGGAAGACTGGAGGAAAAAGAAGGAAGCCAAACAGGCATGCCCGTGCAGGAATCTCCCCGTAGAAGAGCAGATGGAACGTTACGATAAGTTTATGAGCGGAGGATACGGCGACGGAGAAGCAATCGTAGTCGTTAAGACTGCAATCGATCACCCTAACCCTGCAGTGAGGGATTTTGTTGCTCTCAGATTGGTCAGTACTCCTCACCCCAGAACCGGAACGAAATATATCGCATACCCTATGATGAATCTCTCGGTAGCTATAGACGATCACGAGATGGGTATGACGCATGTAATCCGCGGAAAGGACCATCTCAACAATACCATCAGACAGGAATACGTTTTCGATTATTTCGGATGGAAGAAACCCGTATACTATCATTACGGACTTGTCAACATTCCCGATACCGTTCTGAAGACATCTCTTATAAAGCAGAGCATAAAAGACGGAGAATACACCGGATGGGACGATGTCAGAACAGGTACCGTAAGAGCCATGGAAAGGCGCGGAATAAGGCCCGAAGCCATCAGGCGCTATTGGGTGGAATCCGGAATCAAATCCGTTGATATTCAGTTCTCATGGGATAATCTGTACGGAATGAACAGAGATATCATTGATCCTATTTCCAACAGGTATTTCTTTGTCGAAAATCCCGTTAGGTACGACATCGACGGAATAGATGTTCTCAAAGGGTCTGCACCGTTGCATCCCGATCATCCCGAGAGAGGAAACAGAAATTATGAACTGGAGGCACCGAGAACCGTTTTCCTTTCGGCCGAGGATTCCAAACTCTTCTCCGATTCGAAGAAGATAAGGTTGAAGGATCTGTGCAATCTCGAATACGGGCTTCCGGCCAAATACACCGGAAACGATGTTTCTGTTCTGAAACACGGCGTCCGTGCGGTTCAGTGGGTAGGGGCCGATGCAGTAAATGCAAAATTGATTATGCCCAACGGAAGCGTGATGAACGGATTAATCGAAAAATCGGTCGAATCCGAGAAATGCGACACAATTCAATTGGAAAGAATCGGATTCGCAAGAATCGAATCCAGAGATTCCGACGGAATCGGAATGGTGTTCACGCACAGATGAATTCGGGAGGGTTAATCCCTCCTATAACAACTTGTGCGCCCAGTACACATGGTGACATGGTTCCGAAAAGGGGACCATGCCTCCTTTAAACAGTTTTGAAGGATTCTTATGGGGTGCAAGTCCCCTGCGGGCCTGGCAGAAGGAACCGCTAGTCAGAGGCAAGGGCGTCTCCGTGAGGAGGGGTCTGAAGAAAGCCCGAGACAAAACTCCGAGTCGACGAACAGAAATCACATCCGAGGTTGTTCGGGAGGGATGAGCTGGCAAGTAACAGCAAAGTCCGATATCTGCACGAACTCCCGACAATATATGTGGCGACTAATGGGGCGAAGGAAACAATGTTTACCTGGGGAGGTCTCACGGCCTGCCCCGATAAAGGCAACCCCGTCAGTGATGACGGACTGAGCCGTGAGAAGTCAGCAGAAGCCATAGTACCTATCAGTACGCCCAAAGATGGGCGTGACGGGAAGGGCCGAACATCAGAAACAACACTCCGATCGTTGAAGGCATCGACCATGACAAGCCAACGGAAAAGACTGCAAAGCTACCTGAAGGGAAGGGGACTGGAAGTCCTCGGAACCGATGGAGCGGGGGCCGTGGAGATGCGGAATTCATGGGGAGCGTTGAACGTACCCGACCTTATGGACAAGGTCCTCGACAAAGAGAACTTCAATGAAGCCGTCCAAAGGGTTGTGGCGAACAGGGGAGCACCAGGTGTGGACGGGATGTCGGCATCCGAACTCCCAGCGTTCGTCGAACAGAATTGGGAAAGAATCTATCGGAGCCTTCGTATGGGACGGTACAGACCGTCTCCTGTGCGCAGGGTCCGTATACCGAAACCCGACGGAGGGGAGAGGGAACTCGGAGTACCTACACTGCTGGACCGTGCGGTCCAGCAGGCGATAGCCCAGGTCCTGACACCAATCTACGAACCATTATTCTCTGACAACAGCTATGGATTCAGACCGAACAGAAGTGCCCATCAGGCCGTACTGGCAATGAAACAACACTATCTGGATGGATACACCTGGGCGGTCGACATAGACCTATCCAAGTATTTCGACACCCTGAACCATGAACTCCTGATGAACATCATCCGCAGGGATGTCCACGATGAGACCTTGTTGGTCACTATAAAGGCGTTCCTCAAGAGCGGTGTCATGGAGGATGGTGTGGTCCTAGAGACGGAGAGAGGTTCCCCGCAAGGCGGGAACCTGTCTCCGCTCCTGGCGAACATCTACCTCAATGAGTTCGATATGCTGTTGGAGAAAAGGGGCCACAGGTTCTGTCGCTATGCCGATGACATCCTGATCCTTGTACGCTCCGAAAGAGCGGCCGAGCGCGTAATGTCATCGTCGAGGGATTTCCTGGAGAACACCATGAAATTGAAGGTCAACCAGGTCAAGAGCACCGTGGCACCACTGCCCGGACTTAAATTCCTGGGGTTCACAATACTCGACATCACTCCTCGAAACAAGGAGAGGATGGTTAAGATTGCGATTCATCCGAAGTCTCTGAAGAGGTTCAAGGACAGGGTCAGGAGTATCCTGCGCGAAAGGTCACACCTGCCTATCAAAGATACCATGAGATACTTCACTACGTACGTCCGCGGATGGTTGGGTTATTATGCTCTGTCAGAGGTTATGTCCACGATACATAAACTGACTAAATGGTCACGCAGGAAACTGCGCGCCAGACTTTGGTCCCAATGAAAGACCTCTCAGAACAGATACAGGAGACTCATCACGATTGCCACTGACAGTATGCGCTATGCAGTAGGGAAATGTCTGGTATATGCCAGGGCCCACGGTTCCTGGCATATGTCGAACTACGGTTCTATACAAGCAATCGTGACCAACAAGTATCTCGAATCCCTCGGTTTTCCCAATATCTTGGAGATGTATGAGGGCAGTCATGCTCGTCTGATGAACCGCCGTGTACGAGAAGTACGCACGGTGGTGTGAGAGGGAAGTGAGGTGTTACCTCACTCCCTACTCAATTTTATCAATTAAAAAAAGCGGAGGATTAATCCTCCGTGTTTGTTTTAAAGGACTTTTGAAAGGAATTCTTTCAGGCGTTCGTTTTGCGGATTGCCGAAGAATTCTTCCGGCGTGTTTTCTTCCACGATATATCCTTCGTTGAAGAACAGAATTCTGTCCGAAACATCTCTTGCGAATCCCATTTCATGGGTGACGATGAGCATTGTCATTCCGCTGTCTGCCAGATCTCTGATAAGGCTGAGAACTTCTCCTACCATTTCGGGATCCAACGCAGATGTCGGTTCGTCGAACAGCATGACTTCCGGATTCATCGCAAGCGCTCTGACGATTGCCACACGCTGCTGCTGTCCTCCGGAGAGTCTTGACGGATGTTGGTCGGCTTTGTCGGAAAGGCCGATTCTCTTTAGGAGTTCGTCTGCTTTATTCGATGCCTCTTCCTGACTCATAAGTTTGAGTTTGACCGGAGCGAGCATGATGTTCTCTTTCACGGTCATATGCGGGAAGAGATTGAAACTTTGAAACACCATTCCGATTCTCTGACGGATTTTGTTTATGTCCGTACCTTTGGCCAGAATATTTTCTCCGTCGAGTTTTATAACTCCTCCGTCGGCTTTCTCAAGACTGACCAGAGTGCGGATGAATGTTGATTTTCCGCATCCCGACGGTCCCAGAATGGAGATGACCTCTCCTCTGTGGACTGTGAGGTTTATGTCTTTCAGAACGTTGTTTTCGCCGAACGATTTGGAGAGGTGTTCCACCTCGATAAGAACGTCTTTGTCAGTAGGCATGGTTCAACCTCTTTTCCATTTTTCCGACCAGATACTGCAGAATAAGCACTATTGCAAGATAGATTATCGCTACCACGAGCAACGGCAGAAGTGCATCATATGTCTGGCCTCTGATGATGTCGGCAGCTCTTGTAAGATCTATGACACCGATGAATCCCGCAATGGAAGTTTCTTTTATGAGGGATATTCCTTCGTTACCCAATGCAGGCAGGATGTTTCTGATGGCCTGCGGAACAACAACGGAAGTCATGGATGTGCGTGTATCCAAACCCAGACATCTTGCGGCTTCCATCTGCCCTTTGGGAACGGCATTGATTCCCGAACGCACGATTTCTGCGACATATGCTCCGGAGTTGATACCGAATGCCACGGATGCAATAAGAATCTGGTTGATATTCACGGATGCGAATACTACGTAGTAGATAATCAGCAACTGCACCATGGCAGGCGTTCCGCGGACGACCGTCACATAGAACTTACATATCGCATTGGGGATTTTCAGTTTCCCGGTGATGGAATGCATGCTCATGACGGCTGCCACGACGACACCGATCAGAAGACCGATGATTAATGCCAGGATTGCAATCTTTACGGTGTTTCCGAGACCTTCGAAGATGTACTTGTATCTCTCGTTTTCAAGGAAATCTTTCTTGAAACTGTTCCAAAGACCCTCGAAGAAACCTGTGTCGTCAGACTCCTCGTACATGGATCTTGTGTCGGGGTTGTAGTTATTCTGGGCATAATAACTCGTAATGGTAGCGACGGTTCCGTCTGCTTTCAGTTTGTCGTAAGCATTCATGAAAGCTTCTCTCAGTTCCGTCGATTCTTTGTTGAATGCGAAACCGTACGAGGGAGCGGGAGCATCGGGGAGTGCATTTTCGTATATTGCGAATATATTGTGCTGATACAGCAAAGACGTTGCCACAAGGTTGTCAACTATCAACCCGTCCGCTTCTCCCGATCCGACTGCCGCGGAAGCCAGAATCAGATTGTCGAAGACTAGTACTTCCGCTCCTTTTGCGGTCAGATAATCTTTATATCCGCTGCCGTCCACCATTGCTATTTTCTTTCCCGAAACCGATTCGAACGAACCCAGTGTTTTGGATGCGACGATTACGGATTTCAGGTCGGTTCCGTATCCGATCGATCCGGAGAAATCTACGCGGGCATTGTTATCGGAATTGATCGGTATTCCGGATATTCCGATGTATGTTCCGTTTTCATCGATTTTGTTTATAATCTCATTCATCGGAGTAGAGATGAAACGCACTTTGTATCCCATCTCCTTTCCTACGGCATTAATCATATCTACATCCATTCCGGAGTATCTGTTTCCGTTTTGGTTGTATCCGTACGGAGCGTTGTCGGAGGTAAGTATGAATAGCGTCTTTTCCTGGTTGTAGTAGGAAGGCGTATCCATTCTGTATCCGTTATCTGCATAGTACTGAATGATTTTGTCAATGGTTCCGTTGTTTTTGAGTCTCTCCAGAGATCCGTTGACTTCGTTACGCAGTTCGGTATTGCTCTTGGAGAAAACGAACCCGTATTGTTCGGGTTCCGCATTTAAGATATCATATACTTCCAAATCATCAGGATGGGCATTGACCTGGGCACGGGCAACAGGTCCGTCGACAATTTCGCAGAACGATTTGCCGTTCAGAAGATCCAAAACGATTTCGTTGTAACTTTTTTGGTAAACAAGGTTCTTTGACAATCCCTCGGCGTAGTCCGCGCCGGATGTTCCTGTCTGCACAGAAATCCTTTTGCCGGCAACATCGGACTCAGCGGACAGATTCAGTCCTTTCTTGGCAACGACTACCAGTTTTATGTCTGTGTATGATGTGGAAAAGTCCACTTCTTTGGCTCTGTCTTCGGAATAAGTGAATCCCGATGCACCCATGTCGCTCTTACCCTGTTGTACGGAGAGAATAATGGAATCGAAACTGTTCTGTTTGAACGTAATGTTGTATCCGAGGTCTTTTCCTATGGCACGAACGATATCCATATCGATTCCGGTATATTCGGTACCGTACATGTACTCGTAAGGTGCGAAATCGGGACTGGTTTCGACAATCAGATTCTTTTTATCGAAAGGATACGGAGGAGTATCGGGACTGTATCCGTTATCGGCATAATATTTGAGAATCATGTCGATGGTTCCGTCATTCTTCAGTTTTTTGATAGATTCATTGATGGTACTGAAGTGTTCGCTGCCTTTTTTGAACACGAATCCGTAATATTCGGGTTCGGCATCGAGAATGTCCAAAATTTTCAGACGGTCAGGGTGTGCGGCAACCTGTGCGGCTGCGACGGCATCATCGACAATTTCGCAGTCGACTTTGTTGTTGAGAAGGTCCAGAACTATTTCCGGATATCCTTTCTGAGCCGAGAGGGTAGCGCCGCTTATCGATTCGGCATAATCATATCCTGATGTTCCGGTCTGTGCGGCAATTTTTTTCCCGCTTAGATCTTTCTCTGAAGTAATCGAGCTGTTGTCCTTTTGTGTAACGACAACCTGTTTAATCATCGAATATGACTCGGTAAAATCTACGCTTTTCTTTCTTTCTTCGCTTATCGTGAATCCGGAAGCTCCGAAATCGCATTTTCCTGCGTTGACCGAAAGTATAATCGAGTCAAAATTGTTCTGACGGAATTCAATATTGTACCCTGTGTCCTTTGCAACGGCGCGGAGGATGTCCATGTCGATTCCGGCAAATTGGTTTCCGTAATAGTAGTCATACGGTGCGAAATCGGGGCTGGTCTCCACGACCAACGTTGTGCTTTTGGCGTCCGATTCTTCAAAAGAAGGAACTACGCCAAGACATATGGACAGCAGGAACACGGCTACCATTGCGATAGCCAGTATTTTCTTGCCCATGGTATCTGGATGTTGCATGAGATACCATTATATAGTGTTGTTGAAACGAAGTGTGTATCAGTCAAAGATTCTTAGTCCTGCGGTTTGATTGTAATCATTCCTTTTTAGAATAATCGACGAATACATAGGATGCCATGCGGTATTCGAGTGCGACGGACGAATCGCCCATCTTAAGAATGCGGGGTCCTCCGTCCGAAAGTATGGTTTCTACCATAACTTCTCTGCCGGGAACAAAACCCATGGAAATCAGTTTTTTAACTACTTCGGAATCTTCCGATCTGATGTAGACAATGCGTCCCGATTCGTTCAGTGCCAGTTTGTTCAGGGGCATGATGTTCATTATCCCCTCGGAAGCGGCTTTGCACGGACTCATGCAACTTTGGCAATCCGAATCTACGGGAGTACCCATCATATGACACATTTTTATGGCTGATTCGTCTGAGATGGCGTGTTCCATTTTGCACGCTTCCTCGTGGGCGGTCGCATGATCGATACTGAGATAGTCGGTGAGGAATTTTTCGAGGACATGGTGTTTTTTACGCAACTGTCTGGCATACGCCAAACCTTTTTCGGTAAGGCACATTCCTTTGTATTTTTCGTATTTCACCAAACCTTCGTTCGCGAGTACTTTGATCATTTCACTGACACTGGCGGGAGATACATTCATGAAAGCGGCAAGTTCGGTGGTCTTGGTCATGCCTTCCCCTTCGGTCAGTCTGAGGATATTGATAAGGTAGTCCTCGCGGTTTCCGGTTGTCATCAAGACAGAGAATGCAATAGAGCATATTAAAGTTTAAGGCTCTCTTAACAAAAATAAGGTTATTCAAAAAAGGGGTTTGGCCCGGGTGTTGCCCGGGTCGGCATCACTCGGCAGCCTTCCTGTTGGCTTCGCGTTCCTCGTGGGCCTTTGATTTCATCTCTTCTTTCTCTTTCTCGAGTTTCTCGATTTCGGCATCGCACTCTTTTGCTTTGTCGAAGAGACTTTTGACTTCGTCGGAGAGTTCGGTCTTTCCCTCGAGGTAGCATGCGTACATTTTGTCGCTGGCTTCGTCGAGGTATTTGCGCCTGGATCCTCTCTGTTCGGAAATCTTGCTGTCGTATTTGGCGGAATCGACAGACTGTCCGAGTCTGCTGTCTACGTTCTTCACGCTTGCTTTCAGTTTGTCCGATAATCCCATATCAATTCACCCTCTGTATTTTCATTCTACCAGTTTGTGATAAGCGTAAGCGGGTTCGCCGGCATTGAAGCAGTACTGAATTGTGGAGAACTGGCTCTTCAGTTCTTTTACATCAGCCTTTACTTTCGCGGGATCCTCTTTCTTCACGACAACCCTGGCGATGAGTTCGGCGACTTCCTTCATTTCGGATTCTTTCATTCCGAGTCTGGTCATTTCCTGCGATCCGAGTCTGAGTCCGGACGGGCGTACGGAACTTGTGTCGCGGGGCAACATGTTCTTGTTACAGATAATGTTTGCATCTTCCAGTGCTTTGGCGCAGTCTTTTCCTCCGCCGAATTGGGATACATCGACGGCAATGGCATGCGATCTGGTGAATCCGAGGTCGGGACAGAGTACCGGCACTCCGAGTTCGTAGAGGGCTTCTCCGAGAGCACGCGAGTTCTTGCAGGCCTGTGCGGCATAATCCTTGGCGAACACATCCATTTCTGCAAGTGTTACGGCAAGTGCTGCCATTGCATGGAGGTGGTGCGACGATGTTACTCCGGGGAATACTGCTTTCTGCAGTTTCTTTTCCTGTTCCTCGGTGAGGTTCTGTCCGAGAAGCAGACCGTGGTTCGGTCCGGGGAATGTTTTGTGCGTTGACGAAGACACTATGTTGACGCCTTCTCTGAGAGGATCGTGGAACTGCCCTCCGGCTATGAGTCCCAACACGTGTGCGCAGTCTTCCCATACGAGACATCCGACCTCGTTGAAAGTATCCTCAAGCTCTTTGAGCGGCGGGGGGAACAGGAAAACCGAGAGACCGAACTGTGCAACCTTGGGTTTGACCTGTTTCAGAAGTTTTGCGGTTCCGTCCACGTCAAGGTTCATGCTGTGTTCGTCGAAAGGATAGTTGACGGAATTGACGGAACGCTGTCCGAACGCACCGAACTCGCATGTGGAGATGTGTGCTCCCTGTGCGAGGGCACAAGTGGTAATCGTATCTCCCGGATTGGCAAACGCGAAGAGTACGGCCATGTTGGCAACGGTACCGGAAATCGGTCTTACGTCTGCGAAATCGGATTTGAAGAGTTTCTTGGCAAGTTCGATTGCTTTAATCTCTACCTGATCTACGTAGATGTTTCCCTGATAGTAACGTTTGCCGGGAAGTCCTTCGGCATACCTGTCGGCAAAATCCGAAATGAGCATTTCTTTGGCGAGCGGACTCATAAGATTCTCGGATGCAATCATCGGAATGCAGTCCTCGAACCATTTGTTATGGGCCATTACCTTTTCTCTGATGTATTTGGCGTCTTCGACAGACATATTATTCAGCACAGCGGATACATCGGTTGGTTATAGGCGTTGTCATGCACGATGCGAATGTTCTGTTATTTTGGTAAAATATGAATTTGTTTGATTATTTTAAAAAATATTTTTCTTTTAGTATTCATATTTAAAATATGTGTTTATTGAAGGAATACTTAACTTATGTTAACTTGAAACCCTTGTTTGGCGTGCGACATTTTTCGAATCGATAACCAGAACTTTAATATATGAAGAGTAGATGAGTTTGGTTTCAATAAGACAAAATCAAAACCTGTCTTATATCGGAGAATGTGAAGCTCCGATATTACTTTAATCAAACTGAGGGAATGAGAATGAAAAATAAGATTATAGCGTTAGCGCTCGTAGGCGTTATGCTTAGCGTATGCTTCGCAGGTGTATTCTCTTATGCAGACGACGCAGATGCGACTACTGGTACGGGAGCACCGAAAGATCCATATGCTATCAACACTACCAAAAATCCGGTAGTGCTGTCGGAACTCAAAGACAAGGCTGTAGTTTATTTCAACCTGTCATATGACAAACAGTATGCAAAAACTGTTACTGCTGAAGCGTCAGTAACTGATTTGAGTGATGAAACAAGCACTGTCATCACAGTGACCAATCCTGTTACAGATACTTCAGGTTACCGTTTCTCCAGTAATTTGACCGCAACCATTCCTAAGGACGATATTGACCTCAAAGTTACATATACAGTAACCGTTGAATATAAGGAAAACATCCACGCAGCTCCTGATGTAGTATATTACGTTGCGTATGTAAAGGTTTTAAAATCCAATGATGACCCTTTGGCACTTGAGGCAGAGTTCAAAGGAAATCTCGAGTACACAATCAATAATTCTCCCGTAATTGTTCCTGCTATCGGACCCAGTGATTCATACTATTCCAACAACATTCCTGCCGGACTGTATTTGCAGACTGACGTGAACGGGGGTGCAAAAGTTGTTGGTATGATTGGATCAAACGTTGAAAACGGTTCATTTGATATATATCAGATTACAGACCGCGATGTTGTAAAAACAAAAGTAAATTACACGGTTGACTCTGCTGATGTTGGAAAAGGATTCAACTATTCTGTTTCCGCAGGTGAGAAGATTTTGGATAGTGTTAATGAGGATAGAACTATCATTGTAAAATCCGGAACCCCATTAACAATCACAACAACTGTGGAACTTACTCAGTTCAAGGCTGTAAATCAGACCGATGCTGCATACAAAGTAATTACGTCCGAATCCAACACATATGAGTTATCTAATAATGTTTCTGGTACTGTTAAGGTATTCATGACATACAACAACGGCATCAACGATAATTGTACAAAGGTTTTGACAATCATCTATATCGGTTCGACCGCAGATGCATCTCTTTCGAACCCTGTCGTTCGTTCTTACTAAAACAGTTTTTGCGGGGGAGAAATCCCC
>SAMEA104315432__coassemble_869_pt1 | contig 13285 bp, 11 predicted proteins | sample SAMEA104315432__metabat2_high_PE_023 | metagenome-assembled genome bin SAMEA104315432 (sample SAMEA104315432) | gut metagenome | biome: Monkey gut; feature: monkey-associated habitat; material: faeces | place: China | collected 2013 | reverse complement strand
TCCGGACATCGTAATCGAGTTCAAAAAGATCAAATCCAAAACGGACAGCGAAGAAACCCAGCTGAAAGAAGCCGAAGAAGCAATCAAGCAGATCAAAAACAGAGAATACTCCTACGGACTCGGCAAAAATCGGATTCTGTACGGAATTTGTTTCAACGGCAAGAGGCCGAAAGTTGTGATAGAGAAGACTATTGAATAAAATAGGATAACTAGCCCCTTTAGAAAACTCAAAAAACACTTTTTCAATAGTATGATTTAAATATCAGTCTAAGGATGGGGGATTTACAAAAGCCGCCGTAGCTCAGTTGGTAGAGCGTGTGACTGTTAATCACAAGGTCCTCGGTTCAAGTCCGTGTGGCGGCGCCATTCTTTCTTTTTTTCATTCTTTCATTCGACATCCTTTTATTCTATGTGCATATTGTCCCTCTTGCGGGCTCGTAGCTTAGCTAGGTAGAGCGTTCGGCTCATAACCGAATGGTCGCCGGTTCAAATCCGGCCGGGCCCACTCACTGTTCTCCAAAAAAACATATTTAGTATTCTTCTATCATAATATCATGTGCGCCGAATCACCGGCCATCAATGATGATGAGATCGATAGTTTACATCCGTTCAAAAATCGCGAAATGACTAAATCGGAGATTCTGTCGAAAAAAATAAAAAACAGAATTTCGCAGATTGTAGAATACGCAACATTCGCCTCATGTATTCTATTGGCCGTACTGATGATTGGGTCTGCACTGGCATACATATATGCATGCTACGTTGATTCTTATGCCATAAAGGTGTACAAATGTATCGCATTTGCCGCACTGCTGTTCTTTGGCCTCGGAATACTTCTGGATAAAACCCGCAATCTTGTAACTTCGGTCGGTTTATTCGCAATGGGTTTGGGTATATACAGAGCCTTTATGGCTGCCAGAGTTTACATTCCGAAAAGCGACACAAATATTGTTGTATTGATTATATTCTTGTTAGGCGTAAATGTTGCAATATCCGGATACAAATATGTAACCGGAAAATCCAGATCCCGCGCATCGATGAAGGTTGCTACAATCATCCTTCTTCTGTTTAACATCATATTCGTTACATATATGATACGCTGCGGACTTGATTACAAAACCGTATGCAAAACATACCCCATGGCAATACTGACCAGTTTCATGTACGTTATATTCATCCTGATTCTGGACACCAAAGAACTGCGTTCCAGAGATTGGATCGAAGTGCACAGCAGTACCTTGTCACGCATGCGCCGTACATACTTTTTCGATTACAAATCAAAAATGGCCACCGAATCTGCGGAACTCCTAAGCACCTGGAACGGGGAACGCAGAGGCTGGAAAGCTCTTAACGACGGAGGTCCCGCAGAATATGAATTGCGTATACCGTTTATAAACGGGAACGGGAAATCATACATCATCGCCCAGATTTGGAAAGATTACGACGGATTCTTCATCACTATATCAGATCATTATGAGGGGACCATAATTCAGGCTTCCAGAATATCCGTCAGTGGCGTAGAATACGAAGGCAACGAATTCCGTATAATTGCCAAAGACGGAACGTTCAGTCAATTCGAACTGGTGGAGGAATTCGAATGAATTTCTTCAAAAACGATAAAGAAAAAATAAACATGGGCAACATACTGGGAATTTCCCTCATACTTGCGGGTATAATGGAAATCCTGCTCCAGATGCCGTACATCGATTTCTGGGACCTTATGACAAATCCATATTTCAGAACATCTGTTCTGACATACTATTCCTTCATAGCAGGAGGAATTGCCGTACTTCTGACGCACAGTTGGAAACATGCTTCCAGAGTATCGTTTGCTGGCATAGTAATGGGAACCATGTTCATACTGTCCAACATGTACTTCCTTGACATGTATACGGAAGACATGTTCGTCATCGGACAGATTTCGTTTTATCTGGGTATCGTTACAATAATAGTGTCCCTTGGCCTGCTGTTCGGATACTCGCACTACTCTCTGAAACTTTTGGAATGCATAGCCATAATGACTGCAATAGAAGTATACCCGATATACTCGTGTTGGAGAATAGACCGCACGCTGTCTTCTCTGATAGATTTATATCCGGCGTATATCGATTTCATACCGATTATCCTTCTCTGCATAGTGTTCATGGCCTGTTTATACAGCGATGTTATCAAGATAACGCCTCCAACAAAAAGAGTCGACAAAGATCTTAGGACTGTGTCGGACATTATTCAATCTACTGAAGACACCTATATTACGCCGCACGACCTTCAAACGCTTCTCGAATACTGCGACCAAGAATACAGGTATGAACGTAGCCTCATTATTACGCTGAGAGTTGAAAACAGCAGACACGTACGCAGACTTATTGTCAGATATATCGGCGAAAGCCAAGAACCCGTTGCATACGTATCATCTGCAAACGGAAAGAACTTCATCCAAAGTTTCCGCTTCAATATAATGCACACATCCGTATCCGAAAACGGTGATATGGTTCGCATATACGGAAAATACGGCGTATTCGTCGACATAGTGGTGCATGAATATCAGCCTGTCAAAGGATTCAAAGAGATATACACGGCACGTTTGAGGAATGAAGACTGATTACTTGCGGGCAACAACCGTGAAGTGATTGTTCGTATATCCGTGCGCGTAATAGCGCATACCGTGAAGAACTTTCTTCTGCACACCGTGGATCACATGTATGTCTCTGAAACCGGCATTTTCCAACATCGGTATGTCGTCGTTGGGGCGCGATGCCGTACGGGACCAAAGAGTACACTCTTCGAATTCGTTGGAATCTCCCTCGTCCGGTTTGGCACCGGACAGCCTCATAAACATATCGGAAACCTTACACCTGAACGGAGTAGACATGGGATCGTTGAACCAATCGCCGTCCGTATATGCCAAAATACCGTCGGCCTTCAACACGCGGTTCCACTCCGAAATCACTTTATTGGGATCAGGGACGGTCCAAAGCATATAATCGCTTACGACGGCATCAAATGACGAATCTGGTATGTCAAGACACATGGCGTTTCCTTTACGGAAATCGATATCCAAATTATTATCCAGAGCATTTTTCCTGGCACAATCTAACATAGAATCGGAAATGTCTACTGCGACGACGTTGTGACCCAGTTCGGCCAATTGCATCGATACAATCCCCGGTCCGCAACCCACATCGAGTATGTTCAACGGCTTGTTGCCCAGGATAGATGTAAAGTGGCTTTGCCATGAACGACGCTCTTTCATGTTGGAGAAACCTTTGACCACAAAATCGTCATAAGAAACCGATCTGCGGTTCCAATGGGCTTCGATGCAATCCATACATCGGCTAATACATAAGAATATAAAATACGTGTTACCGTACTGTCGGAACGCCATCAGTTCAGAACATATGTTGCGGATCTTGTGTTTCCGTCGGATTTTCTAATGGCTCCGTTCTTACGCATAGTCTGAAGCAGATTCGTAGCTTTCACCGACAGCTGTTCCGATGTGAGATCCTTGGACGATCTGGCAGATATGATTTCCACAACATCCGAACGTCTCACACATCCGTGTTCTCTGATAAAATCCAGCACCGCTTCGGAATCGGTTCCCTTGAACAACCTTATGTGTGGCATATCGTCGTCAAAAATCAGATGCGGTATGCCGTCGGAAACACGGAGAAGCCCTCTGCGTTCCAGTATTGCCATTCTTCTGTCCTGCACATAAAGTCCGCGGGAAATTCTGTCCAAATCCATGATTGTCTCTATATCCAGATCGTCACGGGCATCCATAATTCTGACATAGTTGCCGTATCTGGTTCCGGGAAAAGTCACCGTAACCGAACCGTCGGTGATTGAATACCGCGGCATGGGATAATGGCGGTATGCCTGGGACAAATACATCCCCTTTATTCCGGACATACTCATGGGTGCAAGGCCTATGCCTGCCATGGCTTTGCACAAAAACGGATTTCTGCGTTTAATGGACGGTGCGGCAGACAAAACAAAAGATTCAGGAGGATAATCTGGAAAAGAACCTTTACTTATCACTGAAACCGATTCTCTGTCTCTTTCGATGAGGTCTATCATCGAGCTTTCGCCGTAATCCTGGTGTGCTACCGCATTGTATAATGCCTCTTCTAAGGTCTTGATACGGTATGCACTCACATACCTCGGATTTTGCCCTTCAATCCTGACAGACGAATTACGTATGACAGAGGCTGCATGGCTTACCGCCAATATCATCGGCTCGTCAAAAATGCGTTCGTCTTCCAGACGACCCGATGTATCATAAAGACGCCATCTTATGCGAATATCGGACGGTATAAACGGTTCGGAAACTTTACCCAGAAGAATCATGGCGGATACGGTTACGCGCCCTCTTTTCAAAACACCCGTACGGGTCAGAAATGTTTCGTCGTCCCATTGCGCACATTCGTCGACACGGTCACGGAACGATGATGAAAATATCGCTCTTGCTGCACGCACTGCCTCCGGATCCAAACTTCTCAAAGAAGCGTCACGGATAACATTTCCCGTCCAATCGTCATACAGCTTCTGATTCTCCATCGGAATATAACCTTCGTTGGAATATATAATCTCATTTATTCTCATTTTTATGAGATTATAATGAGATATGATGTTTTACAACTGTATAAGGGTTAAATACCGTCCGAGACTGGCAGATGATATTGGAAGAATCTGCGGTTCGCCGCAGGAGGTACATATTATGGTAAGTCTCCCTGTAAAAGAAAAAAAGGTAATGCTTTCGCCCCTTCCCCGCGTACAGCAGGAACTGACCGCCTGTCTTCAGTGCGGATACTGCATTTCCGTTTGTGAAGCCCACAACCAGACTCCTTGGGAATCTGTAACACCCCGTGGAAAAATCTACTACATCAGACAGCTCGATGAGATGGCTCTCGGCGCAGTCGACAAACTCCTCGGAAGAGAAGTCGAACTCAGTCCCGAATTCGTAGATGCGATGTACAAATGTACCGGATGCGGAAACTGCGAAGTCGTCTGCCATGCTCAGATTAAACTCGTAGAATTCTGGGAGAAAATGAGAACCTGGATGTTCAAGAACGGCGGCGGACCTCTCCCTGCACACAAAGGCATGGCAGGAAAGATTCACGAGAAGCACAACTCATTCGGCGAAGACCCCAACAAGAGAGCAGACTGGTGGCCCGCAGGCGTCCCCAGATCCGAGAACCCCGATGTCATCTTCTTTGCAGGATGTACCGGATCATACAGGATGAAGGATGTTCCCCAGATCGGAGTTACCATCCTCGACCGCGCCGGAGTCAAACTCAACTGCCTCGGAAAAGATGAGTGGTGCTGTACATCCCCTCTCCTGAGGACAGGAAACACCAGAGAGACTCTGTACAGTGCAGAGCACGTTGTCGAATACGCAGACGGTACCGGTGCAAAAGACATGGTCATGACCTGCAGCGGTTGCTACAAGACCGTCTCCACCGATTTCGGAAAATACTATGCCAAAGTCGGACAGAACGTATACCACTTCTCCCAGTATGCAGAGAAACTGATCAACGAGAAGAAACTGCCTCTCAACAACCCGTTCAACCACAAAGTCACATATCACGACCCCTGCCACCTCGGAAGGCATGCCGGTGTGTTCGACGCACCCAGGAATGTCATGAAGAAGATTAAGGGACTCGAACTCATCGAGATGGAGCGCTCCAGAGAGAACTCCAGGTGCTGCGGTGCAGGCGGAGGATACAAAGCCGCATTCGGTGACTTTGCTCTCGCAATCGCTTCCGACAGAATCAGAGATGCAGAAGCAACCGGTGCAGAAATTCTGATTACCTGCTGCCCGTTCTGTGTTCTCAACCTCAGTCAGGCTGCAGCCAAGATGAAATCCAAGATTAAAGTCATGGATCTGGCCCAGGTTCTTCTTGAAGTAACGGCACCCAAAGAAGCTCCTGCAAAAGAGTGATAAACTTCAATGCCCCGAAAGGGGCTTTTTTTATGTGAGGCGACTTTATGCCTTTTCCGGAACTGTGCGGAGAACTGGTATCGGCACTGGCCTCCAACGGCATAACGGAACCTACTCCGCCACAGGCCGATGCAATACCGATTATACTCAGAGGAGACAATCTGCTCCTTGTCGCACCGACGGGTATCGGTAAGACCGAAGCTGCCATGCTCCCCATTTTGGACACTATATTCCGGAATAAGTCGCATGAAGGCATACAATGTCTGTACATAACTCCGCTGAGAGCACTCAACCGCGATATGCTCGTCAGGATGGAAAAATACGGCAAAACACTTGACATCGGAGTAGCGGTAAGACACGGAGACACGTCGCAATCGGAAAGATCACGTCAGTCTGAAAAACCGCCGCAGGTCCTGATTACCACTCCCGAAACCCTTCAGGTCCTGTTCACGGGAAAAAGACTGCTGGAGCATCTTAAACATGTGAAATGGGTGGTTATCGATGAGATTCACGAACTGGCCAACACAGAAAGAGGGGCACAGCTGTCGGTCGCATTAGAACGCCTGACCCTCCTGGCAGGCGAATTTCAACGTATCGGATTATCCGCAACCGTCGGAAACGTAGCCAATGTCGCACAGTATCTGGTTGGTCCCAAAAGACACGTCGTGATAAGAAAACATGATACGTTTCGTGAATTTCACATAAATGTCGAATCACCGGAACCCTATACAAAAGATTCTGTTCTTCTTGACAAACTTCAGAGCGACCCTGATATACTTGGTGTTATGAAACGCGCGAAAGACATAATAGAATCAGGAAGATCTACTCTGTTTTTTGTTAACACCAGGGAAACCGCAGAATGGTTGGCAGCACGTTACCATATATGGAACGATGCGTTTTCCATCGAGGTCCACCACGGATCGCTTTCAAAAGAAATAAGGATGGATATGGAAGACCGCTTTAAATCGGGCGAAATTAAATCTTTAATATGCACGTCATCGCTGGAATTGGGAATCGATGTCGGATCCACAGACATGGTAATACAATACAACTCCCCAAGGCAAGTATCCCGTATGATACAGCGTGCCGGACGTGCCGGACACCGTATAGGTGAAACCATCAAAGCTACCGTCCTGGCCACATCCCCGGACGAAGTAGCCGAATCCATGGTGATTGCGAGACGCTGCGACTCCAAAGAGATGGAATTTCTGGAAGGACGCAAGTGTCCCCTGTCTGTCGTAGCCAATCAGCTTATCGCAATGACCATGTCCGGACCCATGAATCGCGATGTAGCATACAAACTGTTCACATCCACCAATGCATTCAGAACATTGACCAGATCGGATATGGATGACGTTCTGTCCCAATTAGAAGGGATTAAACTTATTTTTACCGACGGAGATAATTTTCGCAGATCTCGCAAGGGAATGAATTATTTTTACAATAATATCTCCATGATTCCCGACGAAAGAACATACCGTATACGCGACATAGGTACAAGAGCAATTGTAGGAACATTGGACGAAAGTTTCGCAACTACTCTCGAAGAATGCCCTCAATTCATAGCAAAAGGGCGTACATGGAAAGTAGTCGAGATGAGACAGGACGAGATACTCGTAGAGGAGATACACGAAGTCGGCACGGTCCCCAATTGGGTCGGATCGGATATTCCCGTACCGTTTGAAATTGCTATGGAAGTCGGAAAACTGAGAAGACTCCGGAACTACTCCGATTATCCGTGCAACGACAACTGCGCCAAAGTCCTTGATGCATATCTAGACAGTCAAGGCGATAACCCCGTACCTACAGACCGCACCGTCACTGTGGAATCCGGAAACCGCAACATCATAATCAACTCATGCTTCGGAACCAGAGTCAACGAAACTTTGGGTAAGATATATGCATCTCTGCTGAGCGCACGTTTGGGCGAAAGCGTGGGTTCGGACGTAGATCCATATCGTATAATACTCGAATTGCCCCGTTACATGGATCAAGACGCAATACGCAGCACTGTTTTGTCCGTAAAACCCGGAATGATAGAAGCATATTCGCGTTTGGCGATTTTGAACTCCTCGTTTCTCAGATGGAGATTTGCATTCGTTGCAAAGAAATTCGGCATAATTGACAAGGATGCCGACCACCGTTTCATCAATTTCGGAAGGCTTTTCGAACTGCACCACGGTACTCCGGCATACAACGAGGCCGTAAACAAAGTACTGTGGGAAGATTTGGATATTCCCAATACCGAAAAAGCGGTCAAAATGATTGCCGACGGCGAAATCGAACTGAAATTCGGAAGAGTCTCGCCGATTGGGCTGGAAGGACTTACGCGTTCCAAAGAACTTATGCAACCTCTGCGTGCAGACCACGCAATACTAATGGCTTTGAAAAAGAGACTTGAAGACGAGGTTATGTTCGCCAGTTGCATAAACTGTTGCTCGCAATGGCGTTTCCGTGTAGGCGATGCTCCGAAAAGATTCGTTTGCCCCCAATGCGGCGGAGTAATGATAGCCGTTCTCAAAAAATACGAAAGAGAAAATATCAAACTCGAAAATGTTAAAAACCCGTCTGCCGAAGACAAGAACAATCTGAAGAGACTGTACCGTAACGCAAATATTGTCAACGAACAGGGAAGGCGTGCGGCAATAGTGCTTGCCGGAAGAGGCATAGGGCCGGATACGGCTTCGAGAATACTCTCGAAAAGATTCGATGATGAAGACGAATTCTACCGCTCGATAATGAATGCCGAGATTCTTTTTGCACAAAACAGCAGATTCTGGGATTGAGATTGTCAGAAATTGGGTCCTTTGGCCACAAAATCCGGCTTCCTAACTTCTTCCTCAGGCTTGTGAAGTTTAACAGACTTTCCGTAAAATCCCTGTGAAATCACATAAACTTCCGAAGACGTATCCCTGGATGCATCGGGAGAATGCACTTTTACCGATTGGAACCTCTTCTCGAGTTCGTCAATCAATGTTTGAAACATATCTCCCATGAAGACCTTCATAACACATTTTCCTTCTTTCTTCAGGATGCGGTCACATACGTCCACCGCAAACATGCACAGATGGATGGAACGCGCATGATCCATGGAGTAGTGGCCCGCGATATTCGGCGCCATATCCGAAAGAACCACATCTGCCTTTCCTCCGAATCTGCGAAGCAACTCCAACATGGTAGAATCTTCGGTTATATCTCCAACGAAAGTCTCGACTCCTTCCAACGGCTTTATGTAACGGAGATCGACACCGATTACACGGCCACCTGGCCACGTACGCTGTTGAGCAACCTGCAACCATCCTCCGGGACAGGCTCCCAGATCGACAACCGCATCTCCTTCTTTGAATATGTTGAACCGGTCGTCTATCTGTAAGAGTTTAAAGGATGCTCTGGAACGGTAATTGAGCTTTTTTGCGAGTTTGTAGTAGTGCTCGTTACGACGCTCTGCCACCCAACGGTCATGCAGGTCTGCCATGATATCGTGTATGCCCTTTAGGATATTAGCATTATGATTGCTTCATACCAAGCATCGAACACACAGACTGATTGTCGGGAACCGGAATTCCCAACGAATTCATGATTTCCATCTGTCTGTCCGAGATATCGTTCAAAACCCATTCGTTGCCGAATCTCGATACTTTCAGCTTAGACAATTCATTAACGATGTCATCATAGTCCATTTTCTTGGACAGACCCGATGAAACCATACGTTCGATGAGATCATTACGAATAATGGATGCTATAAATCCCGCAAACGAACAGAAATCGGAGGTGTCGCAATCCTGTCTGGACGGGAAGAAACCGTATGATTTCATGCATATCTTGTATATCTCTTCCGGAGACGTGTCCGTATTGGTCACAATGGCCATGCGGCCTGCGTATTCTGTTCTGTCCGCAACCGCCTGCTGTATTACGGAAACTTCCACTGTACCGTTTGGTCCTTTCTTTACATCGAGGCAATCAACGGCATCCCCGTAACAATCTCTCAATGTTCCGCGAAGACCTTTGACCCATCCCATATTGCAGACGGCGGTCTGTATTGTCGACAGTACATCTCCGAAATCCGAAACGGCCTTTGCACGTGCAGCCTCGTCAAGATAGGAGATGACTTTTACGTTTGTATCTCCGATATCCCTGACTGCCGTGCCATAACTCACCGGTTTTGCATCATTCATAGTTCCCAAACAATCTGAAACTATGGATCTGAACACCTTACGGTCCGAAGGAACCGATATAATGAACTTTAATCCGGCTTCATACAGTGCCGCGACAAATTTCTTGGAGTAGAATCCTATGTCAAATACGAATGTACAATTTGTCGCATCGGAAAGATTCGATTCTGCAATTGCCTCCAAATCGCTTACACTGCAACCTGATGGCAAAAATCCGCATGCAAGCAATACACCCGAATCGTACGAATACGCATTCCAGGTTCCGTCGGAAACATATATTGCGATATCTTTGAAATCAATAGATAGGTTGCGTGTAAACTTTGCGCGAACCTCTCCCGAACCAAGTCCGGCATATGCGGTGCTCCTGTCACTGATGTTGAATAAATCAGATAAAACAGACTCGTCGGCAACATCGAATAAACGCTCGAACGGAACACGGCGTATACAATTTTGATATGCCAATGCAAGAATCATGCCTGCGGTTTTGTCGTCTGACGCCAACATCAGCTTATCATTCAGCCTCATATTGGTAGCGACTTTGTCTATCAACCAAACGGTTCCGAATGTTTTACTGACATTGGGTGCGTGAAGACCTCTGCTTGACGGTATCAGATTACCTTCGGCATCACAGCATCCGAGATATTTCCTTTTCTGACGCGGGCTCTTCTTTTCCGGATCCCAAATCGATGTTACCTCGTAAAGATAATACTTATTGCCTACGGCCTTCACATGTTTAAAGGTCATGATACTATGTCTCCGACATTGTATTTACTGTTTCAGTATAAATACAACATATTCAACGGCTGTTTATATACTTAATTTATCGGTACAACCGGCATTTTGCGTACTTTTTATATGGTGCTTGCCGATAGGGAATATCAGAGGATACATATGAGCGGTTGGACCTACGAAAAATCCGGAGTCAATATCGATAAGAAATCGAGTTCCATCAAAGCACTCGTAGACGAACTGAATTACAAAAGGTCAGGTATCGGACAGATGGTCCGCATGCCCGGATTATTCGCCAGTCTGATCGATTTCGGTGACAAATATATCACGTTGGCCACTGACGGAGTCGGTTCCAAACTCATGATTGCCGAAGCACTCAACAAATGGGACACAGTAGGTATAGACTGCATCGCTATGAACGTTAACGATACAATATGCGTCAATGCGGAACCCACATCTTTCGTCGATTACATTGCAATAGACAAACCCGATGACGACATAACCCGTGAAGTAGGTATCGGATTGCAAAAAGGAGCAGAACTCTCCAATATGGAAATTGTAGGCGGAGAAATTGCCGTTCTCCCCGAAATCGTCAACGGCCTGGACCTCAGCGGAACATGCATGGGATATGTTGAGAAAGACAAAATCATAACCGGCAGCAAATGTGTACCGGGCGATCTCATTGTATCCATCAAATCCTCTGGAATACACTCCAACGGACTTACCCTTGCCAGAAAGATTGTCGAGGCTAATGAAATCAAATGGACAGATCACGTATCCGGACTGTCCAAAACAATAGGCGAGGAACTTTTGACGCCGACCGAGATTTATGTCAAACAGGTTCTGGAAATAACATCGAAACATGACGTCCACGGCCTGGTTGATATTACAGGCGGAGGATTGCGCAACATTCTCAGAATGGCCAAATGCAAATATGTTATATCAGACCCCGTAAAACCTGCACCTATCTTCAAAGTACTTCAGGAACTCGGACAGGTAGAGGATCGCGAAATATATCAGACTCTGAACATGAGCATGGGATTCACTGTCATCGCACCGGCGGACGAAGCAGAAGAAATTGCATCGGAATACTCCAATGCAGATATAGTGGGCCGTGTCGAAGAAGGAGAAGGAGTTCTGTTGGAACCCGGAAACATTCTGTATGACCACTACTGATGTCGGGATTACCCGACATCAAAAATTCATTTTTGCATACAACGCACCGCATACGGCACCCAACGCCGTACATGTTTCAAGGGAAAAACCCCCGGGTGTTATGTCGAGATTAAATTTGGGTATAGATGCTACGTTCTTCGGAACCCCGTGCGGACCTATTCCGAAAACCAGCAAAACACTCTGCCCTCTTTCCACCATATCTGCGACTCCGGACAAATCCGTCTGTTTCTTTGCATCGGGTTTGCTGGTTGTAAGAATCGGCTCCCCCAATTGAGGCGGGAATCCTTTAGCCGGATAGGGGAATTTATGAAAACGTCCTGCTTCGGCCATCTCTAAAAAATTATTGCCGTGCGCACCGATAGAGGTGGTTCCGGCAACATATTGGGCTATTTCCATAGAAGTACGGCATTCTTCGGGAATCGGAAATCCGAATAGGGCTAAATTCATGTCGAAAGCTCTTGCCAAATCGCCTGCACGTGCTATTATGCGACGATGTGGTTCACGAAAATTCTGATCATATGAGTTGTAAAGGCCTATTGTAATCCTTCCTCTCCCCATATCAACACCTTTTACGCCCTACGATAGCAAACGCATCCCCGTCCATAAAAATTTCATATTCGGGATAATCCGTCTGTAGCTTCTCGACTTCCCTCATGACCTGACCCAAAGTCAGACCACAGGTTCTGATGTCGATAAAAACTCTATCGGGTTCCATAGGGATACCATCACAAATGAAAAGGAGAAGTCATGGTGCCGTGAGCCGGGCTCGAACCAGCGACTTCAAGATCTTCAGTCTTGCACTCTCCCAACTGAGTTACCACGGCAGTAATCCTCCCCAAGGATAACTCAAATATAAAGATTATTGATGCCCTCCCTCTATTCGACAACACCGATACCATTACTATTGCCTAACCGAACACACATAGGCATTATGCAACACGTTCCATCACAACTTTCGGCCTCTTACCGTTGAAACACACGCCGTACAGAATCTGATTTTTGCCGAGTCCATAGGAGTATTCTCTGTTCTTGATTTGCTCTATTGCATCTTCGGCTTCTTTCAGTTGGACTTCTTCGCTGTCCGTTTTGGATTTGCTCTTCTTGAATTCGATTACGATATCCGGAAGTCCGGGACGGTTGTGCTTCATTATGATGTCCGCCCTTCCGTTTCCGGCTTCTTCTTCAAGATAGACTTTGTAATCACCCATGCTACTCATGGCAGCGGATGCGACTATCAATTGATAGTCGCCCTCGTCTTTCAGAACAA
>SAMEA104315432__coassemble_864_pt1 | contig 13367 bp, 14 predicted proteins | sample SAMEA104315432__metabat2_high_PE_023 | metagenome-assembled genome bin SAMEA104315432 (sample SAMEA104315432) | gut metagenome | biome: Monkey gut; feature: monkey-associated habitat; material: faeces | place: China | collected 2013 | reverse complement strand
TGCGCGTGATATGCATCATATCCGTTTTCCTTGAGTTTTTTCACAATGGAACGTGCGCTCTCTATCGAACGGTCGACTGCCTTGCAACGGCCTACATCCTCGCATCTTCCGCCGGACATTATCGCTATCTTGGAACCCATTCCTACTTTGTTCGCAAGTTTAACGGATTTGACCGCTATATCGTATCTTTGGTCGTCCGTCCATCCTTCGTCTATTCCAACGGGTGCCAAGATGAAGAGCTTCTGATCGCGCGGTTCCATAAATGTAACTCTCTCCAACCCTTTGAGACCCAAACTTTTCTTGAGAATCGGTAAAAGAATTGATGACGACATGTCTCCGCGTACAGCCGCATCGATCTTTCCGTCAATCAAATCATTGGTTAATTCATAGGGATTGTCATAGATAGTTACATTGCAATCGTCCATTGCCAAGACACTGCGTTCTACGTTTCCCGCATCCGTTCCACGCCCTATTCCGACATGGACATCGGGAAGTTTTCCGCTTAGCAGTGTCTTTGAGGTGAACATAATAACCACGGATTATGGATGCCTGTTATAAACCCTTGCAACAAACGTTCTTATTGGACGATATCAGAAGTTATGTGGATCTAATTTGATCGAACTCGTATTCATCCCAGCTTCTTTCCCCCAAAACGATTTCCAATTCCGGGAGTGTTAGCATGGGGCGGTCGTATCTCGCCGAATCGTCCATTGCAATACGCGGACACGCTGTGTTTACATACGCATCTACACGATATGACATTAAAGACATGGGGTTCACTTCTTCCATAACGGCCTTGAAAGCTTTCTTTCCGTGCGACCTTATGGACATGACTGCTTTGTCTGCTTCTTCCATGCGTTTCTGTCCGATTTTGGTACATACAATAACAAGATAACTCTCTGCTTCGGTAGCTTTCTGTATGGTTGCGAATCTGCGTCTGAGAATGCGATCGCGTGTTTCTGCCATATTGCGCACTTCGCCCGTGACCGGATTCAGCACGAAAACTTCTTTCTGAACCCCGAATGCGGCTGCAAGAGGATGGAAATCGCCTTCTCCCAAAAATAGGAATGCGTCGACATCATCCATGACTGCTTCCGCGGAACTGCAGTTGCAACCCAGAACCTGCCCAGGATAACATAGCCTTTTGTCTCCCATACCTACCGACACTGTTCTACCGGACTGTTTCAAAAGCGACTCTACACGCGGAATTAATCCAAGATATTGGATTGTAGCAAGAATTCCGACTCTGTTCGGAAGTTCTGTCAGCGAATCCATAACAGAATCCGGAATTACGGCATCCGAGCGGGATTCTATATACAGAACATTTGGGTCAAAACCTTGCGACGGTATGGGAGAATGACCAAAATGCACCATCGCCTCGGCGAGTTCATGATAATTATAAAGATCACAGGCTCCGTAACACGGACAGCCTATGATCGTTATATCGGCCCCCGTCCTGCTGGACAGGTAATCTGTTATTTCCGATGCGCGAATTTTCAAGCCTTCGGGCAATTGAATGGCGACGGAGGAAAAACCTCCGTCGCGAATCCACGCAACGACGCGATCGAGTTCAAAATCAAACATCGATTTTAAAGGATGAGTTCCTGACCTTTCTCTACGTCAACGTAGCAGGGGGAAGGGAACTTCATAGAGGCTCTCCAGAGAGCATCCTTTGCGATTGCGGCTTTCTCAGCGGGAACACGAACGGTCAGGATTGCCTGGTTGCGCTCGAGCCTTGCTGCGGTACCGACGGTTTTACCGAATCCCTGACGCATTCCGCTCGAAACACGGTCTGCTCCTGCTCCCGTTGCCAGTTTGTTCTCTCTGAGAACGACGTGGGGGTATGCACGAACGGTCATGTGGTAGTTTGCGACACCACACTGTCCGTTGAGGACTTTGTTTGCTGCGATACGTCCGGCCTCGATAGAGGTGTGTCTGATCTGAACGCGGTTTTTTACCCTGAGGGTAAGGGTCACAGGGAACTCTTCGCGAAGGTTTCCCATTTCGTACTGGGAGACCCTGCTTGCAGGAACTCCTCCCATGTACTCGCGGCGAGTGTATGCCTGACCTTTAATCTGCCTGTACATCGATGCGGGCTTTCTTACCATTTGCACCACCTAGTGTGTGAATGTGACAAGGCAACATCGGAATTGCTCCATGACGTCGCCTCTCTCGATAGACTGCACGATTGATACCGCCCATATAAACATTACGCCCATTTTTCTATTATCCCGATTTTAAACGGGCTTTATATTTGGGACGCGCACGTGAAATATTATTTAGAGCAACGGGCATGGGGGCTTTGATGCGCTCATTCGGTTTCGAGGTAAAATCCCGCGAGGGAAAAGATGTGAAGATCCCATTGGCTGTTGCAGGCCAGACTATGGTAGATGTCCAAAGAATACTGACGGAAATTGTATCCTCCGTCCTCAGAACGGAGATGCTTATCCAAAACGACATCCCGTCCCGCATCTTATCCAGATACCAGCTCACGGTAGGCGGTAACGTACCCGGAGGAATATCATCCGAATCGAGTTCGGAAGGACGGCAACTCATAGAATCCTGTCTGGATGCTTTCTGCGGAACACTCGATTATGTAGGAAAGGGTATCGTAAATCCGTGGATATCCAACAACTATCCCGAGACACTGGGACGCAGAAAACTGTGCGAAGCCATACTTGCGCTGTCCGACCACATTGACGGCTACACACTCAGATACGGCGATGCCGATTCGATGAGAGAATTCACCGGCGTAAACCGCGATAAAATGCTGGCTCAGATTAAAGAGGACAGCGCGGTTCACAGAAATGCATCCCGCCTGGGAGTATTGATCGGCGATATCGGAAAGAAAAAAGTGTATCTGTTCGACGGAAAGGACAAAATTCAGGTTCATTTTGGAAATGCTGCATCTGAACACGCGAAGAATTTCATCTCCAACGGAATCGTAATCGTGCGCGGAACCGGAGAATTTAACGAGAACGGTGTTCTGAAATCGATAAAAGACGTTACCGGCATCACACCGGTCGACACAATCAGCTACAAGAGAATCGTTTCCGAAAACCGTGACATAACCCTCGCCTGTGCCCTTCCCGCACATGTGACCGTGAATGCCGACGGATCCGTATGGACTTTCAGAAATGACGATCTGGGAGTGGATGTCAGTAAAAACAACTGGGACGATGCCACATTGGCATTCCACGAATATCTGGAATTCCTTTGGGAAGAATATGCGGAATCCGACCGCGAATTGGAAGGGGAAGAGAAAGATATTGCAGAATTACTGAGATCTTATGCACCCCTGTTCTGAAATTGTCCGGATGGGTAAGCACTGTTTCTATAGTTCGCCGTAATCGGTAAATCGAGCGTAATAACGCGGAAAACAGACGCACCCTCTGCCTATTTCTAAAAATCACATACGGAATACCCGACCGCGTAATACTTATATTGCGCGCACAGTAGGTCGCGTGATTGCGCACATGTCCAAAAGACGCGTTCCATCCAAAACGGTTTCTGATATAGGTCGGAGCCGCATCACACAGCTCATGGATTTGTCGGAAGAAGCGATTCGCGCCGACAAACCGGAAAGAGCGCGCAGATATGTATGGTTGGCAAGACGCATAGGGATGAAAACACGCGTTGGAATACCTAAGGAACGCATCTATTGCAAAGGGTGCCTTGTTCCTCTGATGCCGGGCATCGATTGCAGGATCAGACTGTCTGACCACAAGGTAACCATTACGTGTGAAATGTGCGGTACAATACGGCGCATGCCGTACCTGAAGGAGCAGAGAAGATGACCGAAAAGGATGCCAGAAAAGAACTCATGAGAAGAGCAAATGAGTTAAATGCGACGGTACACGTCGGAAAAGACGGACTCGACCAGGGTTTGTTCGACGAAATAACCGCTCAACTCAAGAAAAACCGCCTCATCAAAATCAAAGTTCTGTCAAATTCCGACGACGGTGCCAAAGACGTAGCTGCAGCCATCGAAGAAGCCACTGGTGCGGTTGCAGTTGATGTAAGAGGCGGGGTCATCGTACTGACAGACAAAAGAAGCTGGACATCGCTCTGCCAGAAAAAATTCTAAGGTGTCATCATGTTGGACATAAACATAATCAGATCGAATCCTGAAATGATCAGAACAATGCTCAGAAACAGGAACAAAGACGAAAGCATCCTGGACAGACTTCTTGCGGCAGATTCGGAATGGAAAGAACTGACAAACGAGAACAACAAACTCAGAAAAGTTAGAAACGAAGTTTCGATGGAAATTTCCAAAATGGCAAAAGGAGCCGAAAAAGATGCCAAAATCGAGGAAATGCGCGGAGTCGGAGACAAAATAAAGGCAAACGACGAGAGAATGGCCCAGCTTGAGGAGATAAGACAGGACTGCGTCCTCAATATCCCCAACATCCCTCATGAATCCGTCCCGATCGGAAAGGATGAGCACGACAATGTCGTTGTGTATGAAAAAGGAGAGAAACGCACATTCGATTTCAAACCCAAGGAACACTGGGAGATAGCAGAGGACTTGGACATTATCGATTTCGAACGCGGTACCAAAGTGGCCGGAAGCGGATTCTACTGCCTGAAAGGGGACGGAGCCAGACTCGAAAGAGCCTTGGTGAACTACTTCCTCGACGTACACCATGACCAGGGTTACACGGAAGTATTCCCGCCTGTCGTTGTTAACAAGAATGCAGTCATAGGAACCGGACAATACCCCAATCTCAAAGATGATATGTATTATCTTGAAAAGGATGAAATGTTCCTCAACCCTACTGCGGAAGTTCCCGTAACCAACCTGCTCCAGGACGAGATTCTCGACAAAAGCCAGTTGCCCATATACTATACCGCATACCTTCCCTCTTTCAGAAGAGAAGTCGGAAAACATGCGGACACGAAAGGAATCATCAGAGTACACGAGTTCAACAAAGTTGAAATGGTCAATTTCGTCGAACCGAGCGTATCGTATCAGAGGCTGGAAGAACTCAGACAGAACGCAGAAGATCTTATTCTCGGACTCGGTCTTCCTTACAGGGTGCTTCTGCTCTGTACCGGAGATATGAGCTTCTCATGCTCCAAATGTTACGATTTGGAACTCTACGCCCCCGGAAAAGATGCTTGGTTAGAGGCATCGTCTGTATCCAACTTCACTGACTTCCAGGCAAGAAGAGCCAGAATAAAATACAGGCCCGAACCTCACCTCAAGAGCGAATTCGTACACACGCTCAACGGTTCCGGATTGGCTCTCCCCAGAACAATGGTTGCCATCCTTGAAAACTATCAGAACAAGGACGGAACCGTAACCATTCCCGAAGTTCTCAGACCCTACATGAAAGGTCAGGAAATTATCGGAAGAAAATAAACGGATTGGGCTTAGGCCCATCCTTTTTCATGCGTCGGATTCGTTTATTTCAAAATCCCCGCATTTTGCAACAACTCCGTTGCACACTGCCATACAACCCCTCACCCCGTTAACGGAGCATATCATTTCGACTGCATGTTCCGGATTATCTATGCAGAGGTTCCCCAGCTTTGTCGCACAGGCATCTGCAAGAATTGGATTGTCTGCAATAACGGTGGCCATGTCGCAATTACCCAAAGAAACCGAATGTCCGATCTTGCCGGACGACGTACAGATTCCCAACGGCTTACCCTCGGAATTTACTGTAATCGTAAACAGCGGAATCCCGTCCAATCCTGTGTACAGCCCTATATTCACATCAACATCGGATATAATGCCCAGGTCTCCGTCATTGTCCAAGATCATGTGTCTGCACCCCTTTTCAGACAGACCCATCATGACATGATAATCTATGGCTCCGGCAACCGATGCCATCGGTCCGACACCTGCAATTTTAGATGATTCGCACATCAAACGAATGATTTCCGGATCATCATCGCTTGAAGTATATGGATCGTATGTTAATCCGAAAAACGAATCTTTAGCCATCTTTTCCAAAATATCCGATCTTGCTTCTGTAATCAATTTCTCAATATATTTCAGATAACCGAATTCAACGGTAGCATCAATACATGTTTCTCCGATGACAAACCGCCCGTGCTCCAAGTCCATAGTCCTTAATCACATGTGATATTCAATAATTTGCTTATTAGGAGAAATTTTCCTAAATGCAATAACTATCTAATTAATGTCCTAATTGTATAATTAAATTACCGATGGGTTAAATAATCTACGTTAACATCGCAATGATGCCGTTATCGGTAAATCTTTGTCGAGGATAAATCATGGATACAAACATTCAGGAAATCACCATAACCGTGATGCCGGGATTAAATAAACAGGGTCAAAAAGAAAAATTCGATAAACTTGAAATCCGTCCGGGCGATTTGATATCTATCGTCGGACCCACAGGCTCCGGAAAAACGGCATTCATCAACGATATAGAGGTATTTGCTCAGGGCGATACCGTAACCGGACGTCGTATACTGGTTAACGGAAAAGAACCTGAAGAATCCCTCATACGCGATCCGTCCTGCAAACCGATTGCCATGATAACGCAAAACACCAAATGTCTGGCAGATCTGTCCGTAGAACAGTTTTTGGAAATGCACAGATCTACCAGAGGCAACCTGTCCCCGAATATCGTCAAAGAAGCTATAGAACTGGGAAATATGTTTACCGGTGAAAAATTCAACGGATCATGGAGAATATCAAGTCTTTCTGGCGGACAGACGCGTTCTCTGATGATTGCAGACGCATTACTCATTTCAGATGCCCCCATAATACTTCTGGATGAAATCGAAAATGCGGGAATATACAAAGAAGAAGTTATAGCAGCTCTCAGAAAAATGAAGAAAGCAGTCATTTTTGTCACACATGACCCCTATGTATCAATGATTACCGACAGAAGAATCGTGATGTGCAACGGTGAAGTTGCGGATATAATAAATGCAGGGAAAACGGAAGCAAATGCCATTAATTTGGTACGTAAGCTCGATGAGGAACTGTCGGTTATCCGTGAACGTCTGAGAAAAGGCGAAATTATCAATGAGGTGACAATTTGACGGAAAAACTTCGCCTTATGGTGATAGCAGGACCGCCGAGTGCAGGAAAAACAGCTGTCATAAAACAAATGATAAAACACATAAAAGAAACAGGAAAACATCCCGCATTCCTTAAAATCGATGTGGTCAGAGCATTCGAAGACGAAGAGCTGAAGAAAGAATTCGGCATCCCCACACGCAAAGTCTACTCCGGTGATATGTGTCCCGATCACATGAGTATAATGATCATAACCGATGCCATAGAGTGGGCTGTTTCACAAAATTCGGACGTTTTGATAATAGAAAGTGCGGGCCTGTGTCTGAGATGCACCCCGTATTTCACAAATTCTTTCGGAATATGCGTAATGTCATCTCTTTCCGGCACACATGCTCCGTTAAAAATGGCGCCTATGATTGATCTTTCAGACGTGTGCGTGGTAACAAAAACAGATTTGATATCCCAAGCCGAGAAAGAAGTATTCAGAGAAAGCATAAGACAAGTCAATCCGGATATGGAAATTGTCGAAACCAATGCCATACAGGGTACCGGACTGAGATATCTTTTCAGAAAAATGGATTGTGTTGAGGAAATAACTCCGAAAACAGAGATTTCGTTACGCGGAAACCCTCCTTTGGGAGTTTGTACAATCTGTATAGGAAAGAAGAATGTTGGATGGCAAAATCATTTCGGAGTCATCAGGAGGATGAATGATGCAGACAACATCTATCGCGGTGAATGAATTCGTACCGCCCGGTAAAAACTGCGGGGCATGCGGATGCAGAACATGTGACGAATACACCGCACGCGTATCGTCCGGCAACATTGACAAAGAGTCGTGTCCGTTCTACAGAGAAAAACCGGTTTCGGAAGAGATTCCGATCTGCAACGCCAAATACAGCGGAAAAGATGTTGTCGGACAGGAGTATGATTATGTCATAACTGCCATGCCCGGAGAGCCTTCGGCAAGAAAAATAGTTCTCCCGTTCAGACCTGATCTCGTCGAACGCCTGAATATTGTTCCCGGAGATATTGTAGTAGGTCGCCCCGCGGGTGCAGGATGTCCGATAAATCATGTAATGAAAATCATTGATGCCGACATAGTAACCGGCGTACTGACAGGTTTCGTATTGGGTCCGTCACTGTCCCGCGGACATTTTGATAAGGTCAAAGAAGTAAAAATGTATCATATGCTAGGATTCGAAGGAAGGGCCATTCCGATAAAGAAAGAACCGGCATTCGGCATAAGACAACACTTTCTGCCCGGATTCTGCATGATGGACAGAGCCCATACAGGCCTATGCAATATGGTAATCGATAAACCCTGGGGAATACACGTAAGAGTAGAGGATGTGGTGATTTTATGAATATGACAAAATCCAAATCCATAGAATCCATTCAGCATAAAATCAACGAAAAGAAAGCAATAGTATATACTGCGGAAGAATTCAAACAGCTCGTTAAAAACGGAAAAAAACCGTCTTTGGATGAGGTTGATGCCGTAACTGCGGGATCTTTCGGCGTCATATCGGGTACCATGGCGATAATGTGCGTACCGGTATGCGAACCGGGAGTCTTCAAACGTGCAGTAAGTCTGACTTTAAACGGCGTACCTGCAAACATCGGACCGTGTCCGAACGAATCTTTGGGATTGATGGACATTACGGTAAACGGAACTGCCCACCGTGATATGACTTACGGAGGTGGACATCTGTTCAGAGATTTGGTATCCGGAAAAGAAGTAGAAGTATCCGTAAAAACAGATGACGGCAGAACCATTTCACGCAATATTACCTTGGATGAAATCCCTTATGCCAAAATGGTAACTACCCGCAGTTTCTTCAAAAATTACAGTTGTTTCGCAACCGCCGATGAAGATGTGAAGACTATATTCCGCGGACCCGAATGCATGAAAGGAGGATGGAACGAAGCCACATTCAGCGGTTGCGGAGACATAAATCCCATTCAGAACGATCCGGAATGCAGATTTCTTAAAACGGGTGCCGGCGTTTTTGTTAACGGAGCTCCCGGAATCGTACTGGGGCCCGGAACCCGCAGCAATCAATCAAAACCGAATCTTTCCGTGGAAGCAGACATGCATCTTATGAAACCGGAATATATGGGAGGATTCAAAACATCGGCAGGGCCGGAGTGTACAATATCTGTCGGAACCGTATTCCCTGTATTTGACCAGAAAATGCTGGATGATCTCATAGTGACCAATAAAGAATCGGCTATGCCCCTCTGCGACGTACGTGACAGGAAACCGATATGCATGGGCAACTACGCATCGGTGTGGACAAAAGACAATGACGTTGTTAAAGCGGATATGTCAAAATGTATCCATTGCGAGATTTGCTCCGCAGACCTCCATTGCCCCAGAGATGCGTTTCCGTCCAAAGGAATCGACCGCAGTCTGTGTATGGAATGCGGAAACTGCGTAGTCAACTGCAATGGGAGCGCATTCTCATGCGACATGGGGTCCGTAGAATTTCATATGCCGGACGGCAACACAATAAACGTGCCTGTAATCCAAAGGCAGTCCAGCAGAAAAATAGGTAAAAAGGTATGCGAAGAATTGAAAAAATCAGTATCTGATGGTAATTGGTCATTAGGATTTTTTAAAGTTGACGGGGGAATTCAATGAACGGTAATGCAAGAAATTATACATTATTCTGTGTCGAAAACGGCGAACGCGTAGAAGAGAACTATACGCTTGACTGCCCTAACGGACACAACAGTCTTCTCAGAGCAGAATACGTGAACAAACAGTTAAACGTCGGTACCGAGAAAAATATCTTCAGATTCAAAGATTGGCTTCCGGTCAGCAACACATTCGATTGTAAAGCGGGACCTGTTACATTCAGAAGCGAAAAACTGTCCAAAGAACTCGGATTAAAAAACCTGTGGGTTTGTTTTACGGGATATTATCCGGAACGCAATGCGTATGCCGTATCAGGTTCGTTTAAAGAATTGGAAGCGTTGCCGACATATGCTCGTCTGAAAGATTTTTCGGATGATTCGATTGTCATCGCATCTGCAGGAAATACCGCCAGAGCTTTTGCCGAAATAGGAAATAAAATAGGACGCAAATGCGTTATCGTGGTTCCGGAAAAAGCAGCTAACGGCATTACGGTAACCGAAGATAACGGCATGGCCACATTGATTTCCGTCAAAGGAGATTACAGCGATGCGATATCGGTTGCAAACAGAATATCGTCTGCCGACGGATATGTACCCGAGGGAGGAGCCAAAAATATTGCCCGCAGAGACGGTATGGGAACGGTAATGCTTGACGGAACCGTCACTGCCGGCCGCCTGCCGGATCATTATTTCCAAGGTGTCGGAAGCGGAACAGGCGGAATAGCCGCATGGGAAGCTGCCATGCGTTTGGTAAACGACGGAAGATTCGGATGCAAACTTCCAAAATTGGAATTATCTCAAAATGAACCGTTCACACCCATGAAAAAAGCATGGGATGCAGGCAGAAGAAACATCACTCCCGAGGATCTCGGAAACAAAGAAGACGTCTTCGAAGTGTATGCCGATGTGCTGACCAACAGAACGCCGCCTTATTCCGTATGCGGAGGAGTGTTTGATGCCATGACTGCATGCAACGGAAGATTCCATTCTGCTGACAACAACGAAGCAAAAAGTGCCGAAAATCTGTGGAATTCCATAGAAGGGGCTTCACCCAACCCGGCTGCATCCGTAGCTCTGGCAACGCTTATCAAGGCCGTAGACGAAAAACTTGTTGATCCGTCCTCGTGTATTATGCTGAATATGACGGGCGGAGGCATAGAGCGTGCCCGCGAAGATTACGATATGGCCAGAATCCAAACCGCGGCATCTGTGAATACGGATGTATCGGACAGCGAACTGATGGAGATATTGTCATGAATGAAGAAGAAGTTATAGAACAATTGAAAGGCATCGACTATGTGTTCAGCCTTCCGTGTGATAAAAACAAGCGTTTAACGGACATGTTGCATTCTTCTTTCGAAACCATAGACATCACGCGTGAAGAAGATGCTGTCGGAATGAGTGCGGGTACCGCACTTTTGGGAAAAAAATCCGTTGTGTCGATTCAGAGTTCCGGACTTGGAAACATGATCAATGCTATGATGTCTCTGACAGACTGTTATAAACTTCCTTTGTTTATCTTAGCAAGTTGGAGAGGCACCGAATCAGAAAAAATAGAAGCGCAGGTTCCGTTCAATTCACGTATACCCGAACTTTTGAAAGTATACGGCATAGGTTGCGACATAGTTGAAAATAAAGACGATATCGCAAAAATCGGTCAAAGTCTGAAGGATGCTTTTGAAAATTCCAAGATAAAAGTTATACTGATAAAACCCGAGCTATGGTGTAACTCAAAACGCTTGGAAACAGAATATCCCTCCAGAAAACATAAAAAAATCGATGTATCATACTCTGAATTTCCGGAACCTACGCTTACACGCCTTGATGCAATACGTGAAATCGTGAAATGCATAGGTGAAAATGACATTATCGTGTCAAATATCGGCGTTCCTTCAAAAGAAACATACGCAGCAGGGGATCGTAACCTCAATTTCTATATGCTTGGAAGTTACACGCAGGCAACACCAATAGGCTTTGGAATGTCGTTGTGTACCGATCGCAAAGTAGTTGTTATTGACGGAGACGGAAGTTTGATGGGTTCGTCTTTCTTCCCCGTATTATCAACAACGAACCGCGATAATCTAACCGTAGTATGTCTGGATAACGGAACATTCGGATCCACCGGCAATCAGGTAGATCCCGCATACTCCAGCGTAGATTTGTACATGGTTGCCGAATCATACGGCCTCCCTTGTGTAGAAAGGGCATGCAACAGTATTGAAATTGAAAAAGCATTTACAGACAACAAATGCATGAAATTTATCCATATTCCGATTAAACCGTTCAACTCGGATTCGCCGAATATCCCGCTCAGTGCCGAAAACATCAAAAAAAGATTCATGCAACATGTTTGAAAATCTGAAGTGTGTCCGAAAGGACACACCAATCAGATATCCATCTTGTCGAAATCCAAAATCAGTTTTTCTGCATCGATGCCTTTTCCGCGGATTGCCAATTTAGCACGGATGTCTGCTTCCCCGTTTCTCAATGCGGACGAAGTTATTCCATAACGCTGAGAAACATTTGCTTCAATGAACGCCCCCAGCAAATCACATGCCTTTAGATCGGTTCCGTTACGTTTGCCGAAAACAGGATCGTCAAGATTCACAAACGGCCTCAATGCCATGTTCGAAAACTCATCAACCCACTCTTTTCTCAGCAAAGGCATAATTACCGAATCAACGGCTTCATTCTCATATTCTTCTAACAAAACAGCTAATCCGGATACGTTTTCTTTGATTGGCGAAATAACATCTTTTGTCAACACTTCGGGAATATCATGGAAAAGGCCTGTGTAAAAGTCGTTGTACAATTGCTTATCATCGACGTTTTGATCGAGATCGTGCAAAAACATCGAATATGCAACAATTAAAGAATGCCCCAAAACAGTCGTCTTTGGAATACGCGGAGTGCGAACCCAACGCTGTTGGAATCTTAACTGTCCGACAAGTCTAATAAAATCCCCTGCCGGCGAATTGACATCCAGTGTCCGCACGGCATCCAAATCACAATGCTGCCTTATTTGTTGATTGATTTCATTACGGGTTTCTTCTATTCCGTACAGTGAACGGTTTGATTCATAAATTAAATCAAACTCCCATTTTGTTGCCAAATAATGAGCCGCACGAATTATTGCGTCTTCAATGGAATTGTTTTCGGAACGCAGATACGCAATAAAATTCGAACGAAATTCTGAATTACAGTCCGGCACCAATCTGTCAAATTCCGATATTACGAAATCGTTAACCTCTTTCTTCTTTTCAAGAACTACTTTATGAAATACCTGTGGTTTCAAATCTGTTAGAACAGAACGCTGTATGAAAGAATACAGACATTTCTCGATTAAAGATTTCCATTGAATGGTTTTTCCGTTGTATTCTTCCGTTTTTGCAATATACCATGCAATCATTGCTTTATGCGATTGCTTATCCAATTCTGTTAATTCTATCGGACACAGATGATCGTTCCATCTATGCATGTTAACAGAATCGAATAGCAAATAGATTAATTTGATATTCATTACAGGATTGGACATAATTGATTAATGCTGTCACAGTATTAGTAACGAACGTTAATAATGTATATCCATGAAAATCCACACACAATATTGATTTATGTGAGATTTATTGCAAAATCTGTTCCATTAAAACTTTCGGCCTCTTGCCGTTGAAGCAGATTCCGTACAGAATCAGATTCTTGCCGAGTCCGTAGGAGT
>SAMEA104315432__coassemble_852_pt1 | contig 13582 bp, 11 predicted proteins | sample SAMEA104315432__metabat2_high_PE_023 | metagenome-assembled genome bin SAMEA104315432 (sample SAMEA104315432) | gut metagenome | biome: Monkey gut; feature: monkey-associated habitat; material: faeces | place: China | collected 2013 | reverse complement strand
CCAATTTCCTCTTGGAATTGAAGGACAAGAGGTACTCATCCCGTGATGTGGGAGTGATCGAAAACGGATCATGGGCTCCTGCAGCAGGTGCGGAGATAGAGAGGATATTCTCATCGATGGAAGGTGTGAGACTCGTACGTCCGAGGATAACAATAAGGTCAGCAATGAAGGATGAACAGATGGTGGAATTATCCGATCTGGCTGAAAAATTGGCATGAGTTGGAAATAATGTGGAAAACATCCCCGATTGAACGTTGTTAAAACCAAAAGCTTATTAATTACGTTCTAATCGGGGGTATGCTTGCAAGGGTAGTCAAGCATGGCCAACGACGCTAGCTTGAGGGGCTAGTCCTTAGTGGTCCGTGGGTTCAAATCCCATCCCTTGCACCACTATTCTGTGTTTTGGTTTGTTGGATGCTACGGATTAGGAAAGTTTGTATTTCATTTCCGCAGATCCGTTATTCATTATGAAATCAACAAAAGCTCCGTTTACAAACACCATGCGGGGAGCTTTATGACCTACATCCGCATCTGTAACAACAGGTACGTCTAACGACTTTAACTCGTCACAGACAACATCTCTGTACCCGTGTCCTTCATAAAATAGAGGCCTTCCGAACACAAAACCGGATGCGCTGTCGAACCAACCGTCACATTTCATATCAGACAGCATTCTGCGTATACGGGATTCGTCCATTTCGTAGGTTTCCATATACCATATGATTCCGTCTGACGAATATTTATTAAGGAAACCGTCGACATCAAGATTCTTCTTGCGATGCATCCATTCCAAAATATCCATGCATCCTCCGACCAATCTACCAGACATGTGATTGGAATCGCATACCCATTCGGTTTTTTCGGTACAGTTCAGCGGCTCAGTTCCGGTAACACGATCTGAGAAAAATACCTCGTGTTCGGAAAATGAATGCTGAGACAATATCTTCCCTTCGAGAAATTCCAGTTCTTCGGATACGCTTCTGTGCCATGGATCCATACCGAAATCTCCAAAATTACCTGCATAAATCGAAGCAATATCGTGTTCCACTGTTAACCTGATTGCCGTGTTCGTATTGTCGGAATATCCTTGAAACCATTTTGGATTGTCTTCAACTGCATCCCAATCCATATAACGCTCCAATTCCTCCTGATAATCTCCGCCTTTCGCAGAAATTATAACATCGACATCCTGATTTTCAAACAAAGAACACAATTCTTTGGCTCTTTGTTCGGCCGATGCACTGCGTCCGCTTCCGTCATAATCTCCGTACACATCATCGGTTTCCAAAACAGAATAACCCCTCTCTGATAATTTCTTGCGCGCATTGGCAAAACGATTCTTGTCCGTTTCATCGGTAACGCCCATAGACGGGGCGGTGACTCCTACAGTTCCGCCTTTTTTCAGAAATTCGGGATACTTCATGACCCTTTATAATGCATATAGTTTTTAGATTTTCATATTGATAAAAATGTATTCGGATTACTGTTCTCGACAGCGTAATTTCATAATTCAATTCAACTGTTTACTGATTTTCCCTTGTTCTGTCAAAAAAACATAAAATCTACGTGACATCAGATCGAATCACATTACACAACACATTGTTCATAATTAATAATCATATATTATTGATTAATAAAATGTTATTAACATTTTGATAAATTCTAAATAATAATCCCGAAAATGACGCTTTGATGAATAATTCATTGGTAGCGGCGTTAGCTGCATTGGTTATAATCGTGGCCGCAATAGGAGGAGCATTGGTACTCACTCATGATAGCGACAAAGACGATGAAGACAGAGATAAGATAACCGTCACAATGGCTTGGGAAAAAGACATTGTAGAGAAAATAACAGGCGATGATTTCGAAGTTGTATCCATGATGGGTGCAAACGTAAATCCCCATGAAGCATATTCCACACCCAGCAATGTATCGGACATGTATCAATCCAAACTTTACTTCAAAATAGGAACCGGAGTAGAATGGGAAACGGCATTCTTCGATGCTGTGACGGAAAATGTTCCGTCCTCTGTAAAAATTGTTGATATATCAAAGAACATAGAATACGAAGCGCTTCCTAATCAGGAACACCATCATCATTCTGCAGACGAACATTCCGAACATGATTATGAACATGAGGAATCTGCAACAGACCCCCATATATGGACATCCCCCGATTATCTCAGAAAAATCGCATCGTTGATTACAAACGAAGTCTCTTCAATCAATCCTGATAGATCTGATGTATACCGCAACAATCTGGATGCATACAATAAATCGGTTGACAAAGTAGATGACAGGATGAAATCTGTCGCTTCCGTAATTGGAAATGGACATGCACATGTCATGGTCTGGCACCCTGCATGGCAATATCTGATTCAACAATACGCATCCAAATTCGGCACCGATATGCACATGATATCCGTTGAAGCAGACGGGGAAGTAACTCCGAGCGAAGCTGTATCTATAATTAAAGAAGAAAAATGCTCCAGCATCTTTGTCTCCACAACAGACGAAGGCTACGAAGGACGTGCTTCCCTCGAGGATGCGGGAATCACAGTTCACGTTGTCAGCCCTACTGCCGAAGATATGTTGGAATCTATTACAGAATTCCTGAACTATCTGGAATCTGATTTTAGGAGCTGATGGAATGAATGACGAAGTGCTGATCTCCCTCAATTCCGTTACAGTTTGTTACGATGGCCTGCCTGCTATCGAGAACGTATGTCTTGATGTCCATAAAGGAGATTTTATGGCAGTGGTCGGACCAAACGGAGGCGGCAAAACCACTATGTTCCGTACCATACTCGGTCTGATAACGCCGACAAAAGGAACAGTACGGGCATTCGGCACTTCGCCTTCCTCTGCCTGTCGTAGGATGGGTTATGTCCCCCAATTCGGACTTTTTGACCGCAAGTATCCTATAACCACCGAAGAGGTGGTCAGAATGGGACTGAGGCCCAAACAACCTCTGTTCCCGTTCTGTCGCAAAAACGACAATAACAATGTAAAAGAAGTTATGAAATTCGCCGGTATAGAATCACTGAAAGACAAACGCATAGGCGATTTATCCGGAGGTCAGATTCAACGCGCACTTCTGGCCAGAGCGCTTGTGTGTAAACCAGAAGTATTGCTTCTCGACGAACCTACGGCAAGCCTCGACCCGGAAATGAGAGGAAGCGTCATAGAAATACTGGAAAAAACGGCGGAAAACGGCGTAACTGTGATGATGATTACGCATGACATCGGAAGCATCGACGGAAAAGTCAATCGTATAGTGCACGTAGACAGAACCGTAAAAGAGATTGACGTCAACAAGTTGCAGAAGCAAACGCAGTATGGGGCGATATTATGACGGACCTGCTGTCTTATCTGGAAATCCCTCTTATTCAAAACATGTTCTGGGCCACCATTCTGGCCTGTCTGCTCTGCGGAGTTGTCGGTACATATGTCGTAGTGAACCGTATGGTATCCGTTACCGGAGGAATTGCACACACTACATTCGGAGGCGTAGGATTTGCCTACTACGCAATGTCGGTGCTCATGGTATCATGGATGACCCCCATGCTCGGTGCTCTGATGTTCAGCGTAGCAGCGGCAATTATAATGGTTGTTTGCAAAAAAATAGATGATTTGAGAGAGGATTCCGTCATAGGTGCGTTGTGGGCCGTTGGAATGGCAATGGGCGTGATGTTCATGTGCTACATGGATCGCAGCGTCATCGTTCCTTCGTCCTATGAATCCATATTGTTCGGAAACATGCTACTCATAGATTCTGCGAAACTCAAAATCATGGCTGTCGTAACAGTATTGGTTCTCTTGACTGCAGCATTGTTGTTCAGAGATCTTCGTATCCTTACTTTCGATTCTACCTTTGCAAAAATTTCCGGAATACGTGTGAATGCTTTGGATTTAATCTTACACATTCTTGTGGCCGTATCATACGTAATGGTTGCAAACGTTGTCGGAATAATAATGATAATGGCATTGATGACAATACCTGCCGCAATAGGATGTCTGATATCCAAAAATTTGATCGGAACAATGGTTGCTGCTACATTCTTTGCATCGACTCTTTCAATACTGGGTCTGTTTTTGTCCTTGACAGCGGACACTCCCCCGGGGGCCACGGTTGTCCTTATTATCGGTGCAATGTTCGTGATAATGCTGATTGTTAAAAAGACCTCGAAACATTCAAGCTCGTAATATGTGCTTAAGGATTGCCGAACATATACAACCCAAGGAAACGGGTATTATATCCGTCATCTATACGCACTCATGACAGTTCTTTCCGACAGAGACATCGTCGAAAGCATGATGACCGGCTATCTGGGAATCTCAGACTACAGTGAAAGAGGCCTCACACCCAACGGATACGATCTGAGGATTGCCGAAATTGCCGTCAGAGGCCAGGAAGAGAAAATCACCGACGGCATAGCCACTATTCCTCCGAGAACCATGTTCTATGTATCCACCATAGAGAGAGTAAGATTCCCTGCCGATCTCTGTGCCCAACTATGGCTCAGAACCACATGGATAAGAAAAGGAATTATCGGAGCTTTCGGAAAAATTGATGCGGGATTCGAGGGTACACTCACGCTCGGTGCATACAACGCAACCGACGATCCCGTGGAAATCCCGATAGGCGAGCGCTTCTGCCAGATGGTATTCGAATCCCTCAGTTCCCCGTCCTCAAAGGACTATTCCAAAAGAAGCGGACACTATCAGGGACAGACGGGAGTTACACTGAATCCTCTGAAAAACTGAATGATTATGCATGCTTCGGCATGCACTCATTCTTTCTTAATGTCTAAAGAATAGACACTCATGGTCGGAGAATATGTTTTCAGTTCAGACCAATCCACTGTAATTTTATGCCCGTTCGAAGAAGCTTCGGATATCAAACCCTCTGCAAACGCAGGGAACAATTCTCTTTCGATTATTTTGTACATATGAACGGTACCCCCTGAATTGAGTCTGTCCAATGCAAAACGGAGAAAACGGTCTGCTATCTGCGGAAGATTCATTATAATTCTATCCGCAAACGGAAGATCGTATATCGCCTTTGATGAATCTCCGGTCATCGGATGCAAATTGGATATATGATTTGCTTTGGCATTCTTATTCGCAAAAAATTCCGCTTCCGGATTCAAATCGATTGAATATACTGCCGACGGTCTAGCCAGATGACATATAACGGTTCCGAATGGCGCAACCCCTCCGAACATATCGATTACGGTCTCGCCGTCACGGACCAACGACGAAATTCTGGCTCTTTCCGACGATAATCTCGGATTGAAGTATACTTTGGACGGATCGGTAAACATTTTGACTCCGAACTCCCTGTGTATTGTTTCGGATGTGCCTTCTCCTGCCATCTTCTCCAATTCGCGTATTCTGAAGTCGCCTTTCACGCCATGGTCCTCGAAAACAATGCGTATATTGGAATTTGTTGAAATCAGTGCATTTCCGATTTCTTCCCTGTACGGCTGCAATTCATCCGGGAGTTTCATCATAGCCACATCCCCTACGACATCAAATGAATTCGGCAACAATTCTCTGATGTCTTCGGGAACATTTGCAACCTCTCTGAAATCTTTGGGACGGTGCGTCTGAACCTGCATCTCCGCATCAACGACCTCCAAACCATCCACCGCATCGACTGTAACGGGAATCAAAAGACAATCGCCGTCGGAACGAATCTTGGAATCCAGATCCAGAATGCCTTCAGATACCAGGCGCATCCTCACGGGTTCGCCTTCCTTCTTCGGCACACGCACGCATTTCGTCATAATCTGCCGTATATCTTTGATGTATTAACATTCACGCGTAAAAAATATTTTATCGGCAATTAAAGAATCTGACCGATAATCACCAACTTGAGTTGAACGGCAGACTTTTAATTTATGAATCTGCCCCTTCGAATTAAACCAGCCAGCACAATTCTGTTACATCTAAACAGGATAACTATGTTCTAAAGAACTCCCATGGCAATATGTGCAAAGAAATATCTCAAAGAAATTATGACTAAACAAACTACAATCGATACAGACAGCAATATGATAGATAGAATGTAGGGAAACGGTTTCAAAAAAGTGTGATACCTGCAAAGTTGTTAATAACCGGTTTCCGTAGAAACCGGCTTGTTTATTTACAAATATTCGCGATCCTTCCTGTACCTCTTGGGAAGAACGAATAGCTCTCCTTCATTATCGAATCCTACGGATGCGGACACATCGTAAACTTCTTCGATAAGTTCGGGAGTGATAACCTTCTTCGGATCTCCGATACCCACAATCTCGCCTTTGCGCATTATTATGCACATATCGCAATATCTGGCCATCAACGAAATATCATGTTCGGCAACGAGCACGCTCATATCCTTCTTCACCATTGCGGTGAGATACTCCATCACATCCAATTTGTATTTCATATCAAGATGCGAAGTAGGTTCATCCACAAGCATAAGTCTCGGTTGCTGGACGAAGGCTTTGGCTATCAGAACTCTTTCCTGTTCACCCGATGACAACGCTCCGACGGCACGGTCCCTGAGATGATCCACGCCGAACTTACGCATGGCATCCTCGACCATGCTCTCATCCTCTTCGGGCTCCCACCATACGTTCTTGAGATACGGATATCTGCCCAACATAACTGTTTCAAAGACCGTCAGACCGAACGCTCCCCTGAGTGTGGCAGGAACGGTGGCAACCTTTTTGGCTATTTCTGCGGGCGTCTTGTCTTTGACGGATTCGCCGTCAATGAGTATGTCTCCGGATGATATCGGATGCATCCTGTTGATGCATTTCATCATAGTGGATTTTCCGCATCCGTTGGGACCGATCAATCCCACCAACATTCCCGGGGGTATGGAAAACGACACGTCGCGTACAGCGTGATATCCGTCCTCGTAAATCTTATTCAGACCTTTCAGTTCCAACAACGGCACGCTGTCATGACAGTTCATAAATGTCTCATCCATCGTACATCCTCCCTCTTTTGATAAGAAGATAAGCGAAAACAGGAATTCCTATTACAGTCGTGATGGCTCCGACAGGAAGTTCCATGCCGTAATATCCTGTCCTTGCAAGAAGATCGGCCAACATCAGCATGACTCCTCCGAAACATATCGATGCGGGCAAAACCATACGGTGGTCGCTTCCGAATAACATACGGCATAAGTGGGGAATTACCAATCCGACAAATCCTATGATTCCGACGAATGCGACACACACGGACGTAAGTACGGATGCCAGAATAAGCATGGTACGGTTGAATTTTCTTACATTAAGTCCCATCTGCTGCGCCTGATCTTCTCCCAACAGGACCAAGTTCAGTTCCTTCGCCCACATCAACGGCAGCACAGAGAGGAATATGGAAAGGAAGAATACTATCCATACCTGGCTCCATGTTATCTCTGCAAACGATCCGTATAACCATGTAAGGGCATTGCTTAGTTTGGTTCCGGCCATTGTAAGCATAAGCGACTGCAATGCTCCGGCTGCCAATCCGATGACTATTCCGGCAAGAACATAATTTATCGACGATCCGCCGGCTTTCTCGGCCAGAAGCATGGTGCATGCAAATGCTATCAATCCTCCGATCATGGCGACAATAGCGGTAAGGAATACGGAATGGGGAGAGAATAATCCGAACAGAGTGAAATTGAATGCTATCACGGCTATTGCGGCAATTCCCGCTCCTGAAGATACTCCCATAATGTAAGGATCGACCATAGGATTCCTTATTATAGCCTGATACACGCATCCTGCCACGGAAAGTCCTATACCTACGGCCAACGCTGCCAGTGTACGCGGAAGACGGGACGTGTAAACGGACATCTCCAAAAGATCCAATCCGTTTCCTCCCTTGCTTATGGCACTGAACAGCGCACCGTATGCCTCCATAGGCGATACCACCGATGTTGCTCCGATACACAGGCATAATGTAAATGCAATGAATATACAGACGAATCCTATTATAAGCATGAATTTCAAACGGTGCCTGCTGCGGGTGTTATGAGAGATGTCTGTTCCGTACAGATAGTGTACAAACTTCTTCTTGATATATACCAGAGGGTTGTCTATACCTTTTCCTTTGAGAACAGTCCATAAAATTCCCACTACCATGGCAATAACTATCGCAGCAATCATCACAATGAATATCGGCTGTACTCCGGAACCTCCGCCCGGAGGGACGTAAGCTTCGAAACCGCCCTTTAACGCATATATTCCGCCGTCGGTTCCTCCGATTATTATCCCGCCTATTGCTGTAATCGGCATCATGTTGAATTCTCTCACATTGGGATCGCAGTTGAACGTTCCCTCAATCTCTCCGTAAACGGAAAGAATATAGATCGGATCCGTTGACATGTAACTCACGGCAAACAAATGTTTTCCGTTCACAAGCAACATAGGTGCGTGAATTTCCTTGAGTCCGCTGATCATCACCTCTACGGTTCCGTTTGAATCTATACGGTTCAGAGAAGTAACAGAACCGTTGCTACAAACATAGTATGCTCCTGTAAAATCGCCTACGGTAACAGCGGAAACATATCTGCCGTAAATTGTCTTATCGTCATCCAACAGGGCAATCTTATCCACTGATTCTGTGTTTGGATCGTAAGCGTATACCGCAACTCCGGAGTGCAACTGGCTCATTCCGAGTCCGTCCGATACGCTGAAGTAAAGCATAATTTTCCCGTCTGACTCACTGACGGCAACCTGCCCCACACCTCCGTATATTCCGCTCTTATATTTTCTCTGATATACCAAAGAATCTTTAATCAGCTCTCCCGAACATGAATCTATTGTATACAGATGTCCGTCCAAAGCACCGACAAATAAGGTTCCCTTGTAAACCGTGGGTGACACGAGATATGTACTTCCGCCGATCTGCTTAGACCAAATCAGTTCCAAATCGGTGTTAAAACAATACACGGTTCCGTTGCTGTGCGACAGATATATGGCTCCGGAATCAAACACCATGGACGAGAATCCTGAGTTAAACGAGTTACCTGTTATTTCGTCTGCACGAGAACTGTCATAATCGCTATATGTCGACGAATCAAACGATGCTATCTCGCTGCCGGTATCCAAATCTAAACAATACAGCATCCCTCTGCATGTCGCTATGTATATGCAATCACCGACAATCAGGGGAGAAGTCGATTCATAGCTCTTATCAGATTCGAATTCAAATTTCCAAATGATGTTTCCAGATAAAGGATCTATACATTCGAGACGTGGTTCGTTTCCTACTCCGTCATATAATCCAAACTTGTAGAATACTTTGTCCTTGGCGTATAATGCGGTGGAATAGCCCACTCCGTTTTCGCTCCATAAGGAAGTATACCCGTCTTCATCATTCAATTCTGTGAATACGGAACCGCTGTTGTATGCGTCCCCTCTTGACATAACATAAGCTTCTCTGTGATTCGGATCAATCACAGGTTTTATTCCGTCCGGATAAAATGCAACAGATATCGATTCGTATGAACATAAATCGCTCTCTTCCACAGAGACCCAATCGTTTCCGTTCCATCCGAAAAGATGCCAGTATGAAGTGACCGTAATTCCGGTCGTCCCCTCATTGTCGTATGCTCCTCCCGTATCGGAACCTCCGACAGTACGTTCCGACAAACCGTCTATGGAAACTTTTCCCTCGGAACATACATAAGTCCTTCCGGACTTTTCGATTGCGTTCTTAATAACCGAACCTACCGTGGTTCCGTTTCCCTCAAGCCATTCTGTATGGCCGTTACCCTCGTCATATAATACCTGTACACCCGAATCAGTATCGGCATCCGAAACCGGAAACAGTACGGATGAGAACAGCATCACGGTTACAATGACCAGAGCAGCTACCGTTTTCCGGTTCGCTTCAATCATAATTCATCTCCTTGCTGAAAGTAAGGTAATTGGAATAATCATCACCGATAAACAACGGAAATTCTTCGGAAAAGCATTCGGAGTGTATTATCCTGCAGACAATCTCCGCAAACTGCGGTGTTCTCGGCCCGAAACGCTGAGCCATTTCGGCGGCGTCGTCACATATCATGTAAACCTTGCCGTTTTTCCATGCATCGGTCGATTTCCACTGTTCGGCCAGATGCGAAAACATGTAATCGTACTCATCCTGCGTTGCGTGATACTGGGATGTTATGACTATTATCACCTGGGGGTTGCATTTTGCCACCATATCTCCGGTGATGTGAACCCATCCGGACCAGTTATCGAATACATTTTCTGCATAAAGTTCATTCAAAATACTGTCAACATAAGTATCGGTACCCGAAACCCAGGGACTTACGGCAGGATCGAGCGACACCATAACATTAGGGCGTTTTGTTTCCGGCGTTGCAATCGCATCTGTTAATTCCTCCATAACTGTGTCAAGGTTGTTGATGACTTCCTCGGAAGCCATGTCGTATTGCATAACCTTCCCGGCAATGAATATGTTATTGCGTATGGAGTTTAAGTCCTCGCCCGGATACAATACAACGGCATCTATCTCGGATTCACGCAACATATCCGCAACAAGATAATGAGATCTCTGAGATCCGTCGCAAAACACTAGATCCGGATTGGTTCCCAGTATTGTTTCATAATTCGGACTCGTATAAGTTCCGGTCACAGTTATGGAACCGTCGGAAACACCCTGTACAATCGATTTTGGATAATTGGAATAAGAATCGACACCGACCAGTGTGTTATCCGCTTTTATGGATGCCACAATCTCGGTTATTGTCGGAGACAGTGAAACTGTACGGTATTTTCTGGCATATCCGTAAATCGGAGTGCCTGAATAATCTATGGCTACAGTAGGATTTCCGTCAGATTCCGTATAAGAAATTGATACGATGATAAAATCGGACGGATCGGTACTTTTGATAGATTCGATTTTTACCCAATCGGCAGAACCGCTCTTAATGCCCCATGCACTCCAAAAATAATCTTCGCCGGATACAATACCGTTCAATTCAGTGATAGTTCCGCTTTCATCGATTGAGAATGACAATCCGTTGGTATCGCATGCATAAGCCATCAGATCATATACGGAATCGTAATCGGATACATTCGCATCAGTCCAAACAGTATCATAATCTCCGTAATCTATTACGATTCCATCAGCCTGTATTGTTGATGACGAAACAGATGCCAAAGACGCAGTAACTGCTAAAATCGTTCCGATTGCAACTAACAGAACAGATATTTTAATACGGGTTGCAGGTTGCATGAGAATACCGTTTTGTGAATTATTGTGGAAAAACCGGCGTTTCCGCCGGGTAATTGGTTTTAAGCCGCAAACGGACCTGTCTTCATAAGTTCATTGGTCGGCACAATGTCATATTCATATGTTTCTGGATCATAAGTTCCGAACGAAATATAGATTATATTAGAAGTGACGTCGCTGAGTACTGGTCCAGAGAAGAAGTAACCCTTCCAAGGGTTGGCAACAGATGAAGATGCATATTCAAACACACTGAATCCAGTATAATTCGAAGAGTTTCCGATGTTTCCGTCAATTTCACTTACCCATTTGCCATTAGATACAGTGTAGCTAATGTTTGCTGCATCCAAGGCATTCTTGAATCCGTCAAGAGGATTGTCTGCTTCCGCACTGTACCAACCGTTTATGTCGCCCATTCCGTCGAGATAGATGTAGTATGTTCCGTTAACGGAAGGCAAAGGCTTATAATCGGCATCGGCTGCGAACGGACCGGTCTTCATAAGGTTGGTGTCTGCCGTCGTAGTAGGGGTGATGCTGTATGCATAAGTTACAGGATCATAAGTTCCGAATGAAATGTAGATTATGTTAGAAGTAACCTTATCAAGTGTAGGTCCAGAAAAGAAATAACCTGCCCAGGGGCCGGCAACAGATGTAGAGGTATATTCGAATATACTAAATCCGGTATGATCAGAAGTACTTCCGATGTTTCCGTCAATTTCACTTACCCATCCACTAATATTGTGGCTTATACCCTTGTATGTGAGAATGTTGTTAAGTCCGGAGACGGCACTCGTATCTTTTATCTGGTACCATCCATTAATATCGCCCATTCCGTCGAGATAATAGTAGTACATGTTGTATGCATCATTATCGGATCTGTTATCGTTGATCTCTTTGGCAACCAATGAACCTCCGAGGACTACGATAACCAATGCGATAACTACTGCGATTTTCGTGGTTCCTTTCATGTAAATCACAATTGGTTAGTCTCTCCAACCGATACCATCCAATTTAAGAATATCGCCCGATTATCAAATGACAATCGGCAAAAAATACGGAATCTGGCCTATGGAAAAACAACCTGCAAGGATGCATCAAATTTACAGATAAATTAAAATATGAGAGTCAGTACTCAAAGAATTTATGAATATCAACTAAAAAGTCTTTAAAAGGTTTGATAAATTGTTTAATCTGTTTATTCGTCTTCGATGATTTCTTGGGGTGCTCCCGCAAAATAAACCAATGCATAAGCTTCCATGAAGTGAAGATTTCCCGGAAGGACAAGTGTCTGCAAAGGTTCTCCCAAATCCATTTCAAGAAGATCTCTGGGATATCCTGCTACAACCTTCTCGTCGGGCGCCCCTACATGCGATGCCACACAAAGCAATGTCTTGTCGGTAACAAGACCTTCCTGCCACTTCTCCTCACCGAGTAAAAGCCATTCTATGGCCTGTTTAGCAGTCATATATCTGAGTTCATCCGCACGTATGTCCAAAAGAATCATTGTATGAAGCCCGCGATCTTTGTTTTCTTTAATATGATCGTAAGGAGACTTGGGATGATAATTGTCCTCTATAAACGGTAAAGTTACGGTTCTGCCAAACTTGTACGGCTGAAGACCCAGAGATGTGGGACAACCGGAAAATATTGATAATCCGTGAAATACTCTCACCGGTATTCCGGACTCCGCAGCCTGAATTCTGAGATCCACATGCGTAGTAGCGAGCATTGTATCTCCTGCGGTGATGAATGCTGTTCTGCATTGTTTGGCATCTTCTATAATGTCGTTGCATTCCTCGACCTGTGCCCTATAAAGAACTTTAATTTTCTTTCCGATGACTGCCTCGAGATCCTCCACCTTGGTACCTATGAGTGTCGAAGTGTAGAATTCCGCATAGATTTTGTCGCATTCCTTCAATGCATTTAGAGCCTTGACAGTCATACCGTCGGTTCCACTTAATCCAAGTCCGACAAAAACGAGTTCTGATGTCATCGATGCGGACTATGGCCGAGGCATATTAAAGCATAATGGGGTAAAAAATTTGTTCAACAGTTGATATGCAGACCTTGATCTTGATATTTATTGAATCTTATCCAGATATCTCCGTCATAACATGAATATTTTGATTGTCGACTGCATCCACTGAATCTTTTTAAATATACAACAACAATAACTATTGCTTCATGAATGAAGAAGTAGGTGAATTCAAATTGATGATACCTCAGACAGGAATCGAATATTTCTGGGAAATCCGTGACGGAGATTACTATTATGTCGATAAATCGGAACTTATTTCCGATATTGTTGACGACAGAAATAAGGTGTATCTGTTCACCAGACCGAGACGTT
>SAMEA104315432__coassemble_847_pt1 | contig 13597 bp, 9 predicted proteins | sample SAMEA104315432__metabat2_high_PE_023 | metagenome-assembled genome bin SAMEA104315432 (sample SAMEA104315432) | gut metagenome | biome: Monkey gut; feature: monkey-associated habitat; material: faeces | place: China | collected 2013 | reverse complement strand
TGAATTGGCATCTTTGCCGAATACCGAAATCCATATGGAGCTGAAATCAAAATCCAGTCCGTTGCATGCCAAAAGCATGATATTCGGAAGCAGGGACGGAAACGGCATCGCATACGTCGGTTCGGCCAATATGACGAAATCCGCCCTGACTTCGGGAGAGGAATGGGTGGTCAAACTGAGGGAACAGGACGTTCCCGAACTCGTATCCGATTTGAAAAACGCGTTTAATGTCATGTGGAATTCGGGAACACTCAATAAAATCACCGAAGCGAACAAAGCAGATGTGGAAAGAGCATTGCAGTCATACGGAAGATGAATCTCATGGATGGGAATTACAAAGGGGACGGAACGGAAATAAATGAAACGCGGGACGAACGCGCAGGCGAATCTGTGGAAGAACAGGCTGTACAGACGACGGATTTCGAAACAACAGATGCTGCCGTATCGGAGGAACAGACACTTCAAGATGCGGAAGAGGATGCGGAGCAAAATTCTCCGGATGCAGAGGAGAGTACAGAGCAGATTTCACAGGATACGGAAGAGGACAGAGAACCGTTCATAGATTTGTTCATAGAGCTTCAGTTTGAGAAAAAAGTAAGTTATGTAATGTATCACAATAAGATGAACATAATCAATGTCGCCAGTGCCGTGAACAAAGGCGATCCGTTGAAAGATGTTGTTTTCAGATTGTCTTCCGTTCCGTCCTTCTTTAAACCCGTCGAATCGCGTTACGACTTAATCCAACCCGGACAAACCGTGTTTCTTCTCCAGGATCCGTCTTTCTCCGTTATGCTAGATCCCACCCACATATCGGAAGTGACCGAAAAGGAAGTATGCACGATAACATTGGATGTTTTCTCGGAAGGCGAGAAAATCCATGAACGCACATTCCTTGTGGACGTTCTGCCGTTTAATTTTTGGCCCGGCGCCAATATGCCCGAGACCATAGCATGTTTTGTCATGCCCAATTCGTCATGCATGTCCATGATGAGATCCGAAACCTCCGCGATACTGAAATCATGGGATGCCAGTCCGTCGTTGGACGGATATCAGTCGGAGGACCGCGATACAGTGAAAAGGCAGGCGGCTGCCGTGTATGCCGCAATGGAAAAACGCAATATCATTTATGTCAACCCTCCGGCCAATTTTGAAAGCAGCGGACAAAGAGTACGTACTCCCGAGGAAGTTATTGCCAACAGAGAAGGTACGTGCATAGATCTTGCGGTGACGTACGCGTCCATACTGGAGTCCATAGGCATAAATCCGCTCATTTTCATCATAAAAGGACACGCCTTTGCAGGATTCTGGCTGGTGGATAACTATCAGAACGATATCGTTAATTTGGACAATGCCGCCGTAACGCGTCATATACGCAACAGGGAACTTTTGGCCGTCGAATGTACCGCATTGGTATCGGGCGCAGGCGCGGATTTCGAGGAAGCGTGCAGATCGGCCGCAGGAAAATTGGAAGATGCCGAACGTTTCATTTGTTCGGTAGACATAAAACGTGCAAGGAGAACAATTTCTCCCATGCCGTCCCGCAGACTCGTAGACGGCATGTGGGTTGTGGAAAGAGAAGACGTCAAACCCGTAAGCAACGGAATTTCTCCCGTGGGCATGGTATATGAAGATATGTCTGCCAGGAAACTGACCAAGGTCGATATTTGGAAGCGCGACCTTCTCGACATAACTTCAAGGAACAATATGGTCAACATGAAGATGGGTACCAAGGTTACCCCTCTGCTGATAACCGATACTGCATTCCTGGAAGATGTGATTTCCGAAGGAAAGGAACTGAAGGTTCAGCCCAGACCTTTGGATTGGAACGGTTCGGAGCAGTTTGGCGGAAAACCCTTCGAATCCGAGAATTATATATGCAACTACCGTGAAGGATCCGTTTCCGATGCCACAAAAGGCATCCTCAGAATACCTATGAACGAAAATGATACCCAACGTACGCTGAGGTCGATATACCGTCAGGCTACAAAGGAGATTGAGGAGAGCGGATGCAACTCGTTCTTCATAACTTTGGGTGTTTTGAGGTGGTATGAGGGCAAGAGTACGGGCGCTCCGCATTATGCTCCCCTGATATTAATCCCGGCTACGATAAGGAAAGTACGCGGAGGGTTTGCCGTCAGCAGATCCGATGAGGATACCGTGTTTAACGTGACTCTCCTGGAGAAGTTGCGCCAGGAATTCGAGATAGACATTCCGATGGAGGATCCCCTTCCGACGGATGAAAAAGGAGTGAATGTGGATCGTATTTTCCAGATTGTCCGCAGATATATCTCCACAAAAGACGGATGGGAGGTGTTTTCGGGAGCATCGATGGGTGTATTCTCGTTCAGTCAGTTCGCCATGTGGAAAGATCTCGATACGAATCTGGAAAGACTTTCGCAAAGCAAGATAGTCAGAAGTCTGATTGACGGTACCGTTCTTCCAGGGGACAATGTCATAGACGATTCGTGCGAACCGTACGGATTGTGTCTTACCGTTCCTGCTGACGGTTCGCAGATAAGGGCGGTGAGAGCATCGGGCCGCGGAGAATCGTTTGTCATGCACGGACCTCCGGGAACCGGTAAATCACAGACCATTACCAACATAATCACCAATTGTCTGTATGAAGGGAAAACTGTCTTGTTTGTCGCCGAAAAACGTGAGGCTTTGATTGTAGTTCAGAAGCGTCTCAACGAAGTCGGTATCGGCAACCATTGTCTGGAGCTGCATTCCAACAAGACCTCCAAATCGCAGGTTCTGGACCATATCAAACATGCCATGGAGCGTTGTCAGGCATGTGAGGGTACGGAAGGATTAGTTAAGCAGATTGAAGCACTGCGCGAAAAGTTGGACGCATATGCATCGGATTTGCACGAACCCATGCCATGCGGAATCAGCATGTATGACTGCATATCAAGGTACGAATCATACAACGCGGACGGAACATACGACATTGCCGTGGATTCCAAAGCCGTTTCGGATTACAGCTATGAGGATATAGAGGGTTTGGAGCAGATGTTGCACGAAGCCGTCCGCGTATACAGGTTCGTCATGGATCATGACACGGACGAGATGAGGATGATTCTGATAGACCGTCCCGCCGCATCCCTTCGTCAGGAAGCCGAAGATAAATTGAATGCGCTTGTGGAAGCATCCGAGAATCTGAAGGAAGTACAGGATCGCATTTCTGTATTGCACGCACCTTTTGATACCAACGACTGCGATCTTGTCAATACGTTCGTTTCCGTGTTCAAACAGCCGTCGTCCGTGTTGCTGTCAGAGCCCGATCTTAACATATTGTCTGCTAAATTATCCGATGTACGCAACCGTCTGACAAATTTCCGCGATGCTCTGTACAGACTTCCTCCGCACATATCCCTTTTAAACGACGCATCCGTCGAGGCTCTCAGATCGGCAACCGCGGGAATGTCGTCCGTCGGGCAGGATTTGGTAGCATGGGGTATATTCCCTCCGGAGACATCCATTGACGGAACCCTTACGACCGTCAGCGAATTTACGTCCGTGTATGACAGAATCAAGGTGCCTATGCGGACGGTATCCGAAGTATGGAACGACGGAGTATATTCGATTGACCGTACGTATCCTTTGAGTCTCAAATGGGCCGAAACCAATAATAAGGGATTTTTGGCAAAATCAAAGGCAAAGAAAGAGTACATGGCCCGTATTCTGCCTGCATTGAAGGATCCCGGGACAAAATTCGAAGATCTGTCGCTTACGGCAGGAACGGTTTCGGCGATATCGTCCGATGTTATGGGCTTGGGATCCATGGTTGAAACTCTGCGTTCTGCCGAGAAGCCGTGTACGGAATGCATTTCCAGACTGGAAGCCATGGAACGGGCCGTTGCGGATTGCATTTCGTCCTTATCCTCATACGGATTTACCTCCGGCGAATACCGCAAGGCTACCGAATTGGCCCAGTCTATCGGACCCGTGTTCAGCGATTTGGATTCCAAGACAGACGATTGGAATGCGGCACTCCATCATTTTTCGGTCTGCGTGAAATTGTCGGAATCCGCACGTCTGTCAACACCGGGAGATTGTATCGCATTCTGCAATGCCCTGTCAGGTCATTTTGACCATATATCCGATTGGGCAGAATGGAACCGCAAGGTAACGCAGTTGGCTTCCATGGGATTGGCCGGTGCAGTAGATGTTGTTGCATCCAATATGCGCGAATCGATAATAACGGCCTCCGTATGCCGCTCGGTGTACCGTTCGCTGATCGAGACAAAGAGGCAGAGTTCTGACATTCTGCGCATGTTTGCCGCATCGGATTTTGAGAATCTGATTACCAAATTCAAGAGATTGGACCAAAGTTATCTCAAACTCAACAGGAATCTTCTCAAATATTCCCTATATCAGAAGGTTCCCCGCGATTTGGAGAAGTCCGTCAACGGCAGCGAGGCCTACATACTGTATAAGGCCATAAACACCAACACGCGCAAGTCCATAAGAAGACTGATAAGCGAGGTTCCGAACATTCTCCCCAGAATCTGCCCGTGTTTCCTGATGAGTCCGCAGTCTGTTGCCCAGTATATTACGCCCAACTACCCGATGTTCGATGTAGTCATATTCGACGAATCGTCGCAGATCACCACAAGCAAGGCGGTAGGTGCGCTCGGAAGGGCCGGAACGGCTGTAATCGCAGGAGACAACAAACAGCTCCCGCCCACGACTTTCTTCCAAAAGAAAATCGAACCGGGAGAGGACGAAGACGAAGATCTCGGAGACGCGGAGAGTTTTCTCGACGACTGTCTCGGACTGCACATGCCCGAGACCTATCTGGAATGGCACTACCGCAGCAGGCACGAGAGTCTGATAGCATTCAGCAATATGATGTTCTATGACAACAAGATGCTTACATTCCCGTCTCCGAATGACCAGGAGGCACGCGTAACACTCAGATTTGTTCAGGGAACGTATGAGAAGGGAAAGAGAGTCAATACAGTCGAAGCGCAGGCGATTGTGGAAGAAATCCGCAGGCGTACCATGGACGGAAGCCAGAGTATCGGAGTCATAGCATTCAGTACGACACAGCAGGCCTGCATAGAGGACATGGTGGACGATCTTTGCAATTCGGATCCGGAATTTGCCGAGAAATATAATACCATGAAAGAGGAAACGTTCATTAAAAACCTGGAAACCGTCCAGGGAGACGAACGTGACGTAATTCTGTTCTCTATAGGTTACGGCCCGGGTCCCGACGGAACCGTATTCCAAAATTTCGGACCGATCAACCGCGAAGGCGGTGGAAGAAGACTGAATGTGGCGGTTTCCAGAGCAAGAAACGAAATGGTCGTTTTCTCATCGATGAAAAGTTCCCAAATCAACATCAGTGCTTCGTCATCCAGCGGAATCCGCTGTTTCAGAGAGTTCCTCAAATTCGTCGAGAATCACGGAAGATTCTACGGCGAACAGCATTCAATCGCACCGGAAGGAGTTTCCAGTATAGTATCGGATATCGCAGAGAATCTCCAGCAGCACGGATACAAGACACATTACAATGTGGGTAAATCCGGATACAGAGTGGATATCGCGGTTGTCGATCCCGACAATCCGGAGGAGTATATTTTAGGAATCCTGGGGGACGGAGACAACTACCGTTGTTCCGACAACACGCGCGACAGAGAGTATGCGAGAGAGGACGTACTGAGGAATCTCAAGTGGTCCGTGATGCACGTATGGTCTATGGATTGGTTCTTCAGGAAAGAGGAAGTAATCGAACGTATCATCAGGGAGCTCGAATCGATCCGCAAAGGCGAGGTCAGAAGAACAGAGGAGCAGCCCGATGACGATTCGATAGGAATTTTGGCAGACGAATGTGCCGAATGCGACATCGTTGCATCTGTCGGCCGCAGGACAACTTATGTCCCTCCCGACATACCGCAGCGCGACATAGACCAATGGGATGCCATAACCAAGCCGTCGATGATCAGGAGTATCGGAGGGGATATACTCTCGGCCGAGTCTCCGATAAACGAAGAGTATTTCATAAGACTGTATTCCAAATGCATAGGAATACAGAGACTGACCGAGAAGAACCGCAATCAGTTGGCATACGCTCTGCAGAAAGTATTCTCGCCTGTGAGCAGATACGGGTTTACGACATATTGGAGAGGAGAACCTTACGAATTGGAGCATTATCACGTATCTGACAATCCGGAAGACAACCGTCCGATAGAATGCATACCTTTGGAAGAGCTGTTGCTTGTATGTACGGAGATTGTCGAAAAGTCGATATCGATTCCCAAAGATCTGATCGTATCTGCCATGGCCAAAGAACTCGGATACAGACGTGCCGGCGATGTAATAAAAGGAATTCTCGAGGATGTTGTGACGGCAGCGGTAAAGGAGAATATAATCGTAGAGTGCGACGGTGCGTACAAATTGGCATGAGGGGGATTATTCCCCCTGCATGTTTCAAATCGACGAAAGCGCCTTTGCAAGTTGTTTTATCTTCTTGGCATCGGATTCTTTCATGGCCGATTTGATCGAGAAACTGGGCTCTACAATTGTTATTCCTTCCATCGACGACAGAAGTTCCTTAATCTGTTTTCCGGCTACCGGTCCCCATGAACCGTTGTCCACGACCGCTACGTTGCGGTTACGGAAGTTTTTATGTCCGAGTTCACGCACAAACCATTCCATCGTGGGGAATATTCCGTTCTCGTACGTAGTGGTCATAAGTACTGTTCTGTTAAATCTGAATGCATCGGATACCGCATAAGACATATGCGTACGTGACAGATCGTAAATCTGTACGTCGGTATCCATGGACGACAGTTCGTCTGCCAGCATTTTGGCTGCTTCGGCAGTATGTCCGTATACCGACGTATATGCTATGAATACACCGTCGGTTTCGGGTTCGTACGAAGCCCATGTGCGGTACAGCCCCAGATATTTGCCCAAATCTTCATTCAATACGGGCCCGTGTAACGGACATATGACAGAAATGTCCAATGTTGCCGCTTTATCCAACACGGGTATGACATAATCTCCGAATTTACCTACAATGTTGAAATAGTAGCGTCTTGCCTCGTCATCCCACTCGTAAGACGGATCATAAGGTCCGAATCTTCCGAAAGCGTCTGCGGAAAAGAGTATTTTTTCAAAAGAATCATAGGACAGCATCACTTCCGGCCAGTGCACATTCTGAGCCATGACGAAGGTAAGATTGTGTTTTCCCAGGCAAATGCTGTCGCCGTTTTCGACGATTACTCTATTCTCGACAGGTATATCTGCAAAATAATTGTCCAACATTCTGGATGACATTTTGTTAACTACAATTTTGGCTTCGGGATGCTCCTTTACGATTTTGGAGATATTGGCAGAGTGATCCGGTTCCATATGGTGTATTACGATGTAATCCACACTTCTGTCCCCGAGAACTTTTCTGAGGTCGTTAATCCATTCGTCGGTGACTCCGCTGTCCATTGTATCCAAGACTGCGGTTTTATCGTCAAGGATGACATAGGAGTTATAACACACGCCGTCCGGAACAGGATACATGCTTTCAAACAAATCGATATTGTCGTTTTGAGTGATGCGTATTACAGAATCCGTCACGTTCTCTATCATAATACTTAATCGTATTCGGACTTAAAATACAATATGCTCTTTTTATCTGCTCTATCGACATAAAAATACGTCTTTGATTTCGATATCTTGTCCGATTTGTGTTTTAGAAAGGAGTTTCGAATAACGAGTCGCACGAAACAGCGACTTCCCGATAATCACAGGCAATGTTTCGGCATCCGAAAAGAGCGCTCAGACTCACCGATATAATCAATCTATGTTTCTTTCGACAATTTCAATCAGTTCAGTTCTTACTTTTTCCGGAGAGTCGGTATTGTCAACAACAATCCACGAATCGCGGGACAGCTCTATCATAAGATTCCCTGTTTTTTTCAAATCTTCATTGTTTTCGAAAATCTCATGTTCGTCTCCGCGGCCTTCTATTCTTTTCATGGCAGTTTCGACGTCTACATGGGCCAGAATTCTTGTTTCGGGCATCGGAAGAATGCAGGAAATAACATTATAGGCTTTGAAGGCAATACTGTCCGGAAGATAGGCTACCGACATAATGTATCTTACAAAAACAAAGTCATCGTATTCGGATTCTTTCAGCCACTTTAGAGTCAGCGATCCCAGGACATCTGCTATGAATGCGATAGTGGTCATAAGTTTGGACAGTTTGCCGCAGTCTGATTGAAGAAAGCCCGATTCGATTCTTCCGGATATCTTGTTTTTATCGGGATGCTCGATAAGAAGGACTTTACGACCTTTCGATTCAAGATGTTCTTTGATAGTCCGGGCTATTGTGCTTTTGCCTGTTCCGTCCATTCCGTCTACAACGAACCATGTTATTCTATCACAACCCAAGCAATACACACATCACGGCAACTAAAATCGGTATAGCCAGATTGTCGCTGTTACCGGGACATACGGTTTCTGTTACGGAAGCAAGCAATCCGGACAGTATACATACCGACCACATCGGAATAACAGCAGTTACGGATCCGGTGTGTGCCCACGATACGTCATTGGACAGGAATGTATACAGAATAACGACGATCCCGGAGACGACGGAGGTAACCAAGAACACTCCGAACGATCCTTCTAAGGATTTGCCGTTAATGGTTTTGTGCTTGCCGAATCTTCTTCCGAATACTGATCCTGCCCCGTCGCCATAAGTCATGGCTACGATTCCGATGGTTGCGGCCAACCAATGGTCGAAAAACAGCAAAATCATTACAGTTATGCTTACAACATAAAGAAACAGTCCGCTTCTGTGACCGAGTTTATTGGATATTTCGCCTAATTCAGTATCCGACAGACGGTTGTTGCCCAACATGACCAACAGCAAAATTACGGCAAAAGGTATCGCGAAGAAGGCTAGCATTACCCACCCTTCCGAGAACATCCACCATATGAAAACAAAATTGCCCACTCCGATATGGGTTACTTTGCGCGGATCGATTTTAGACCCATTGCGTTTAAGATGTACGGAAACCAACAGGGACACCGCAATTACGGCGTACACGAGAATCAATCCTACGACATTCTGCATTAACAAAACCGATTACCGAGGGCAGGTATGGGCTTAATCAATATTATGCTTGGCATTGCCATTCCGCCATATTTATGAATTACTTAGTCATCCTTCGCACGATGAACAAGTACATTCAGCTGTTCAGACCCGGAAATTGTATTATGGGTATCGTAGGAACATTCATCGCCGTGTGGATGGCCGCAGGTACAGATATTGTTGATTATGCCGTCGAATTGGTACTTGTGGCGGTTTTGGTGTTCGTGTTCATCGCAGGCGGAAATGCATTGAACGATTCCATCGATTATGAAATCGACAAAGTTTCGCATCCCGAACGTCCGGTACCGTCCGGAAAGATAACTCCCGACAGTGCCAGAAAAATAGGATACGGCATGTTAATCGGATCTGTTTTAGCCTCCTTCCTGTCTTTCGACATAGGATGCATCGCCGTGGTACTTGTAGCTGCCACACTTATGATACTCTACGAGACTCGTTTCAAACAGCGCGGATTCGTAGGCAACGTCACGATAGCTGTTTTAACCGGTATGCTGTTCCTGTTGGGATCGGCCATAGTGGGAAACATCATGCTGAATGCAAGTGTAGCTCTGCTTGCAATGCTTGTATCCATAGGCAGAGAGATTGCAAAAGACATAGAGGATGAAGACGGGGATGTGGGAAGGTTTACTTTGCCTATGAGGATAGGGAAGAAACGTGCAGCAACCGTCGCGTCTTTCTTCTTTGTTTTGGGAGCTTTGCTGAGTTTTATCCCTCTTACCGGTTATATCAATCCTCTCGGACCGTTATATCTGATTGTTATCGTTGCCGATATCATCTTCCTATATTGTGCGTATATCGTGCATTCGGATCCGCACAAGGCACAGAAATATGCAAAGAAAGGTATGATTCTCGGATTGGTTGCATTTGCGCTCGGTGCAATCAGACTATGATCCCGGAGTGCAAAACATTCGTTTGCCGAAGAGTAAATTATAATAATTGTCATGTGAAAGCAACGTCAATGTCTGGTAAGTTGGGTTGTCCGGCAATATTTCCAATGTCCGTTATACTGGCCGTATTCTGTTTCACCGTATGTTGGTCTGTGGCAGATATTGCCGATCCCGGATGGATATTCGGAAGCAATATGCTTTCGGATATGGGCTGTTCATATGTGCGTGTGACGGAAGTACTATTCAATGCATCGTGCATATGTTGCGGATTGGTGTTGATGGCGTTCGGAATGTCCAAAGTCGTGTTCGGTAATGGAATTACTGCTTATTCCGGATTTTTCCTTGCACCTGCAGGTTTTCTGTTATCGATGGTCGGCGTCATACCGTCGGATTACATACACTGGTTGCATCTTTCAGTTGCATACGGTTTTGCATTATGTTCGGCGGTATACATGCTGATGTCATTATCGGAATGTTGGAAGACGAACAGATTTGTTTGCGGGGCGTTCGGCTCGGCATTTATGATAGCGTGCATCGGATCGTTTTTCTCCGGAAGTGCGGCTTTGGCGGAAACGTGGTTGGTAATCCTGTTTATGGTTTGGATGCTGTTGGATGCCATGACGGTCGTTGTTTCGGATTACTTTGGAAAATACCGCCATGCGTGATTGTAGGCAACCGGATTCGTAATCCTTTTTATCAGATGTATGCGATTCTGTTATGGGTAGATACATTGGACAGTGTCAGGAATGCTTTGGGTTTGGTTCAGGTATATACGGGCGACGGTAAAGGCAAGACTACGGCCGCATTGGGTTTGGCTATGCGTGCGTCCGGACGCGGATTGAATGTAGTCATGATCCAATTTATGAAGCCGGATGCAGGATACGGAGAACAGATTGCCGCGAAACAACTGTCTAATTTTACCATATTGCCCATGGGCCCCAAACATTTTTGCGGTCCGGAACCGACGGCAGAAGATGTGAAATCAGTTGCTGAAGCATTGGATAAATCCCGCGAGGTATTAACATCGGGAAAATACGATTTGGTAATTCTTGACGAAATTAACAATGCCTTGCGTTATGGATTGACAAAACCAGAGGAAGTAGTAAGTATACTGAAGGAAAGGACGCCCCATACAGAAGTGGTTCTGACGGGACGCCGTGTTCCCCAGGAAATAATCGATTATGCCGATTTGGTCACGGAGATGCGTTTAATCAAGCATCCGTTTGACAAGGGTATAAGAGCACGTGTCGGAATAGAATATTAACTTCAGTCAAAGTCCTTCAGTTTGAATTTGCGGTCCAGAAGATTGTCTGCACCGCATTTCACACATCTGTATGCTGCGGTACGTTTGTTCTCGGCTATGGGATCGAAGCGTTCCATAACGGTACCGCATTTGCATACGATATCGTTGTTTTTGAACGTTCTTTTGTTTTCCGAACGCAGTTCCGCCGAATACCATATACGGGTTCCGAAATGGGCACATGACGGACAGATCATGCACACCTGCGATATGTCCCTGAGAATCCACCCTTCGGAAAGAAGTCCGCGGATTTCATCTATTGTTTCTTCAGCTCCGAACACATCCTCGCACAGTTTGGACAATCCTTCGCCGTCGTATTTGCCCGATTCTATCTCCGAACGCGATACGGCATCGGAATCGTCGGAATCCATCGGGAATCTGTTTTCGTATCCGCAGTTTCCGCAACGGGATACTATTTTTGTAATCATATATGCCGAAACAACAGCCCTAATGATAGCATTTCCGCAATCATTCATATTGTTGAAAGGAATAACCGGGTGTGTGGACTTACTGGAATATAACCGCAGGGATGTTTTGGCAAAACAGGCCCCTTTGGCCAGTCGTATGAGGCCAAGGACTCTTGACGAAATTATCGGACAGGATCATATATTGGGAGACGACAAGCTTCTTTCCCGTGCAATCCGTGCCGATCGCCTGAGTTCCGTCATATTCTACGGACCGCCGGGAACCGGAAAAACAACATTGGCCAAAGTTATAGCAAATTCTACGCATTCTCTTTTCAAACAGGTAAATGCTACCAACGCCGGTAAAAAGGATATGGAAGATGTTATAGCGGCTGCCAAAACCGAATTAGGGCTCAGTTCCCGCAGAACAATATTGTTTATCGACGAGATTCACAGATTCAACAAGGCACAGCAGGATTATCTTCTTCCGTACGTCGAAGACGGTACGATAATACTCATCGGAGCTACAACGGAGAATCCTTTTTTCGAAGTCAACCGTGCATTGATTTCGCGTTCGCGTGTTTTCGAACTGAAGCCATTGACTGTCGATAATATAATTCGGATAATGGAGCGTGCAATATCCGATAAAGAGCGCGGATTGGGAAATATGAAACTCCGTGCGGATGACAATGCGCTTAATTTTTTGGCCGAAACCGCTAACGGAGACGCACGTACGGCTCTGAACGCATTGGAATTGGGTGCGTTGACTACTCCGGCAGACGATGAAGGATATGTGCACATTACTTTGGACGTAGCTTCGTCATGTATTCAAAAACGTGTGTTAGGCTATGACAAAGACGGGGACAATCACTACGATACGGTTTCCGCATTCATAAAAAGTATGCGCGGATCGGACCCTGATGCCGCCGTTTATTATCTTGCCCGTATGCTGTATGCCGGAGAAGACATAGAATTCATAGCACGCAGAATAGTCATCTGTGCCTCCGAAGACGTCTCTAATGCAGATCCGCAGGCTCTGTTGGTTGCGATGGCTGCATATCAGGCGGCCGAACGTATCGGTATGCCGGAAGCCCAGATTATTCTCTCGCAGGCAGCCGCATATGTGGCATGCGCACCGAAAAGCAATTCGGCCATAGATGCCATAACATCTGCTATGGAATGCGTCAGAACCGAACCGATCAGCGGAATTCCTCCGTATCTCAGAGACGCACACTACAAAGACGCCTCCAAACTCGGAAGAGGGGTTGGTTACAAGTATCCGCACTCATACCCCGGCCATTATGTGGAACAGCAATATCTTCCGGACAATCTTGTAAACCGTCGTTTCTATAAACTTTCGGACAACGGCATGGAACGTTCGATGCTGAAATGGCTGGAGCGTCTCAAAGAACAGAACAGATAACCGTTTATATATCATACTAAATTAATAGGATATGGATGGAAAATCCTTGTACGCTCAGATTGTTTCGACCGTTTTGGAGATGCAGGCGAAACTGGGGTCTTCCGACGGCAGTTGTACGATGTACTACCCTTACGAGGGAGACGTCGAATCAATCAGAAAGGAATTTTTTGATACTGCGGGAGATTCGTTGGGAGACGTGGAGTTTGATGTCGCATCGGGACGCCTCCGTATAACGGTTCCCGAATACGGGTGTAAAGAAATTTCGAAAATGCCGATTCCGAAAACATTGAAATATATGATTTCGGCCGTCCGTGACCGTAAAAGCCTGGCTGTCGTCAAAGACGAGATAAAGGAGCTGTTCCCCGGATCCGAATGGACCGATACGGACAACGGAGAGTTCGATGCAAAAGTAACTTTTGCCGACGATACCGATCCGTTCGTCTATTGTCTGCATGACGA
>SAMEA104315432__coassemble_802_pt1 | contig 13961 bp, 13 predicted proteins | sample SAMEA104315432__metabat2_high_PE_023 | metagenome-assembled genome bin SAMEA104315432 (sample SAMEA104315432) | gut metagenome | biome: Monkey gut; feature: monkey-associated habitat; material: faeces | place: China | collected 2013 | reverse complement strand
TTAATCAGATTATCGTATTCGTCGATGAGAACTATCGGTTTGACGCCATGATATATTTCAAGCATTTCGCACAGCTTATTCAATGAATTTTCGAGTTTCACATCGGTAAAATCGTCGACATAAGTGTCCAGATATTCTCTGCGTAGACGTCCCTGAATTTTGTCGCTGTCATTTAGATACAAGTGCTGATCGTATGCCGTTCCAATGATATCGATTATTTTATCGCGGAACTTGACGAGACTGTTAGGATCAAAATCCTTCATCGATATAGCAATTACAGGAAACGTGTTTTTCAGTTTCATGCAGTTCTCGTGTTCCTGAACTTTCAGACCGTCAAACCAAGTGTTTCCTTTGTACTTCATGTTGAAGAACGCATCGATCATCGACAGGTTGAGAGTCTTTCCGAAACGTCTCGGTCTGGTGAAAAGAAACACTTTGTTTCCGTCATCGACAATGTCTGAGATGAGTTCCGATTTGTCGACATAGTAGTATCTTCCGCTACGGATTTCCCAGAAATATTCGATTCCTGTCTGAGGTATCATCAATTTGAATTCCTCCGCTTCTCTATTCATGAAGCAATAGTTATTGGTGTTCTGTATTTAAAAAGATTCAGTGGATGCAGTCAGTGAAAAACTGGATTGGCAGGTTTTGAACATTTATGAACAATTTGGTAAAATTGTATGGTTAACTTGGTATGTATCTTAACTTACAAGTGTTTGCATCACATATGTTCCGATAAAGTCTGTAGAATTGGAAATGGAGATATGACAACAACAACGAATAAATGTCAATATAGTGCAATGTTCCGAATACCTTATATAGAAATCTAAATTATAGTATGATGCGCAGTCGGAGAACTGACAATGCCTTTTCTCTCACTAACGGAGATAATCAAATGACAACTGAGGAGACTCTTAAAACTGGTACGACCACCATTGGAATCAAGCTGAAAGACGGTGTCATTCTCGCATCCGATCAGAGGGCTACCATGGGCAATCTCATCGCAAACAGCAATGTCCAGAAGGTCTATCCGCTTTCGGACAACATCGGTATGACAATTGCCGGAGTAGTGGGAGATGCACAGTTGATGGTCCGTTACATGCAGAGCGAAATCGCCATCTATGCGATGAAAAAGGGCGCTCCCATGTCGGTTAAAGCGGCCGCAACATACATTGCAGGTGCAATCCGCCAGGGATTCTACCTCGGACTCATTGTCGGAGGATACGATACCACAGGCGGACACGTATACACCATAGACGGAGCCGGAGGTTACATTGAAGATCTCTATATGTCCGTAGGATCGGGATCGGTCTTTGCTCTTGGTGCACTTGAGGCTGTTGTCAAAGAAAACATGTCCAAAGATGAGGGAATTGATGCCGCCATCACCGGCCTCAATGCAGCCAGAAGGCGTGACAACTGCACTGGTGACGGAATGCTTGTCTCGTACATCGGACCCAATGGATACGAATCCATATCCAATGACGAGATTAGGGAACGTTGCGCAAAACTTGGATTCAAATATCCTAACTAATCAGAGTCATACAAACTTCTTACCAAACTTCTTTCTTCTTCACCTTCGTTAAGCTGGATTTAAAATGAATGTTGATAAATTATTCGAAACTCTTACGGAAGAAGTAAAAAGACGCTTCCCAAAAGACATCAAAATTACCAATATTACATTCGAAGGACCTCTTGTCGTGGTATACACCAGTGAATACGACAAAGTTTCGTCCAATGATACAATAGCCCGCATGCTGGCCCAGACCATCCACCGCAGGGTGGATATACGGCCTGATCCCAAATTGCTCGCGGATCCGGAAGAGGTTGAAGAAAAAATTCGTAAAATGGTTCCGGAATCCGCACAGATATTCGATATCAATTTCGTAGACGAAACGGGAGAAGCCATTATCGAAGCAATAAATCCCGGCGAAGTTCTGGGTAAAGAAGGCCAACTGTTGGGAAACATCAGGGCCGAATCCGGATGGAACGTCAAAGTCATACGCGCTCCTCCGATTCCTTCGAAAACCGTCTCGGATGTCCGCGGATATCTGCGTATGAACCATGATGAAAGACAGGAAATGCTGACCCGTGTTGCCAGAAGACTGGCCAGACCCGTTCACGAAGGCGAACAGTGGGTTCGTGTTACCGCAATGGGAGGATTCAGACAGGTCGGAAGATCTGCTTCGTTGCTCACTACCAGAGACAGCAAAATTCTCATCGATTGCGGATTGGATCCCAGCTCCGACAACACGCCTTATTTTGCCATTCCGGAAGCACAGCCGTTGGATGACATAGATGCCGTAGTCATCACCCATGCACACTTGGATCACTGCGGAACTCTTCCCGCACTGTTCAAATACGGATACAGAGGGCCCGTTTACTGCACATATCCCACCCGTGACCTGATGGCGCTTCTCCAATTGGATAACATCAAACTCGGATACGGCGAGAATAAAAAAGCTCCGTACGACTCGTCTCACGTCAGACAGGAAATTCTCCATACAATTCCTCTGAAATATAACGAAACTACGGATATAGCACCCGATGTCAGGCTTACGCTTCACAATGCGGGACACATTCTCGGATCTGCAATCGCACATTTCCACATCGGAGACGGACTGCACAACGTTGCGTTCTCCGGAGATACAAAATACGAGAAAACCTGGCTTTTCAACCCTGCAACAAACCGCTTCCCCAGGTTGGAAACTCTGGTAATAGAATCCACCTACGGAGGACACAACGATTTCCAGCAATCGCGTACCGATGCTTCCGAAGAAATGGGAAGGATTATCAAACAGGCAATCGAGAAAGGAGGTAAAGTACTCATACCCGTATTCGCCGTAGGAAGGTCGCAGGAAGTCATGCTTGTGATTGAGGAACTGATCAGAACGGGCAAGATGCCGAAATGTCCTGTGTATCTTGACGGTATGATTTGGGAAGCCACTGCTATTCATACGGCATACCCCGAATATCTCAATTCGCAGCTCAGAACACAGATTTTCCAGCTCAACGAGAACCCGTTCCTGAACCCTGTGTTCAAGAGAGTCGAAACCGCCGATATGAGGGAAGAAATCTGCCACTCGTCCGAACCCTGCATAGTTCTTGCCACAAGCGGTATGATGTCGGGCGGACCCGTAATGGAATACTTCAGAGAATGGGCGGATGACGAAAAGAATTGGCTCCTGTTCGTAGGTTACCAATCCGAGGGAAGTCTAGGAAGAACCATTCAGAGAGGAAGACAGGAAATTACACTCAACTGGAAGGGAAAGCCTGTGCAACTTACCATCAGAATGCAGAGGGAAACAGTGGACGGATTCTCCGGACACTCCGACCGTAAACAACTGATGAAATACATCGGATCTCTCGACCCCAAGCCGGACAAAATCATAATCGGACACGGTGAAGACCGTAAATGTACTGATTTGGCATCTTCCATCTATAAGAAGTTCGGAATCGAGACAAAAGCACCCCAGAATCTTGAGACTATAAGATTGCGGTGAACATCAATATGTACAAATATTGATTGTTGCTTGGATAATCTTATGGTGCTCTTACTTGAGAATCAGAACGGCGGACCCAAAGGCAGGTTCTCCGATGCCGACGTGTTCTTCCTGTTAGATCACATCCGCGACGGAGGGCGCATAGGTCGCATGAGATTGGCAGACTATGTCGGAATCGGAGAAGGAAGTATCCGCAGTCTTCTGACACTCTTGGAAGACAACGGTATAGTAAGCATTTCCAGAGCAGGCGTCATGATAACGCCGTACGGAACAGAACTCCTGAACGCGCTCGGAATAAGATCGGTTGACATAAATCTTCCGGGATATGTTCTCGGTACATTCCAACAGGGCATCATAATAAACAATGCCGTTGACAAAGTGTTCAACGGTATAGAGCAACGCAACTGCGGAATCAGAGCAGGAGGAGACGGTTGCACAACATGGGCCATGGAAGACGATATAATCTACATGCTTCCGGACTGGAATGTGGATGCCGAAAATCCTGAAATGGCAAAAATCATCCGTGGCAAAACAGGAATGAAGAATGGAGATGTATTGATAATCGGCGGCGGACAGGATCCTCATTTGGCTATGATGGCCGCAGGTTCGGCTGCTCTCGAACTCGTCTGATTGCTTTTCATCCTCGGCGCATAGCTCAAATTCAATTCTGTAGTCACAACTCTCATTACTGTGAACAGCGGTATTCCGAGTTCGGAAGCTATGTCCAAACATCCGTATCCGGACTCGTAACGATCCATAATCCATTTTCCTTTCATTATGGCCGAGTCCTGGGCACAAATCTTTTTGGAAACCACCGCAGGCTTTTCATTCCAACGGTTGGATTTACAATTAGGACACCTGTCTATGCCTCTGTTTGCATGAGACTCCCAACAATAGTGACAAACCTGACAGCAACAGTTTATGTAATCTTTATCCCAAGAATAAGAATCACATTTAGGACATTTTAAAGGAGTGTCTGACGAATCCCATCCGAAACCACAACGTTTGCACGTATATGACTGGACCTCTTTGCTTTCAACTACTTTAAAACGACCGTTGCAGTATGGACAAACACATTCACCGTTAATCGAATTGGCAGTCGGTAACATAGATTATCACAGTTGGATGTATAATACGTCCATTCATAATCATTGTTTATAAAGATTTGCCAAGATTGCAGTAGATTAGGTAATTGGAGGACAAGAATGACAACAATAACAAAGTTAAATCCTGGCATTTTTAGCCAGGAAAAAAGTTAATCACCAGTTGGTTGCTCTTACTTCGAAGAACGACTGAGGGTGCTTACAAACGGGACAGACAGCAGGTGCCTCTTCGCCGATGTGTATGTATCCGCAGTTGCGGCATTTCCACATAACAACGTGATCTTTCTTGAAAACCACACCGTCTTCAATGTTCTTGAGGAGAGCAAGATATCTGTCTTCGTGACCTTTCTCGATTTTACCGACTGCCTCGAAGAGAGCTGCGATTTCGGTGAATCCTTCTTCTTTTGCAACTGCGGCAAAGTCTGCGTACATGGTCGTGTACTCGTAATCCTCTCCGTTTGCTGCGTCTCTGAGATTGTCGATGGTTTTGGGGATTCTGCCGTCATGGAGCTGCTTGAACCAAAGTTTTGCGTGCTCTTTCTCGTTCTCAGCAGTTTCCATGAATATGTCTGCAATCTGCTCGTATCCCTCTTTCTTTGCCTGGGATGCGTAGTAGGTGTATTTTGTTCTTGCCTGACACTCGCCGGCAAAAGCGGTCTTAAGGTTTGCTTCTGTTTTGGATCCTTTGAGTTCCATGTTATCCTCTGACAATAAATATTATTGCTCTTCTATTAAATAATAACTAAACAACAATCAAATGTTAAGTTATGTTAACGGTGTGAAAAACCGAATAACGGTTTCTTGGGATTACCGTTTTTATCAAACTTTTTCTTCATCAGTTTATCGTAATTTTTACGTATATTCAAATCGCCCGGCTTCAAATCCATCAGTATCTCGAGTTCGGTCTTGGCAGTAGGATAATCTCTCAAATCATTAAGAAGGAGAACCGCGTAATTCTGATGATATTCGTATTTTCCGGGAGACAATTCGATTGCTTTTCTGTAATATTCCGCGGACTTTTCGAAATCAACAATCTGTTTTCTTAAAAAGAATGCGTACATGCTGTATAATTCGGCCGACGGCGAAAGATCAAGAAGTTTTTCAAACATCTTTTCGGTTTCGTCGTTGTATTTCTTGTATTTTGACATTACAGTGACGAAGGCCTTCATTGCATCGGTATTGTCAGGCTCCAGATCCAAAATGGCATCCAATTGCATCTTTCCGTATCCTATGTCGTCCAAATTGTAGAATATTACATTGGCCAACTGGAGACGTACCTTTGTATTGTGCGGATCGGTAATCAGATAATCTTCAAGCGTCTTAACGGCTCCTTCCGGATTGCCGCTTTCGGCCTGATTCTTAGCCTTGCAAATCGCATCATAACCCGGATCTGATGACATAATCACGCATATAAGCATTCCATTAATAAACAAATTGCAAGAAAAAACAAAAAATGGGAAACAACTGTTTTGAATATGGCTTTATATTCCAACATATTGTCATAATGTATCTTTTCGTGCATTAATATGTCCAAAAAGTTACAAAAATATTTTATAGAAGAAAAGAAAATCAACATTTGCAGGTACAGATTTGCGTTATTCCTCCTGATTTACTAACGTTCGTTCAAGATACCTTATCTTGTCTCTGTATCTGCCCGTTTTTCTCATGATATTTCACGAATATCGACTTGTTGAGATTTAAGCTGAAATTATTCGTATAAATAAACGAAATTGAACATGCGATGAAAACCAACGGCATCAGATATGCAAGATAATTAAACAAAATCGAAGAGACGTCGTGTCCGAAATACAGGGACAATAAAAACATCATTGAAAACGAGCTGAGAGCAAGAAAAGACGTAAACAATCTGTTCTTAGCACCGGACCACAGGTAATAATCTCTGTTTCCGTCCGAAACTGCTTTGGCCCCAAGTGTTTTGAAAAGCTGCCACGGTATTATCAGACATGGTATAAACATCGAGAGCAACAGCATTATCGCCAACAGCATTTTCCAACTGAATGAATCGAGAAAATATGGGTTGACAAACATATACGAGGATATGGTAAAGCCCATTATGATGATGTATGTCGTCAATGATTTGAATCCCTCATTATCAAATCTGTCCTTGTAAATTATCGGTTCCAAATCAATCCTTTCAACGTCTATTATCTCCGGGATCATGAAGAATTTTTCGGCTTTTCCTCTGATCCCCGCAACAGCATGGTTTTCCATATTAGTCAAAACATTAACCACATAATTCCTCAGGTATGCGCACATAACCGTCAGAACGCCTACGGTAGTAAATGTAAACAGCATAAATATGGCCAAAAAGCTGGCTATGTTCAGACATATTCCCGAAATTTCTAAATTTAATGCTCCCAGAACACCTATAACCGCTTTATCAAAAAGAGGCTGTTGAGTATGATGCATATACTCCCAAATAATCAGGGAAAAGACCGTATTTATCAAAATTATCGCAAACTTACTGTATTTTCCACGCTCCATTACGATGAAACACGGAATACCCAATAAAGCAAACAATGTTGTAAATACCAAACACAGCAGCTGTATCATCAAAGCAAGACTGTACTCGTTCTGATAGATAAGTGAGACAATCCATACGATAATGCAAACAACAATGAACAACGGAAAAAACTTCAGAATGAGCTTGTCTTTGTATTCTTGATTGGGATCGAGTTTGATTTTGTCTTCCTCAAAAATACGATAGGACAAATTACGCAGTCTATCGGTAATTTGATTTTTTCCAGAACGCTGCTTACGCCCACCCATAACCAGAAAAGTGCAAACGTGTATTAATATGATATTCATATACCCGACTATGGCAGACAAGACTGGTTTGAAGAACCGCGGATATAAAAAAGAAGATGTCGAAGAAAGACGCATAGCCGCAGAAGAATTCACCGGTGCCAGATTAGACTATGTCTCGAAATACTGTTTCGATCCGGAAACGGCATCCAAAAACGTAGAAAATATGATCGGTACAACACAGATTCCGTTGGGTTATGCAGGACCTGTAAAAATAAGGGGTTCAATGGCCAACGGAGAATTTCTGGTACCTCTTGCCACTACAGAGGGTGCATTGATTGCATCCATCTCGAGAGGAATGTCGGTAATGAATCAGGGATCCGGAGTCAGAACCATGGTTTTCGGAGATGCTATGACCCGCGCTCCCGTACTGAGGGTAAATGACCTTGACCATGCATTGGAGGTCATAAATTGGATAGACGCACATCAGAACGAGATTGATTCCGCGGTTGCGGAAACCACCAGTCACGGAAAACTGATACGCATCGACAAATATCCCGACGGACGCAATCTTTTCCTCAGATTTGCATTCGAAACCGGCGATGCCATGGGAATGAATATGGCAACGATTGCCAGCGAAGCGGTATGCAGACTCATCGAGAAAGAAACCGGAGCAGTGATGATATCCGTATCCGGCAACATGTGTTCCGACAAGAAACCTGCTGCAATCAATATGATTAACGGACGCGGAAAAACGGTTGTGGCTGAATCACGCATACCCAAGGACGTAGTCGAATCCAAACTGCATACTACAGCTGCGAAAATTACCGATACCAACAATAGGAAAAATCTTATCGGAAGCAGTATGGCGGGAACGCTCGGCGCCAACGCACATGCTGCGAATATGGTCGCAACAGGACAGGACCCTGCACAGGTCGTAGGAGCCAGTATGACAATAACAACCTGCGAAGACCTTGACGGAGATCTTTACATATGCGTCAGGATGCCTGCGGTAGAGGTCGGAACCGTAGGAGGCGGAACCCGTCTGCCGTGTCAATCGGAAGCCCTGAACATGATCGGATGTCTCGGTAACGGCAAAGCCAAAAAGTTGGCCGAGATTGTTGCTGCAACCGTTCTTGCGGGAGAATTGTCAACACTCGCGGCACAGTCTGCAGGGCAGTTAGGTTCCGCACATATGGCATTGGGAAGATGAAGGGGGTAAACCCCAAATCTTTCCGATTTAATGTCAGGCAGCCTGACAGTTTTTCTTGTGTATGTGCACCATGTAGCGTCTTGCAGCAGGCTGTGCGATACACATCTCTACAAGTGTGGCTATAAAGAAATTCCTTGGCCAGATAAATCTATGGTGCTCCAGAATGTAGAAGAAATCCGGATCGGCACCGCCGATCATAGAAACGACATTGCCTACAAACGGACCTACCAATGAAAAAGTGAATGACATTATAAATACGGTTGAAATGAGATTTGCTAAGATTTTAGCATTGGTGCTGTCTGTCGGAGCAATGAATTTACTGCAGATCCAACTCGTTATACGTACCACGATAAATGTTGTGTACAACATAACCAGAACCCATATTATCGGTAAACAGATTACCATACTCTCTGCAGTATCCCAGCTCAAACCAAGCTGGTCAACCATGTTATATCCGCCGATAAAAAGAACGGATAGCGCGGATATTATAGCTCCATAAATGAGAGCTTCCTTGTTACTACGGGGCAATCTTAATTCTTCCATGTTGGAACCCTTCTCATCGAAGATATCAAGACTGTTTCCGGCTTCAGCAAAAAATGAAACCTTGCGATTTTACGCCGATATCTGATAATCGGCGCAATGTGAACTACTATTTTAAACCGATTATCGAAAGATTCGTCACGCCGTCATCTCTTCCTCACATCCATTCTGTACATACTTACTACAGCAATGAAAAAGAACAACAACGATATCAAAAACACATAGATTATGCTCATCGAAGGCGTAAAATTGAAACTGCCCAGTGACAAATCGTACCCCATGTCCAATCTGAAACCGTCCATCGTTCCGGCCGGTGCAGACGACATTATATCATTCAATGCCTCAGAACCGAGATTCTGGCGGAATAACGAGGCCATATGGGTTGCGGGCAACAGAGTACAGACTGTATTCATGGCTCCCGGCATAGTCCCCATGGGCATATATATTCCAGTCAGGAACCCTATCAGTATGCTTATCACGGTAAAGAATCCCGAAAAAGCCCCTGTACTCTTCAGGAATGAAGTAACGGCATAGATTATCACCGAACCCGATAAAGACGATGGTATCAGAAGTACAACCGAAACCGCTATGCCACCCACGGATACTGGACACCCTGTCACTACGAGACAAACCACTGCGATAACAAGGGTAATAATGCTCATCATCAGCCCGACAACGAATGTACTGATGATGTATCCGGCAGCTATGTGCGACGGACGCATAGGAGCCATCATTATATCTTTGATTTTTCCGCCTGTTTTATCCTCAATCATTATCTGTAGTGATCCGGCAGAAGTTGTTACCGCTACAATTCCCAATATTCCCGAAAGAACCCACGAATCCATCAGATGCGACATACCCGGAATTTCCGGATACGATTCAACAAGCATATTCTTCAGAAACAAAAGATACAGCATTATTACTACGATTACTCCCATCAGAGAGAAAACAACGGACGAACGGTCACGGAAGAAACACAGCGTATTTCTTTTAGCTAACGCAAACATTCCGTTCATTCTGTTTCACCGCCTGTAATGGCAATAAATGCATCATCCAACGTTCCGCTCCTGACTTCGAAAGATTCCATCATACCGTCCAATTTTTTAACAATCGGAACAGCGTCCAAAGTAGATGCTATACTGATTTCCAAAACATCGTTTTTACGGGTGTATTTTACACCCATTGAGTCAAGTTCCATGCATACGGCATCGATTGATTTGGGACGGATTGTCATTGAATCCGAACAGAATTTTTCCCTGAGATATGCCGGAGTGCCGTGAGCCACAATCTTTCCTTTGCATATTATGGCTATATCGTCGGCCACAGATGCTTCTTCCATATAATGCGTAGTTAGGAAGACTGTAATTCCGCGTTCCCTGTTAAGTTTCGTTATTGTCTCCCATATATTCTTCCTGGTACGCGGATCCAATCCTGTCGTAGGTTCGTCAAGAATCAATAATTTAGGCCTGTGGACAAGTGCTCTGGCTATGTCTGCTCTGCGTCTTTGTCCGCCTGAAAGTATGCCGTATGCTTTATCTGCAAACTCGGCTGCATCGGCATCCTTCAATGCGGATTCCACGGCCGAATCGAGATTGCTTAAACCGTACATAGATCCTCTCAGAGAGATGTTTTCTCTGACCGTCAGTCTGGAATCCATCATTGATTCCTGAAAAACAACGCCTATTTCCGATTTGGTTTTCTGATCCGACGGATCATTTCCGAATATGAGTATGTCTCCGGAATCCCTGTCCTGCAAAGAACACAGTATGGATATCGTAGTAGACTTTCCGGCTCCGTTGGGGCCGAGAAATGCAAAGAACGAACCTTCGGGAACATCGAATGATATCTTATCCACAGCTACGCTGTCCCCGTATTTTTTAAACAAATCCGAAACCGTAATGGCAGACACAAAAGTTTGTATGATTACAGACTAAATAGACATTGGGTCGGCAACCCGTTTTTAAGCGTACGGTTCGTCTACGCGCGCGCATTCCTTATATAATGCGCAACAGATTGGCCGGGCATGCCTGTAATCAATTTCAAGTACAGCGATCTGTGCACCATGCTCGGCGAAACGGTCCCCCAGAAAACCCTCGTCGAGAGAATCCCGATGATCGGTGCCGATATGCACGAGACCGAAGGGGAATGCGACGACATGTCCGTAGAATTCTTCCCCGACCGCCCTGATTTATATTGTGTCGAAGGTCTTGCGAGAGGAATGCGTGCTTTCCTCGGATTGGAAACAGGTATGAAAAAATACGATGTCGGAAAAAGCGACATCGAAGTCTTCATAGATCCTTCTGTGAAAGAACAGCGCCCGTATTTCCTGTGCGGAGCCGTAATGAACGTCGATATTGACGATGCGCTTCTCAAATCGATGATGGAACTTCAGGAAAAACTGCATATCACAATCGGAAGGAAAAGAAGCAAACTGGCAATCGGAATCCACGATCTCGACAAAGTTACACCGCCGTTCACTTACAGGCTGGCGGATCCCAAAAGCATCAGATTCGTCCCGCTTGCCAAAACCGAAGAAATGGACATGAACGAAATCCTGGAGAAACACGAGAAAGGAAAAGAATACGCATCTCTTCTCCAAGGATGCTCGAAATATCCCGTGATTCAGGATAAAAACGGAAACGTACTTTCTTTCCCTCCCATCATCAACGGTGCTCTTACAACCGTAACAACCGGAAAACACAACCTGTTCGTCGATGTAACCGGAATGGACAGAAAAGCCGTTAAAGGCGCTCTTGACATCGTATGCACAGCATTGGCGGAGCGCGGCGGAAAAATCATGGATGTGTTGATGCACGACGGCGAAAATTCATTCAGATCTCCCGACTTGACTCCCGGAGAAATCGACATATCCGCAAAAGAATCCGATAAATTCCTCGGACTCAATCTCGGTCCTGCCGGCACGGTTGAATGTCTTGAACGCATGGGCATGGATGCCGTCGCGGACAATGATACAATCCATGTAAAATATCCCTCCACCAGACTCGACATAATGCATAAAGTAGATATTTTCGAAGACGTGGGAACAGGATACGGATTCGACAGATTCGGAGGAAAATACAAACTTGACCAAACCGCAGGAGGACTTCTGCCGATAACGACATTCTCCGACAGCATCAGAGACGTTATGATCGGAATGGGCTACACGGAAGTTTGTACTCTGACTCTCAGCAGCGAAAAAGAAGAGTTCGAACTTTCGGGACTTCCGAAAGTGGACAACGTGCGCGTGCTTAACCCTATTACCGAAGACCACACGTGTCTGAGATCGTATCTCATGCCCAGTCTTATCAGAATCCTGAAGCACAACAAACACAGGGATCTTCCGCAAAAAATCTTCGAAATCGGATATGTCGTCAGAGACGAAAAAACACAGTCACGCCTGTGTATCATGGCAACCGCTTCCAAAACACCCTTCACGGAAATCAAATCCGTCACTGAAGGCGTTCTCAACGAAATGGGTGTGGAGTGCGTTCTCGAATCATGCGATTTGAAAACATTCGTGGACGGAAGAGGAGCATACATCCTCTATGATAATCAGAGGATAGGATTCTTCGGAGAAATGTCACCTGCAACGGTGGTCGGTTATGAGATTACCCATCCCATCATGTTTGCAGAAATCGATCTCGAACCTATCATCGCAAAAAAGAAGAATACTCTGTTCTGAGGTGATTAAATGGAAGTAGGAGATAAGTTCCCCGAATTCGTTTTAAAAGACGAGAACGGCAATGATTTCGACAGTTCTGAACTGAACGGAATAAGATATGTAATCTATTTCTACCCGAGAGACAACACACCGGGATGCACGCGCGAGGCACAGGAATTCACGGCTTCTTTCGGCAGCTTCATGCTGCGTAACATACCGATAATAGGCGTAAGCAAAGACTCGGTCGAATCCCACAAAAAATTCAGCGACAAGAACAGCCTCAAAATCAAGTTGCTCAGCGATCCCGACCACAGTTTCATCGAAAAAGCAGGTGCGTGGGGAGAAAAGAAAAGCTACGGCAGAATCAATGTCGGAACCATCCGCACCACATACATAATCGGTAAAGACGGAACGGTAGAAGCTGCCTGGAAGAATGTCAGGCTTGAAGGCCACGTAGACAAAGTTCTTGAAAAGGCCGTAGCCCTTTCAAAGAAAAACTGATTAAAGACTGCTGTCCAGAGCCTTCAGGACCGCACCGCAGTCCGCGATAAGGCTCAGGTCGGCATACTTGTTGAGAGGGGCATCGGGATCGTTGTTTACCGAAATGACGGTTGCCGAATCCCTCATTCCTGCCAAATGCTGAACCGCACCGGATATGCCGAATGCAATATACAATTTCGGCCTCACCGTAAGTCCGGACAACCCGATCTGACATTCATGGGGCATCCATCCTTTTTCCACCAATGCACGTGAACAGCATACCGATCCGCCGACTTTTTCCGCTATGCTCCGCGCCACATCAATTAACGCTCTGTCGCGTACGCCGTCGCCCAATGCAATGAGTACATCCGAATCGGCAATATCGGTTTTGACTTCCTTTGTCTTCTGAGATATTATCTCTTTATTCGATTCTCCGGAATACTGCCAATATATCGCAGTACCCGTACCTTCGGTTCTGGCAACCTTCGGAAAAACACCCTTGCGAACAGTCGCAATCTGGGGGAATTTCGTACACACGATACTGGCCAGCACATTGCCTCCGAATGCCGGACGTATCATAGTAACTTCCCTTCCGTTGCATTTCAAATCTGTACAGTCCGCAGTCAGACCTACACCGAGAATCGCAGCCATACGCGGAGCAACCTCGCGACCGTATGCATCGGCTTCCAAAAATACGG
>SAMEA104315432__coassemble_741_pt1 | contig 14637 bp, 16 predicted proteins | sample SAMEA104315432__metabat2_high_PE_023 | metagenome-assembled genome bin SAMEA104315432 (sample SAMEA104315432) | gut metagenome | biome: Monkey gut; feature: monkey-associated habitat; material: faeces | place: China | collected 2013 | reverse complement strand
GAAAATGGAAGGAACTGTCACAAGCTGAATTTGCTTTGTTCGTTTACTATAATTAAACCAAGGCCGTGGAAACACGGCCGTTTTTAATGTTTCATTGTTTTTTTAGGAATTTCGCTACAAATGTCAGGTATCAGTGTCAGTAGTACGGACGTATCTATGTTGTCGGCCACAACCATGGCTTTTGCACCAGGATACGGAGATTCACAAGGAGCATCCGGTATCGTATGCTTTACACACGGTGTGATTTTTAACATAAATCTGTCGTCGTATATGCCTCCGAACAAAACTCCGTCAAGATACAGCAGATATTCTCCCATCATCGATCTGTGTTTTATATCGCCCAGCGGCCGGAGCATTTCAACAATGTTTTTCAGTTTATCTTCGTTACTCGGCATGTTGTATCGGTATTATTCATCTATGCGAGCCTATAATAGTTTCGTATATCATCTACATTCATGGGAGATACGCGGAACAGAATAATCGATGAAGCTTTGAGGTTATTTTCTGAAAAAGGATATGGGGAAGTGTCGGTATCGATGATAGCCGATGCAGTCGGTATTAAGCCGCCGTCGCTTTACAAGCATTTCGGATCCAAGAAGGAGATATTCGACTCTATTCTGAAGATGATGACCGAACGTTATGACAACATGATTTCAAAGTTCGGAATCGACGGCAATAACCCAGATAAGGATTCGTCATTTTTTGTTAATATTGATGAAGATGCAATCGCGAGTATGGGTAAGAATCTCTTTCTGTTCTTTCTGGAAGACCCGTATAATTCGATGTTCCGCAGAATGCTTTCGATAGGACGCTACTCCGATCCGGAATTGGACAAGATTTATCACATGCAATACATCGATCTCCCGTTGGCGTATCAGACAGAAATATTCCGTTACATGTTGGAGTCGCGCGGATTGTGCGGAGATCCAAAATCCATGGCATTGGAGTTCTACGGGCCGATGCTCATTCTCATTCAGTCCTGCGATACCGATCCCGGGAGGAAAGAAAGCGCATTGAAGGAAATTGACAATCACATACGTCATTTTGGTAAAATCCATCACATCGACCGTAAACGAGGTGATGATGCAGACGATATTAGGCTAATGACCATTAGCTATAATAACATGTAAAGATTCGCATCCTTCATGGCGGACACATTGGACGGTATGAAGGTGATCGTGATTTACGGACAATCCCACAAGGGCATTACATGGACAATGACCCAGTTGCTCCTAGAATATTTGAATCCTGACGAATTGGAAGAATATATGCTTCCCAGGGAAGGCCCCCCAAGCTGTATCGGATGCAACAGATGTTTTCTCGAAGGAGAAGATACATGTCCGCATTACGACAGAGTAGCACACATAGTGGAATCAATGCGTTCAGCCGATGTTGTTATTTTGGCCGGTCCGAATTATGTCGATGGTATGACCGGTGCAATGAAAGATTTGATGGATCATCTGGCATATATGTGGATGTCGCACAGGCCCATGGAAGAGATGTTTGTCAAGACCGGAGTTGTGATAACCAGTTCCGCGGGTGCTGTCAACAGGCACGTCCTTTCATCGATGAGACATCAGATGAAAAGCTGGATGATTCCGAAGGTGTATTCCCTGGGGTTGATATCGCGTGCATGGGGTATCGACGATCTTTCGAAGAAGAAAAGACAATATATCGATCGCAGATGCAGGTCGATAGCAAAATCGATAAAATCCGGTTGCGGAAAGATTCCGTTCTCTTTCGGTCAGAGATTTATGTTTGCCGTATTCAGGTCCATGCAGTCGGGTAAAGCGGCATGGAACGAGACTGATCGGATATGGTGGGAAAATCACGGGTGGTTGGAAAAGAAGAGGCCGTGGAAGAGGAGTAAATGACGGTAAGACGATATATCTCATATTTTCGACAGGATTTTGTATGCAAGACATAGATAGAACGTTCTTAAAGCATATTCATGGTTTTTATAACCAATGATGAATCTCCCCCATATGACGTTCTCAGAATCCGTGGACCGTTATTTTGGTATCACCGAAAGAGGATCCAACTTTAAGACGGAAATATGGGGCGGAATCTTAATTTTCCTTTCCATGAGCTACATCATCGTGGTCAATCCGTCGATGATGGCCCAAGCCGGTATGGACAAGGATGCCTGTTATGCGGCAACCATAATAATGTCCATTATCGGAACGCTTGTGATGGCTTTGTATGCGAAATTCCCGGTTGCGCAGGCACCGACTATGGGTGTCAACGCATTCTTCGTGTACAATGTCGTGATTGTCATGGGATTCTCATGGCAACAGGCTTTGGCAGCAGTGTTCTTGGCAGGTTTGATTTTCTTCGTAATCTGTCTCAGCGGAATAAGGAAGAGAGTTATAGACAAGATTCCCTCCGGATTAAAATATGGAATAACAGCAGGAATCGGATGTTTCATAGTATTCATCGGTTTGCAGAATGCCGGTTTGATTGTAGGTGCCACGACACTTGTTAAACTCGGTGATCTGTCTTCGCCTTCTGTACTTCTCGGACTGTTCTGTATTATCCTCACACTGTTCCTTTATTCAAGGAAAGTGACCGGATCCATCATAATCGGCATGGTTGTTTCCGCCATTGTCGGAATATGTATCGGTGTAATCGATCTTCCCGAAAGTATAGTTTCCATGCCTACCACACCGGACTTCGGTGCATTCCTGGACGGATTCTCCACAGATCTTCTGGATTTCCAGTTTGTGATGATTGTTGTCGCGTTCATTTTCATGCAGTTCTTTGACAGTACCGGTACCCTTATGGCAACGGGAGGAAGAGCAGGTATTATCGATAAAGACGGAAACGTTCAGTGCGACCGTGCATTGATAGCCGATGCAACCGCATCCCTGCTCAGCGCACCCGTGGGTGCAACGCCTACCGGAGCTTATGCCGAATCCACAGTAGGTATAGAAGCCGGTGCCAGAACCGGATTCGCCGCATTGATTGTAGCAGTAATGTTTGCACTGGCTTTGTTCATAGGTCCCCTCTTCGGAATAGTTACGTATTCCTGTACAGTGGGTGCGATGTTCATAGTCGGAGCAGCAATGATAATGTCCCTCAAGGATGTCGAATGGGAAGATTGGCCGCAGGCTGTATCTGTTCTCTCGACAATTCTGTTCATGATTCTGACATACTCCATCGCCGACGGAATTGCGTTTGGAACGCTGTTCTATTGCGTGTGCATGCTCGGTGCAAAGAGGGCAAGAGAAGTAAGTCCGATTATCTACGGTCTTGCCGTTATTTGTCTTGTATACTTCATTGCAGTTGCGGTAGCGCTTTGAAACATTGTCGGAACGGAACTGTTTCGGTTCCGTCCGGCATATTTTCCATTTTATTCAAGTGTTTTAAATCAGACATGATTGTTTTACAATATTGGTTTTGATAATGCCGTATATACGCCGTATATAAGGTAAAAGACGAGAGAAATGTACAATTGTATGCCTTCGTAAGTCCATATACTTTTATATAATGGGAAAGTCCCCGATGTTATGGGTACAAACCAGTACTTCATTGGTCGTCAGAGTGATTATGAATCCTCTGCTAGAAGCTATCCCCGCAAATTCCCTCTTGCGGTGGCGAAGGCTAAGGGTGCGGTTGTTGAAGATGTCGAAGGAAAACACTATATCGATTTCCTTAATGGTGCGGGCACGCTAGCTCTGGGCCATAACGATGATGAGATTAACAATACAATGATAGATCTCATCAATTCCGGGGCTCCGTTGCATACTCTTGATTTAGCCACGCCTGTCAAGGATAGATTTGTGGAAGCTTTATTGACAATAATACCCAAGGAATTGGCGGAGAAAGCAAAAATTCAATTCTGTTCGCCTTCCGGGACTGATGCCACGGAAGCAGCCATAAAATTGTGTAAGACTGCTACGGGAAGGAGTACAGTCATCGCTTTCTCCGGAGGATATCACGGAATGGGTCACGGATCCATGGCCCTTACCGGCAACTGTAACGCCAAGAACAAAGTAGCAAACATAATGCCCGGCGTTCAGTTTATGCCGTATCCGTATTCATACCGCTGTCCGATGGGTCTGGGCGGAGAAGCCGGAACTAAAGCATGCATAACATATTTGGAGCGTTTTTTGAAAGATCCCGAGAGCGGAGTTACAAAACCCGCAGCCATCATTTTGGAACCCATTCAGGGTGAAGGAGGAGTAATTCCCGCACCTCCCGAGTTCCTTCAGGCTGTGCGCAGGATAACCAAAGAGCTAGGCATTCCGATGATTTGTGACGAAATCCAGTGCGGTATGGGCCGTTCCGGAAAAGTTTTTGCATTCGAACATGCGGGTATCGTTCCCGATGTAATTCTTATCTCGAAAGCAGTCGGCGGAGGTCAGCCCTTGTCCGTAGTAGTTTATGACAAGGCACTGGATTTGTGGGGCCCCGGCGCACATGCGGGAACATTCCGCGGAAACCAGTTGGCCATGGCTGCCGGAACCGTTGTGATAAACAGAATCAAAGATCCCGAGTTCCTCAGTGAAGTTACCCGTAAAGGAGAATTGATGACTTCGCGCCTCATGAAACTCAAAGACGAAACTACAATTATCGGCGACATACGCGGAAAAGGTTTGATGATCGGTATCGAGTTTATCGATCCGAAAGGACCTAAAGACGTGATGGGAGTTCCGGAACCAAGCGGAGACGTTGCATCAAAGATTCAACACATCTGTTTCGATAACGGGCTTATCATGGAGAAAGGCGGACGCAACGGTTCCGTCATGAGATGTCTTTGTGCCCTCAACATTACCGATGACGAGATTGATCGCGCATTGACTATTTTCGAAAATGCCGTCAGAGAGGTTGATGGGGATGTCAACGGATGATCCTCTTCTGATTTCGGAGAATGCCGAAGTCCGCGAAAGATTCTCCGAGATGATTGACGAGACTTTGAAGGCTGTTTTCGATTCGTTCTCAGATGACAGCGCATTTTCCGGAATAAATCCGTATGAGTTAAGGAGCAAGATTGAATCATTGGGATTTTTGCCCGAACACGGTATGGGATTCGAGAAGGTTTTGGAAGAAACCAAGAACGAGATAATGCCTCATTTACTGCGTACCTGGTCCACCAAATACATGCCTCATCTTCACTCTCCCGTGCTGACCGAGACAATATGTTCGGAATTAATCATATCATGCTTTAACGACAGTATGGACAGTTGGGACCAGGGACCGGCCGCCACCGAAGTGGAAGAAAGTATGATTCACGGGCTTATCGAATTGTACGGGTTCCCGAAAGATACTTCGGACGGATGTTTTACTTCCGGAGGTTCCCAATCCAATATTTCCGCGATTATAGCGGCACGTGACTGGTACTGCATGAAGAAATTCGGATGGGATGTCAAAATGAACGGACTTCCGCCCGAGTACTCGAAACTTCGCATATACACATCGGAAATTTCGCATTTTTCCATGGATAAAGCAAGCCATATTCTGGGAATGGGGTATGGGGCCGTGAGGAAAATTCCGGTTGATTCAGAATGCAGGATTGATGTAAAAGCATTCGAGATGATGCTGAAAGAGGACGCCGATGCAGGGTTATACCCGTTCTGTGCCGTGGCTACATTCGGTACTACGGATTTTGGATCAATTGATGATGCCTACGGCATGAGAGTTCTTTGCGACAAGTACGGTATGCATCTCCACGCGGACGCCGCATACGGATCCGGACTGATAATGAGCAGCAAATACAGAGACAGAATCTCTGGAATATCAATATGCGATTCGCTTACTGTTGATTTTCATAAGATGTTTCTGCTTCCGATATCTTGTTCTGCCATAATCGTCAGACGCGCGGAATTGTTGGAATGTTTCGAACTCCATGCGGATTATCTCAACCGCGAAGAGGACGAAGAAGACGGTTACATAAATCTCGTCGGTAAATCTATGCAGACTACCCGCCGTTTTGATGCTTTGAAGGTTTTTATGGCATTCCAGACACGCGGCAGAGACGGATTTGAAAAAATTATCGATACCGCCGTAGGCAATGCTACGTATTTCTTCGAGAAGATTTCCAAGGATGACAATTTCATAGTGCCCGTGGAACCCGAAATGTCTTCCGTTGTATTCGCTTTCAACAGAGGGGATGAAGTAAACAAAAAAATCAGGCGTGTTTTGCTGTCCGAAGGTATTGTAATCGGACAGACGGTAAAAGACGGACGCGTTATGCTGAAGTTCACGCTTTTGAATCCCAATCTCAGGCACGAACACATAGACGGAATCATACGCAGAATAGTCGAAATCGGTTCGTCGTAATGGTCCGGAAATGTTTGAAGATGTTCGGTGAAGTTGTAGTACGATGTTAATTGTTCTGCAACTTCCCGAACATAAAATCGCTTTTTAAGTATAAACTATTCAAGATAATCGACTTTGGATATACATAATCAACAATAGCGATACATATTTCCTGTATTCTTAGAATTTATTTGATTTATTGTGTTAATGTCTATTGCGTATGGATTCATATGAAATATTCCGGACCGTCGATAGATTCCATCAGACCTTCGCGTTTTGCAAAGTCTACAAGATCTGCTATGGTAGTTCTGTCTAAAACATCATCCATCGATTTGCATAGCTTGGCAAATAAGCCCAGATTTACGCATTTGGATATCCATGGACATTCTGCATTTTTCTCTGTGTCGTCTTCGGATTGCGAACCATCCATAATACGCATAATCATGCCTGCGGTAATGTCTTCGGGATCCATACCAAGGCGGTATCCTCCCTGGGGGCCGCGTTCTCCTTTTACATACCCTGCTTTGTTGAGTACAGCAACTATCTGTTCCAGATATTTTATCGAAATACCCTGACGTTTGGATATGTCTTTGATTTTTACATTATTTTCATATCCGTATACAGTTAAATCAACTAAAATCTGTATTGCAAAACGGGATCTTGTAGAGAAATACACATACCCTTAATGCGAGACATTCGATTTAATCGTTTAGAAAAGGTTTTTTTCCGGGGTGAGCCCCGGAATGAATCAGGGTTTGGTCAGGCCGTTGTTTATATCATATATTATGACGGCAGGCTGTGCGGCAACACCGAAATCAGCTTCTCCGGATTGCAGTTGGGTGACAACCTGGTTACTGCCGTTTGCATATGTGAATGAGATTTTTATTCCGGCCTGTTCGAATAATGTTTTGTTTTCATCCAGATTCGGATCATTTAACAGTTCCGACAGTCCCGGAAGTTTTTCGTCTGCCAGATGGGTTGGAAGCTGGTGTATGTCGTTAGCTATTGCGCTCATTCTTATCGAATAAACTCTGTCGGTATCCCATTTATCCGTCTTTAGGGCTTTCTTCAGAGGTTCGTCGTTTACGAATGAATCTGCAAATTCTTTCGAATCTTTGAAGCCGAGACTGCTCAGATCGTTTTTGATTATGCCTCCTACGTTGTACAGTGTATCGGTTTGGTTTGCAATATCTGTTTTAACTTTGGTAAGAGGATTTTCGGGATCCCATTCGTTGTATATGTCTCCGTCTCCCCATGCATATTCGATATATTTGAACGAGTTTAGGATTTGATCCTGGGTTAATCCGCTTCCGCTTCCTCCCGAATATTTGACTGCATAATTCATCAGAGCAGCGTGACGTTCGTTGTTGGAATCAAACCCGTGTTCTTGAATGTCGTTGAATACTGCATTTAGCCAATCTGTAGCATTCTTTACTGCCCAGACGAGTCTGGCCGATGCTTCGGGATTGTCGTTTATGAAAGAGGAACTTCCGTAAAGGACACAGCATGTTACGTGGGGGAAGATCATGTCTGTAGTGACAAGATGATCAAAGACTGCATTTTCTCCGAGCACAAGAGCGCTGAATTGCGGATCCCATGTAACTCCTATTTTCAATCCGTGAGACTCGCGGTATTCTTTTATTGACGATGCGGAGCCCTGAGTTGTGATATATCCTACCTGACCTTTTCCGGGATGCTCGCTTGCTACCAGTTTAAGGTCTGCCGTATCTCCGTTGGTCCATGTTGTATCTTTGAGGTAGTTTTCGACAATGGTTTTCAGTTGGTAATATTGAATCGATCCAACTGTCGGAATGCCGAATACCAATCCCTCCCATCCACTCGGATTGAATATCACCACTTCATAGCCTTCCGGATTGGTTCTTGTTTTGAAATTGCCTTCTTCGTCCAGGACAAACAGGTCTTCTTTGTTTATGGCATCGGAATCATAGTAAAATCCGGTACCCACTCCTTCAAGTCCGGAGACCAGGTTGATTTCTCCGTCGCTGTCCGATCCGCTTTTGTTAACCAGAACAGTAGCGGCTCCTGCAAGAAGCAGTATGGCAACCACTCCGATTACTATCGCTTTGTATCTTTGCATCCTTATTCCCCTCTTTGTTTTTCATTTGTTTCTGAAACCGTTTCCATCACATTTTCTTTTTCCAGATATTCGACTATTCTTTTCTTCAATGCATTAAATTCCGGCGAAGATCTGTCTCTGGGTCTTTCCCATGGAATTTCTATTATCTCTTTTATTGTCGTAGGGCGTTTTGTTAATACTACGATTCTGTCTGAAAGATACACTGCCTCGTCTACAGAATGTGTTATGAACACAATGGTCTGTCCTGTTTCTTTCAGTATTCTGATAAGTTGGGATTGCAGTATGTTCCTTGTCTGTGCATCAAGTGCACCAAAAGGTTCGTCCATAAGCACTACATCAGGTTTTACGATGAGGGCGCGTGCAATTCCGACTCTCTGCTTCATTCCTCCGGAAAGTTCCGATATTTTCGAATCGGCAAAATTCTCCAATCCTACCATTCTGAGATATTCGTCTACGAGAGCTTTCCTTTCGGATTTCGGAACATGAGCAATTTCAAGTCCGGTTTCCACATTTCTGCGGACCGATCTCCACGGTAGGAGCGCGAAATCCTGGAATACGAATCCTCTGTCTCTGCCCGGTTCATCGCATATGTCGTTGCCTATGTACACGGCTCCTTCAGTAGGTTCGAGAAGTCCGGCAATCATTCTCAGCAGGGTTGTTTTACCGCATCCGGACGGACCGATAAACGATACCAATTCTCCTTTGCGTATATCCAAACTTATGTTGCGGATAGCTTCTGTTTCTTTGCCGTTTCTCGAGTATGTTTTGCCTATTCCGTCGATTCTTATCGTTTTATCCGATTCGGTTTTTGCATCGGAAACAGACTTGGATTTTCTTGGAGTTCCTATATCCTCCAATAACCATTCTTTAAGGCTCATTCCGAGTACCCCCATTTCTTATCCACGGTTTTTGACAGCAGTTCCACTACGGTAACCGTAACAAGACCCAGCAGACCAATCAGAACGATTCCTGCGAATACATACGGCCATGCACCGATTCCCGCCTGGTTTGTTATGTAATTGCCCAGACCGCCTACGCTCGAGGCATACAGTTCGGCGGAGACGATACACATCCATCCGATGCCTATTCCTGTTTTTATGCCGTTCATGAGATACGGTACGGATCCCGGGATGGTAACTATCCAGAATGTTTGGAGTTTATTTGCTCCCAATGTTTTTGTGGCATCTATCCATCCCTTGTCGGTTTTCATAACACCGAATATTATGCTTGTAAGCAGAGGGAAGAATACGCCTATGAATACGACAACCATTGCTCCGTTTGCTCCGGATTGGAGTAATATTACGAGTACCGGTGCCCATGCAACAGGGGCGATAGGTCTAAGTACATTCAGTGCGGGACTGACGAGATTTCTCAATATTTTCGATGTTCCAAGTAACAATCCTAAAGGATAGGCCACAATCAGTGCCAGGAAGAATCCTTTGAGAAGTGTCTCGAAGCTTGTTCCCATGTAATCCAACATGGTTCCGCCTGCAGTAGAATCTCCGTTGATTGCAAAATCCTTGAGCGCAGCCCATGTTGCTTCTGGAGTGGGTACAACTGTTCTGTCGATATACCATGATGCGAATTCCCAAACGAGGTACAATCCTATCAACGAAATCGCGGTACACATGACCGTCCTCGCTGCCTTGCAGTATTTGTTATCGGGATCGTATCTGTAACGATTCTTGTTTTTGGTTTGAGATCTAGTCAATGCGGGATCTTCTTTCAACCATTCGACCACGTTGATCATTTTTATCCTCCATTATTTTACCTATTTCATAGGGTAAATTAGTAAAATTAATTCAGTTATATAATGAATATTGCTATTTTTATGCGTATATGAATATTTTTTAGATTTAAACCTAAAAAACAAGGCGCGTAGTACTAATTATATATCTTAATTCATATCGAATAAATAGGAATAAATGCACCTGATGGTGAATTTACATGGCAGGATGTACAGGAATAATTTGGAATGGGAGAGGAGGACAGGGAGCCTTTACTGCGTCTAAAATATTGGGTGCAGCATATGTTTTGGGTTCCGAGAATGGAAATGCGTTAGCTTTCCCCTCATTCGGTCCGGAAAGGCGCGGTGCACCAGTAAGAGCCTTTACTAAATTATCATTGGATAAAGTGGCTGACAGGAGCGAAATATCCAAGCCCGATTACACGGTGTATCTCGACAGCGGTTTGTATGTTCATCCGGAATTCGGGACGGCGATCGTGAATACCCGCGAATCGTTGGGTGACGACATTATTACGGTAGACGGCTCCGGATTAGCCAAGTCTATAACGGGCATGTCTGTGGCTAATACCGCTATGGTCGGAGCACTCGCGGCGGTATGGGGCGGAATATCTCTCGAATCAATATTTATCGGAATAGATGCCGTGATGCCCGAAAAAATACGTGAAAAAAATAAGAAAGTGGTTGAAAGAGCATTTGATTTGACGAGGGCTGTATTATGAGTGCGAAATTCCACGAAATTCCTGATTGGGGGATTACGGAATATCCCGAAAGTACCGCTTTTGACGCAGGATACTTGGTTGCAGATAATTCCGGATGGAGGGAATATGATGTTGCGGTAGATGTCAAAACATGCATCGGGTGTGCTCTGTGCTACAAATATTGCCCGGACGGTGCAATATCAATGTCGTCTAAGAGGGCAGCGGTGGATGGCAGATTCTGTAAAGGGTGCGGAATATGCATACGCATTTGTCCCGTGAATGCCATAAAAACGGAGGTGAAGAAATGACAAAGATGTTTGTCTCCGGTAACGAAGCATTTGCATACGGTATTAAGGTTGCTCGTCCATCGGTCATATCTGCATATCCTATCACACCGCAGACAACCGTGGTTGAAAAATTATCCGAGATGGTTGCCGATGGATTTTTGCAATCGGATTTTATTCATGTGGAATCCGAGCATTCCGCATTATCATGTGCCATAGGGGCATCTGCAACGGGAGCAAGGACGTTTACCGCAACTTCATCGCAGGGGTTGCTCTACATGGCCGAATGTTTGCCGTATGCCGCAGGCGGCAGATTCCCCATAGTTATGATGAATGCCAACCGTTCGGTAGCTCTTCCGTGGAACATCTACGGAGATCAAAGAGATTCCCTGATGTTGCTGGACAGCGGATGGATCCAGATTGTCAGGAAAGCGCGGATATGGCGTTAATGGCATACCGCATTGCCGAAGACGCAAAAGTATCCACGCCGTTTATGGTAAATCTCGACGGTTTCCATCTTACGCATACATATGAGGCAGTCGATGTACCGGAACAAGAAAGTGCCGATGAGTTTCTGCCGGCATACAATACAGAAAACAAAATCGATTTTGGGCATCCGCGCAATCTGTGTTTTTCTGCCGGACCGGAATACAATACAATGTTCAAAGAAGCGGAACATAAAGCAATGATCCGTGTGTTTGATGTCGTCAAAGAAGCGGAAACAGAGTTTGCGGAAACATTCGGACGCTGTTATTCCGGACCGGTGGAAACGTATCTGTGTGACGATGCGGATTATATTCTCATTACGTTGGGCAGTATTTCGGGATTATGCAGGGACGTTGCCGACTCTCTCCGCAGGGAAGGAACAAAGGCCGGTGTTTTGCGTATACGTTACATGAGGCCGTTTCCATACGAGGATGTAGCTAATATTCTGAATGGGTGCAGATCTGCGGGTGTATTGGAGAAGGACATTTCTTTCGGTGGCACAGGTGCAGTGTATAGAGACGTATGCACGGCATTGTTTTCGAACAGAGTATCAGTACCGGTATGCAATAGAATAGGCGGACTGGGAGGAAAAAACATTTCTTATCGCGACATCAGAAGAATGTTTCAGGATATAGCGGAAGGAAAAATGGATGTTGAATTTATAAGCGGAGGTGAAAGTTTATGAATTCTCCGATTACGGATAACGAATATTTCATAGGACATAAGGCATGCGCCGGTTGCGGGGGAAGTCTAGCCGTGAGGATTGCCCTTAAGGCATTGGGAGACAGAACCGTAGCAGTGTTGCCGGCAGGATGCATGTCGGCGGTAGGATTCAACTTTCCCCAACTGTGTTTTTCCAATAATGCAATTATTTCCACATTTGCCGGAACTGCATCCATGATGACGGGTGTATTGGCAGGTTTGCGTTCAAAAGGCGAGAAGGATTTCACAGTAGTGGGTTTTGCCGGAGACGGAGGTACGGCGGATATCGGAATACAGGCCCTGTCCGGAGCAATCGATCGTAATGACGATATTCTGTACATCTGCTATGACAACGAAGCATACATGAATACGGGTACGCAGAAGAGTTCACTGACTCCGTATGGCGCATCAACAACTACAACGCCCGTCGGAAAGGTGCAGAGGGGAAATATATCCGAAAAGAAGGAATTGTCGCTGCCCATGGCATCCCGTATGCTGCCACGGCAAGTATAGGCTATATTGACGATTACATAGCCAAAGTCAGGTATGCGGCTTCTGTACGCGGTACCAAATACATTCATGTTCTTTCTCCGTGTCCTACGGGATGGGGCATACCGACCGACCGTACGGTAGAATTTGCAAGATCCGCGGTGGATTGCGGGTTATGGCCTCTTGCCGAATACAGAGATGGTAAATTCTGCCTTAACAGGAAAATGACAAAACCCGAATTGTTATCAGAATATATTCGGGGTCAGAAGCGTTTCAAACACTTGTCCGATGACGATTTGGATCACATTTCTAAACTCAGGGATTCGAAATGGAATCGTATTTTGTCAGAATGGGATTATTGATATTCGTATATGAATAAAATAAGCAATTCAAATTAAATATCTTGTTATGATATAATACCCATAGGAAAAGTAGGAATTAGGTGAAGCACATGCCTGATGGAAAATATTGGAATAAAGATATCGAAACGATGCCCCGTGACAAATTGGAGGCATATCAGCTCGAAGAATTGAAAAAAGAAGTAAAATTCGCATACGAGAATTCTCCGTATTACAAAAGATCCTTTGATGCTGCCGGAGTCGGTCCGGATGACATAAAATCTCTGAAGGATCTTGCCAGATTCCCGTTTGTCGACAAGAAAACGGAAAGAGAAACCCAGGGAGTAGGTTCGTTCCTCGGCGAATTGTGTGCTGTACCCGAGGACGATGTTATATTCATTGCTACGTCCTCGGGTTCAACCGGCGTTCCGACCATGAGTCCGTTTACGCAACAGGATTTCGATGAATGGCAGGATGTCGAGAGCAGATGGTTTTACCAGACCGGAATGAGGAAGAACGACAGATACATTCACGCATTGAATTTCTCGCTGTATGTCGGCGGACCCGATGTAATCGGAGCACAGAGACTCGGAGCATTATGTATTTGGGGCGGTACCCTTCCGTCCGAAAGGCTGATTTTCGTTCTTAAAACATATCAGCCGACCTGCATCTGGACAAGCCCTTCATATGCGTGGTATCTCGGTGAAACATGCAAGAAAAACGGTGTCGATCCTGCCAAGGATCTTTCGATTAAGAGAATCTACGTTGCGGGCGAGATGGGAGGTTCTATCGAGACCACACGCGAGGCTATCGAACAGCTCTGGGGTGCGGAAGTCTATGATTTCTACGGTCTTTCAGATATCTTCGGGGCATGTGCAGCGATGTGTGAGGCCAAAGACGGACTTCACATAGCGGAAGATCACATATTGGTTGAAACCGTGGATGTCAGAACCGGAGAATTACTCGAACCCGGACAGGTCGGAGAGCTGGTGTATACGACTCTGCGCAAACATGCCCGTCCGATGATAAGGTTCCGCAGCGGAGATATCGGATATATCGACAATACTCCGTGCAGTTGCGGCAGGACCCACGGAAGGATACACATAACTGGAAGAAAGGACGATATGTTTGTCGTATCCGCGGTCAATGTGTTCCCGAGTGATATCGAGGCAGTTGTGCACGGATTGAAGGGAATTACGGGAGAGTATCTCATACGCGTGTACGAAAAGGATTACACCTGCCGTTACGAAGTGACAATCGAAAAGGAAGAATCGAACAAGGACGAATCCGATGACGAGCTTGCTCTTCGCGTATCTACGGCTCTGAAAGCCAGAATCGGTGTCAAACCCGCCAAGGTTAACGTGGAGAACGAAGGTACTCTGGAGCGTTCCACACACAAGGCAAAGCGTGTTATAGACGAACGTAAACTCACATACGATATCTGAGGTGTGAAATATGCGCGGACTCTCGACAAGAACATCTGGATTTACCGATTCGGTCATCAGACGTATGACCCGCATATCGAATGAATGCG